>Ga0105101_10000024_pt1 | contig 53472 bp, 67 predicted proteins | sample PPLLak21cMay2015_2_FD_87037 | JGI IMG/M metagenome (GOLD analysis project Ga0105101, IMG submission 87037) | Freshwater sediment microbial communities from Prairie Pothole Lake near Jamestown, North Dakota, USA - PPLs Lake P8 Core (1) Depth... | ecosystem: Environmental > Aquatic > Freshwater >... | reverse complement strand
CCTTCTCTGCAAGTCCCTCTATCTAGCAGGTTAAATTGAGTTTTTACCCTATTGCAGCCCAAAGCACTTGCAAGAGTCTGCGCCATATCCAATACTTCCTCTTTTGGCGTTACAATCCCTGAGTTTAAGATTAAACCCCCATCGATATCACTTCGTCCATAGTTGCAGTGCCCATCTACATAAGAGCCATAAGCATAAAAACAAGTATCTGGATGCCTCTTGCTCATCGCCCTAACAAACTCTTCTACAAATCTATCATAATTTTCTTTTGTGGGTATCTTCTTCATTTTAAATGCCCTTAGAAATAATCTAAGGTGAACCTATCACCTCAAATTAAACGCCCGAGGTAGGATTTGAACCCACGACCCCAAGGTTAGGAACCTTGTGCTCTATCCAGCTGAGCTACTCGGGCAATACATTTTTAAGCAAAAGATTGTTTAAAAAATCTATGCTAGTCAAATTATTGGGTATTTTGGATATTTTTATAGCCGTATGTTTTTGGATATTCGGGGTTTTTCATATACTGCCTGAAAAATTTATAATGATCTTAGGAATAATTCTACTTGTTAAGGGAGTTATTTTTATAATAGGATTGAGTATAGCTAGCATAATCGATATAGTCTGCGCGATAATTATTATAATTGCGACTTCTGTTAATGTGCCACTGGTAATGATTGTATTAGTAGCTTTATTTCTTGTGCAGAAAGGGCTTTTTAGCTTACTTTCTTAATTCCTATTTTTTGATTTTCTCTTTAAGAAAGGAAACCAGCTCTTTTTCTGGGGAACAATTACTGGCGGGCGAATAAAAATGACGCTTAGGCCATAAGCTTGCGCAGATTTAGCCTGAACTAGGTCGGCAGTTACTAATGTTGCCCTATTCTTGAAAGCGAGATCTCTTATTAAAGCATCAATTTCTCCAGACTTTGCAAACCTTATATGCTTCATTTCGGGCCTTTGGCCTTGAAATTCCAAGGAGAAGCCATACCTCTTCTTTAAGGTATGCAGATTTGCCACTTGGTCCAAGCCTACAAATCCTGCTTCGTTACCTTTGTTTGCTAGATTTTCCAGCTCTGCCATGACTGAATTTGGAACTATAATCTTGCCTTTTAAGCCTTTTTCAGCCAGGCGCGGCAAAAACTTATTAATTATTGCAGAAGTATCAACCACATAATTCTTCTTTTTTCCGTCTACCTTTCCATTAAGGTTCCTTCTTGCCTTGCTTTTAATTTCTTGAGTTTTGGAAAGAGAATTCCCATTATGAAATAGCCTGTTCTTTCTTGGTTTTTTAATTGTCATGTTAAAGGTTGATTTTTACCATTTATAAATCTATACTAGAGAGAGATGCGGGGGCCCGCATTTACGCTTTGCTGTCCTTTTGTATTATTTAAAAGAGTAAGTGCGGGGAGTAGGAATTGAACCTACGCAGGCACTAAGCCAACAGATTGCTCAAACGTTTTCTTGAGTTTGGACCCATATTAAATTTATGGTCTGTCCCGTTTGACCGCTCCGGCATCCCCGCATGGAATTAATTAGAGACGACAGTATAAAAAAGTAACTGTTTCTAGAATAGAAAAAGACAGAATAGGTCAGCGAACAGGTAACACCTAAGTGTCGAACTGAAAAAAACTGATTCCCCCTGTCTTTTATACCTTGGGGAATTTGGAGTATATAAGTGTTTCTAAAAAATAGCGAGGACAGCTTCATGGTTTCCCCTTAATCGAGTATTCCATGAACGTAATCAGCTTAACTGCTGTGTTCGAGATGGGAACAGGTGTTTCCTGATTACTATGGCCGTCTTCAAAAAGCACAGAATATTCAGGTTTTTAAACCTTACTATCTTAAAAATCCTAAATGGAAAAGATATCTAAAAATGAAGCAAAAGAGAGAATTGAGGAATTTTTTAAGGATATTAAAAATAAGAGCCCTAAAGAAGTAAGAAAAATCAAGAAAATAGCCATGCATTACAATATAAAGTTAGGAGACAAAAGAAAAGAGTTCTGTAAAAGGTGCTATTCTGTTAATTTAAAGGTGAAAAGCGTGAAAAACAAGATAAAAACAACAAGGTGCGAGGGCTGTGGAACAATAAACAGGTGGAAGATAAAATGAAAATGAAATGGGCTGTTGTAATTTTTATTGTGATAGTTGTTTTAGTGGGCGTTTTCTTTTTCAGGGCAAAAGAGCAAGAGATTTACAAAGTTACAGGAAATACTCTGGCTTATTCAGAAGAAAGAGGGAAAACAAACTATGAGGTTATTAAAAAATGGGAAAATGATTCGGTAGAGATAAGAGAAATAAAGTTCAAAAGCAGGCCTTTTCAAAACCAAGAAACTTATATTTATGGATACTTGTTTCTTCCTAAAGGAAAGGAAAATGTTCCTGGGTTCGTTTTCCTTCCTGCAGGAGAAGCTACCAAGGAGTCAAGGGAAAAACTGCTGATAAAGCTGGCAAAAGAAGGCTATGCGTCTCTGGCAATTGACCAAAGAGGAGTTGGAGACACTGGAGGAACATTTTTATGGATTGACCAAGATTATCAAATTTTTAAACAAGGAGACGAACCTGTGCAACATTTAGCTGTTTATGATGCATTGAGGAGTTTTGATGTTTTAAGAGAAATTAAAGAGATTGATGAAAAGAAAATAGGATTTGCAGGCGAGAGTATGGGGGGGAGATATGCTCTAATCGCCGCATCGATTGAGAAAAGAAGTAAAGGCGCAATAGTTATTAGTTCAGCGGGCTTTAATGTACCATTAAATCCAATGCAAGAAGCAAATGATTACCTCTTATCAATAGACCCAGATCACTATGTTTCTGGAATTTCGCCCCGCTATTTAGCAATGCTTCACGGAACAAATGATACGGTTGTTCCAATAAAAAACGCGCAAATTACCTTTAACAAAGCAAAAGAACCTAGATCATTTTACATTGCAGAGGGATGCGAGCATGGCTATTGTGAAAAAATGTGGAATGAACTTGTTAAAGACTTGGGGGTTATGTTTGGATAAATAGATTTTTAGAACTTGTTAAACTTAGAGGTTAAAGGAAGCAGGTCAACATGCCCTAAGAAAACGGCACGGCAACAATATCTTTCCAATCCCAGCGCGTCTAAAACTTTTTTTGCGTTTTCCCCAGATTCCACCCTCTTCTTGAACTCTTCCCATAAATGAGCTATTGGCTTCCCACATGACATACATCTAACCGGAATTATCATAAATATTTATTAAAGAGGAGGTTTATAAACCTTTGTTATTAGCGGTACAACAGCTATAATCTAATATAAAAAACATTAAAAACCAGTTTTGAGGCATATTGTCATGAAATTGAAATTTCTTACATTGATGTTTTGCGTTTTATTGGGTGTTTCTTCGGCTTATGCGCTTACGATAAACTCTGTTTTAACAAATCCTTCACAAATTGCTCCTGGAAGGGTTTCTATAATCGAGCTGAGTTTGGAGAATAATGGGGAAGAGAAAATTACAGATGTTTCTGTCTCTCTCGATCTTGCGAATGTTCCTTTTGCCCCTGAGCTTTCCTCTTCTGAATTTAACTTTGATGAGATTAAAGACGGAAGAATCGAATACGCTACTTTTAAAATCCGCGCGCTGAATGACGCTCAAGCTGGGATTTATAAGATCCCTATAAAAATTACTTATAATGAAGAAGGCACTGTGAAACAATCAAGTTCTTTAATAAGCTTAATTATAAACTCTCCGCCCATTCTTGATGCCAGCATAGAGAAAGGCTTGTTATTAAAAGGAAGCGAGAATGCTGTTTCAGTTAAAATAATAAATAAAGGCCTTAGCAATGTGAAATTCTTGGAAATTGAAATTGGAAAGTCCTCGTATTATTCTATAACCTCTCCAGAAAATGTTTATATCGGGGACTTGGACAGTGATGACTTTGATTCTGCAGAATTTAATGTTTATTTTAAAGTGAATGCTCCTTCCACATTAAACGTGCCAATAACTCTTCGGTACATGGATGCCTTGAATAACAAGAGTGAAGAAACCTTTAATTTAGATGCAAGAGTATACAGCCGAGAGCAGGCCATCCAACTGGGTTTAATAAAGACAAACAACACTTACATTTATGTTATTGTTGTTATAGTTCTAATTGTTATCTACATTATATACCGAAGGATCAGAAAAGCTATTAAAAGAAAGAAAGAAAAAGAAGAGTGAAATACACAAATCTTTAAAAACCTAAAAAAATAGTTCTCATTAAAGAAAGAGGTTTACAATGAAAAAGTGTATCTACTGCAGGCGCGATATTGAAGATTCCAGTGTTATAGACTTCTGCGAGGTATGCGGGAGAGGTGTGTGGGGAGAGAAAATGTTCAAAGCCATAGTCAAAAACATGGAAGAGGCCAGAGACAAAGGAGATTTGAACCAAGGTTCTGTTTCTTTTTAATCTGCTTTTAATTTCTTAGAGAAAGATTTATAAAAGGGAAAATTGTATATATTTTATGGAAGTAGAGACTAAGGGAAAAGACCCAAATAGTCGTGACAATAATGGCGAAGAGCTTAAGCTTGGTGGGAATATAGTGCTTGTGGGTTTTTCTCTGGATCCGGCTGAGATGATTGTTGTTAAGAAAATAGTTGGACACTACGCAAAAAAGATTAGCGAGCAAACAGCTTACAGCGAGTTAAAAGTTAGGTTAAGACAATCAAAGAAAACAAAGTCCTTTCTACATGAATTGGACGTTGATGTTTTTACGGGCGGCGGGATTTTAACCTCGAGTACAGAAGATAAGAATCTCTACAGCGGGCTGTCAGATGCCTTGGAAAAAGTCTATAATCAAGCTCTACATAAAAGTTGAGGATTAAAAATGCTTAAAAGAAAGAAAATACGAGAACGGGGAAAGCTAAACTTTAGTAGGTACTTTAAAGATTTAAAAGAAGGGGACAAGGTAGCAATAGTAAGGGAGCTTTCATTAGAGGGCAGCTTTCCAAGGACAATTCAGGGCAGAACCGGAATCGTAGAAGGCAAAAGAGGCAATTCGTACATAGTAAATTTAAGGATGATTGGAAAAGAAAAAAAGTTTATAGTACACCCAGTCCATCTAAAAAAGCTAGAGTAAAATGATAAAAGAAACAACCGCACTAAATATGGCAGAGGTTAAAAAGGCACTTGGGGATGTGGAAGAAAGTGAAAAGAAAAAGCAGTTAGAGGTATTTATTAAAAAGTTCTCAAAGATACCGATAAAGAAATCTGAAGAGCTGAAAAAAGAGCTACAAGAACTAAATTTGCTAAAACTAAAATCAGAGCATATTGTGAAGATAATCGATATTTTGCCAGAAGACGCCTCAGATTTAAATAAGATCTTTGTTGATGTCGGCTTAGATGAAGATGAAACAAACAAGGTACTGGACATTGTTAAAAAATACAGGTGAGGAGAAAAATGACAGACAAAGAAGAATATGCGATTGTGTTAGATTATTTGCCTTATGGCTATCCATTGGAAAAAAAGATGATGCCTATAGCCCAAGCCATAGGCCTTAATAATTTCACACTTCTACAACTGGTTCCAAGGAGGGGAGTCAAACTGGAACTAAAAGAGAAGGTTTATATCGGCGAGGGAAAGCGAGAAAAAGTTTATTACATTCTTGGAAGGTTACCCAGAGAGAAAATTACAGAAACTGCAAAGCTTCAGCTCCAAGAATTTGTTTCGAAAGTGGTAGAAGAACAGGAAAGGAAATTCGTGGATTTTTTCAATAAATCAGAGGCCATAAATACTAGATTGCACCAAATTGAACTGTTGCCCGGTTTCGGAAAAAAGCACATGAAAGCTGTATTGGCAGAAAGAGCGGAGAAAGAATTTGAAAACTTTGAAGATATTAAAAAAAGAATCCCGAACTTGCCAGACCCTAAACGTGCGGTTGAAAAAAGATTACTGCAAGAATTAGAAAACATGGAAAGGCACAACCTTTTTATTGGATAATTCTGTAAACGCAATCTTTAAAAAAGGCATTTTCACCATAAGTTAATAGTTAATATAAAAATGCAAGAAAAGAAATCTAAGGAAGTCGAGAGAAAACCTGGAAAAGAAACGTCCAAGATAGTGAGAATAATGCAAACAGACATCCCTGGAGAAAAACAAGTGTATGTTGGATTAACAAAAATTAAGGGGGTGTCGTGGAGCTTTGCAAATGCTTTATGCTATAAGCTGGAGATGGATAAAAAAAAGAAAATCTCTGATCTAAACGCAGAAGAGATTAAAAAAATTGAGGAATTCATCAAAAGTCCAACCCTCCCAGCATTTTTGTTAAACAGAAGGAAAGATTTAGAGAGCGGAGAAAACAAACACTTCATTACTACCGACCTTGATTTGAGAAAAGACTTTGATATTAAAAGGCTTAAAAAGATAAGGTCTTACAGAGGATTAAGGCATGCGACAGGGCAGCCTACAAGAGGACAGAGAACAAAAAGCCACTTCAGGCAGAAAGGCAAATCAATGGGGGTTATTAAAAAAGCCAAGATAGGCAAGAAGAGTTAAAATGCCAAGAAGAAAACATAAAAACTACAGCAGGCCAAAAAGGCTTTATGACGCTACAAGGATACGGGAAGAGAACGTTCTTATTAAGAAATATGGCCTTAAAAATAAAAGGGAAATATGGAAAGCAGATTCCGCAATAGAGAAAATGAGAAACCAAGCAAAACTTCTATTAACAAAAAGCAAAATAGAACAGGACAAGTTTGTAGACCGATTAAGGAAACAGGGTTTTAGTGTTGCCAGCATTGCAGATGTCTTAGCACTGGACAAAGAAGATTATCTTAAAAGAAGGTTGCAAAGCATCGTGGTTGAAAAAAAGATTGCTACAACTCCTCGCCAGGCAAGGCAGTTCATTGTTCATAAAAGCATAAGCATTGATGGGAAGAAAATAAACGTCCCTGCATACCGCGTCCCAGTTGATGAAGAAGACAAAATAAAATTAGAACTGGTGAAAAAAATTAAAAAGGAAAAAGAAGCAAAAATAGCCCTAGAAGCTGTTCCAGAGGAGAAGAACAATGAGCAGTGAACCTACCGTAGCCAAAGAAGAAATTGCAGAGGAGAAGAAGGTTGATAAAGAAGAGGGGGCAGAAGAGAAAAAATCGATAAAAGAAAAGAAGAAAGAAAGAGTTGGAATAGCCCACATATATACTTCTTTTAATAATACCATTCTTCACATAACTGACATGGCTGGTAACACCATTTCAAGGGTTTCTGGAGGCATGGTGACTAAACATGACAGACTAAAAGCGAATCCAACAATCGCCATGTTCATAGCAAAACAAGCTGCAGAAAAAGCAAGGGAACAAGGAATAACCTCTTTATATGTAAGAATAAAAGCTCAGACAGGGAATCCCGCCCCGGGTCCAGGAGCTCATGCAGCTGTAAAAAGTCTTTCTAGAGAAGGAATGAAGATAATCAGCATCGCAGACACAACCAAAACGCCAAGAGGAGGGCCAAAAGTAAAAGGCGGGCGAAGAGGAAGGCGCGTGTAGAAGTAGAAGAGTTTAAAAATAAACAAGGACATTAAATAAACATGATAAAGATAATATCAAAGAACAAAGAAAAGGTAAGCATGATTACAGATATGTCTGAAAGCCTAGCAAATACCATAAGGAGATCTGCATTAGAAATACCCGTTCTAGCAATCGATGAAGTAGAAATTTACAAAAACGACTCTGCATTGTACGATGAAGTCCTTGCTCACAGGCTGGGCCTTGTACCATTGGTAGCAGAAAAAACAATCAAAGAAAAAGAAAAATGCAGCTGCAATGGAAAAGGATGCGGAAAGTGTAGCGTTAATATGAAGCTGCAAATAAAAGGCCCTACAACAGTTTATTCTAAAGACTTAAAAGGTGGGGCAGATGTAGTCTATGAAGACATTCCGATAACTCTCTTAAATAAAGACCAGGAACTGGAATTGGTTGCCACTGCCCGACTAGGGAAAGGAATTGAACACAGCAAATACTCTCCTGGGTTGGTATACTACAGAAACCTTGCTAAAGTTGAAGTAGATGGCCAGTGTGATGAATGTAAAAAATGCGTAGAAGCATGCCCGCAAAAAATACTGGAAATAGAAAAAGGCAAGGCCAAAATAAAAGATGTTTATAAATGCGATTTATGCGAAGCATGTGTTGAGGCTTGCAAAAAGAATAGTCGCAACGCAATAAAGGTAGAGAAGGCTCCTGAATTGATGTTCTTCATTGAATCATGGGGCCAGATTAAAGCAGAGGAAATCTTTACCAAAGCTATTGACCAGCTCAACGATAGCTTAAAAGAGTTATCTAAAAGCTTAAAGTAAAGCTTTTTAAAAGCCTCGCGTATTGTTTTTAAGTACGCGGGGATGCCGGAGCGGTCAAACGGGCATGGCTAAGGCAGCTTGTAGAAACCATGTGGCTTAGTGCCTGCGAAGGTTCGATCCCTTCTCCCCGCACTCCATAATTTTCAACATGACAATAAGCAAAACAAAAATAAAGGAAAGAATAAAGAAGAAAACAGACAGCGAATTAGTTGAAACTATAAAGCTAGCCAAAGACAAAGGGCAGATGGAAATAGCAAGCTTATTATCTATACCTACACGAAAAAGAATAAAAAAGAACCTTTATGAAATTAACAAAGAAGCAAAAGGTGAAGCAGTTATAGTTCCAGGAAAAGTGTTAGGGAAAGGAGAAATAGACAAGAAAATAAAGATTGTCGCTCTTAGCTTTTCTTCTTCTGCTCTGGAAAAATTGAAAAAATCTAAAATCCCTGTCTCTACTATTAAAGAAGAGCTTGGAAAAAACAGCAAAGTCAATGGAGAGATATTAAGATGAAGACCATAATTATTGATGCTACTAATGCAACCTTGGGAAGGCTATCTAGTTATGCAGCTAAACAGGCATTGCAGGGTAAGAAGGTAGTGGTACTCAATTCAGAAAAAGCGATAATAACAGGCAAAAAGATAGGCATAATCAAAACATACAAAGAAAAAAGGTCCAAAGGAGGAACTGCTTTGAGGGGGCCGAATTTTCCAGGGACAGCTGAAAGAATAGTAAAAAGGACTATAAGGGGGATGCTCCCAAATTATCGGACAGGAAAAGGAAAAGAGGCGTTTAGAAGAATATTATGCTACAAAGGCATTCCAGAAGAGTACAAAAATGAAAAGCTAATAAAAGCTGGAAAAGAAAAACATACAGCTTATATTTCAGTTGAAGAGGTTTCAAAGAAAATATAACAAAATGGTAAAGAAACAAGGAAAACTTATGGTAGTAGGGAAGAGAAAGACTGCAGTAGCCAAAGCGCTTATCCAAGAAGGAAGCGGGAGAGTTACAATCAACAAGAGGCCATACGAAAATTTAGATGAATTCCACAGGCTAATGATACAGGAGCCTATCGAGATAACTAAAAACACGCGAGGCAAATTTGATTTTGATATAGATGTAAAAGTTAAAGGCGGAGGACAGCAAGGACAAATAGAGGCTGCAAGGCTTGCAATAGCCAGGGCAATAGCCAATTTCACAAAGTCTGTAGAATTAAGAAAAGCATTTCTCAATTACGATAGGAATCTTTTGATAGCAGATGTTAGACGTAAGGAGGCCTATAAACCAAATGACAGTAAGGCAAGGGCCGCAAGACAGAAGAGCTACAGGTAAAACTGTTTGGGTGCCGTGTTGCACTCCTGCGGGGAGGACCTTTGATTTTTTCGCGCATTTTACAAAACCAGTAGCATTCTACGAAGTTGGGAATGAGCGTCGAGAACTTCTAGATAGGCTAAGAGACGATCTAGAGGGCAGCTGTTTAGTAATCGCCTATGCAGGGCACTCAAGAAAGCCCAATTTTATAAGACAAAGACAACGGGAACTAAGAGAAGAGTATGGTCCATATATTCCAGAAGGTCTTTCTATTGTTGTTGGAGATGCAGAAGATATATTGGGGCCAGAGTTTCATGGCGTAGTTATCGAGCCGCCTGAAGAAAGCGCTTATAAAAATTTTTTAAGTATTAACCCAAATGGAAATCCAGAGGAGATCGCACAGGCATGTATAGATTTATTAGCAGATATAGCAGTAGTCGATGAGGATGAAGTTTATATTTAGCTATTTAATTAGCCAAGAGGTTTAGCAAGAACTAAAACAACTACAAAAAAAGCCAAAACCACATTTTGTCTATATTGGCAAAAAGAATATAAATGAAGATTTAAGATTAACTACATGAAGATCATTAATTTTCAAGCAGAAAAAGAAAAGCAGGAGAAAGAAAGAAAAAGAGAAAAGTTAGAAGAGAGATTAGATGGAACTTATAGGCGAGAAGAACCTAAAATAATTTATCTTCATCCTTATCTGCATACTCGTTCTGGAGAGTACGATGGAGTCTTGGAAGATGAAAAACCGCTATCTTATCTCCCGCACGGAGATGGATGGCAAGTTTTAGGATTATACGAGTGGTTGAGACACTCAATGACTGTTGGATGGGATACTTTTTGGGGCTTAAAAGGCCATACTAAAAGACACGAGACAATACATTCATGGCAAAAATCCTATGATGAAACCCAAACAGACAAGGCTGCGGACTCTCCGTATTTTTGGGCGCATGCAGCATAGAAAAATTTAAAATGGGCAAATACTTAATAAGAACATGGAATCTAAAAATACAGACAGAGATATTGCAATTAACTATTCTATAAAGATAATCATAAGCGCGTTTCTCTTGGTTGTTGCCTATTACGCGCTCCAAATGGTAATAATAAAAGGAAACCTTTTTACTATCGAACCTGTTTTAATGGGTTTATTTTATGTAAATTGCGCAATAGTTGGATTTAAGATATTTAAGAAATAAGCTTATTCTTTCATTAAACTATCAATTGGGCTTTTTATTTTCTTTAGTTCTTCATTAGAAATATGAGTATATATTTGTGTTGTGCTGAGGTCGCTGTGTCCAAGTAATTCCTGTATCATCCTTATGTCTGTTCCATTTTCAAGAAGGTGAGTGGCGAAAGAATGTCTGAGGGTATGGGGATGGACTTCTTTTTCTATTCCTGCTTTTTTCGCTGCTTTTTTAACAATTTTTTGTACGTTTCTTGAAGATAACCGGCCTTTTGGGCCTGTGAAAAGATACTCTTGATTGAGTGATTTTTGTTTTTCTGCTCGCTGCATCAAGACCAAAACAAGAAATTCTGGGATATTAAAAGTCCTATCTTTTTTTCCTTTCGCCTGCCTTGCATGCCCTACTTTATTGTTGAAATCTAAATCTCGTATTTTAAGGTTAACTAACTCAGAAACCCTAAAACCGCAGGCATACAATAGGCTTATCATCAGCTTACTTTTTGAATTGGTTATTGAAGATAGAAGCGCTTTTATCTCTTCTTTTGAGAGGACTGTTGGTATTTTCTTTTCTTTTTTTGGGCGTTTTATTCCTGCTGTAATATCTCGTGAAAATATTGTAGAATGGGCATATTTAATTGCCGCAAGAAAAAGTATAACTGAAGAAGAAGATTTTTCTGTCAAATGTTCTGCTATGTAAAGTTTAACGTCATCTAAAGATAGTTCTTCTGGAGTTTTTTTAGAAAATTCAAGAAGGGCGGCGTTGTAGGCAACATAATTGCGAATGGTGTAAGCAGAATTTTTAGATATTTTTAGCTCGGTTTCAATCTTTTTTAAAAATTCCTCTTTATTCATAAAGAGAGTTGTGCGAACCTCTTTAAATAGGTTGTGAATTATACTTTTTACTCCATAAAAGCTTATAAACTGAAAAGGGCATGAAAAAAGATGGATGAAGATGTGGTAGAAATAAGAGGAGAATTAACAATCTCTCCAAGAGAAGGGCTTAAAGGAAAAGTGACTTATACAGCTCATGGACATAGAGTATCTGTATACCATGATGGAAAAAATAGGGACGGGGGCGCACGGACGGGTTATTTTGTTGTAGGAGAATCTGCAGACCCGAATGATAGGGAGAAGGTAGAAGAAAGTTTAGGGGCGGGCCAGGCAATGATAGAGCTCCCCCAAGAATTGATTCCATTGGTAGCTTGGCATATAAAAATGACCAGGTGTTTTCAAGAAGGGGGCTATAACCCTCCTTCCCTCCAAATAGAACAAGGAGGATACGACCCGCGCTTAAAAGAGGGTAAAAAATCCTAAACGAGTCTTACAGAAAACTTGCTATTTTAAAGGCAACTATCGAGATAAAAAGAAAACTATCAGGCCCATGCAAAGAATGGAGTGCCTTAAATTTAATTACACAGGCCTGATTCAGAGGTGTTATTTTTTCTTGATTGAAAGGAGGGAGCGGGATAAAGAGTGGTGTAAACCCGCTCCCCTTTGAATTTTATACTTATTTAAAATAAATCTGCTTTATAAAGCCTCAGAAGAAAAAGTAAATAAATAAGATATATACCAATAATCTATATTTCCTTATATAAAACTTTAAATAAATAAAAAGTGACAGAAAGGTATGTACTTATACGACTTTGTTTGGGCAAACAAAGAGACATTCAAATTAGTTTATACCTTAATAATAGGCCTAATCTGCTTTTTGATAGTCTTAAGAACCCACCGACTATTTAAGCTAAGTTCTCATCAGGGGATAAGGTATTTTAGAAACGCGTTCTTTTTTTACGGCTTGGCATTTATCATGAGATACGTTCTAAGTATCTTTTACTTTTTAGGTGAGCCCTACTGGTTATACCAGTTTCTTATAAGAGGGGTATTTGAGTTTTTCTTGATTATGGCTGGATTTTCTCTCTTATATAGCCTGATATGGAAGAAGTTCGAGCCAGAAAGAGGCATACATAGCTCTTTATTCAACTTGAGATTTGCTGTATTTTATTTGCTCGCCTTAATTGTTGTTGTACTAGATTATTTGTGGGCAACTTATCTGTTTATGTTTTTATTGCAGATTATTTTATTCCTCTCTGCCTCGATAATAAGCTATGAGAACTATAAAAAATCTAAGAAGAGCGGGTTTCTCAGACTATATCTTATAGTCATTATCTTAAATCTTATTGCTTGGCTTGCTAATTTCTTAGTCGCCACATTTTTCAATTGGCATAAGGGCGGGGTTGTGGGAATTTATATTTTAAATATCCTCATCTTCTTTTTATTTCTATATGGAGTTATGAATGCAACAAAAAAACAAAAGAGAATAAAAAATGGCTAAGAAAAGGGAGCGTTTAGATGTAATCAAGGACATTCTAATGGCAATCAGAGAGAGCAGGAATATCAAACCAACAAGGCTGCTATACGCCTCTAACCTTTCTCCTCAGATGTTTAAAGAATACATAAACGAATTAATTGGAAAAAATTTTATAAAATTGGATGTGAACAAAGATGATAAAAAAACATTTTCACTCACCCCGAAAGGAAATAATTTTCTCGAGGAGTATAGAGTCATTGAAAATTTTATTAACAATTTCGGATTATAAACCGAGATGGGCTTGTAAGGCTCTTACTGGCGATTTTATTTGATATCTTCTGAGTTCGTCCACCGACAGATCTAAATGAAGAGGGTCCTCTAATTGCCAAACAGGCAGAAGTTTTCTTCTCTCGTGTGAGTAGAGTGTCTCTTCTGGTAATCCTAATAAGTAGGAAGCGGCCCTATGAGCTAAATTTGTTAAAGGCTGATGAGAATCTAAATGTCTCCCACAATAAACATGAACTAATCTCCGAGGGATTCTCGTTACGCGATTTACTGCGATTTTTATCATGCCTTTTGAAGGATCGTTTAATTCTCCATCAACATAAATTTTGATACCATTAATCCGGTCTACGGGTTCTCTGAACAGGAGTCCCGCCAATATAACTGCGATTCTCTTTTTAGGATGTATCCTATTTAAGTCCCTTGTACTAACAAGGCAAAAAGAATGAGCCCTCTTCTCCAAGTTTGCCGCCAAGGCCTCTTTGTCTCCTAATCTTTGAGGGAGGCGTTCTTGCCCTATCTCCACTTCAGTCGGGTCTCCATCAAGGCCTACCCCGCAGTATAAAACTTCTTGATGCTTTCCTTTTCCCCTATAACGCTCATCTACTGCTAAGGCGGTCCAAACTCCTTCCATAAACTTAAAAAAGGCAATTTGATAATAAATCCATTTATATATTAGAAAAAATATAATCGAGTATATAGTTTAAAGCAATCTTTATTAATCTGCTTATTTATTCCTCTTTTAAAATGTGGAGCTTATATGAAAAAACTGGAGAAGAAGAGAAGTTTCTTGAGCCTCTGGCTTTTTCCAATGGAAAAAATCAGGAAGATATAGTAAAGGAAATCGTGGAAGAGATAAAAAAAGGAGCAAGAGTCATATTTATAAGAGGGGTATGCGGAACAGGCAAATCAAGCATTGCACTTAACATAGCAAAAGAGCTCGGAAGAGCAAGCGTTGTTGTTCCGGCAAGAGCTCTGCAGAGGCAATATGAAGAAGATTATACCAACAGGAAATATCTACTGAAAAATGGACAGAAATTAAAGATAAAAATAATAACTGGCAGACAGAATTATTCCTGCCCTTTTTTGCAGGAAGAGAACCTAAAGATAGAGAAGACTGAAAAAAATGCGAAGCTGAGCGAATTGGGCATTTTTGAGAATTCTATTGTTACAGAATTTAAAAGCAAGAAAGAGGAATCTTGCGATAATCCCCTTCTTCCTTGCACAATAGAAATCAAAGAAAAAAACTTTAAAAAAATATCCGGCTATTTAAGCAAGAATCCTAAAGTTAGGCTCTATAATTTCAACAACGTCAACATGGTAAGAAGGCTATCAATAGCGCCTATATGTCCTTATTGGAGTCCAATAATGCCGAGCGAGATAGTTACAAGCCTGCTGGAAGATTCTTTCAAACTAAACTATAAAGGGCTGCAGAACAAAGAGTATACTATCTACAAAAGAAAAAAAGGATGTGGATATTACGACCAGTTTGAGTCGTATGCTGATTCTGATGTTATAATATTTAACAGCGAAAAATACAAGCTAGAGAGCCTGATGGACCGAAAGCCTGCAACAGACGTGGAAATAATAGACGAATGCGATGAATTTTTAGACAGCTTGTCAAATCAAGAAAAGCTTAATCTTAACAGGCTAATTTTTGCACTGGGCTCACTCTATCCTGAAGGCGCAGAGATAGGCGAAGCTATAAGCGAGGTAACAAGGCTAGTGAGCCTAGCGCTGAAAGATGAGGAAATAACAAGATATATTCGCGAGGATAAAATAATTCCCCTAAAAGAGACAAAAATTTACCTTATATTAAAACAGTTTTTGGATTCAGGATTGATGAATTCAGTGGAGTGCGATGAAGAGAACTATTGTTATCATTGCGATAAAGTGGCTAAGACTTTTTTTGGATTTTTTAATGAAACTTACGTTTCTTTTTACAAGGAGGAAAAAGATATTCTTGTCAGATTAGTTACAACTAACTTGGAGAAAAGATTTCGCGAACTGCAGGAAAAAAACAAGGCTTTAGTGCTAATGTCAGGAACATTGCATTCCGAAGAAGTTTTAAAAGATATATTCGGTATAACGAACTTCAAGGTCATTGAAGCAGAAACCAAGATGCCTGGGAAAGTAAGCGAGTTCAAAACAGGATATGAAAGAGACTGCAGTTATGAGAATTTTAAAAGGGGAAGGGTAAATAGGGGGCAATACTTGTTTGCACTATCCAGATGCGTCGCACAGGCAAAAAGGCCAGTTCTGGTGCATGTAAATGCGTTTAAGGATTTACCGACTGAAGAAGAGGCGAGGAAGTATAGTCTAAACCTAATGACCCAAGAAAGATTAATTGAAGAGCAGAAAAATGCAGAAAAAGAGGTAGAAAAGTTCAAGAGGGGGGAAATAGACCTACTTTACACAACCAAATGTGGTAGGGGGGCGGATTTTCCAGGAGAGATGTGCAACAGCACAATACTTACAAAGTATCCTTATCCAAATGTAAGCTCTCTATTCTGGAGGGTTTTAAAGAAAACCAATCCAGAACATTACAACAGCTTTTATATCGACAAGGCGAGAAGAGAGTTCCTTCAAAAAATATATCGAGGATTAAGAAGCAAAGACGACCACGTTTATCTTCTTTCTCCGGATTCACGAGTTTTTCAGAAAAGGTAAAAAACAAGTTTTAAAAGGAAAAACGGAAGATTTAAATACTAGTGTTATTTATTTCTAACATATTGTTAATTAAATATAACATAAAGTTAGAAAAATGAAACAAAAATCAAATAAAACAGCAAGGAGAGACAAGATAAGGCTGATAGCTATAATGATCGTAAGCTTGTTTGTAATCGCAACAGGAATTTTGTGGGTGATAACCTCTTCTATGGATGGAGATTTTACTGGGGCAGTGCTGGGAGCAATTATTGCAATAACTATACTTGTGTTTGCCATCTTTGTTTTTGTTAGAGGAAACAGAGACTTAAGAGAAGGGTATCCCATAAAGGACGAGAGAAGCAGGAGAGTAATTGAAAAAGCAAGCTCTACTGCATTTTACGTTTCGCTTTATCTGTTTCTGGCAATAGGTTACTTTTCACATGGGCTAATAAGATTCAGAGATGTAAGTCAGGCAGCGGGCGTTGGAGTTGGAGGAATGGCTCTCTTATTTTTGATATTCTGGCTGTATTATAACAGAAAAGAGATTTAAATCCAAAAGATTAAGGGAAAAGATGAAAACGCGAATTAAAGAATTTAGAGCGAAATATAACCTTACTCAAGAAGAGCTAGCTAAAAAAGCAGGAGTAAGAAGAGAGACAATTGTCTTTCTTGAGCAAGGGAAATACAATCCTTCTTTACAGTTGGCGCATGAAGTTGCAAAAGTTTTAAAAACAACGATTGATGAATTGTTTATATTCGAAGAAAAAAAGGAAAAGAGAAAATGGATATTCAGAAGATAAAAAAAATTGAAAAGGCAATAGTTGCAGTAGCAACAGTCGATGAAAAAAATCAACCTCATAATATAAGTGTTGCTTGCGTAAAAATAAAAGACGATAAGATAATCTTAACAGATAACTACATGAAGTCAACAGTCGAGAATATAAAGAAAAATCCGAATGTTTCTCTAGTTTTCTGGTACGGAAAAGAAGGAGAAGAGAAAGGTTATAGGATTAATGGGAAAGCAGAATATTTTGATTCTGGAAAATGGGTAGAATTTGTTAAAGAGTTAGAAGAAAACAAAGGCTATCCTGCAAAAGGGGCGATAGTAATTGAAGTAAATGAGATAAAGGAATTGGGTTAAGATGGAAGTATTAAATAGAAAAATTATTTGCCAGAGTTGTGGGATGCCGATGAAAAAAGAAGAGGATTTTGGCAGAGAGAAAAATGGGGAACCAAGTGAAAATTATTGTTGTTTCTGCTACAGGCAAGGGGAATTCACAGACAAAGGTATAACTCTCAACGAGAAGATTGAAAAATTAGTTAAAATAAGTGTAGAGCAGCTGGGCATGACTGAAAATCAGGCAAGAACTTTGGCAGAAACAACTCTGCCTAACTTAAAAAGATGGAAAAAATAAAATGGCTAAAATAAATTGGAAGGTTCTTATTGCAAGTTTGATTATTGTTTATCTTGTTGCAGCAGCAGGAAGCATTTTTACTGCCGGAAATACGAGCGGAGAATGGTATGAATCTATAAAGCCTTCGATAACCCCTCCTGGGCGGGTCTTTCCAATTGTCTGGAACATTTTATTTTTCTTAATTGCACTATCCTTATATTTTGCGTGGAACAGCGCAGAGGGGAAGAGTAAAAAGAAAGTCGCACTTGTTTTTGTAATAAATTTCATTCTTAATATTGCCTGGAGTTACTTTTATTTTTTCTTGAAGAATCCTGCGCTCGCATTTGCAGATATAATTCTTTTAGAAGCCTCTATTGTTGCGATGATTTTAATTGCACATAAAATAAGCAAAAAAGCGGCGTATCTTTTAGTTCCTTACTTGTTGTGGGTAGGATTTGCTTCTGTTTTAAATTACCTTTCTCTATAAGAAATAGGTTTTAGTCTTCACATTCGTCAATAGTCACTAAGTGAATATTCTCGTAGTCTTTTTTTCTCTGAGCCGAGCATTTATCACAGTACTTGCGAGGATACCTTGACTTAGGGGCATCGAATTCTTTTTTGCAGTCTCTACATACTTTTATGACCATGGCTAAATTAGAAATTGGGGGTTTAAAAGTGTTGCTGTTTGTTTAATTTTCTAAAGAATGTTCTGCAGCACTCTCGGCATGAATCCTCGCAGTATCAAATAATCGCGTGTTTACGTCTTTTTGAGAGACTACCAGCGGGATTTCTGTGCAGCCGAGGATTACTGCCTCTGCACCATTTTTAACCAAATTTTTAATAATTTGAATAAATTGCCTTTTCATGTCTAAGTTTGTTTTTCCTTGAATTATGCTGTTTATCCCCGTATGAACTGCCTCTTTTTCCTTTTCTGTTGGAACAATAACAGTAAGCCCGTACTTTTTCTCTAATCTCCCTTTATAAAATTCTTCATCCATGGTAAGTTTTGTTCCTAAAAGCCCTACTTTCTTAATTTTTTCAGCTTTAATCTTTTCTGCTGTTGCATCTGCAATATGCAAAATAGGTATTTTAACATTTTTTTGGAGCTCTTCATAAAGCACATGCGCGGTATTACAGCAAATAACGATAAGATCGGCTCCTCCTTTTTCTAGAGATTTTGCAGCATTTATTAAGATGCCGTCGGATTTTTGCCAATCTTTTGTTTGATGTTCTAGGTCTATTTCATCAAAGTTTACAGAATAAAGAATTATCTTTGCTGAATTCCAACCGCCCAATCTCTTTTGGATGGTTTCGTTTATTATCCTATAATACTCTAGAGATGATTTCCAGCTCATGCCCCCAAGAAGCCCTATTGTTTTCATGATAGGAAATCTAAAGGTGGAAAGTATAAAAATATTTGTTTTTTGAAAGTGTTTGTGGCGTTTAAACAGCTGTTTAAACAGCCAAAAAGTTAAACAAAAAGGAAAGGGGGTAACTTTAGATACTTTTTCTATAAAGATAAAATTGGAAAAGAAGGATTAAAGAAATTATTGCTCCTGCGATTTGAGGAATTATCAAATACCAGTCAGATATCGAAACCCCATACATGGACCAAGCAGAATATGCAAAAAAGATTATAATAAAATAGATTAGAGATAACCCTCTGCAAGATTTTCTTTTAAAATTTATTATTACTTGCGAAACTAATCCGATAAACACTAGCAATATTGTTAAGATAGAAGCGATTAAACCTAGGATTTGCATGTTATGAAAGAGAGTATATCTTTATAAATCTTATTTAAACAACAGGTTTATTAACAGACAGCGAGTAAATTTTTACATGGAAAAAAGATTGTTTGTTTATACAGATGGTGGGGCAAGAGGAAATCCTGGAAAAGCCGCTATTGGCATAATAATTTTAGATGAAAATGACCAGATGATTGAAGAATATAAAGAGTTTGTTGGCATAAAAACCAACAATGAAGCTGAATACAGGGCAATAATTAGGGCCTTAGAACTGTGCAAAAAATATGCTAAAAAAGTGCATATTTATTCGGATTCTGAGCTTGTTGTCAGGCAACTGAATGGGGAGTATAAAATAAAGAAAAAAGAGCTGAAGGAGCTGTTTGAACAGGTTGAAAAAGCAGAAAAAGAGTTTGAAGAAGTTTCTTATCAGAATGTTCCAAGAGAAAACGAACATATGCAAGAGGCTGATAAACTAGTGAATAAAGCATTGGACGAAAGAGGGAAAGATAGAAGAATTTATTAAGAACGTTGACTATTGTTTTCTATGGATTTATATGCATTAGCCAGAACATATCCGATTGTAACCTTGGTAGTAGCTGTTTTGTTGTTCATAATAGGACTTAAGATTGCTAAAAAGTTATTTTGGATTTTAGCAGCAATAGTCTTGATAATTGCAATAATTTTGTTTTTTGTTTAGGCGATTAAAAGTTTTAATGGGAAGTTTTATTAAGTCTTTTTGTTTACTGTTCAAATGAAAAAGAAGTGGAAAATTGTTTTGATTATAGTTGTTATATTAATTGTGGCTGTAATCTTATTTTTTGCTTTAATCCCTGACTCTATTAAAATAGAGCCCGAACATAAAATATGCGAGACAGATGAAGACTGCGTTCATGTAGCTACCCATTGTTCTTGCCATTGTGGAGATGCTGTAAACAAAAAATATTTAAAGATATATGAAAATAAAGCAGGGTTACTATGCTTGGGCTATACAGGAAAAATGTGCTCGATGATTTGCAATAAGGAAGTTATATGCAAAAACAACAGGTGCGAGTATTTTGGAGAATATGACTCCTGTAACCTTAATTCTGATTGTGAGGTAATTAATTGTTCAGATTATGAACAACCAGGGTTATTAGAAGGATTTAAGCCATATTGTGTTGAGGATAAATGCAGATGTGAATGTAGGGGATGTGAGTAATAACTAATTAAAAGTTTTAATCAAAATGGATGAACTATCACAAAAAGTCTGGTTGATAATTGCTTGCGTAGTTGTTGTAGCTGCTGGAACTTTTACTTACACAATCACTAAAAAACTCCTGGCGATTTTGATTACAATACTGATCGTTTTTATCTTGGTTGCTTTTATTCTTTGGTAAATTTTTTGGATTTTTCTGCGATTAAAAGTTTTAATCGATGTTATAACAAACTTGGAACTTTCTTTAATTCTTCAATTTTCTTTTTTTGAAAGTCTAGAACTCTGTTCCAATTTACTCCTTTTCTGAAAATGTACCAATGCATTTTCTCCTTTAGGTAATGGATATTTCCCCATGGCGACTCTCCTAGCGTTAATATCCAGACTGCCTCTACTTCTGGAAGATAATTTACTATCTTGTCTATTCTGCATGAACAACATTCCACTGCAATAATCTTACTTTCAGACTCTGCAAGAACATCTGGGCGAGAGCCTAAAAAAGCTCTCTCAAAAAAGATTTCTGAATCTTTAAACCCTTCTTTTTCCAAGAGTATTTTTGCTAGATATTTATCTGCTCTTTGTACTCCTTTGATGCTTTCAAGTTCACTTTTTTCTGGGCTATTAATCTCTGGAAAGTGCCTTTCTTCCAAAGAAATTGCCCCATTTAACAAAAACTTCGATAAAATTATTTCACTTTGAGGATCATTATACCTTGAATCACCCTGATTTAGTACGCTATATACTATATCTAGTGCTTCTCTTTCTGTTTTTGGAAGAATTTTCATTTTTTTAAAGAGCCGAGTTTCTCTTGAACCTTCTGGAATAGATCTTCGCTGAGTAAGGCCTCATGTTTCCCTGCACTCTCTTGCTCTGCAAATTTAACCTTGCCAAGGTAAGTAGTATTTTTAAGAAGCTTCTTAATTCCGGAGGTAGTAAATCCATGGGCTTTGGCTAGGCTTGTTAAAGAAATCTCCTTTTCAGCAAATTCTTGGTATATCTGTTTAACCTGCTCTGCTGTTTCACGGTCTATTATTAGTTCTTTATTAACAAGCTTATATCCACAGGGGGCCTTTGTTATAAAACCCCCTTCCTTGGCTTTTCTCTCCATACCGAATTTAGTCCTATCCCCTATTATATTTCTTTCAAATTCCGCAAAAGCCGAGATAATATGGAACATAAGCTTTCCAGAAGCAGAAGCGGTTTCTATTTTATCTTGCAAGGAAATAAAGTCTATACCCCATTCCTTTAGTTTGTCGATTGTTAAGATTAAATCTTTTAAGCTTCTTGAAAACCGGTCTAATTTATAAATAAAGATTGCCTGAAACTTCCTTTCTTCTGCATCCCTAAGTAAATGGCTCATTTCAGGCCGTTTCAGGTCCTTGGCAGATTTTCCCTCATCTCTATAAATTTTATAAACCTCATAACCTAATGCTTTTGAATAGTTAATCAAAGAATCTTGTTGTGCATCAAGAGAAAATCCATGCTGTGCTTGATCTTGGGTGGAAACTCGAACATAGATTGCAGCTAAGGGTTTTGCGAAATTTTCAGTCATTTTTTACCTCTTTTGTGGATTTAGGTGTGAACTTAGGGTATTTAAAAGCCGGTTCACGATTACTTAGGGTGCCCTAAGTATATAAATCTTACGGTGTTTTAGTCACTATTTTATGCTAAAAAACATGCTTGCAGGAAGTTTTAAGCTTTGATAAGAAGATTTGACAGGCTTAAATAGGTAGAATCTCTTGTGTTTCTACACCGTATTTAGCCGCTCTCTTTTGAGCATACATTCTAGCGAGTTTTTCTGCTCGCTCTCTTGCCAAAGCTTCTCCAGTATCTTCAGCAGGATTATCGATTATAGAAACTAATTTTGATTTTTCTGCTTTCCCATTCGATTGAGAATACTGCATCACGATATAATGCTTGGGGGGTTTCCCCGATTCTTCGGGCTCATGAAAGGGAATAGATACAAATGAATAGATAGAATCAAATACCCCCTTATTTTTTCTAATTACTGTACCCCAATTTGAATGGTGATTTGAATCCCTCTCGTAACCATTCAGGTGGAACTCCGCTCCTGGATGAATTAAAAAAACTTCATAATTCGCTTTACTCATAACTCGTTTAAAAAATTCAAATTATTTAAGCATTTATGTTGTTTAAACAATGTTTTTGTATAAACAACTGGAAAAACAACAAAAACACCATAAAAAAATGCGAAAAAAGCAGTGGTTTTTATGAATTTTGACTATGCTAAAAGTTTTAAGCAATGATTAAAAGAATTAACAAGGATTTATCGGGAAGGGCGGCGCTTCCAAGAACCTCTTCCTGAAATATAAGGAGAAGCGCCGAGGGTTTGACGAAGGCTCTCTTTCAAATCTTCAGACAAGACTCCTTCTCCTACCATTTTCTCAACAACCCCTAAAACACGACCCATTCTATCTCTTAACATCCCAAGGTAGGTCTTAACATCTAATGGGTAAAAGTTCTTTGCGAAATCAGGATTTAAGCGAGTTGGAACCTTCTCGTAATAGGCTAAAAAGCCGCCACCTTCTCGCCTAATAAAATGCAGATTTCTCACCGCATTTGCAGCAGCACTTGTTGAACTTCCAGGAAAAACGCCTATGTACCATCCTTCTTTAAGAGGATGACCCTCCCCATCCAAGTATTTCTCTTTTCTCATAGCCCATTAAAAATCTTCTTGTTTTTAAACATTTATGTTGTTTAAACAATGTTTTTTAATAAACAGCTGTTGAAAACTGCAAAAAAGCAATGGTTTTTAGGAAATTTAGGCTTGCAAGAAGTTTTAAGCATTGATTGAAATATTTAACTCTCTCTTTTTTTTGCTCTTTGGGCTAATTCGTCCTCCAATACCAATTCTACCCCTAAAGCTTTTGCTCTTGCAAGCCCATGTTGATAGGCCTTATTAAGCACCTGGTCTGGATTAAACTCCTGGTTTGAAGAGTCATACTTAAAAAAAGTGTTCATGGTCCTTGGATCCTTTTCGCCCGGATAATATTCTACTACTTGAAGAACATACAGCTTTTCTCTAAGTTCATGAACTAAACTTACACTATTTTGGCGATTTTGCTCCATAGGAAAAAATATCTCACAAATATTTAAGGTTTGCTGTTTTTGAATATATATTTTAGCTATTTATGGGTTTTTGAAATTTTTAGGCATGCAGGAAGTTTTAAGCTTTGATAAGAGGTTTTATTTAGGGTAAATAAGCTCGGGTTAGGGCTAGACTAAAAAGAAACTATCAAGAAAGTGACTTGATTAAAGATTAAAACAACAAAGCTTGCCTAAAAAGAAGGCAAAAAGGATAAAAATAGAAACTTCGGACCGGTTCTACTAGCAAGACTGATTAATTTGGGTGCTGGATAGAATTTTTGTTCTTTTTGGGCACTCACTAAAAATTTTTATAAAAATTGAACAGACTTTTAACAAAATTAATCCGATTTTTTTATTATTTTTTAAAAATTTAACAAATTTATGCAGGTTATTCTCCAATTTAAACATTTAAGCAATGATAAAAACTTTTAATCGCAGAAAATTGAAAAAAAGATAAGCTTTTTTGCAATTTTTGACATAAAAAAAACAAAAAATTATTGAGCAATGCAAAAAATTTGCAAATTAAAAAACAGATATTCAAAAAATGAAAGAAAAAATTGCAAATGATTCAATAAAAAAAGCAGTTGCAAGTTGTTTGTTAAAAATATTAAAAGACTTAAAAAAGATGAAAAAAATTTATGCGAAAAATATAAAAAATTGAAGAGATTTTATAAAAAGTGTAAAAAAATTTGCCCCTATCCTGCTAACCCCTTAAAATTTTGTCGAGATCTGTTGGATTATGTGTTGGATTTTGCGGAAAACCCCGTTTAAACAGCTGTTTTTTGTTTTATCGTCGGAAAAAATATGGGCTGTTTATGCTTTAAACAGCTGTTTATAGCTGTTTAAGAGTGTTTGTTTACAAAAAAAATCAAAAAATAAAAAATAAAAACAAGAAAATTAAGAGGTATGGACAGAAAGGTATTTAAAGGGGGTCTTTCTAGGTATTTCATGTTTGGTTGGTTTAAGAAAAAGGCAGATGTTGATGATGTTGAAAGATTAAGGTATGCTGTTCAAACAGGCTTCAACAATGTTAAACAGGATTTTTCAAACACCTCTACCTGGATTAAACACCTAAACCAGAAGGGAGACCAGCAAAAAGAAGAGATTTCTGAGATATACGATGAATTGTCCTCGATAAGATCTGAGATAGAAAACCTAAAAAATATGATAGATATACTCGGCAACAAAAAGCTGTTTAAACAGCAACAAACAGTGTTTAACAAACAAACAGCTGTTGAAGCTGTTCAAACACCTGTTCAAACAGCTGTTCAAACATCGTTTTTGGACAATTTTTTAGATAATTTGTCTGTGACTGAAAGGGCAATAGTGTGGGTCATGTTAAATTCGGAAATGAAATTGAGCTATGATGACCTAGCCGCAATGTTAGGAAAAGAAAGGGCAACAATAAGGGGGCAAGTAAACAGCATAAAACAGAAAAGTGATGGTTTGGTAGAAGAGATAATGGGGAAAAACAACAAAAAAAGATTCTTCATACCGGATCAGATAAAGGGAATGATGCTAAAAAAGGCCAAAGTGAGGATAAAAAGGAATGGAAAGGGAAATGATGTGGGTTTTAGTGAAAAAAGAGCAGAAATGGCTGAAGAAAGCTTAAACTAAGCTAAAATAGGGTTAAAATAAGCTAAAAATGGGAAAAGGGAGGTTTTGAATAGGGAATTAACCTTAACCGAACTATTTTATAGCTTATACGAACCTTTTTTATGAAAAAAAGGTAAAAGTGAGAGTTAAAAAACAGGGAAAAACAAGTCTCTTTTGGGGAAAACAGAAGTATTGCAGAAAAAGAGAGAAATAAGGACTTAGAAAGAAGGACGGACAGGGGAAAAGGGAGTATAAAAACCAAGAAAAAGGGCAAAAATAGACCAAAGTGAGGGTTTTACTGGCCCGAGGAACTTTAGAATTTAAGCTGAAATAAAGAGAAATTGCGGCTTAAAACCAGTAAAATCAGGAAAAGGAGAACAAAGGGACGAAAGTGAGGAAAAAAGGAAAGGAAATAATTATTGATAATAACAAAGTGAGAATTCAAAAAATAGCATATTCAAATAAGGAGAGCCTTGTTTAAGCAAAGAAAATAACTCAACAAGGCTTAAAACCCCTAAAAAACAGAGAAGGCAGGGGGTTTATCTTAGTTAGCAGCGCATTTTAATTTCGTTACACCGAAAATATTGGTCTTTGTTAAATTTATCTGCTGGCGAAGAATTTAAAGGCTTCTAAGCCTAATTATAGTGTCTAAAGTGGCAATTTTCTTGAGTTCGGGAGAAATATGAAGGATAATTTTCTTATTATTTAGCTTTTCTTTCTCTATGGGTATGCCTTTTTTTACTATTCTTTGAACATAGTCTCTTATGGAAGATTCACTTAAACTAAGCTTAGAGGCTATTTTTTGATAGTCTGCATCTGGGCTCTGCTCTTCTAGGGTGTAAATTGTCGAAAAAACGAGCATTTCCTGCTTAGTTATGGACTTAAACTTCCTCCTTATTTCTCTCTTAATATTATCGAGGGATGCGAGGATTTCAGAGGCTTCTGAAATCTGTTGCTTTATTGGTTTGGAATCTTGGAAGATTTTTTGAGGAAAAACAAGGGTATTTTCCTGGGCATTTTCTCTACTTTTATTAGTAACTACATTTAAGGCGGAAGAATCTAAAGTGGATGATTTTGTAGTGGCTAAATGGGGTATTTCAGGTAAAAGATGTGTCTGTTGGACTGTCTGTTGGTTTGTCTGTCTGTCTGTTGGAACCCCTTCATTTCCTGTGGAAGTCTGCCAATTTTGGGTATTCCACCCCCCTATTTCCTGTCCATGTGTCGGATTATATGTTGGAGTCACAGAATTTGACGTATTTTGAAAGCTATCTGTTGGACTGCGTGTTGGAGTGCTTGTCTGTTTGACTGTTGGTTTGTCTGTTAGTTGACTAGGGGATTTTTCAGCTTCCCTAAGCATAAGGTCTATCTTTATCCGAGTGAGCTCTTCATCCATCCGCCTTATCAATCTTGCTGTTTCTTGCATCTCTTTTTTTATCTCAGATAACTCGCTTCCTAGATTAAAGATCTCTTCTTTTACCTTAAAAAACGCTTCTTTTATCTTTACTTCGTCCATAACCTACAAAGGGGCACTGTTTATTTAAATATTAACTTATTAGAAAGCATATATTACTGGTGAGATTTGTAGGCTTCATAGGCCTTATTGCCAATTCTCCACTTAATCCTTCTGCTGAAAGTGACACCATTAGAATTCTTCTTAATTGCTACAACCAGATTATTCTTCCATAATTCCTTGAGAAGGTTTTTTGTAAATTCTTCGTCTCTGGCTTCTAATTTACTGATTTCGCTAGTAAATAGAGCTTTTGGAAAGCATCCGTAGAGATGTGCTAGAATGTTAGATTTAATTCTATTCTTTTTTTCTTCAGAGATTCGCACCATTTTTAAAATTCCCAGTTCGGGATGATATATTGGTACAAATTTTTGAGGTTTTTATATTTATCTTTGTTTATAAAAACAAATTTTTCATTAGGATATTGCTCTTGAAAAAATTTCCATTTTTTTAGTTCTGAGCGGTTTTCCCATCCCTTAAGTTCGTGCCACTCTTTCCCATCAACTAAAAAATCGGGAGTATAAGTGGCTTTGATCCCTGAGGGCAAAGTTATAATGAATGTTTTTGGCTCATATTGATATTTCCTATTGAGCCACAAAAGAAACCTGCAATAGTTGGCTTCCCATTTTGAACGACAATGGTGCCCGAGGTCTTTTCTGAAAGAGTGTTTCCCATGCCTTGCTAGTTTTCCAAAATGGGGGTTTTCTTCTCCAAATCTCCCATACATAGGATTCTTTTCTCCTTGAACCTTGTTTTTCATTAGCTCTGAAAGTTTTTTCTTGCATTTCAGAGCTTTTTCTTTCCCAAATATCTCTTCATAAGTTTTGCCTTTTAATCTTGTAGCAAGTTTCCTCTTAGTCTCTTCTGTATGATACTTTCCTAACATCCCCGGCTCTAATTTGCCCTCTTTGTACAATCTTCTTTGTGTTTCTGCTTTCTTTTCGGTGTATTTTCTTACTCGGGGGTCCGCTTTTGTAAGCCCTGTGTTCCAAGCTTTATGCCCTTTGTTTGCTTTTGAAATTTTTCTCCTAGTTTCTTCTGAAACTCTTCTTCCTCTTTGTTTTTCGGCGATTCTTTTTCTTATTTCAGAGGGCATTCCCACCTCTTTATTCCATCTTAAACAAGACTCACGAATTTTTTGTTTATGCTCTTCAGAAAGTTTCTTTCCCTTATGCAACTCAGACATCCTTTGTTTTAGAAGAGGATTACTCCACCTCTCCTTCATTATTTTAGAAAGCTTTTCTCTAACCTCTTTTGGGATTACTTTTTTCATTGTAGATAAATCAAAGAGTCTCCACTTTATAAATATTTTTGTTATTCGTTTAACAGAATATCAAGCCACATTTCTTGCCATTTCTGCTGTAAATAACAGGGAAGTATTCATATATGTTTTGAAATGAAACAATCTTTATAAAATCCTAATAACTAAAAAGACTATGCTGAGCGGATTACTTAAGAGAAAAAAGAATTTGGAACAAGGATTGGAAATAACCAGACAAACAGATAAATCCTATATCCCTGGAGAAGGAGGAGCTGTTTTATTAAAAAGAGAAGTAATCTGCGCAACATTCCAACAAAGAAGGGGGGTGCGGGGAAGATTGAAACATTAGGGTATTTTGGGATGTATTATCCCGGACAACAGGCTTTAGTAATTTGTCGAAATTATTTATCTTTGACTAAAGAAATACCCGAGCTAGGATTAGATAGATTTATGCAAATCTCCTTTACACCCCATCCAAGTAAAGTTTGGATTAGAGATTTAAGAAACGGGGAGGGGAACTTACCTGAAAGTGCTTATAATAATCCCAAAAGCAATGCTTTTTTGAATCCTAGAATGTTAGATGTTAGTAAGGCCTATGATAAACCTTCTTCTTGGTTAATTAACAGTGAATTTTATAGAGCTTTTTTAAGTGACAGCCCTCTTTCTGAATTGATTGAACAATTCCAAGGAAAAGTAAGAATGGGTTGGCCAGAGAATTAATTAAAATTGAATAGGTTTTTAAAGGTTAATACTCAATAGATAAAAGAGATTCTACTTGGATAAGAATTAATGGTGTTCTAGGGAAATAAATTAAAGGAGATTTAAAGATGATAGAGCGTATAAATAAGCCTAATTCAGATAAGGAGATACTCAATTCCCTCACCCCTTTGGTAGGAAGATGGTTTAAAGAGAAATTTGGGGGATTCACAGAGTCTCAGAAATATGCTGTCATTCCAATAAAGGGCAGGAAGAACATACTTGTAAGCTCGCCTACTGGAAGCGGCAAAACTTTATGCGCTTTTGCGTCTATTCTAGACTACCTGATGAGCTTAGAAGAAAAAGGCGAGCTAGAAAATAAGACTTATTGTATTTATGTCAGCCCCCTCAAAGCGCTATCAAGAGATATTGAAGTCAATTTAAATAACCCATTAAAAGAGATGGAAAAAATTAGGGGCAGGAAATTAGATATAAGGGTAGGATTAAGGACAGGGGACACTTCTACCAGTGAGAGAAGCAAGATGCTTAAAAAAGCGCCGCACATACTTATTACCACTCCGGAAACTTTGGCAATTGTCCTGACTACAAGAAACTTCGTGGAGCTGCTAAAAGGCACAGAGTTTGTTATAGTGGATGAGATACATTCTTTAGCTAACAAAAGAGGGGTTTATCTAAGTTTAAGCCTGGAAAGGCTGGAAGAGATAAGCAAGATAACTCCTGTAAGAATCGGGCTTTCTGCTACAGTTGCTCCCTTGGAAGAAATTGCTAATTTTTTAGTAGGACAGAAAAGAGATTGTCTTATTGCAGATGTTCAGTTTGTCAAAAAAACAGACATAAAAGTAATAACCCCTGTCCGCGATTTGATAGATGTAGAAGGGCAATTCCTTCATTCTTCTCTTTATGAACTTTTGGATAAATTAATTCAGGAACATAAAACAACAGTAATATTCACAAATACAAGAAGTGCTACAGAAAGAGTTATTCATCATTTAAAGGAGAAGTTCCCTGATAGATATATGGAAAATATAGGGGCGCACCACTCTTCTTTAAGCAAAGAGCATCGATTTAATGTAGAACAGAGATTAAGAGAAGGAAAATTAAAAGTAGTTGTTACAAGCACTTCTTTAGAGCTTGGAATTGATATTGGATACATTGACCTTGTGATACTTTTGGGAAGCCCGAAAAGCGTGGCAAGAAGCTTGCAGCGAATTGGGAGGGCAGGACATAAGCTGCATGATGTTGCCAAGGGAAGATTCATTGCAATGGACAGGGATGATTTAGTGGAATGCTGCGTTTTAGCGAAAGAAGCAATGGAGAGAAAAATAGACAAAATTCAGATACCTCAAAACTGCCTGGATGTTTTAAGCCAGCAGATATTTGGAATGGCTATCTATAAGGTATGGGAAGAAGAAGAAATGTTTTCTCTTATAAGGAAAAGCTATTGTTACAGGAGTTTAAGCAGAGAAGATTTTCTTAATGTTCTAAGTTATCTTTCTGGGGAATACGAATTAGAAGCAAGAAACGTCTATGCAAAAATATGGTACGATAAGGAAACCAAACAAATAGGGAAAAAAGGAAAATTAGCTAGAATGATTTATATGACTAACATAGGGACAATACCTGAAGAGAGTTTTGTCAGCGTGATAGTGGCTGCTGGAGATGGAATGGGAGAAAAAATAGGGGTCATAGATGAGGCCTTTCTTGAAAGAATGAAAAAAGGGGATGTTTTTGTTTTGGGGGGGCACAAATACCAATACATGTATACTCGAGGGATGAATGTTTATGTCAATTCCTCTGTTAGGAGACCTCCGACAATACCTTCCTGGTTTTCAGAGATGCTGCCGTTAAGCTTTGACTCTGCAAATGAAATCAATAGATTTAGAAAGTTAGTGGAAGAAAGGTTCAGACAAAAAAGTTCTCCTGAGGAAATCAGGGGGTTCGTTCAAGAATATCTATGTTGCGAAAAAGAGGCTAGCGAGGCTATTTACAATTATTTTTACGAGCAATTCAAATATGCTTTAATACCTCACGAAAAAAAGATAGTTATTGAACGCTACAAGGGAGAAAAGAACTATGCTATATTTCACTCGCTTTATGGAAGGAGAGTGAACGATGCACTGTCAAGAGCAATGGCATTTTTGGTCGGTAGAGCAGGAGGGAGAGATATTGAAGTGGGGATAAGAGATAATGGATTTTATCTGGTTGGAGAAAAGCTAGAGATAGAGAAAGCACTTAAATTCTTAGACAGCAAAAATGTGGAAGAAATACTGGAAGAGGCAATCAGCAAGACAGAAGTATTAAACAGGAGATTCAGGCACTGCGCAACAAGGGCGTTAATGATACTAAGGAGCTATAAAGGAAGAAGGAAGACCGTTGGAAAGCAGCAGATGAAGAGCCATTTTTTACTTGCTTCTGTAAAAAGGATTTCGCATAATTTTCCTATCTTAAGAGAGGCGAGAAGAGAAGTTATGGAAGATCTAATGGATATTAATAATACAAGAGTGGTTTTAGACTGGATTAAAGAAGGAAAAGTAAAAATAGAGCAAATAAATGTAAAATTGCCTTCACCCTTTGCACTTTCTATTGTTCTAGAAGGATACACTGATTTATTAAAAATGGAAGATAAGATAGAGTTCTTGAAAAGAATGCACCAAGAGCATTTGAAAGAGATTAGTGAGAGATAAATATATATCCTGCATATTGATAAAGGTTATAAAGGCAGAAATTTCTGTTAAATTATGGAAGAGGTTGCCCTTATAGTTGATCCTAAAAGTAAAGGATACGATTTCGCGAAGGGGATTTATGATTATTTAAAGATGAAAGAAAGCAAAGATTTTTCTGTGAGCATTATTAATATGAACAAAAGCACCTTTAAAGACGGAGAGTTTAAGATAAAAATAGCTGAAAACATAAGAGGGAAGAGATGCTTTTTAATCCATGATTCAAATAAAAACCCTTCAGAATGGTTCACAGAACTAATTTTTGTGCTAGAAGCAACTACTTTTTCTTCTCCTAAAGAGGTAAATATTGTTTTGCCTTACACACGGTTTGCTAGACAGGACAGAAAAGATGAGTCGAGAGTAAGTGTTAATGCCAAGGCATTGGCAGATACTGTTTCGCTTTACGCAGACAGGGGAATGACTGTAGATTTGCATGCGCCGCAGATACAGGAGTATTTTAAGATTCCCTTTGATAATCTTTATTCTTTAACAAGCCTCCTTAATTACCTTCAAAAAAATCACTCGGATTTTCTAAAGGACTTGATTATTGTCTCGCCTGACCTTGGAGGAGGAAAGAGAGCAGATTATTTTGTCAAAAAGCTTAAAGAAAGGGGTATAGAATCTGGAGTTGCATTTGGGCATAAAACACGGGAAAAAGACAATGAGGTGGCTAAAATAGTAATCATTGGAGACGTTGCTGGAAAAAACTGCTTGATTGTGGATGATATTATTGATACTGGAAATACAATGATAAAAACAGCGGAGAAGCTCAAAGAGAATGGGGCCAAGAAGATTTTTACCTATGGGACTCATGGATTATTTACAGAAGGTGTTGAAAAATTCAAGATTTTTGACAAGGTTTTTGTTTCTGATACTTTAAATCCGCCAAAGGCAGAGAACATAGAGGTAGTAAGCATGATAAAATTATTTGGAGAGGCTATTTACAGGACAGCAACAGGGCAGTCTTTGAGTGTTTTGTTTGACAATGTGCACGAGCACGGGCAGCATTCTTTAGGAAATTATGATATTTAGAATTGTTTTTAAAGTTCTTAAGCTACATGTTTATTATGGATGATTTTAAGTTTATAGGCAAAACCCTGTATTTTCCTGTGCAGAAAATCCTGGTTTTAGGAGATTTGCATCTGGGATGGGAAGAAAGTCTGAATGAGCAGGGAATTTTTGTTCCAAGAAATCAGTTTGAAGAAACTGTAAAAGATTTGAACAAGGTTTTTGAAGAAATAAAAAAAGAAAATGAAGGAAAAATAAAAGAAATAGTTGTTGTTGGAGATTTAAAACATGAATTTGGAGATATTTCTGAGCAGGAATGGAGAGAGGTGAAAGGAATTTTGGATATTTTCAAAGAAAAAGCTGAAAAAGTTGTGCTTGTTAAGGGAAATCATGATACTGTTTTGGGCCCAATTGCAGAGAGAAAAGAGCTGAGCGTAGTGGACTACTATGTAGAAGAGGGGGTTTGTTTCGTTCATGGTGATAAAATATTTCCAGAATGCCTGGATAAAGGGATAAAAATGTTGGTGTTGGGGCACAGGCATCCTGCTGTTGTGCTCTCTGATGATTATAAAAAAGAAAAATACAAATGTTTCTTAGTTGGGAAATGGAAAGATAAAAAAGTAATAATCCTTCCTTCATTTTTCCCGTTTGTCGAGGGCAGCGAGGTAGCAAACCTTGAAGATAACAGGATGTTTATCCCTGAGAGAGAGCTACGAGAGTTTGAGGCTTATGTTGTTGGAGATGAAGTCTATAAGTTTGGGAAAGTTGGGGAGCTTGTATAAATTATTAGGAGGACTATACCACTCCTTCTAAACTAAAAGGGCATAAGCTTGGATCGCCGGTATGCTCAAATCCACAATAACCTTGGCTGTCTCTTTTCTGACAATATATTTCTACTCCAGTCGAAGAAACTCTCCTGCGGGCTCCTTGTGTAGCTGTCATTCCTCCATAAGCCCCACAACAATTAAAGTAGCCTCCTTTATTTCTTTCTTCTAGCCCGGCCTCTCTAGGCGCACCTTCAACATGCACTTGGGCATCTCCTTGAACTTGTTGGGCTTTTTCCCTCTGAATTGCATCGTATATTTCTCTGCGATGAACTGGTATGCGTTTAGGGTAAGTTATCCCAAGACGGACTTTATCTCCTCTAACATCAACAATAGTTATTTCTACTTCATCTCCAATCATTATAGACTCGTCTCTCTGCCTGCTCAAAACTAACATATCCATATAATAGAACTGAGACTTATAAGAATTTATGTCCTCTAAAATAGATGTTGTTATAGTAACGCCCGCTGTGCCTGCGCTTCTCTTAATAAGATAATAAAGAAACTAAGAAGTGCACGCCCAGACCAGGATTCGAACCTGGAAGTCCCGAAGGACGCGGTTATCGTGTTTTCAATTCGAGACCGCTCGAGTAAACCATTGTCGCATCTGGGCATAAAATAGTTTAGATAAGAGGGTTAATAAAATTATAGGATTTGTAAGTTGAAAAATTTGTGCTAGTCTCCCTCGCTGGAGTCGCTTGATGCACTACCAATATTTGCTGGGCGTGTTTCTCTTGCTCTTGAAGCGAAATACTTTCTTGCTAATTCTATTTCTCCTGGTGATAGTCTGCTAGGCAAACTCTTTGGAGCATCACAAAAATGAGTGTAACGCCTAAATTGATCTCTGGACTGAAAGGCTTCTAGCTCGACTTTTCCTATGTATTCGCATAATTTTGAGGAATATCTGCTTTCTGGCATGAGGTGTAGCACGCGCAATTATTTTTAATTATTATTGCGATGGAGAATGTGTTTTATAAAGAATGCTTTTATCCTGTATAATTGACTTTTCCTTCTTGCTCTTTGGTGATTCTCGGGAGCGGAATGTGCGGAGGAAGAGAAAATTCTTCTTCTAACTGCAGAGCTCTTAAATTGCATTTGGTCATAACAAAGTTAAAAACCAAAAAACGAACTTCCTCTGGGAGCTTCTTTTTCTTCCAGTCCTTGAGCAGCTGCTTGGTATCGTAACCTTTGTCTGGCTTTATCAAAACGCTTCCTTCGAATGCGATTATTGCATGGTTTGGCTCGTAATTTATTGTGTAAACAAAAGAAAATCTTAAGATTTCACCTGCAATATCTAAATCTTCTTTTTCTACTTTCTCTAGGTCCATGTGGGTTTTTATTTGCAGTTTTCCTTTTAAATCGCTTTTTCTCTCTGCACTGATTTTTTTAAAATTAAAGCCAATTATTCTCATTTTTAAAATGCTTTGTTTAAGTAGTTTGTTTAAATTATATAGGAATTAGTTTTTAATAAGATTTAAACCAAGTCTTCTTCACTTACTACAACAAAGTCCCCTATAGCAACGATTGCCGAATATGGAATAAGAACCTCTCCTTGCTTTGTCTTTTCCAAATTCAGGTTTCTTGTGTAAGCAGTAGGGTCTTTAAGAGCTATTTGAATAAGCTCTCCAGTTCGCGTTTCGAAGGTTATATCTTTCACTAAGCCCAATCTCTTGCCCTCTTTTGTCACAACCAATTTTGCAATTATATCTTTGAGCGGTTTTTTGTCTATCGCCATATAGTAAGTATAAGGAATTCATTTATAAAGTTTTCTGTGATGAAAAGGATATTGAAAAAGGGGGCTAAGAGTAAGAAGAAAATACTTTTTTGATATAATCTTTGCCCCTCGCAGTAACAGTTACATCGCAAGTATAATGGCTGCCAAAAGATTTTCCGGATTTGTGCGAAATTTTGATAATTACTTTTTCTATATCTTTTAAATCAATTTTTAGCCTAGCGATTTCGGAAAGAAACCACTCTCTATATTTATCTATAGTGTCCTTGAATGTCTTATCCATCAAGTCTTCGGGTCGGATAGTTTCTTTTAATAGATCGATTTCAAATGACTTTGTTTTTTCAGTGGGCAAAAGTTCTAGGTACTTAAGGAAGCGAAGATTAGTTACACTAACAAAACTATCAGCTAAATTATTCGCAATACCTAACAACTGATTAATTTTGCCCGTTAATTCTATAATTAATTCGACTTTATAACTTTTTTGAAATGTGGTTTTGTTAAGATTTTTACCTACTACAGAATAACATATTTGTGCGAACCTTTTTTAAAAGAAAGACTGGAAAAGAGGAAAGAAAGACCCTCACCCTAAGGTTTCTTATGGAAAAGATTAGAAAAGTTTAAAAAGGCAAAAGCGGCTTCTTTTTTTCTATTTTTTATTTATAAAGTTTTCTATATTATATTATATATATTATATTAATATTTATATAATATATAATAATAAGAAAGATATTATATAAAACAGCTTTTACAGAGAATATAATAAATAATAATCTAATTTGCATAGGAAATAAAGGTGTTCTAATTTTTAGGTGATTACACTTGTTTTTAAGGCAATATTCTTTACTAACTCGATGATATCCCGTTTTTTTAGTTTTTTGGTTGCACAGGAAATATACGTGTCAGGTGTGGCGAGAGAAAATTTAAGTTGTGTGTATATAATAGAGAACAAGAAAGTTTATAAAAGAAGGTGTTCTAAAAATTCTGTTTTCACAGAGGTGGCAAAAAGATGGTAGTAAAGTTAGACAAGATTTTTGATTCTGCAACTAAGAATACGATTTTCAAGGACAAGTCCATGCTCCAGTCCAATTATACTCCTCAAACAATACCCCATAGAGATAAGGAGATAGAGCAGATAGCAGCAATTCTAGCACCTGCGTTAAAAGGAGAAAGGCCAAGCAACCTGTTTGTTTATGGGAAAACTGGCTGCGGCAAAACACTATCGGTGCAGTACGTTAGAGAGGAACTTTTGAAAAGAGTGCAAAACAGCGGAGTTAGTTTAAAGATAGAGTATCTGAATTGCAAGCTTAGGAAAGTTTCTGACACTGAATATAGGATTTTGGCAGAATTTATCAAAAAGCTTGGAGGAAAAGTTCCTGCTACCGGGCTTCCTACTGATTCAGTTTACAGCCAGTTTTTAGAAATAATTGACAAAGAAAAACAGCTCTTAGTGTTAGTTTTAGACGAAGTGGATCAGGCAGTCAAAAAGATAGAAGACGGTTTTCTTTATAATTTGACTCGATTAAATGCAGAATTAAAGAACGCGCAGATATGTTTAGTAGGCATTAGTAACGATTTAAGATTTTTGGATAACTTAGACCCGAGAGTAAGAAGCTCGCTATCGGAGGAAGAGATTGTTTTTCAGTCCTATAATGCGCTGCAGCTCAAGGACATTTTAAAGGAAAGGGCAGAAGGCGCGTTTCATACAGATGCGATGGGGGATGGAGTGATAGAAAAATGCGCGGCCTTTGCAGCCAGGGAGCATGGAGATGCTAGACGAGCGTTGGATTTATTGAGGGTGGCTGGGGAGATGGCTGAGAGAGAAGGGGCGAACAAAATCGACCTAAAACACATAGACATTGCTAATAGCAAGATAGAGAGAGACAAAATCTTGGATGTAATAGGGTCAGAGCCCAAACAATTCCAGCTGACTTTATTGTCCATGCTGGAGCTTCTTGAAAAAAGCGAGAAAGTTTTTACAGGGGATGTTTATCGAGCTTACAAAGAACTGTGCAAAAAGACAAACACCGAAATTCTTACGCAAAGAAGAGTAAGCAGCATAATAAGCGAGTACGATATGCAAGGTTTAATCAACGCCAAGGATGTTTCAAGAGGAAAATACGGCAAGACTCGGGAAATAAGGTCAGAAATACCAAAAGATATTGAGCAACAGGCTAAATCGGTTTTGGTAGAAGCGCTGTCTCTTGGATAAAAAACAGCCGAAGAGATAAATTGCGGAGGGAAAAATGCAATCAGAACATTTAAAATTTTTTATTGAAAGGGGGTTTCTTTTAGACAACGAGATGCTGAAATTTTTTAGCGAGCTTAGCGACGAGAGTGTGGCAAACCAGATGCTAGACAAAATAAAGACAATTTCTAACGAAAGAGTTATCACCAAGTCGCTGATTGATAAGAACATCGGACAAATTCAGGAACTTTTTTTATCTTTGGAGGAAGAGAAAAAGCAGTTAGTGGAAAGGTATTTTGTGAATCTGAGTTTCAATATAGAAATAAAAAAAGAAAAATATGTAGAAGAGAGGAAGAGCCTTGACGAGTCTACTAGTTTGAGAATAATTTCTCCCAGCATCGTTCCAGCAAGAAAAATAGAGGTAGATGATTTTGTAAAACATTTTAGAAATAGGTATATGGAGCTCAAGCAGATTTTGCAGGAAAGGTCCGAGCTTCAGAATCTGACGTCTATCGATAGAATTAACGGACAAAAGCAAAACATGTCGGTTATAGTTCTTGTTTCAGAAAAGAGATTAACTAAAAATAAAAACCTTCTTTTGGAGGTAGAGGATTTAACTGGCAGAACTCATGCCCTTGTAAACCAAAATAAAAAAGAGCTTTATGAAAAGGCTCAGGGAATAATAATGGATGAGGTTATCGGATTAAAGTGCACTGGAAGCAGAGAAATGCTTTTTGTTAATGATATTGTTTACCCTGATGCAGCTATCTTTGAAAAAAAGAAGTCAGACAATGAAGTTTATGCTTTGTTTACTGCAGACGTGCATGTAGGCAGTGATAAGTTTTTGGAGAGCAATTTCTTGAGATTTATCGATTGGGTTAACGGCGAGATAAACCCTACTGAAGCTATAAAGAAGATAAAGTATCTATTCCTTGTGGGAGACAACGTAGATGGTGTGGGAATTTATCCTGGGCAAGAATCTTTTCTCTCTATAACGGACATGAAAAAACAATACGACCGGCTGGCGGAGTTGCTTGGGAAGATAAGAAAGGACATAAGGATAATTATGTGTCCTGGGCAGCATGATGCAGTAAGAGTTGCAGAACCTCAGCCAGCAATCGGAGAAGATTATGGGGCAGAACTTTACAAGCTAAAAAATTTAACCCTTGTAACTAATCCTTGTTATGTTTCTCTTGTAGAAGGGTATGATATTTTAATGTACCATGGCGCCAGTTTTAATGGAGTTATAAATGACATAGACTCTTTAAGAGTTATTAATGCGCATAAAAAACCTACACTGGTTGTAAAAGAGCTTTTAAAGAGAAGACATTTGGCTCCTTCGCATTCTTCAGTTATCTACATTCCTGGAGAAAAAGACCCTCTGCTCATAAGGAGGATTCCAGACATAATAACAACAGCGGATTTGCATAGGCCCGATATAGATTCTTATAATAACATACTGATGATAGCCAACTCCTGTTGGCAGAGCCAAACACCTTTTGAAGAGAAAGTTGGGAACATTCCTGACCCGTGTAAAGTACATATGATGAATTTAAAGACGAGGGAATTAAAAATACTGGATTTTTCCTAAAAAAAGAATCAAAAAATGAACACTGAACGTTACTTTAAAGATTTGCAAGATAAAGTAGGGGTGTGTTATAGTGTGGCACAGCAGGCGAGAGCACAAGGATTAGACCCCTTAAGCAAGGTAGAGGTGCCTTTAGCGATGAGCATGGCTGAAAAAGCTGTGAAGTTAATTGCTACAGTATATCCTCAGATAGATGATGATAGAATTGTCAAGAGAATACTGGACCTGGAAAAAGAGTACGGAAAACTGGATTCTACGGTTTATTTTAAGATTGCAGACGAGATAGCTCATGAGAAGTTCTGCAAGTTTGAGTCGCTGTTGCAGGCAATTGATGCGGGTATAAGGGTGGGATTTGCGTATATTACACTTGCAGTTGTAAGCAGCCCTATTGAGGGATTCACAGAGTTAAAACTTGGCAAGACCAACAAGGGGGAAGATTATTTCATAGCCTATTTTTCTGGGCCTATTAGGAGTGCGGGCACAACTGCCAGTTGCATGGTTTTGATGCTTATTGATTATTTAAGAGAGACTTTTGGTTTTGCAAAGTATGATCCCACAGAGGAAGAAGTCAAAAGATACATAACTGAGAATATGGATTATCATGAGAGAGTAAACAACTTGCAGTACCTCCCAACAGAAGAAGAGATGGGGTTTCTAGCCAAAAATATGCCTATACAGATTGCAGGCGACCCTACAGAGCAGAAAGAGGTGTCTAATTTCAAAGATTTGCCCAGGGTGGAGACTAATTTTATTCGTGGGGGGATGTGTCTTATTTTTTCTGAGGGCCTGGCGCAGAAAGCAGCTAAGGGATTTAGGCTTTATAACAATGCCAAGAAAAACGGGCTGAAAATGACTGGCTGGGACTTTTTGCAGGAATATATAGAAATCCACAAGAAGAGGGAGACTGGAAAAGGGAACGTTGTTGCTACGTATATCAAAGATATTGTTGCAGGAAGGCCAGTTTTCGGGCACCCTTCTGCTTCTGGGGGATTTAGGTTCAGGTACGGGAGGAGCAGGGTCAATGGATTTTCAGCCACATCGATACATCCGTCGGTCATGGCTATAACAGACTCTTTTTTGTCTACGGGCGCACAGTTAAAATTAGAAAAGCCGACTAAAGGATGTGTTGTAACAAGCTGCGACAGTATAGACGGTCCGATTGTAAGGCTTAAGGACGGAAGCGTGAAAAGACCGACAAGTTTTGAAGAAGCTAAGAAAATTTATAATGATGCAGAAGAAATAATCTACCTTGGAGACCTTTTATTCCCAATTGGAGACGTTGTAAATAGAAACTCTGAACTACTTAAGCCCGGATATGTTGAGGAATGGTGGGAACTAGAACTCAAGAAAGCAGGTTATACTGATAAAGTTGAGAGAAAAATAAGTCTAGAAAAAGCTGTTGAACTTTCTGAAAAATATAATATCCCCCTACATCCCGGGCTTATTTATTTTTGGAGTCAGATAGATTATCCGCTTTTTCTGGCTTTTTTAGATTGGTTGGGGCATTCTATGATAAGAGAAGGAAAGTTACTGTTTCCCTACAACAAAACAGAAAGAGAGCGCTTTGCTAAGGGAAAGAGGGCTCTTGAGCTTTTGGGAATGGAGCAGGAAGTTGCTACCGAAAACGTTGTTTTAAAAGAAGAGGATAGCAAGGCCCTTCTTCTTAATTTGGGGATAGCTTCAGAGGATTTGGGAAAAGAAGTGGATGAGATTTCTAAGAAAATAAAAGAAGGCAGTGTATTGGAAATAATCGGCGGCCTTAGTAAATATAAGATAAAAGATAAGGCAGGAGATTTTGTAGGAGCTAGAATGGGGAGGCCAGAAAAAGCAAAGTTAAGAAAATTAATTGGCAGCCCCAACGGACTTTTTCCAGTGGGCCAAGAAGGCGGGAGAATGAGAAGCGTCTTAGAAGCTTATAACTTTGGAAGTGTGAAGGGAGACTTCCCAATTTATTATTGCCCGAAATGCCAGCAGGAAACGATTTATTATATATGCGAGAGTTGCGGGGAACAAACAGAAAAGCTGAACTTTTGTCCAGAATGCCAGCAAAAATTTGTCAAAGAAAAATGTCCCCAGCATGGCAAGGGCCAGCCATTTTCAACAAGAAGAATTGACATAAAGCATTTTTTTGACTCTGCTGTTAAAAGGCTGGGGCTGGAAAGGAGCGAAATTCCTTCTATGATTAAAGGAGTCAGAGGAACTAGTTCTTCAGGCCATACGCCAGAGCATCTTGCCAAAGGGGTGTTAAGAGCCAAGCATAGGTTATGTGTTAATAAAGATGGTACAGTAAGATATGATGTTACAGAGCTTCCCGTTACACACTTCAAGCCAAAAGAGGTTTCAGTCAGCGTAGATAAGTTACGGGAGCTAGGATACACAAAAGATATCTATGACAAGGAGCTTGAAAGCGAGGAACAAATTTTAGAGCTGATGCCTCATGATATTATTCTTCCGTGCTGTCCTGATTCTAAAGATGAGAAAGCAGACGAGGTTTTCATAAATGTAGCCAAATTTTTAGATGATTTGCTTATACGATTTTACAAGTTAAAACCTTTTTATAATATCAAGAACCGCGAGGAGCTAGTCGGACATTTGGGTGTTTGTATGGCCCCCCATAATTGTGCAGGAGTAATAGCAAGGATTGTGGGATTTTCTAAAGTACAGGGTTTAATGGCTAGCCCTTATATGCACGCAGCAGTAAGAAGGGACTGTGATGGAGATGAAGTGGCTTGTATGCTGCTTTTAGATGTTCTCATAAACTTTTCTAGGAAATTTCTTCCTGCGCACAGAGGCGGAACTCAAGATGCCCCTCTTGTCTTGAACTCCAAGATTAATGCAGGGGAGGTAGATGACCAAATTCTTGATTTTGAAGTTGGAGAATATCCCCTGGAACTATATGAATTAGCGGAGCAAAGAAAACATTCCTCAGAAATTAAAATTGCCAATGTAAAATCCAGATTAAAAAACGGAGAAGACCCCTTCGTAGGCATAAAATTCACCCACGATTGTTCGGATTTTAATTCAGGCACAGTAAATTCTTCTTATAAAACTATCCCAACTATGCAGGAAAAAGTAGAGAAGCAGATGAGGCTTGTGCAAAAATTAAGGGCTGTTGATACGGGAGATGTGGCGAGATTAGTTATTGACAGGCATTTTATCAGAGATATAAAAGGAAACTTGAGGAAATTCTCTCAGCAAGTTTTTAGGTGTGTTAAGTGCAATGAGAAATTTAGAAGGCCGCCTTTGACTGGAAAGTGTACAAAATGCGGGGGAAAAATAATTTTTACAATTTCAGAAGGGGGCATTATAAAATACCTGGAGCCTGCTATAAGTCTGGCTACTAACTTCGATGTCCCCCCCTATGTTAAGCAGAATCTTGAACTAACAAAAAAATATATCGAAAGCATTTTTGGAAGAGAAACAGAAAAGCAAGAGGGCTTGGGGAAGTGGTTTTAATGTATTTTGCACCATAATTTAATTTTTAAATAACCTACACTTTTTTAACTAATGCAAAGGAAAGTTTTGTCTGGAGAGAAGATTTCCAGACTTTGTGAGCCTCCCACTCATCAGGTTTTGAGCAGCTCTTTTCTCGAGCTTGGGGACGGGGGTTTTGATGAGGGAAGGAGGGGATTAATCGCATCTGCTGTAGCTCCTCCGGTGCAAGAGAGTATGGTAGAAGGTTTAGATCATTTGACTCCTTTATCTCATGATAGGGGCCTTATTGTTAGGCCTTTTCGTCCTGAGAATCTTGATTTGACTTCGCTAGATTTGACTGTTGGTGCGGAAATTTACGAGTGTCCGGTTATTTACCCGGACATAAGTATTGAAAGGTTGAGAGATTTAGCAAGGGGGGGTGATGCTAAGAAGCACGGCCTCAATCAAGGAGAGGAGTTTATTTTTTATCCAGAAGTTCAAGGAAAATGTAAGATATATTATGTTGTTAGCGAGGAGGAAGTAACGATTCCGGAATCTTTTGGAGTTTTCATTGATTCTAAAAGTACTCTTGGTAGATTGGGATGCATCTGTCATGGCGCAACCAGTCCAAATCAACTAAGAGGGGGATCTAAAATAGTTGCTGCAGTTAGGCCATATTTTTTCCCAATTAAAGCTAGGGCTGGAAAATCTCAGTTATTCCAAGCCGCTTTTACGGTAGATGGAGATTCACATATGTCCAGAGAGCAACTGCTTGAGTCTAAAAAATTTGAAGTGTATATTGATAGACAGAAAAAAGATATTGCGGAAGTAGCCCAAGAAGATAAATTAAAACTTACCTATTCTACTCGTAGATTTTATGTTTCAAAAAGTATTTCTAAAGCTCAGCTTAGGGAGATAGAACCAATAGATGTAGATGCAAGAGGACTTGATTGGGGGCCTTATTTTGAATTGCAAGAAGGTAATGGAGAAATAATTACAAAACCGCGAAGGCTTTATTTATTTGGGACAAGGGAAGAACTTAGATTTAGAGGGGTTTGCGGTAGGATTGAAAGAGCTCCTGGAGGGGAGTTAAGCGGGTCTTGGGGGCAATTTGCAGGAATAATCCAAGCAGGATTTGATGGAAGAATAACTATGGAGTATATGACACGCGAAAGAAGGGCAATATCTAATGGAAGTTTAGCTGGATGCGTAGAGGTTGATGAGATTTCTGGGGACGTTAATTTAAGGATGGCACAAAGAAGTTATTGCAATCAAGATGCTCCTGCTTTAGCCAAGGTTTTTGCAGCTTAATTTGTTTTTAATGTATTCTGCAATATAGCATTGTTTAAAAAGAGCTATTTCTGTGAGATATAAAGGAGAAAAAAGATGAGCGGAATTTTTGGCATTGTTTCTGACAAGGATTGCATTGGTGATTTATTTTTAGGTGCTTTTTATTTGCAGCATAGAGCACAGGACTATTGCGGGTTTGCTTTCAATGACGATAAGGCTTTGGAGTGTTATACTCATAGGGGCCTTTTAAGGCAGCAATTTCCAAAAGATATTCTAAAGGGAATGAAGGGCGTGATGGGTATCGGGAGTGTTTCTAGCGATAGACAGCCAGTTTCTGAACTGTCAAAATCTGGGGCCCTAATTCTTGCTTTTGATGGAAATATCATCAATTATCCTGAATTAAAAGAACAGCTTCTTAAGGAGGGGGCTAGTTTTTCTGGATACAAGTCTCCTGAAGAAGTTTCTGATACTGCTTTAATCTCTAAACTTATTGCTAGGGAAGATAATTTTGTTTCTGGTATTAAAAAACTTGTAACTATTATAAAAGGGGATTTTGCTGTTGTTGCGTTAACAAGGGATGGAATTTATGCTGCTCGAGGTTGGGGAAGAAAGCCCTTAATACTTGGTCAGAAAGAAGGCAGCTATGCTGTTTCTTCTGAGAGTAACTCTTTCGTAAATACGGAAATTGAAATTGCGAGAGATGTTGAACCTGGAGAAATTGTTTTTTTAAGTAAAGAGGGCATAAAAAGTTTGGCTAAATTAGATCTGCAGCCAGTTAAATACGGTACTTTTGAATGGATCTATACTTCCCACCCTGCTTCATTAATAGACGGAAAAAATGTTGCAGAAGTTAGAATGGAAATCGGTAGACTTTTGGCAGAGAAATATCCGGTTAATGCGGATTTGGTTTCGCCTGTTCCTAATTCTGGGAGGTGGCATGCTTTAGGTTATGCTAAGGCTTCTGGGATTCCTTATGCAGAGGTTTTTATAAGATATGACTATTCTGACAGGAGTTATACTCCTCAAGAACAGACAGCGAGAGATGAAGAGGCCAGAACAAAACTTATAACAATCAAGCAAATGATAGAAGGAAAAAGAATAATCTTAGTGGACGATAGTATTGTAAGGGGCACTCAAACGTTGAATAAAGTTGAAAGATTAAAACAGCTAGGGGCTAAGGAAGTCCATGCCATGATTGCTTGCCCTCCTTTAATGGCTGCTTGTAAATATGGCAAATCAACAAAAAAAGATGAGGATTGTATCGCAAGGAGAATGCCTCTCGAGCAGATAAAGGAGAAGTTAAGATTGGAGAGCCTTAATTATGCCACTGTTGAGATTCTTGAAAAAGCAATTGGTTATCCAAGAGAAAAATTATGCTTGGACTGCTGGGCAGCTTAGTTTTATAGGGCAACATTTAAAAATATTGGATTTTTTAAGGGAAAATGGAAAAAGATGTCGGATTAACAATTGTTGCTGCTGCAGATAAGGCAATTAAATTTCAGAATAAGAATCCTAAAGCTACAATTGAAGAGGTAATAGGGCATGCGATGAATACCGGCGAGCCAAGTGAAACGGGGATAGTGGCAATTGCAGCCGCAACTGAAGTTTTTCGTTTTAAAGAGAAGCATAGAAGAGCAAAAGACAAAGAAGTTTTAAAGTTCATTGTTACAAAAATACCTGAAATAATCAAAAATATGGAAGTTGAGGTTTAGCTCAAAATATGGGTTTTATTACATATTTGTTTAAAAACTCAGATTTTTTCTTTCTTTAAAATGATTGGCGCTTCTGAATTCTTAGATGAGTTGATTGATGAAGAGTCATCTTTAATTGAGAAATTTGTTGAAGAAGGTTTTAGGGGGTGTTTGGCCTTAATGGTATTAAAAACCAATTTGGCAAGGGCTCTTTGTAAAAAGATGCATGAGAAAATTGGAACAGATAAAAGATACTGGAGCAGTAATAAATGGTATGATAAAGAATTAATAGGCGGTTGGGTTTATGAGCTTAGGAATTTAGGAGTTTCTGATGAGAAAATTTATCGCGAGATTTTGGATTCGAAGGAAAGATTCTTTAAAGACAGAGGATATTCTGGAGAAGATTCAGAAGAGATCTGCAATCACCATCATTCTCATCTTCTTTATGATTATATTGCTACTTCGTTGAGAGGTTTAGTTCAAAGCAGGTAGTATAAAATTGTTGGCAAAAGCAAACAGCCCATTAAGTGAGTTCTTCTTATGTTTAGAAAAATGCAAGTTAAGCCTAGAAATGTGGAGACGAAGAAAACAAGAAATCCAAGAAAGCCGCTGAAATAGATAACTATGGCTGAGACAAACAGCAAGATTACTATGGAAAGCTTGGAGTAATTTACTTTTGAAAGAAGTTTAACTGATAATTTTGCAAGGAAAATTGTCAAAAAGAAAGCAGCTATTCCTGATAGGAAAATTGCTCCAAGAATAAAGTATAGATCGCTTCTTGTTAAATCCGGTATAATCTTGCCGGCGAAAACTGCTGTTCCTGTGCGCGCTTTTTGTATACTATAGAGGGTAATAAATGACAAGCCCATGACAAGAGTACTCACCGAGCCCAACAATACGAGGAACTCCTTTCTTTTTAAATCGCCTGTTACTTCGCTGCCTATAACAGCTGCCTGTCCAGAGCCCAGGCCGGGGAGAAAAGAACAGAGAGGAGAGGCGATAAGAGAAGCAACTAAAACCTGCAATAAGGATTTTTTCTTCACTCTTATTTTTTTTAGTTTTGTAATTTTCTGTTTTGGCATTTTCTGTTTTTTCATTATAGAGGTTATTAAAGAAGATGCGCCGAATAAGCCAGAAAGGAGCGGGAGAAGAGGCTCTTTAAGACCCAGATTAAGAGAAGCAATTCCCAATATGCCTGACAAGAAGAAAATTATTATTGCCCATATTCTTGTTTTTTTATCGAAGTAGAAAAGGAAAAAAGAAGTTAAAAGAAGGATAATGAGCATGATTGGCTTCAAGAAACTGTAGACTTTTGGGAGAAAAAAGACAAACAAAGGAGTTAGGAGCAAAATCATGAAAATTGCAGCCATGCTTCCGTAGAGAGTTAAAATCACTGCCTCATAGCCTTTCCCTTTAATTAACATTTCGTGCCCTGGAAGAACCGCCAAGACAGAATCGTCATCTGGGGCTCCAAGAAAAATTGAAGGGATAAAATCTACGAAACTGTGAGTTATAGACATTGCAACAATAAAAATAGCTAAGGCTAGAGGAGGAAAATAGGCAAGGAGCAAAGCAGATATTCCAAAAAGGAGTGCCGCCACTAGATTTATATGGATGCCTGGAAGAAAGCCGGTTATGCAGCCGGCTATAATTCCTACAATAAGGGCGATGAACAATGCTAGCAATAAAATCATTAGAAATCTTTAGAATTGGCTATTTAAAACTTTTATTGCGCTCCAGTTTATATCACTAGTTTTTCATGGACTTTTAGCCTATAATTTTTTGGGAGCCGTTTGTAAATTGGCTGTATCTTCTTATAGAGCATTTCTGCATCCTGACTTCTTTTTTCTGCTTTAGCCGCTTCGAACTCTTTGACCAACGCTAATATTTCTTTTTTATCTATTTCTACTCTTATCTTTTTTATTTTTTTTAGAAGATACCTTTTGCATCCTTCTGGGATCAAAGGGTAAACTTCTTGTATTTTGTGGTAGTTCTCTTTTGCAACTATTGCGTCATTTTTCTCCAAGGCGCGATTGGCTTCTTTTATGTAGTTGAAGATTCTTATTACATTCTCCTCTTTTTTCCACTGTGCTATCTTTCTCTTTCTCAAGTAAAACCAGAAAAGATAGGCTGCAACCACAATACAAAAGACGAACAAGAGAACATATACTAAATTGTAAGATTCGATATCCAGAATAAAAAAACCAGTTATCTTATTGCTCACTGCAAATTCTTTGAAGATAATTGTTTCTGTATCTTCTATCTTTTTAACATCTATTGATTTGTTTATATAATAGACTATACGTTCATTTTCTAGGTCGTCTACAGAAATTGCAAAGACGGGGTCTTCTTTTATTACTTCATTTTTTGTAAGAAAAGTTATTTCGCTGGCATTTTCGATTATTTCTTTTGGTACCACTTCTAGGAGAGTATTAAAGGTATCATTTTTTATCTCTATTTTTTTGGTTATAAGAGTTATCTCGTTAGTTGATGCCATGTAGCTTATCTCGATTTGTTTTACAGAGGTGGAGACTACGATATTATTTTGGATATCTGTATTTAATTCTGCCAGTTTTTTTACTGTTTTTGAGTCTGCTTTTATTCCCTTAGAATCTATATAATCCTGTACTATCCCTTTCATGTTTTTAGCCAAGCTGTTCTTTACAAATTCGTGCTTCCCTACTATCTTTATGTCTATTGGCACCTTTCCCTTTATCTCTTCGATTTGGGCTTCTTTTTCTTTTATAGTTTTTTCTTTTAGGGTTTCATCTTTTATAAGGGCGACATGGTACCCTAAATCCTGATCAACTTGCTGCAGGATTTTCCTGTAGGTATCTAAATCCTTTGTTATCCCCAGATCTTCTAGAGCCTCCTTTTCTTCTGCACCATAGGAAGCCTCTTTTTCTATAAATGCGTCTATTTTTGATATCAAATCATCTACTTCTGGTTTTTTCTCGTAGTAAGTTGCATTTTCATCTGCTGAAGACAAAGAAGATGCCGAAGAGTTCAGGTATACGGTGAACTTCCTGTAATAATCCAGATCGTCGTTGCAGTTGCTTGAGTTGTCGCAGCAATAGACATTCCAGGAGTATTCCCCTATTCTAAAATCTTTTAGCGCCACTTCTATTGTTTTATTGTTTTCTAAATCTTCTTGCTTTTTTGAATAGTCTAGAACCCCCACTCCCCCAGTGTAGTTGTAAAGCTCAAAAGTGCAATTTTTGATCTTTACATTATCTTCTGCCTTGTAAGAAAAAGTTATTATATCTTTGCTGATATTTTCATTAGCAAGGGGGTAAATCAGGGTTATAACCGGTTTAGTTGTATCTTGAGAGTTTTTTATGTACATGCCTTTTTTTGTCACTTCAAAATACTGGCCTTTTACGGTTATATCTAGAGTAATAGTGTAATTTCCTGGAGTCGAATATTTATGTTTAAAGTCTATCCCTCTTGAAGCAAATCCTCCTTGTCTATATGAAATGTTACTATCGCCGTCACCAAAGTCTATGATTAACGAATCTATATTTTCAGGAGAATCTATACCTGCTCTTATCGTCATTTCCTCATTTGTATATGCTTCATATTTGCTGAAACTTAAGTTTGCTTGGGCAACTGAAAACGTGTTGTTTATTGAAATGGGTTCGGCAGTCCTGTTGAAGATCGTTTCTGCAGTATAATTTCCTTTTTCTCGGATTATAGTCGAATCGATAGTTCTTGAATAAGGAGTTTGTGCAGTTTCTTGATAAATTTGAAGGGAGGGCCGGACGATCCTTATAGTGATGCCTGCATTTTGATTAGAGTTTGCCTGCAGATTTCCAGTTCCTCCGATAAGATTGCCCGCCCCGTCTATTAAGTAAATCTTCTTTGAAACAGATGCCGAAAAGTTCTCATTTATATTAAAATCTCCTATTGAAACGCTTTCTATTGATAGATTTGTTATGTCTGTGCAGTTAAGCATCCAGTTATGCTGTCCGTTTGATAACTCCTGTTTAATTCTTTTATTTTCAAAGTCATTAGAAAGGAGGTCTCCATCTACAAGGAACTTGCAGTCAAGATTTTCGGTATTGTTACTAGAGATGTTGAACTCAAAATTTAGCGGGTTGCTATTGCCATTGGGAGATTTTAATGGGCTTATTACAGGGTCTGTATTATTATTGCCCTCTATTCTGAAGTTTAGAGAGATGTCAAAAATATACTCATAGATTTCGCTGTTGACTATGAGGCCTGCAAGAATTATTAAGATTATCATTGAGATTATTACTGCCCCGGCTTTTGATTTTCCATTTTCCATTTTTATTTCCCCTTTTTGATTTTTAAAAATCCCTCGTTATACAGCCAGAGGGTTAGAATTTTCCCAACTACGTCCTGCTCGTTACTCCCTATAGTCCCTATTAATTTTTGTATCAGCTCCCGTTGGTCTCGCGTTATTGTTCCCTTTACAATTACCGTCTCTGCTTTGGGTTTGTCTTTAAGACTTATTTGGGTATATTTAATATCCTTTTTAGGCATGAAATAAGTATTATTTAGGTCTTTATAAACTTTTGCCTACTTTACCTTTTTTCCTGCTTTGGCTTCCTCTTTTCTGTCGTTTAAAAAGATATTTAAATCAAGTTAGGGATACTATATCATGGAAAGAAAGAGGTTAATTATAATTGGGATTTTCTCCTTTTTATTAGCATTAGGCTTGCAGGTTTCTTGTTCTGCAGGTACAGTTACAGAACTGAACATTTCAAACACTCCGCCTATGCTCATTCAAATTATACCTAACTATTCCTGGGCTATTGGATATAACCTTACCGAGGCGTTTGACTTAGACGATTATTTTGTGGACTATGATGGAGATGATATAAATTATTCTAATTCCCCTGTCGAAAATGTGAGTATTGTTATCGACTCTCTAAACCGCGTTTCTTTTTATCCGGACTATGGTTTTTCAGGTATTAGAAATTTAACCTTCTATGCTTCTGACCCTACCCACAATACCAGCAGTAACTTAGTCTTTTTGTTTATTGGGGAAGATACAGAACCCCCTCAGTGGCGTAACCCCGGGAAGAATAGGGCTATTGTTTACCAGAGTTCTTATGTTAACTTCACAACCAGTTGGACAGACAACTTTGCTTTAAGGAGATATTACTTTTTGATTGACCAGGGCGGGGGGTGGTCTAACTATTCTGCAGTTAGTTTTTCAGGTACTAGCAATGTTTCAATATTCACAATCCAAATAAGTGCTCCACCAACTATTGTAGTTTATTGGAGATTTTGTGCCGATGACACTTCTTTTAATGTTAATTGCACAGATCCTCAGAATTTTACAGTAGCTCAAAGGACAATACCGCCAGGTACTACTCCTCCTGGTCCGCAGCTTATAGGGGGAAGGGAAGAAGTTACCGTTAGTGATTATGTCTCTAGGATAATTCATGAAAAAAAGATGGAAAATTTTACAATAGAGCCCCCTTCATTCAAGATTTCGCTTAAACAAGGAGCTACAGAAACTCGCGTAATGAAAATAACCAATATTGGAACATCCAACCTCTCTTTTAACCTTTCTATCTTGGATTTAGAGAAATTGGTGTTTTTAAGTGAATATGAATTCACCATACCTAGCGGGGGATCTAAAGAAATAACAGTCGACTTTATAGCAGCTCTTGATACTCCGCCAAGCCAGTACTTTGGTCTGATTAAGGTAGAGGCTACTGAAACGAAATATGTTCCTATAATGCTAGATATCAATGCCTTAAATCTGGGCTTTGGTATTGATGTCGAAGTGCCTAGAGAATACAAAGGGGTGATGCCTGGGGAAACGGTCTGGGCTAACATATCTTTACTAAATTTAAGGGATATCGTAGAAACGAACATGACCCTTTATTATGCTATAAAAGATTTTTATGGGAATATTTATGATTCCGGAGAAGAAAGATTTACTTTTGATTCTTCTTTATTCTTTAAGAAGAACTTGACTGTACCAGAATTTGCCAAAGAGGGGCCCTATATTTTTTACGCCCGTGCGTACTGTGAACAAGGGCTCGCTTTGGACTCGGATACTTTTGAAGTGGGCGCGAGGTTTGTGTTTCTCTCTTCTTTAAAGTCTTCTTTTGTTTTTATACTTATTTTTTTATTGTGCATTATTGCTTTAATCTTGATGGTCGTTTATAGCAGATCTAAGGAGAAAGAGAGACTCTTAAGCCTTTATCTTATGTTAAATGAGCTTAAGAATCTCATAAAGGAAGATAAGTTTGATGAGGCTGTGAATTTATATGTTAGGATAAAGAAACTTTATGGCGAGCGCGTTTCTAGGGCGGCCATCCAGGACAGGGAGCATTTAAAAGAGGAAATAAAAAAACTTTCTCTCAAGCTGAAAGAAGAGGTTAAAAAGGCCGAAACAAAAAATCCAGAGGACAACAAAAAGGTTGAAAAAAAAGAGATAAAAAAAGTTGAACCCAAAAAGCCCGGCGATCTTAAAAATACCGAGATGAATAAAATCGAGGTTAAGGATGCTGTAGCAGAAAAACCCGACGAAGATAAAAATACTGGAGAAAAAAAAGAGGAAACAGAAGAAACGGTTATTCGCGAAGAAAAAGCTAGTAACATCCCAGAGGAACCTAAGGAGGTAAAAAATGAGATCAAGGTTTAGCTCTCTCGGCTGCGCATTTTTTATAGTCCTTTGTATGCTTTGGATGTTTTTTTCTTTGCAGTTAGTTTCTTCCCTAGAATCTGCTTACGGTCCAAAAATTATTGGAAATGGCTACACGATTTCTAGGAGTAAAATAGACCGTGTTTTGAGCGAGGGCGATATTTTTACAGACTTTGTAGACATTAGCAATTCAGGGCCCAGGGATTTGCAGATTTCCTTTTCAGTCAGTGAGGGGATTCAGGATATCGTTGAATTTGAGTCTGCAGGCATTGTTGTTGGCCCCAACAATTTCACAAGATTTAACTTTTTAATCAAGGGATACGGCCCGAATAATTACTCTGGAATTATGGAGGTAGGGGGAGATTTGAAAGAGAGTCTCCCTGTTAACATCAGCGTTGTAGAAGACACAGTCGCCTCACCTATTTTGCTCCAGGTAGAATTTATCAAGAATAAATTCTATATTGATAGGTCCATAGAGTTTAGTCTAAATGTCGATAAACTCAAACCAGAGAACGTTTTAAATAGTTCCTTTAGTTACAACCTACTTGGGGAGAATAACAATACTTATTTTCTTGGTTCAGAGAGCCGAGATATCTTGAATAGTTTTCAAGTTGTTAAACGATTCCAACTTCCGAAGGGGCTGGAAGAGGGTAACTACATACTTGAGATAATCGTAGAGCACGATAAACGAGTTATTGTTAACAGAACTGGACTTATTTTAAAAAGGGCTTTTTTAGACATAAGAATCTTTGGTATAATCCCTTTATGGGCGTTATTCTTAGTAGGGGGTTTTATTCTTTTAGGGCTTCTTATATTCTTCTTTTTGAGGAGGCGGGCTCAGAAAAGAAAAAAATACCAGATGAAATTGGACTTAAAGACATTGCCGCAAAAAAATCCAGATTTTCTTTTTTTAGGGAAAATCGCTGAGACAAAATATCCTGCTTATCTGGATCCCAATAGACTGACTACTCACTCGATTGTGGCGGGGGCTACAGGAGGGGGGAAAAGCATCTCCGCGCAGGTAATTATCGAAGAATGTTTGCTTCATAACATCGCTGTTTTGGTCTTTGACCCCACAGCTCAGTGGAGTGGCATGCTAAGGAAATGTGATGACAAGAAAATGATGTCTTACTATCCTTCTTTTGGGTTGAAAGAAACAGACTCGAGAGCTTTTAAGGGCAATGTGCGACAGGTGAAAAATGCAAGAGAGATAATTGATATTAAGAAGTATATGACCCCGGGACAAATTCATATTTTCTCGCTAAATAAATTAGACCCAAACGCTATGGATACTTTTGTTTCTAGCGTAATAAGGCAGATTTTCCGTTCAGACCCGCAGGAGTCTCCTGTTCTTAAAGTTATGCTTGTTTTTGATGAAGTACATAGGCTATTGAGCAAATTTGGAGGGAGTGGAGAAGGCTTTTTGCAAGTTGAAAGGGCTTGTAGGGAGTTTAGGAAGTGGGGAATGGGGGTAATGTTAGTGTCACAAGTATTAAGCGATTTTGTTGGAGAGATTAAAGCTAACATCTCTAGTGAGATTCAGATGAGAACGCGAGATGAGGGAGATTTGAACAGGATAAACACCAAGTATGGCTCTGATTTTCTGCAGTCGCTTGTCAAGGCATCGGTTGGGGTGGGGATGTTTGTTAATCCCGCATATAACCATGCTCGCCCGTATTTTATCAATTTCAGGCCAATACTACATAACACTAGAAGGCTATCAGATGAAGAGCTGGACAAATACAACAAATACAACGAGACAGTGGATGATTTGGAGTACGAGATAGAGCAGCTAGAAGCTGAAAAAATAGATACTTTTGACTTAAAGATGGAATTAAAATTAGTG
>Ga0105101_10000021_pt1 | contig 55685 bp, 45 predicted proteins | sample PPLLak21cMay2015_2_FD_87037 | JGI IMG/M metagenome (GOLD analysis project Ga0105101, IMG submission 87037) | Freshwater sediment microbial communities from Prairie Pothole Lake near Jamestown, North Dakota, USA - PPLs Lake P8 Core (1) Depth... | ecosystem: Environmental > Aquatic > Freshwater >... | reverse complement strand
TCTGGATAGTGATGAGTCATTTCGCTCGTGATCCCTCGCGGGGGTAGTTTCACTTCCATCAGATCATTTCGACTTGCGGCGGTTTTTTGTTTTATTCAAATCCCTCGCTGAAGCAAGCTTAGCTCGGGATTTTCGCAAAACAAAAATCCCGCAGCTTTTCGCTGCGGGACTGATCTGATGGCTTTGGCGGAGAAAGAGGGATTCGAACCCCCGGTCCCACGATAGCAGGACAACGGTTTTCAAGACCGCCGCATTAGACCGCTCTGCCATTTCTCCGCCGCAAATATAATATATTTTTGATTTTGAGAACGTTTTTAAGAAATGTAATATAAATAGCAGATATTCAGTGATATAAGAAAATTATTAACACGATTTGAACAAAATAAATGTATGTGAACTCGGAATCTCCCATCTGGTGCGGAAATGCGACATTGTCCCCATACGCCGGATTTTGGCCATGAAAACGCAATTTATTGCTTAAAAGTCCCACTATTTGTGGAAAAACGATAAAATAAATTTGCATATGAATTAAAATGAAATAATTTTGTATTCAATTAGCATGATTGGTCTAACCTTTAATTTTTTTATTATGACAAAAAAAGATTTAGTAACATCAATTGCAAAAGATGCTGGCCTGACAGTTAAGGATGCAGGAAAAGCTCTGAATTCATTCGTTTCTTCAGTTGGAAAAGCTATGAAAAAAGGCCAGAGGCTGCAACTTCCGGGCCTTGGCACGTTTAAGGTAACCAAGAGAAGCGCCAGAGTAGTTCGCAATCCGCGTACCGGCGCCAAACTGAACGTTCCTGCTAAGAAAGTTGTAAAATTCAAAGCAGCTCCGGCTCTTGACAAAGGTCTTTAATCTTAGATGATTGAAATTGCCTGGAGGGTGTAGTTACACCCTCTTTTTTTATCCTGCTACATGCTGTATCTTAGTTAAATAGATACCTTCCGAGACCATACTCCTGAAAAAAGTTGAATAAATTCAGCTTAAATTCACTATTTAAAATTTTCTAACATTTTTTTTATTACTTTTGACTTTTGAAACTGGTCCGTAATTCTTACCATGAATTGTATAATAGTCGACGACGATCAAATATCCTGCAAAATACTGGAAGGATTTGTGGCAAAGTCATCTACACTTAACCTTATCGGAACATATAACGATTCTGTCGAGGCGAGGAATATTATAACCAGTCGCCAGGATATTGACCTGATTATTCTTGATATTAAAATGCCGGAAATGGATGGATTCGACTTTATTATGAGTCTGGATAATCCACCGAATATTATTATTGTAACATCTGCAGAGGAATATGCTCTTAGGGCATTTGACTTTAATGTTGTTGATTTCCTGCTGAAGCCGATTTCATATGGACGTTTCTGCAAAGCCATCGACAAAACAGTCAGGTATTACTCCCGCAAAGAACCATCGAACACAGGCGATGAAGAGATATTCATCAAGAAGAGTTCATCTCTTGTTAAACTGAAACTTAAGGATATAATATTTGTTGAGGCTCTTGAGAATTATGTTACACTGAATACCAGTGATGACAAGTTCACAATTCATTTTACGATGAAAGCAATTGAAAACCAGCTGCCATCAGGTGTTTTTATAAGAGTTCACAGATCCTTTATTATAAACAAGAGCATGATCCAGACAATTAAAGAGAATACTCTTGATCTGCTTGTAGGAGATACACTCAAAAGCATTCCCGTCGGAAAATCATTCAGGGATTCTCTTCTGAATGATATTAATGTAATGGCGAGATAATCTTTTATCATTCTGATGCTTACCAACCGTCAGCTCTTCCTCCTTCACCTTGGACAGACTTCGGCTTCACCATTAATGTTAGAGATTGAAAAGGCCGAAGGTATCTATATGTACAGCCCCGGAGGCGAGAAATACATCGATCTGATTTCCGGAGTTTCGGTAAGTAATACGGGACACAGGCATCCTAAAGTGGTGGAAGCTGTTAAGAGCCAGGTTGATTCCTACCTTCATCTTATGGTCTACGGTGAACTGGTCCAGAGTCCTCAGGTAAAATATGCTCAACGTCTGGCTGAACTTCTCCCTGCATCCTTGAATGTATGCTATTTTGTTAATTCAGGCAGTGAAGCAGTTGAAGGTGCGCTAAAACTGTCAAAGAATTTTACCCGAAGAAGCAGGATAATATACTTCAGAAATTCTTACCATGGTGGCACCCATGGAGCTATGAGCGTCCAGGGCAGTGAGAAATTCAGAAATGGTTTCAGACCCTTGCTTCCTGATACATTCCAGATTGATTTCAATGATTTTTCATCCCTCAGTTCAATAGACAACCATACCGCATGTGTGATAATTGAACCGGTACAGGCAGAAGCCGGAGTTGTTTACCCTTCACCGGGCTTCCTTGAGGAGATCAGAGAGAGATGTACCAGGGAAGGAGCACTTCTGATATTTGATGAATCACAGACAGGATTCGGACGTACCGGACATTTATTTGCTATTGACAAATTCGGTGTCTTTCCTGATATACTTGTTCTGGCAAAAGCCCTGGGGGGTGGAATGCCACTGGGTGCATTCATTTCGTCAAAAGAGATTATGTCATCACTGATCAATGGTCCGGGACTGGGTCATATAACCACTTTTGGTGGCCATCCTGTGTGCTGCGCAGCCGGACTTGCTTCCCTGGAAGTAATACTGGAGGAAAATCTTACCGCTTCCTGCCCTGAAAAATCATCCCTTTTCAGAAAAGAACTCAGTCACCCTGCAATTTCAGAGATCAGAGGTGACGGACTTCTGATGGCAGTTAAGCTTGATAATCCGGACCTTGTTCAGAAAACAGTGAGACATGCACCCGAATTCGGACTGATCCTTGATTATTTTTTATTCTGTGATGACTCTTTCAGGATTGCTCCTCCTCTGATAATCGGCAGCCGGGAGATTGTGACAGCCTGCGGTAAGGTTAAAGAACTCCTGGATACGGTTATCAAAAATCAGGCGGGGAGATGAAAATCAGGCATTACCTTATTATAATAGTATTTCTATTTTTTTCTGTTACCTCTGAGGGACAGACCCCCGGGCGGGATATAGCATTGGTCCTGGAAAACCTGTTTGAAGGAATCTTAAATACTAAAGAGGATCAGGAGAAACTCAGAATAAATGATTCCATACGGCTGATAATTGGTGCCTATGCAGAATCGGATACGGTATTTATCCACAATTTTACAAACATTCGCTACCTGGGCCAGATCACCTCACCTGATTCACAACTGAAAATACTGACATGGAACCTGTTCCTGAGAAACAGCCCCAACAGATACTTTTGTTACTTTATCAGGAAGGGGGAAAAGAAGGTACCAAAAAGGGTATTTGTACTGACAGGGCAAAACAGGGATGAGCCCGTAAGGACTGATATAACCTATTCTGCAAATGACTGGTACGGAGCACTTTATTATGCTGTTCAGCCCTTCAGAGTGGACAGAAAAGTTAATTACATACTTCTGGGATTTGATTATGGAAATTTATTGATTTCCAGGAAGATAATTGATGTTCTTTGCTTCACACCGGAAGGGGAGATAGTGCTTGGCAAGGATTGCTTTATCAGAGAACAGGAGGTCAAATTCAGGGAGGTTCTTGAATATTCACCTGAGGGTGTTGTTTCTTTGAGACTTCATAACCGCAGACTGATCATATTCGACCAGCTTGCTGTTGTAAAGAATAGTAATGATAATGATAATGGCATGGAACAATACGGAGCCTCCGGCCTGACTTTCGACGGGTACAAACTTAAAAATGGAACATGGAGGTTTGTTCCGGACATTGATATAAGAAATGTAAATCAGGGTAAATAATGTCTGAAAAATCATGGATGCTACAAAAATGACATATCTCATCTGTTATGACGATCACCGGACTTTTACAGAGGATGTCAGAAAAAGATTTTCCGATAGTACACGCTACACTGTTGAATCATTCCACTCACGGCAGGAGTTTATTGATCACTGCAGGAGAGAGACTGAGAACAAGTCGTGCAAGGTGGCAATTATAGGTGTTCCGGAGGCTGCAGAACAGTTTGAAACAATTGAAAAGCTGACAGTTGAAGTTAAAAAATCAGATCCGAAAACAGGGCTGATCCTTTTAATTCCAGCCGCTAAAATGGAAGCTTTAATGAAGGTCGTCAGGTCCAATATAGATGCATATATACCCAGGAACACTAATGCAGTCCTGAGGATACACAATACCGTCAAAAAGCTGATAAGCGAACATAATATTTCAATTTACAGGAAAAGAAGGAACTTTTCATTGTATGTGCTGCTCGCATTTCTGATTCTCTCCGCACTGGTGATTCTTATTGCATATATCAGGGTACCGGAATATTTTTAGTTTTCCTTTTTTTAGCAGATTTACACAGATTTTTTTAACACGAGTGACTATTTGTCAGTTGCCTGTAATGGCACATCTTTTGAATGTGAGGTGCGGAAACTCAATGTTTAATATAAAAACTAATATACCATGCAAACAGGTAAAATCGGTGTAACCACTGAGAATATTTTCCCGATAATCAAGAAGTTCCTTTATTCCGATCACGAGATTTTTTTGCGTGAACTTATTTCCAATGCTGTAGATGCAACACAGAAGCTGAAAGCAATGACATCTGCGGGCGATTATAAAGGTGAACTTGGGGATCTGACAATAAGGGTGGCTGTTGATAAGAAGAAAAAAACAATTACTGTTTCCGATAACGGGATAGGTATGACACAAGAGGAGATTGATAAGTTCCTCAACCAGATTGCATTTTCAAGTGCTAACGATTTTCTTGATAAATATAAAGATCAGGCCAATAATCTGATAGGTCATTTTGGTCTTGGCTTCTATTCATCATTCATGGTTTCGGATAAGGTTGAAGTTATAAGCAAATCATGGCAGGATGGGGCCCAGACTGTAAAATGGACCTGTGACGGAAGCCCGGAATTCACAATTGAAGAAGCTGAAAGAGATAACAGGGGAACCGACGTAATTCTGCATATCGACAAGCAATCAAAAGACTTCCTCGATGACAACAAGATAGAACAGTTACTTAAAAAATACTGCAAATTCCTGCCCATCGAAATCGCATTCGGAAAAGAACAGGAGTGGAAAGACGGAAAATATGTTGATACAGGAAAAGATAAAATCATTAATAACACAAAGCCCGCATGGACACTTAAACCCGCTGAGCTTAAGGAAGAAGATTACCAGAAGTTCTACCGGGAGCTTTATCCAATGGGTGAAGAGCCTTTGTTCAACATTCACCTGAATGTCGATTATCCTTTCAAACTGACAGGCATACTCTATTTTCCCAAAATAAAAAGTAATATCGAGATCCAGAAGAATAAGATACAGCTCTATAGCAACCAGGTATTTGTGACTGACTCGGTTGAAGGCATTGTACCGGAATTCCTGATGTTGTTGCACGGAGTTATTGACTCTCCCGATATTCCCCTGAACGTCTCGAGAAGCTATCTCCAGAACGATTCAAATGTCAAAAAAATATCAAGTCATATCACAAAGAAAGTGGCAGACAGACTTAATGAGATTTTCAAAACCAACAGAACGGAGTTTGAAAAGAAATGGGATAACCTGAAGCTTTTCATCATTTACGGAATGATCACCGAGGAAAAATTTTATGAAAAAGCATCAAAATTTGCACTACTGAAAAACACTGATGATAAATACTTTACATTCGAGGAATACGAAAAACTGATAAAGGAAAACCAGACTGACAAGAACAAATCCCTTGTCTACCTCTACTCAACAAATAAAACCGATCAATACACTTATATTGAAAAAGCAAGGAGCAAGGGTTATGATGTGCTAAATCTTGATGGTCAGCTTGATGTTCATCTTATCAACCATCTCGAAACAAAATTCAATGGATCCAGGTTTGTAAGGGTCGATTCCGATGTGATCGAAAAGCTGATCCAGAAGGATGAGCAGAGGGAGTCAAAACTGACGGAAGAACAGAAGGACGATCTGAGGAGTGTCTTCAAAGTGAAGTCAAAATCAAAGGAGATGTTCAATGTTGTTTTTGAACCGCTCGAAGAAAACGAAGCTCCCGTTCTTATAACACAGTCGGAGTTTATGCGCAGAATGAAGGACATGGCCCAGATGGGTGGCGGAATGAACTTTTACGGTGACCTTCCCGACAGTTATAACCTGGTTGTCAATCCGAATCATCCTTTGGTACTGAAGATCAATGAAGACCTTATTACTGAAGCCGGGGCAAAGCTTACAGAGAACGGTGCAGAGAGGAAGAAGTTGAAGGAAGAGGTTGAATTCATGGAAAAGGAACATAGCAGTAAGAAACCCGAGGAAGTAAGCCAGCTCGAAAAAGATGACCTTGAGAAACTAAGGAAGGAGCTGTCAGGTATTGAGAATTCCAGGAAAGAGATCCTGGAAGCTTACGGGAGTAACAACAAAATTGTCAAACAGTTGGTAGACCTGGCTTTGCTGGGTAACAATATGCTCCGTGGAGAGGAGCTCAGCACCTTCGTAAAGAGAAGCGTGGAGCTGCTTTAAGGATTGTCTTGCGGTCGTGCTGTCATGAGGTTGAATATAAGAACCGTTGCGCCCCTGGGCCGTTGCGCCGTTGAGCCGATTTACATCATACTTCCTATTTCGCTCTTGATATAGTCAATCGCCACCCGTGTCGGTTCTTTATCAAGCTCCATGACAGTCTGGAGCAGTCTTTTGCTGAATTCCATTCCGGTTGAATTTTCGGGCATCTTATCAAATTCACCGTTTATGATCTTGATCATATTGGATCGCGCACTTCTGACAACCTCCCATGCCTGCGGACTCATATAGATCTGCTGCGACAGGTTATGTTCAAATTCACTTCGTATGGTTGTCAGCAGTGATGAATGAAGCTGTCCGGCTGATACTCCCGGTGTGCTTATCCTCACAAGCATCGACTCGAGGGAAATCCTTTCCAGAAACAATATTATCCTTTCGTAAGCCTGAAGTTTGATGGGAATAACCGTGCGACTGTTCTGCAGAACCAGTTCCTGCCTCCTCTTATCCTGATCGTTCTTCAGCAGACTCCTCAAAAGAAGCCAGGCTGTCAGAAGGACCAGAAGGGCAGGGATCGTAATCTTAAGAATATCAGATACTGTCTCCATCTTCATTCGTTTTGTTTACAGTTTACAAACTTAAGTCTTTTCCTTTGTTTTTAATTATTACTTTTTAAATTTGAACCCGGTTGTTAACACCTTATATATATAATAAATGGAATACCTATCTGACAGAATCAAAATCATGGCCGCATCTGCCACAATGGTGATGGCACAAAAGAGCCGCGAACTTAAAGCAAAGGGTCTTGACATAATTAGTCTCAGTCTTGGAGAACCTGACTTCAATACTCCGGATTATATTAAAGAAGCTGCCAAAAAGGCTATAGATGAGAATTATTCTAAATATCCTCCGGTGCCGGGCTTCAACGATCTCAGGGAAGCTATCTCGAAAAAATTCAAAGAAGAGAATGGAGTTAATTATAAACCCGAACAGGTATTTGTTTCGGCAGGAGGCAAGCACTCACTTATTAATGTAATTCTGTCGATAGTCAATCCCGGTGAAGAGGTGATAATCCTTGCTCCATACTGGGTGAGTTACTACGATCAGATAATTCTGGCCGGGGGTAAACCGGTTATTGTCGAAGCAACTATTGAAAACGATTTTAAAATCAGGCCTGAACAGCTTGAGGCAGCCATTACAGGCAGGACCCGTCTCGTTATCTTTAATTCACCCTCAAATCCCACCGGAATGGTTTACTCCGGGACGGAGATGGAAGCAATTGCAAGGGTGGTTCACAGGCACGAGGGCGTATTCATTATGTCTGATGAGGTTTATGAACATATTCTATTTGAAGGTGAACATGTAAGCATGGCCTCTTTTGACTTTATCTACGACCGGGTTATAACCGTAAATGCTGTGTCAAAGGCTTATGCAATGACAGGCTGGAGGGTTGGTTATCTGGGTGCTCCCGTGTGGATAGTCAAGGCGTGTGACAAGCTGCAGGGACAGTTCACATCCGGTGTATGTGCCGTTGCACAGCGGGCCGCGCTGGCCGCTCTGACCGGAAAGGATAACTCACGTCAGATGATGCGGGATGCATTTCTCAGACGACGTGATCTTATTTGCAAGCTCCTGAAAGATATAAAAGGAGTTAAGGTGAGTATCCCTCAGGGTGCTTTCTATGTTCTGCCGGATATCAGCTATTATCTCGGAAAATCTGACGGCGGGACAATAATCCCCACATCGGACGATCTTGCTCTGTGGCTTCTCGAAAAGGCACTGGTTGCTACAGTGGGTGGTGACGCTTTCGGTGCCCCAAATTGCATTAGGATTTCCTATGCCACTTCTGACTCCCTGCTTGTGGAGGCGGTGAAAAGAATCAGGGAGGCACTGGAAGGACTGGTGTGATGTTAATGGTTAAATTTGGAAATATTTAATATCTTTATTCTTTGTGAATTAAAGTAGTTACATGAGTTATAAACTTAAATTTTAAATAAGATGATTTTACTTGTAATTCTTGGGATTATAGTACTGCTGGTTGTGTGGGCCATTTCTCTCTATAACCGCCTTATAAAGTTTAGAAACAGCAGGGAACAGGCATTTGCCGATGTCGATGTCCAGCTGAAACAGCGGCATGACATGATCCCTCAGCTGGTTGAAGCTGTAAAAGGTTATATGCAGCACGAGCGCGGAGTTCTTACTGAGATTACCGAAGCGCGTGCAAATGCAATGAAAGCAACGTCCATCAACGAAAAGATAGTTGCCGAAACCAGACTCTCAACAGCTCTTGACGGACTAAAAGTAGCAGTTGAAGCTTATCCTGATCTTAAGGCAAGTCAGAACTTCCTCGATCTGCAGAATGAGATTTCAGACATTGAGAACAAGATAGCCGCAGCACGCCGCTTCTTTAACTCGGCTACCAAAGAGCTTAATGTTGCAATTGAACTCTTCCCGTCAAATCTCATTGCCACAATCTTTAATTTCAAACGCGAGCCTATGTTTGAACTGGGCCAGCAGCGTACTACGGTTGAAGAACCTCCGAAAATACAGTTCTGAAGATTCAGATGAAGTACTTCGGTTTGCAGAGCCAGATCAGGAAAAACAATACAAATTCGGTATTGATCTTACTGATGTTCCCTATTGTATTTTTCGGGTTGACATGGCTTTTCTTCTTTTTTACATCACTGGGAAACTCGCAATATTTTTCACAGGAGCAGGGTCAGTATAGTATAATTCCTGTAATTAACAGTAATTTCTTTCGGACAATACCCTGGATCACTATCGGTGTAGTTGTCTGGTTTATAATTGCATGGTTCTCACATACTGCAATGATAAACAAGGCCACCGGTTCACAGCCTCTTGAAAGAAAAGAGAATAAGAGAATCTATAACCTTGTTGAGAACCTTTGTATTTCAGCAGGTATGCAGATGCCCAAAGTGAATATTATTCCGGATGACTCGCTGAATGCGTTCGCCAGTGGTGTAAATCCGAAATCCTATACTTTATCCCTCTCAAGCGGGATCATAAACAAGCTTAATGACCAGGAACTGGAAGCAGTAATTGCACATGAGCTCACACATATCCGTAACCGTGACGTGAGACTGCTGATAATATCAATAATTTTTGTGGGGATCTTTGCATTTATCTCGGAAACAATGTTCAGGTCGATGCGTTTCGGGAGCTTATCGCGTGGAAAGAAAGGCAGCGGGGGAGTATCTATGATCGTTGCTATGCTTCTGGCTCTGGTTGGTTATCTGGTTGCCTCATTGTTCAGATTCGCTCTTTCGAGAAAACGTGAGTATCTTGCCGATGCAGGTTCCGCAGAACTTACCCGTAATCCACTGGCACTGGCATCAGCACTCAGAAAAATATCAGTTGATCCGACTATTGAAGCCGTAAAAAGAAATGATGTTGCCCAGATGTTTATCGAAAATCCGCAAAAGGAACTGAAGAATTCATCTGCGTCTTTTTCGACATTATTCGCAACACATCCGCCGATTCAAAAACGGATTGAGATACTGGAACAATTTTGACGGGCTCAAAGGCGTAATGGCACAAAGGCGCAAAGGAAGCGAATATAGAGGGGAAGAAACAAAAATTCCCCTCCCTGGAGGGTCAGGGGTGGATCTTAATGGATTTCTTTCTTTCTGAAGAGCTTTTTCTCTTCTCCTCTTAATAATCTTCCTATATTTTTCCTGTGGGTTATCAGTAGCGCAACAGCAACAAACACCGAGAATATTTTAAACAGTAATGACGGTGTGTCAAATAATGACAGCAAAAACACCGGAAAAGCAATCCCTGCCGTCATTGATGATATGGAAACAATGCCCGTTATCAGGAATATAATAAGGAAGACCCCAAGGCAGACAAGTGTTACGGCCGGATGTATTGCAACCAGCACACCGAACATGGTTGCTACACCTTTTCCGCCGCGGAATCCGGCAAAAAGGGGGAAAATATGTCCGATTATCGCTGTAAATCCGGTTAATATCTGAAGGTTAACAAGCAGGGCACTTTCTTGAGGTGCAAGATGAAAGAGGTTCGGAAGAAGCGCTGCAAGGCACCCCTTGGCCAGGTCAAACAGCAAAACCGGTACGCCGGTCTTCCATCCGAGTACACGAAATACATTAGTTGCACCTGCATTTCCGCTACCGTGCTCCCTGACGTCAATTCCGTGGAATAGTTTACCAGCCCATACAGCCGAAGGTATCGATCCAAGGACATATCCGGTAATGACAGCAATCAGGATTAACGGATAATTCATTTAGCATCATGTAAACGCGCGGTAAGTTCTTCGAGTTGTTTTTTCAATTCAGAAGGGAGCTTGTCTCCAAAAATTGCATAATGAATATTAATAAGTTCAAGTTCTGCCATCCATTCAATCTTATCCACCTTAAGAAGGTCAGGAATATTTCCTGCAGAATCTTTTAATCCTGCAGTATCAATACTTCCGTCTTTCGGGACATAGCCTATTGCAGTTTTGTTTGCATTGTCAGAGTCCTCGGTGCGTTCAAAGATCCATTTCAGCACACGGATATTGTCACCGTATCCCGGCCAGAGGAATTTACCGGCGGAGTCTTTACGGAACCAGTTTACATTAAAGAGTTTAGGCAGCATGTTTTTAACCGGGGCGTTTTCTCCGATCTTTATCCAGTGGCCGAAGTAATCAGCCATATGATAACCGCAGAAAGGAAGCATTGCAAACGGATCCCGGCGGACACCTGCTTTAAGTCCGATAGCTGCAGCCGTTACCTCAGATCCCACGATTGATCCCATGAACACGCCGTGATTCCAGTCAAATGACTGGTAAACAAGCGGCAGGGTATCGGGGCGCCGGCCCCCGAAAAGTATTGCTGATATAGGCACACCGGCAGGATTTTCCCAGTCGCTGTCAATTACAGGGCATTGTTTTGCAGGAGCAGTAAAACGGGCATTTGGATGGGCTGCAGGTTTCCCGCCTGCCAGATCATATTTTTCATTTGTCCAGGTAATGGTTCCTTCAGGAATATCATAACCGATCCCTTCCCACCAGATATCTTCATCCGGCGTAAGTCCGGTATTCGTGAAAATGGAATTTTTACTGCAGGAAAGCATTGCATTTGGATTGGTGCTCATAGAAGTATAAGGTGCAACACCGAAAAATCCGGCTTCGGGATTGATGGCATATAATCGTCCGTCCTCACCGAATTTCATCCAGGCAATATCATCGCCAACGGTCTCGACCTTCCAGCCCGGAAGAGTAGGGATAAGCATTGCCAGGTTGGTCTTACCGCATGCGCTGGGGAAAGCTGCTGCAAAATATTTTTTGACTCCCTTCGGGTTGGTAATGCCCATGATCAGCATATGTTCAGCCATCCAACCTTCTCTTCTTGCCATATTGGTGGCGATACGCAAAGCAAAACACTTCTTTCCAAGAAGTGCGTTTCCGCCGTATCCGCTGCCATATGACCATATCTCATTTGTCTCGGGGAAGTGTGTTATATATTTCTTTTCGATCGGAGCACACGGCCATTTTTTATCTTTTTCTCCGGGCTGAAGCGGTGCTCCAACCGAATGCATACAGGGAACAAAATCATGATTGCCAAGGACAGCCAGAACAGCTTTGCCCATCCTGGTCATGATTCGCATATTGACAACAACATATGGGGAGTCGGTGATCTGAACACCTATGTGTGCGATTTTTGAACCGAGGGGACCCATGCTGAAAGGTATAATGTACATCGTACGGCCTTTCATGCTGCCCCTGAATAACGAGCGGAGTGTATTTTTCATCTCCTCAGGATCGCTCCAGTTGTTTGTAGGGCCGGCATCTTCCTGTCTGGCGGAACAGATGAAGGTGCGGTTCTCCACACGTGCGACATCACTGGGATCACTTTGAAAATAATAGCTGCCAGGACGTTTCTTTTCATCAAGCCTGACTGCCATGCCGCTCCCGACCATCTGATCGAGCAGCATCTGGTTTTCTTTATCAGAACCATCGCACCAATGGACAGCGTCAGGCTGACAAAGTTCCGCCCATTCTTTTACCCATTCTGTTAATTTTTTATTACTTGTCATAATCAATCTTTTATAAATTTTAGGTTATTGTGACCATTCATTTGGTTTACGCACCCAGCGATGCTTTCTGAGTTGCGTCATCAGTTCGGGATTAAGGGGACCATCATCGCTTGTTTTAAGATTCAATTTCACATGCCCGGGCTTCCGCATTCCCGGAATAATTGTACTTACTGCAGGTTCTCCGAGTATAAACCGGAGTGCCATTTCAGGCAATGTCATACCTTCCGGAAGAAGCTTTTTAAGCATATCGGCACGTTCAACTGTAGGGATCAGATTTTCTTTAACAAAGTAGCTGTTCCGCCAGTCGCTATCCGGCCATTTGCTCGTTTTCGTCAAAGTGCCTGAAAGTGAGCCTTCGTCGAACGGAACCCTGGCAATAACCCCGACATTCATTTCATGGCATGCAGGGAAGAGTTCGTCTTCAGGATTCTGATCAAAAATATTATATATGACCTGAACGGAATCAATCAGTCCGCTTCTGATTGTTTTCACACCGTTCCATGGTTCCCACCTGTTTATACTTATCCCGATTGCGTGTATCAGTCCCTGTTGCTTAAGAGCAATCATTTTCCCGATTCCTCTTTCATCCTTCAGCCAGTGATCTTCCCAGGTATGGAACTGCATCAGGTCGAAAGAATCGAGTCCGGAATTTTTCAGGCTCGATTCCACGTACTTCTGAATGTGGTCAGGCGGGTAACAATCATCCAGCGTGTAATGGTGTTTTGCAGGCCACTGAAAATTTTTGGGAGGTACTTTTGTGGCTGTATATAACTTTTTGTCCTTATTTGCCCTTACAAGTTCACCAAGCAGCCCTTCGCTCTTACCACTTCCGTAAGCCCAGGCCGTATCGAAAAAATTACATCCCATATCAACAGATGTCTGCAGGGCAAGCAATGATTCTTTGTCATCAGAACCAGTCCACGAAGCCATGCCCCACATGCCATAACCTATTTCACTTATTTTCCAGTTTGTCCTGCCAAAATTGCGATATTTCATACTTCCATGTGTATTTAATAAGTAGAGGCGTTGCACGCAACGCCTCTGCACATTAAACAAATTCAGATCATAAATTGTTCATTATTTTCCGTATTTGATCGAAGCCTGTGAAGCTGCAAGCCTTGCGATCGGCACCCTGAACGGTGAGCAGCTTACATAAGTTAAACCTGTTTTGAAGCAGAATTCAACCGATGCAGGATCTCCGCCCTGTTCGCCGCAGATTCCTACTTTCAGATCGGGTCTCGTGGCACGGCCTTTCTGAACCGACATTGTAATCAGTTGTCCGACACCATCCTGGTCAATTGTCTGGAACGGATCTGCCGGAAGCATCTTCTTGTCGAGATAATCGTTAAGGAATCCGCCGATATCATCGCGGCTGAAACCGTAAGTCATCTGGGAAAGGTCGTTTGTTCCGAATGAGAAGAACTCTGCACTTTTCGCCATTCGGTCGGAGAGGAGGGCAGCGCGTGGTATCTCGATCATTGTACCGTATTTGTAATCTATCTTTTTGACTCCGAATTTCTTACAGACTTCATCATAAACTTTATCCACAACTTTTTTAGTAATATCAAGTTCTGATACATCGCATGTTACCGGGACCATTAATTCAGGATGCGGATGCTTTCCTTCCTGAATTAGCTCCATTGTTGATTCGAACATAGCTCTTACCTGCATTTCAGTGACTTCAGGATAAGTAATGCCAAGGCGGACACCACGGTGACCCATCATCGGATTCGATTCATGGAGAGCCTCCCCGCGTTTTTTGATATCTTCTCTTTTAATGCCGAGTGCTTTTGCCAGTTCTTCCTGCTTATCCGGCTGTTGCGGTACAAACTCATGAAGCGGCGGGTCAAGGAGCCTGAATGTAACAGGCAAACCATCCATTGCCTGGAGTGTATCTTTCATAGCCTTCTTTGCGAATGAGAAGAGTTCATCGAGAGCCTTACGGCGTTCCGATTCATTTGAGCTAAGGATCATCTTTCGAAGAAGGAACAAAGGTTGTTCTGAACCTTTTCCGTAAAACATATGTTCGGTACGGAAAAGTCCGATCCCTTCAGCTCCGAAATCGCGCGCAATCTTTGCATCAGAAGGAGTGTCAGCATTGGTGCGGACACCCATTTTACGAAATTTGTCAACGATACTCATGAATTCCCTGAATCTCGGATTTTCCGTAGCATCCATAAGTTCTATTGCACCTGTATATACATTTCCTTTTGTACCGTTAAGGGTAAGAAGATCACCTTCTTTGATAACCAATCCATTACCGGATACTTTTGCAGTTTTTGACATAACATCAACATGAAGTCCGCCGGCTCCCACGATGCAGCATTTACCCCAGCCGCGGGCAACAAGTGCAGCATGTGATGTCATCCCGCCGCGGGCAGTAAGAATACCTTCAGCAGCACGCATTCCTTCAACATCCTCAGGATTCGTTTCTTCGCGAAGAAGAATTACTTTTTCACCCTTGCGGAACCAGGCGACTGCATCTTCAGCCGTGAACACAACTTTTCCGACAGCGGCACCGGGTCCGGCAGGCAGGCCTTTCACAAGAGGTGTCACTTTCTTTTCTGCATCCGGATTGCATATCGGGTGAAGAAGCTCATCAAGCTGTGCCGGGTCAACACGCAGAACGGCGGTTTTTTCATCAATAAGTTTCTCATGAAGCATGTCCATTGCCATATTCAGTGCAGCTGTACCTGTTCTCTTGCCGGCACGGCACTGAAGCATGTAAAGAACACCTTCCTGGATTGTGAATTCAATATCGAGCATGTCGCGGAATGACTTTTCCAGGATATCCCGGATATCACACAACTCTTTGTATGTATGAGGCATAGCCTCCTGCATGCTATGCAGATGCTTATTCTGTTCGTTTTTGGTTTCATTGTTCAGGGGACTGGGAGTTCTGATACCTGCTACCACATCTTCACCCTGCGCATTAACCAGCCATTCGCCATAGAAAAGATTCTCACCGGTAGCCGGATTGCGTGTAAATGCAACACCTGTTGCGGAGGTATCTCCCATATTCCCGAATACCATTGCCTGGACGTTAACTGCAGTACCCCAGTCATCAGGAATACCCTCGATACGGCGGTATGAAACAGCTTTCTTGCCGTTCCAGCTCTTGAATACCGCTTTAATACTTCCTTCAAGTTGTTCCTTTGCATCATCCGGGAATGGTTTGCCAAGAAATTGCTTAACTATTTTCTTGAATTCATCAGAAAGAAATTTCAATTCTTCAGCCGGTATTTCGGTATCTGATTTATAACCTTTTTGTTTCTTGAATTCGTCAAGTTTCTCATCGAGCTGTTTACGAATGCTTTTGCCTTCGCCAAGGTCAATCCCTTCTGCTTTTTCCATAACCACGTCGGCGTACATCATAATAAGACGGCGGTATGAATCCCATACAAACCTCGGATTATTGGTCTTTTTAAGAAATCCGGGGATCGTTGCAGAACAGAGGCCGATATTTAGGACGGTATCCATCATTCCGGGCATTGATTTGCGGGCACCTGAACGGCAGGAGACCAGCAATGCATTGTCCGGATCACCATACTTCATATTCATTGTTTTTTCTGTCACCTTCATTGCTGCCCACACTTCAGGCATCAGGTCGGGATTAAGGGTGAGGTTGTTCTCATAATATTCAGTGCATGCTTCAGTAGTAATGGTGAAACCTGCAGGTACAGGTAATCCCAGCAGACACATCTCTGCAAGGTTGGCACCTTTGCCTCCGAGAAGGTTCTTCATCTCAGCCTTACCTTCTGCAGTTTTGTTTCCGAAGGAGTAAACTCGTTTGATTTTTGACATAATTGTATCGTTTTGAGGTAATTAATTAATGATTTTTCGAAATAAGGTGCAAATTTAACATTAAAAATTGAATTTCAGAAATGCCGGATTAAAGACATTTCTAGGCTCTCGGATGGAACATCAGCAGCGTATCGCGCAGGAAACTCCTGTCGATATGAGTATAGATTTCTGTGGTTAATATTGATTCATGGCCCAGCATTTCCTGAACGGCCCGAAGATCTGCCCCGCCCTCAATCAGGTGTGTGGCAAACGAATGCCTGAAAGTATGAGGGCTGATTTTTTTTCTGATCCCTGCCCTGGCAGCCAGGTCTTTTATGATTGTGAAGATCATTGCCCTTGTAAGCATTCTTCCCCGCCGGTTGAGGAATACAATATTCTGATCATGAATTGCCGGGAGATGGTTCCGGTCGGCTTTATAGATCTCGATCTCTTTCAGTGCCTTGTTGCTGATAGGAACCAGTCTCTGCTTATTGCCCTTTCCCGTAACGGTGATGAATCCTTCTTTGTAATGGATGTCGGTGAGGCGAAGGTTGACAAGCTCCGATACTCTCAGACCTGAACCATATAGTGTTTCAATGATCGCTTTATTCCGGTGACCTTCGGCCCGGCTCAGGTCTATCACAGCAATCATACTGTCAATCTCTGCAACCGAAAGGACTTCAGGCAGCTTAAATCCGATCCTGGGTGATTCAATGAGAGATACCGGATTTTCATCGATTTCTCCTTCGATCAGTAAAAACCTGAAGAAACCTCTTAATCCCGAGATTGTCCTGGCCTGTGTTCTTGTATTCTGATTATCAGCACAAAACCATACAAGGAAATCCTTGAGGTCCTGATATGTTACTTTATCCGGCGATGTGTCAAACCCCTTCCCGGAAAAGAATTTCTCAAGCCTTGAAACATCGTCTTTGTAAGCTTCGATACTATTATGTGACAATGACTTCTCAAGCCTGAGGTAAGTTTCGTAATCCTTTATTGCCTGCTTCCAGGAGAGACTCATAATAGTATGATTCTTACACCCTTTCCCGTTTCTTTTATTACACTTACCCCCTTTCCCGTTTCTTTAATTACACTTACCCCCTTTCCCGTTTCCCCCAGGGGGGAAAAGCTTCCTCCCCCCTGGGGGCGGGTTGGGGAGGGGGTATTTTTTTATACCGGCTTGAGAGAAGGTATTTTTCTACCGGCCGGGGAAGGGGGTAAATATTATATCAGCAAAGTAACAAAAAGGTAGGTTCCCTTTTTGATTTCGGATGCATAATTTTTTTAGCTATTTTTACTTTTTAATTGTTAACGGGCACAGCCGATGAAATTAGAAATAATAAATGGCCCCAATCTTAATCTGCTGGGAAAACGGGAGCCTGAAAAATATGGTTCAAAATCCTTCGAAGATTATCTGATTTCACTGAAATCCAGGTATCCGGACATTGAATTCGGCTATTTTCAGTCAAATGTTGAAGGCGAAATAATAAACGAGATCCACAAAAGAGGTTTTTCATCTGATGGTATAATCCTGAATGCAGGTGGTTATACCCATACATCCGTAGCCATTGCTGATGCCATTGCTTCAATAAAAACACCTGTTGTTGAGGTACATATTACAAATATTGCAGCACGTGAAGATTTCCGGCACACCAGCCTCATTGCTTCCAATTGCGCAGGTTCTGTTTCCGGTTTCGGTCTCGATAGTTACAGGCTTGCAGTTGAAGCCCTTATTGAAAAACACAAACAGAATATCCGGGAATGATAAGAAAGCGAACAAAGATAGTAGCTACTATTTCAGACAAGAATTGTGAACCGGATTTCATCAGGCAGCTATATGAAGCCGGGATGGATGTTGTAAGAATCAATTCAGCTCACCTTACTATTGACGCAGCCCTGCGTACAATAAGAAATGTACGTGAGGTATCTGATAAGATCGCAATAATCGTCGATACCAAAGGCCCTGAGATACGGACAACTGTTTGCGCAGCACCATTAACCGTACGGAAAGGAAAAACTATCAGGATAGCCGGGGATCCTGAAAAGGAATCAACACAGGAAACGATTCATGTAAGTCTCACCACTTTTGCTGCAGATGTTCCTCTGGGATCAGTTGTTATGATCGATGACGGGGAAATAGAGCTGAGAGTGATCAGAAAGGAGGGTAATTCGGTCATCTGTAAAGCTGAAAATGATGGTATTATCGGATCGAGAAAAAGTGTCAATGTGCCGGGAGTCAAGATTTACCTTCCATCGCTCACCGACAGGGACAGGGCTTTCATCAAAATGGCAGCAGAAAATGATGTTGATTTCATTGCACATTCGTTTGTCAGGTCGCGGCAGGATGCACTTGATGTTCAGGCGGAGATCGATAAACATAATAGCAAGATCAAGATCATAGCCAAGATTGAAAACCAGGCTGGTGTCGAGAACATTGCCGAGATTCTTGAAGTCGTATATGGGGTGATGGTCGCCCGGGGGGACCTTGCAATTGAGATACCCTATGAAAAGATACCTCCGATCCAGAGGATGATAATTTCACGATGTATCTACACCAGGAAGCCCGTTATTGTTGCAACGCAAATGCTTCACTCAATGATTGAAAATCCGAGACCTACAAGAGCTGAAGTCAGTGATATTGCAAATGCGATCTATTCGCAGACAGATGCAGTAATGCTCAGCGGCGAAACTGCCAACGGGAAGTACCCTGTTGAGGCAGTCATGACAATGACCAGGGTTGCTCTGGAAGTCGAGAACAATAAGGAGAAATTCCTCGACACACCCTATCTGAATGTTACAGGGGAGGTATCTTCATATCTGGCAAAAGTTGCGGTTGAGACATCAATCAGGATCTCCGCCAAAGGTATTATTGCTGATACGGTAGGGGGCAGGACGATCAGGGATATGGCTTCCTACAGAGGAATCAACCTTATCCTTGCGCAGTGCTATTCAACAAGAACCATGAGGGAATTGGCACTTTCATACGGAGTTTACACCAGTTTCCAGGAAAAGCGGAAATCTGTGGATGAGTTTATAAATATTGCTTTAAAAAACCTTGTAAAATTACATGGCCTCAAAGGAACTGATATAGTTGTCATACTTGCCGGCAACTTCTCGGGTGGATCCGGCTTTTCATTTATTGAGGTCGGTACTGTTGATTATTTGAAAGACAGGGAAAGATCAGAAGAGGATAACTTATTGGTCTGATTTTTGCTGATAATTTAAATCCTGATGCAGCAAATCAATGTTAAAAATACTGGCACTTTTCATATTGTTTGCTTATCATCCGGTACATGTCACGATTACCAGTATTGACCATGTTCCGGATACGGATTCGCTTAAAGTATTTGTAAGGATGTATTATGATGATTTTCTCCTCGATTATAAACTGTTTGACCAGGCTGCTGCAATTGATGATATAATTGATGATCAATCGTTTCCAATGCATCTGATGAACAAATACATTGATAAGAAAGTTATAATAGTTGTAAACAATAAAGAACTGAAAGGTAAGTTATTAAATCTGATACTATCCCTTCCTGATAATGAGATCAGTATGAATCTGCTTTACAGGACAGATAAGAAACCAGAGATTATCACAGTCAGGAACGAGATAATGACCGGGCTCTATGACGATCAGGCGAACATGACTATTGTAAGAATGGATGACCTCGAGGAGGGTGTTAAGTTAACCCCGTATAAAACAGAACAGACTTTCAGTTTAAGGTAATTTCAGGCAGTAAGGAGTTGTAAAATGAAGAAATTTTTAATTCTTGTTTTTTTATCGCTTGACTTTTTCATAGTGTCAGCCACTCATAACAGAGCCGGAGAAATAACTTATGTACAACTGTCGGATCTTACCTATGAAATTACCATAACAACTTTTACCTACACATTAAGCCTTGCAGACAGGCAGGAGCTTGATGTGAACTGGGGAGATAACTCCGTATCGACCGCACGGAGGATAAACGGTACGGGATTTATCCTTCCGAATTTTTACAAGAAAAATATTTATGTGATAAACCACACATTCCCGGGCCCAGGTGTATACAGAATTGTTGTTCAGGATCCGAACAGGAATTATGGAGTCAGAAATATTCCGAATTCCGTAAATGTGGTTTTTTCAATATCCACAACATTAATTGTAAATCCTGCAATGGGGCGAAACAGTACGCCTGTACTGCTTAATCCCCCTTATGATAAAGCAGCATTAGGGTATGTGTTCATTCATAATCCCGGTGCTTTTGATCCCGATGGGGACAGTCTTGCCTATAAACTTACCGTTTGTACCCGTGAAGACGGGAAGAATATCGAAAACTATACTCTGCCTCCTGCAACTCATTCCCTCAGAGTCGATTCGATTACCGGTGATCTTATCTGGGATACACCTGCAGATACGGGTAAATATAATGTAGCCATCGAAATTCAGGAATGGAGGAATGGTAAGAAAATAGGTGTTGTGGTCCGGGATATGCAGATTGAAGTTTTCACGACAAGGAATAAACCGCCGGTAAACAGCCCGCTTAAAGACATTTGCGTGGAAGCCGGTCAGACAGTTGATTTTATAGTCTCAGCCACAGATCCCAACAATGATTTCATTTCGCAGAAAGCAACATCGGGCGTCTTCACTTTGGATTCCTGTCCTGCCCAGTTTATCAGGATCGATTCAATAGCCGGAAGTTCCAGTTCGCGATTCAGATGGATACCATGTCATTATGCTGTGAGGAATCAGCCGTATAATATTATTTTTAAGGCTGACGATAAAAATTCTGAACTTATGCTCTCGGATATTGATAATATGACCATTAAGGTTCTCGGACCTTCGCCTGTGCTTGTCAATGCTATCCCTGAGGGTAAATTTATCAGGTTAATCTGGTCAGATTACGGCACCCCTGCAATTGCAGGTTTTGCCATCTACAGGAGGGAGGGGGCAACTACTTTTACACCCGATTCATGTACCGCGGGCCTGCCACCTTCGACAGGATTCATCAAGGTGGGATTCATTGATGGCAATTCAACGGTTTCCTATACCGATACTGATAACGGACAGGGTTTGCAGTTCGGGAAGGAATATACTTACCGGATAGTAGCAGTATATGACAACGGAACAGAAAGCAAAGCATCAAATGAAATTACTTCTACTCTGGTATCAGGTGTTCCGGTCATCAGGAATGTAAGTGTAACCAACACTAATGCAGTGAACGGAACTGTTTATCTGGCATGGAGAAAACCTGACAAACTTGATACCATCCCCTCGGTTGGTCCGTGGGAATACCTCATTTACAGAGCCGGAGGGATCACAGGAACGGCATATGCCCTTATTGAGTCAATTTCAACCTCAACACTTAATGATACGGTATTTACCGACACCCCTCTGAATACTCAGGCGACAGGATATATTTACAGGATTGAGCTCTGGAACAGAACTCCGGGTAATGAATTCCTGGTTGGAGAACCGGGATTTGCATCATCAATCTTTCTGACTGCAAACCCGGGAGACAGGAAAGCAAGGTTCGTAATAAGCAGGAATGTTCCGTGGATTAACACCCGATATGACTTCTTCAGGCTGAACAATGTAACCATGGCATATGACTCGGTTGGCACCACCAATCAGCTGGAATTTATTGATGCCGGTCTGGTGAACGGTCAGAACTATTGTTATTATGTAAGGTCAACAGGTGGTTATCTTGCTGAAGATATGCCAAAAAACCTTATCAATCTTTCGCAGATTGCCTGTGTCACACCGGTTGACAATGAGCCGCCATGCCCTCCCGATCTGAATGTAACCAGTCAGTGTGACAGCCTTTACAATGATCTGAACTGGACTATTGCCGATCCATTGTGCTTTGAAGATGTTGCCGGATATAAGGTCTATTATAAAATGACTTTTGGCGAGAATCTGTCTCTTCTCACGACTATCGACAATAAGAACATTCAGACCTACAGGCATTATCCGGGGGAGTTTGTTTCCGGATGCTATGCCGTTTCTGCATTCGACATAAACAATAATGAGAGTGAACTATCAGTGATGGTATGCATTGATTCATGCAATTTTTATGAAATACCGAATGTCTTCACACCCAATGGCGACAATTTTAACGACAGGCTGCTGGCAAAAACCTCAGGACTTGTCGAAAAAATTGATTTTAAGCTGTTTAACCGGAACGGTCTTATGATCTTCAGCACCGACAAACCCAGGATTGACTGGGATGGTACATACAACGGGAGGATAGTTTCTCCGGGAATTTATTTTTATCAGTGCGATGTTTTCGAACGTCGTATTTCGGGAGTTGAACAGTTCCATTTATCCGGTTTTGTTCATGTTATTACCGAAAAGGGAGCTGAGGTCAGACCGGTGGAGACAAAATGATTTTGATCTTGCGAGGCAATGAAAAAAACTTACATATTACTTTCAGCATTTTTATTTTCGGGACTTGTTTCCGGACAGCAGATCCTTGATCCTCTGTTAAAAGCAAAAGCTTTAAACCTGGCAGGCAAACCAGGGGAATCGGTAAAGATCCTAACGGAAGCTATTGATAAACAGAAAGATGGAAGACTCTTGCTGGAAAGGGCCGAAACATACTTATCCGGGGGGAAATATTCGGAGGCAATCGCCGATTATAATTCCGTCAACCTGCTAAAAAGACAGTCAGGTGAATATGGACTGGCAAAGGCTTATGCGCTGAAAGGGGATGCTGCAACTTCAGTATATCACCTGGAGATGAATATGAAATCGCCCTTCAGGAAGAGTGAGAAAGAGATCCTGCTGGATCCGGCATTCCGGAAAATTGAAAACCAGCCCGAATGGCGCCGGTTCTGGAAAGGAGAGTGGTACTCACTTACTGAAAAAAGCATCTCGGAGATTGAGTATTATACTTCTCAGGGGAGGGTTGATGATGCTGCTTCAATACTTACAGGACTAAAAAGAAATTATCCTGATGAAGAAGCAGTTAAATATGGAGAATCCCTGATAAATATATCGGCAGGAAAGTATGCTGAAGCCGTAAAGACACTTTCAGACCTCCTGGCTTCCAGCCCGGACAATGAAAAATACTTAAGACTTCTTGCGACGGCCCAATCCGGTTCCTCAAATGCGGCAGGTGCGTCACTGACATATTCAAAAATGTTAGACCTTGAAATAGCTGATGCTGATCTGTATATACAAAGAGCAGAGTGTTACAGGAAAACCGGAGAAACGGAGAAGGCTATTTCGGATATTGAAAAATATCTGTCGCTTTACCCTGAGGACAGAGTTGCACTCAGTATGGCCGGGAAGCTGAATTTTTTATCGGGTGACAATATTGCTGCACTAAGATATTTCTCCGAAAACCTGAGGATCCATCCGAATGATCCTGCATGCTATGTGGACAGGGCAAATTCATATTTTTCATCCAAATCGTGGAACTGGGCCATTAAAGATTACAGTATGGCGCTGGATCTGGAACCCGGCAACCCTGAAGTCTGGCTGAACAAGGGCATATCATTACTTAATTCAGGAAAAAAGGATGATGCATGCCACGATTTCAGGAAGGCATTCAATTTGGGGAATAAAAGAGCAACTGATTATTTAAGCCGGCATTGTATCAGGTAACCCTTTGCGCCTTTGCGCCTTTGCGCCTTTGCACCGTTATCTTATATGTTTCCGGATTCTTTCAAACAAATCATGAGGCTTGAACGGTTTTAGCACATAATCATTAATATTCAGTTTGTCGATCTTATCATGGTTTTCCGACATTATTGCCGCAGTGAGGGCAACTATCGGAATGTTGTTGATCCTCGGATTGTCTGAGCTCCTGATAATTTTTGTGGCTTCTATGCCATCCATGACCGGCATATGAAGGTCCATCAGGACCAGGTCGAAATCTTCAATTTCAAGTTTGTCAAGCGCCTGCTGTCCGTCTTCTGCATGAGTTACGATCACTCCCCAGCCGGTAAGGAATTTATTGGCTACAAAGAAGTTAATTTTATTATCCTCGGCAACCAGGATCCGTTTACCTTCGATGCCTGTGAATGTTTCAGCTGCTTCAACATCACCTGCCCGTGTGCCGTCCCCTGAAACTTCAAAAGTCAGGATGAAACCAAAGGTGGAACCCTGCCCGGGTTCACTCTCAAGGATTATTTCGCCTCCCTGCAATTCAATAAGCTTCTTGCAAATTGCGAGCCCCAGTCCTGTTCCCCCGAAACGGCGTGTTGTATCAGCTGATGCCTGTGTATATCCCTCGAATATAACAGATTGCTTGTCCCTGGGAATTCCAATACCTGTATCGCGAACCAGGAATTCAAGCTTTGAGTGATCGTCTTTCCTTTCAAGCTCTTTGATGGTAACGGTTATCCCTCCTGTGGTAGTGAATTTCAGGGCATTTGAAAGGAGATTTGATAGGATCTGGTTAAGCCTGATCTGGTCACCTGTCACAATTAAAGGCAGGTTACCCTCTTTTTTGATGTCAAATTCAAGGTGCTTGGCTTTAGACCTGAATGAATAGGACCTCATGATTTCGTCAAGGAAGTCGTTCAGGTTGAACTGCATCTGCTCAAAGATTATCTTACCCGATTCCATTTTATTGTAATCGAGAACATCATTCACGAGAGTAAGCAGATGGTTGCCTGAAAAACGAAGTGTTTTAAGAAAATCCATCTGATCCTCCCGCGGATTGCCCTGCATCAGAAGGTTGGTAATCCCTATAACTTCATTAAGCGGGGTCCGGATCTCATGGCTCATTGTCGACATAAAGATCTGTTTCGATTGTGCCGCTTCTTCAGCCCTCTGACGTGCAGATATAAGATTATCAAGCATTATTCTTCGCTGCAGGGCAATTGCTACCTGGTTGGCTATGAAGTCCAGGATGTACAGATCGTCAGACGTAAATTTATCTTCATCATTGTAGTCCTGAAGACACATTACACCAATGACACCGTCGTCAACCTTAAGCGGAACACCCATCCAGACTTTACATGGAGTTCCAACTAGATCAATGTCACCAGATTCTTCCAGCTGTCTGAGTTCACTCTCCCTGAGAAGTACCGATTTCTTATTGTTGATCACCCATCCTGTTATGGTCTTCCTGGCAGGGATCTCATAAAAATTATCCTTCTCATCGGCAAAGAACGGTAACGAAAGAGTTTCAGTTTTATCATCGTAAAGAGCGATAAAGAAATTGCTGGTATCCCATATCCTGCTCAACTCACGCACTATTAGCGGATAGAGTTCCTTAAGGTCCATTTGCTGAAGAGCGGCTGACGAGATATTATAAAGAACTTCCTGGAGAAGCGCATTCTTTTTTTCAGTTGTGATATCCCTGTAAATGCCTACTAATGCAACCGGTTCATTATTAATGATAATTGCGGTGGCTATGAGAGATACCTGGATCCTGTTCCCCGCCTTATCCTTTCGTATTGTTTCCCTGATCACCTTGTGATGCTCGGCAGCCAGCTTCTCATTGGAAATATAATCGTCCATAAGTTCATCCGGGACCACAAGTTCGTTGATATTTCTGTTAACAGTCTCCTCGAATGTATAGCCGAACAGGTTGGTAAACTCTTTGTTAACCATTGTTATCTTCCCGGAGACATCGGAAATTGCAATTGCCTCAGGAGTGGAATCAACAAGGTGTTCAAGGAAGGCTTTTTCCCTGATTATCTGGTTTTCGTAGGCTTTCTGTCTGCTGATGTCTGTGATAGTGCCTCTGTAACCTATTAACTTCCCATCGTCAAATATTGGAAATGAGTGTGTTACAATTGGCACCAGGGTGTTATCCGTTTTTCTGGCAAGGTATTCATTACTCGAATAATCTTCAGGCTTCTTCAGTCCAGAAAGATTTTCGATCATCTTTTTATAGTTCTCCGGAAATATCTGTGAGATATACATCCCTTTTTTAAGATCTTCTCTTGTATATCCGAAGAAATTAAGCCCCTTGCTGTTTGCATAAACCACTTTTCCCTGGAGATCAACTTCATAGATTATTTCCGGAAACATTTCGGCAAAATTCCCGAATTCAACTGCCTTCCTGCTTAAGTCGGCTTTTTTCTTCTGCTGATATCCTGGTTCCCATGAAACGACAATACCTCCTGACGAAAGAGGAAATCCCATATAAAAACCTTCAGAATCGTCTCCTGAAGCCGATGCCGATAATTTGTGCGCTTCACCTGTTACCCGTAAATGATTTAGAAGTTCGACAAGCTTTGCCCTGTTGAAAATGGGAGTGTCATTTATAGCTTTACCTTTAACAACTTCCTTATCAATCAATTCAATCTCTTCGACTTTACTGCTCAGATCAGTTATATAGAAATTGCCGTCTTCACCTACATTGAACAGGGCCAGATAGCTGCTGATTGTGTTGAAGATCTCATTCATCAGGCTGAGATTTATTTTTGGGGATTAAAAATAACAAATAATGATTTGTGCTTCACGTTCCGTTTATCAAAATTGGTGTTTCATCAGAATTCTTACTTTTTCCCTGAAATTGTTTTATAATATTTACAGATTGAAGTGAGGCCGCATTGATCACATAACGGTTTTTGGGCTTTGCAGACATATCTGCCGTGGAGAATGAGCCAGTGATGGGCTTTATGCAGCATTTCAGGAGGAATGTTCATCATCAGCTGGTTTTCGGTTTGCACCGGTGTTTTTGCATTTGATGTAAGGCCTATTCTGGCAGAGACTCTGAAAACATGTGTATCAACGGCAATTACCGGTTTCCTGAATATCACGGATGCAATTACATTTGCAGTCTTCCTTCCCACGCCGGGGAGTTTTTGCAACATTTGCGGGTCGGATGGTACTTTACCCTCAAATTCCCCGGCAAGCATCTTAGCCATCCCTGCCAGATGCTTTGACTTATTGTTTGGGTAGGAACATGATTTTATGAATTCAAATATCTCAGACGGATCTGCCTTAGCCATTGACTTTGCATCAGGGAACCGTTCAAGCAGGGCAGGAGTTATCATATTAACCCGTTTGTCGGTACACTGTGCTGATAATATCGTAGCAACTATAAGTTCAAACGGATCGTTGTAAGCAAGCTCTGTTTCAGGTACCGGCCGGCTTTTTTCGAAATATTCAAATGTTAGCCTGTATCGTTCTTTTAAAGTCATTGCTATCAACCTGGCATGAGGCCGTTAAGATAACGATTTTTATCTTTGTATGTCAATCAAAATGCAGGAAGTACCACGTTAAATTTTGTCATTGCCTGCAGAATTCAGATTGAAAAAGTATTTCATATCTTTAACCTGAAACAGAAACAGATTTTGGAAAAGATTATAATAACCACTCCGGATTCGGTCTCCGGGATCCTTGTCGGCGGGAGGTGGGAAGCTGTGGGTAAATTGCTACCTGCCAGGGGAGTGGTCATCATCACCGACGAAAATGTTTTTAACCTTTATGGTGACAGATTCCCCCGCTTCCCGGTACTGAAACTTAAACCCGGTGAAATTAGTAAACAACTGATAATCATTGAATCACTGGCAAAACAACTGTTAATAAATGGGATTGACAGGTCAGGATTCGTACTGGCTGTTGGCGGGGGAGTTGTCTGCGATGTTGCAGGATTCCTCGCATCTGTCTATATGCGCGGGATAAGATTTGGTTTTGTCTCAACAAGCCTGCTATCACAGGTCGATGCAAGCACAGGCGGGAAAAACGCCGTCAACCTGGGAGAAATAAAGAATGTGATCGGCACTTTCAGACAGCCTGAGTTTGTGGTCTGCGATACAACAATGCTCAGAACACTACCGGAAGATGAATACTTATCAGGACTCTCCGAGCTGATCAAAACAGGTATTATCGGTGATAAATCAATAATCGGGACAATCGAGAAAAATGCCGCCGGCATCCTGATACGGGACAGGGATCTGTTATCTGGTCTTGTGGCAAGAGCAGTCAGGATCAAGGGTTCGGTCGTTTCAGAGGATGAAAAAGAGACGGGACCAAGAAGAGTGCTCAATTTCGGCCATACATACGGACATGCCATTGAGCTTCATGAGGGATTGAAACACGGTTTCGCAGTGGCGGCAGGAATGGAACTGGCAACCGGGTTTTCACTTTCCATGGATTATATAAATAAGAAAGAACATGACAGGATAATCCAGCTGTTGCGAAGTTATAACCTTACAACAGATTACAGAATCCCTGCCGGAAAGATGGAGGAATTAATAACTCACGACAAGAAAAAATCAGGTGCTGATATATATTTTGTATTCATTAAGGGAATCGGAAAACCTTTTATCAGAAAGATGCCGGTAAAAGAGGTGGTGGAGTATTACAAACATTTTATTAAAGGTAAATAATAGAATTATGAATTCTTTCGGAGTACTTTTCAGGGTGTCAATATTTGGAGAATCTCATGGTCCGACAATAGGTGTTATTATTGACGGTTGTCCTGCCGGCATGGCCGTCTCTCCTGATGATTTCACAGGTGATCTTACCAGGCGGCAGAGCGGAGCAGCAGGCACAACTAAACGCCATGAACCTGATATTCCCGAGATCCTGAGCGGGGTGCACAATGGTTTTACTACAGGTTTTCCGGTTACCCTTGTAACAAGAAACAAGGATAAGATTTCCACCGATTATGATGAATTCAAAAATACTCCCCGTCCCGGACATGCTGATTTTGCTGCCCGGAACAAATATTCCGGTTATGCCGATATGCGGGGAAGCGGGCATTTTTCCGGAAGGATTACATGGGGACTTGTCGCTGCAGGGGTTATTGCTAAAAAGATAGTATCTGATACTGAAATCTCTGCCAGACTAATATCAGCAGGCGGTTCCGCAGATATTGAAAATGCTGTGAAAAAGGCAGTTGCAGAAAATGATTCCATAGGAGGAATTATTGAATGCAAAGTAAAAGATCCTCCACGGTGGATCGGAGAGCCCTTCTTCAATTCATTCGAATCGGTTCTCAGTCACCTTATCTTTTCGATTCCTGCAATCAAAGGAATTGAGATCGGTTCGGGATTTGCATCCGCATCTATGAAAGGATCGGTGCACAACGATCCTTTTACAGATGAAACCGGTAAAACGGCAACGAATAATGCCGGAGGCGTTAATGGCGGCATTACAAACGGAAATGAAATCATTTTCAGGGTTGCTGTTAAACCAACTTCATCGACAGGAATTGAACAGACTACCTACAGTTTTTCAACAAAAAAAATGGAACCGCTGAAAATTCATGGCCGGCATGATACATGCATAGCCCTGAGGATGCCGGTGATTGTGGAAGCGGCCGCAGCGATTGCCATGACTGATCTGATGTTTGTGAACAGGGGAATATTCGGGGGAGGGAAGAAATAGTCATGCAATAGTAGAATCATGCAATCTTATTTGATTTGAGAATCAGAGCACGTTTTGTGGAGGGAGTTATTCTGAACCGGTTATCGAGCCTTTCACCAATAATCCAGACAATTTTACCTGCTGATTCAAGTACCGCGGCATTTTCTTTTTCAGGAAGTGAGAATTTCCTGTCGATAAAGTAATCGCTCAGTTTCTTTTTTCTGTTCATCCCAAACGGATAGAAATAATCTCCATGTTGCCATTTTCTTATTGTGAACGGGAACGAAATTTTTTGCAGATCAATGCATGCGATATCCGGATCAGCAGGAATTTTGAAATACTCAGTTAATGCAATTATTCGGACTGACCGGAACCGGGAACTCTGCCTTAATTCCTCCAGACTCTTTACCACAGTAATATCTTCTGTCTGATAAGAAATTTTCCGGATGATGAGCTCCCTCCTGTTCTTTATTATCCGGTGGGACTCAGTGATTATCTGACTGCCGGATTTTCCTTTAATAATATTGAAAATATCCTTCAGGGTTCCGTGATTGATCCCAAACGGCCTGAAAAGCTCAAATAAAATCGCATTGTTACAGAGAAATGATTGTAACTTGCTGATATTAACGCTTATACTATCATCAGAATCTTCAAAGGTCCTTTCCCTTATTTCTTCAATGAAACCGGCGAAAACTTCATTAATACCGCTTAGTCTTTCGGCTGTTTCATTGAGCGTGATCTCAATTGAAGGGTTGATCTCTTTAAGAAGGGGAATAACCTGGTGCCGGATCTTATTCCTTGTGTATTTTGTTTCTGCATTTGACTGGTCTTCGCGGTATACTATCTTTCTGGCAGTGCAGTACTCTGATATTTCCCGGCGTGATGTAAAGAGTAAAGGTCTGATTATCCTGTTGGCTGCTTTTTTCATACCTGAAAGTCCCGCAATTCCTGTTCCTCTTGTCAGATTGATCAGGAATGTTTCGATATTATCGTTCAGGTTATGTGCAACTGCAACAGAATCAAATTTGTTCTTCTTCCGTATCTCCTCGAACCATGCATACCTGAGCTCCCTTGCAGCCATCTGGATGGAAATTCCCTTTTCAAGGGAGTACGCTTTAGTATCAAATTTTTTTGAGAAAAACGGGATTTTATAGGTACTGCTTAATTCTCTGACCAGCTCTTCATCCAGGTCAGATTCCTTTGCCCTGAGGCTGAAATTGCAATGTGCTATCCCGATATCAATTCCTGCCCTGATAAAAAGGTCGGCCATTACCATTGAATCTATGCCTCCGCTGACTGTCACCAATACCCTGTCATTTTTTTTGATCAGCCGGTTTTCGTCGATGAATTTAAGAAATGCATCAAGCATGGATCCTGGTGGCAAATTTATCTGTAAGGTGTCACTGATGGAGGCCCGGGATCAAAGTTTTCGGGACTTAGCAGCTGTTCGCCGGATACATTGAAATAAGTTACTTTTGAGAAGCGCGGAAGATTCGGAAAATAGCCTAATCTGATCTGTAAAGTGTTGAGTACAAGGTTGTCATTTCTTATCCTGATCCCAAGACCCATGCTTGACAGAATTTCTCCCTGTCCTGCAGACTGATTGGAATCAAACAAATAACCAAGATCGGCAAAGGCAAAATAAGCAAACCTGAATCCGTAAACTTTGTCAGGACTGAAAAGGACCGATTCAAGGTTGACAGAGATTCTTTGCCGGGCATTTCTCAGTGAATCGTTCCTGAATCCTGAAAATCCGTTTTCGCGGTCAAATAACAGGTATTCATCTGAATACCTTCCAAATCCTCTTGTATAATCGATCTTTATGAAGTTCCTCATTCTGAACCTCCCGGGGTATGACATGTTCGAAACATAGTGTGTTCTCAGAAGGAGCAAACCCTGTTCTGTCCGGCCTTCATTTATGAATGTTGATAGTCCTGCCGATGAATAAAAATAACCCAGCCGTTTCAGAGAATGGGCGGTTGATATATTCAGACCTGCATAAAATCTCTTCTTGAATTCATTTATCTCATTGCCGGCTGTGAGATTTATCATTCCTCCATAAGGAATATCTTCTGTCCGGCCATAACCGTAGATCAGATTCGTTTTGTAGAATCTTTGCATAGAAAGCGATACCGAACCCAGAAACATCCTGTATTTCTGGAATGAATGATAAGAATCCGGCAGGATGTAAGGTCTGGCAAAAACATTGTTATTCGTGTAACGTGCACCTAAAATAAGCCGGATAACTTTCTCCTTGTCTAACAGAAAGGATCTCATAAGCCAGTAATCCTGGAGGTTATATTTCAGTGGTTGCGGTGACGGCATTGTATCAAGATCTTCGCTGGTGAATAATTGTCTGACCGAAATACCTCCGGCATATTTTGTAGTTGAACTGATCAGTTTGCGTTCCAGATTGAAACCATATGTTGTTTTGCCAAGGCCATTATAATAATAAAGATTGAGGTCCAGGAATGACTTAAATATATTGTTGATTGTATAGCTCAGTCCTAATCCCGGTGAACCGGAGAGTTCCGAATCATATGGAATGCTCACTCTGAATTCATGTCCCATTCCCAAAATATTCTTTTCGTAAAATGAAACAGAGTTCTTGCTTAAGCTAAAGCAATCGGTCGAAACACCAAGTGAATAGACATCCCTGACTACTACCACAATATCAGCATAATCTCCTGATACCGGAACTACAAGGATTCTTGAATCATCTAAAAAAGGTAACTGTCTCAATATCCTTTCATTGTCACTCAGGGTCAGGTCTGAAAGAGTATCACCTGACTCAAAAAGCAGGTTTTTACGGATTATGAATTCGCTGGTATTTGTGTGGGTTCTGTTTAAAAGATTATTAATCTTGCGGGGGGAGTATAATAATGGATTGTTTATATCCGTACCGAAAACATTGAGCTGTCTGATTTCAATATTCCTTATTATCTTTCCCGAAGAATTCGCATAATCCCTGTCGTTTGGTTTCGTGATCTTTCTGGTGGGAGATGGTTTGGAGGAGACTATTAAAAAATCGTATAATTTTTTGGTTATAAGTGATTTAGAGGCTTTTGCCTTCAGGGAATCGTAGAACCGGGGATATATATCATTATCTATGATTGCCGGAGGGATAAGATCGCAGGGCAGATACGCCGGAACTTCCGGCTGGATTGGAGACTGATCCCCGTTAACCTGAGTATAGTTCTCAGCCCGTGTTAAAATAATTGAATCATTTTCGGTCCGGTTCTGTGAAAACAGGCCGGTATTAAAAAACAGAAGTGCGGTGAAGATAAGACATACCGCGGGACACCTGTATTTTAATATTGAAGTCAACTCAGGTTTTATTATTGTTATGGACCAGAACATCGTCAGAATTGAATTGAAATCCCAGACGTTTGCCCGTTATGACTCTGGAGTGCTGGATCTTGGCTTCAACCTGTCCGACAGTTGCAATTTTTACAGTGTCGTATGGTGGAACAAGGAGATCGAATTCAAGAGCATATTGTATTGCTGTTGAAATTATCAGCTGCAGGGAGTGCTTGCTGATTTCTTCATTTCCGTAATTGGTGAACAACATCCCCATTTGTCTCTTGCCTTCCACAAAATACTGGTTTTCGTGATTGATAAATATCCTGGCAATCAGATATCCCAGGTCATCAAGGCGGGAATACTTTAACGAATCATAAAGAAAGTTGTAGATATTTATAATTCCGGAATATGCATTGTATTTGTTTTTCTGAATATACGGTGTTTTCCATGCAGGATGTTCCCTGTCGAACTGGAAAATATTGGAATGCATGCTGAAAAACAAAATATCACCGGCAACCTTCAGCTGGGCGTCAAAGAGGCTCCTGTCGGTAAATTCCAGATTAATCCTTGAATCGATTTTCCCCAGACCTGCGGTAGCATCTTTGGCAAAACTCTTCAATATATCCTTGACGGTGCAAAATGCATCGAATGTCCTGTCATAAACTTTTTGTTTCAGAACGGATTTCTCTTTCAGGGTTCCTATGATTGCCTGTTTTTTTTCATCAATATCGGTCATGGAATAGAATTAAATAGTCAGGTTTAAGAACTTAAAAGTAGTAATTATTTAATGAAAATTGAAACCGGAGCCAGGTCAGGGAGAATACTCTTCAGTTGAATTAATAGGACCGGGCAAATAAAACCCTTCTTGCGGATGGTTTTCCGGAATAAATACATTTGCCGGCTTCCTCAGGAGAGTTAACAGGGATGCACCTGATAGTTGCTTTTGTCTCATCTTTAATCTTTTCCTCGGTAGCTGGTGTTCCGTCCCAGTGAGCCATTATGAATCCACCCTGATTATCCAGGATTTTTACAAATTCATCCCATTCATCCACGTAAAAAGTGTTATTCTTTTTAAATTCAGCTGCTTTTCTGTATATATTTTTCTGAATTTCATCAAGAAGGATTGAAATACGAGTGGCAGCTCCCGTTGCCGGAATTGTTTCTTTTTCAAGAGTATCCCTGCGGGCGATCTCAACAGTACCATTCTCTATATCACGGGGTCCGATTGCTATGCGCACAGGAACTCCCTTCAATTCATAATCAGCAAATTTCCATCCTGGCTTGTTGGTGTCGCGGTCATCATATTTAACGGATATCCCTTTTACCTCAAGATCAGCCTTGATTTTCCCGGCCTTAACAGATATGCTTTCCAGCTGTGATGCATTCTTATAGATCGGAATTATCACGACCTGGATGGGAGCAAGGCGTGGGGGCAATACCAGTCCGTGATTATCGGAATGAGCCATAATAAGAGCACCTATCATCCTGGTGGAGACACCCCATGAAGTTGCCCATACATAATCCAGTTTTCCGGTCCTGTCAGTGAACTGTACATCAAATGCTTTGGCAAAATTTTGTCCCAGAAAATGGCTGGTCCCGGCCTGAAGTCCTTTCCCGTCCTGCATCAGAGCTTCAATTGCATATGTATTAATTGCACCTGCGAAGCGTTCGCTTTCTGATTTATATCCTTTTACCACAGGGAGAGCCATGAAATTTTCAGTGAAATCGGCATATACATTTATCATCCTTTCAGTCTCTTCAATTGCCTCTTCGCTCGTTGCATGAGCGGTATGTCCTTCCTGCCAGAGGAATTCCGAGGTTCTCAGGAAGAGCCTGGTCCTCATTTCCCACCTTACAACATTAGCCCACTGGTTGATAAGAATCGGCAGATCCCTGTAAGACTGGATCCAGTTCTTGTACGAATTCCATATTATTGTTTCTGAAGTAGGTCTGATGATCAGCTCCTCCTCCAGTTTTGCCGCGGGATCAACAATGATACCTGTTCCCGATTCGTCATTTTTAAGGCGATAATGGGTAACGACCGCACATTCTTTGGCGAAGCCCTCCACATGCTTTGCTTCCTTGCTGAAAAATGATTTTGGAATGAAAAGGGGAAAATATGCATTTACATGGCCGGTATCTTTGAACATTTTATCAAGTGCAGCCTGGATTTTTTCCCATATTGCGTAACCGTAAGGTCGGATAACCATGCATCCTCTTACAGCTGAGTTTTCAGCCAATTCTGCCTTGATAACCAGATCGTTATACCATTGTGCATAATTCTCGTCCCTGTTGGTTAAAAACTTTGCCATTTTTTGGTACAGTATTTGAATTAAATTTGTTAATAGAAAAAACAGCGTAAAAATAGACAAAAACTTGAGTTATCTTAAAAAAATCGGGAGGTTCATCATGAAAGCAAAATTTTACATCGGATTCTTATCAGCACTGGCACTTGCGGTTCTGCCTGTCAAGGCACAGTACGCTGATAATCGCAACTTCAGGAATGATGAAGCCGGAATAGTAATCAATAATTATTACGATGATTACGATTACTACTTTGCTTCTCGCCTGAACAGGTTTCACAGGTCGTATGCAGCTTTCGACTACTATTCTCCTGTGTTCACCGATGTTTACTGGTATAACTACCGTCCATTTTCCTGGGGAGTAAGCATTTATGGAAGAAGCGGAATCGGATTCGGATACGCCGTCAACTTCCCGGTTTATTACGGATGGTCAAACTACAGCTATTATGATCCCTACTACGGATGGTACGATCCCTATTACGGAAGCTCAAATTACTGGGGTTACGATCCGTTCTACTACAGCTGGTACTCACCGTTAATTATTAATATAAACCTTGGCCATAGGTGGGGCCATGGCTGGTGGGGAAATAACTACTGGTACGGACATAATAACTGGTATGGCGGATATAGGTCCAATTATTACTCACGAAACAATTACTACGATTATCCTTCAAACAGATATTATTCCACCAGGTATTCGGACAGGAATAATGAGCAACGCAACAGGTCTTCGGAATACAACAGAACACCCTCAAGAAACTATTCAGGATCAGGATCGCCGGTTCAGCGTAACGAGGTCAACCGGAGCACTGACAGAACCAATGCCCGAAACCAGGGTAATACGAATAACAATGCCAATAACGGCAACAACAGAAACAGCCGTCCTGACGGCAACAACGGTAATTTCGATCAAAATAACCGTAATAATGGGAACAATGGCAATAACCAGCACAGCCGCCCTGACGGAAACAACGGGAATTTCGATAACAACAGCCCTGATAACAAGGGAACAGGCCAGACCTCAGTACCCGGAAACAGAAGGGTGGTATCGGCACCTGCAAGATCGCAGAACAGTTACAACCCGGGATCAGGAAGAACCAATACTGCACCGGCAAGAAGTTCAGCTTCGTCGGGTAACAGACCGGCAACAGTACAAAGCAGGAGCAGTGCTCCTTCAAGAAGCGGTTCCTCAATGTCACAGAGAAGAAGCTCAGGTCCGTCGAGAAGTGGTGCCTCAATGTCACAAGGCAGAAGCTCCTCCTCCGGATCCAGGTCAGCCGTATCATCCGGGAGCAGAAGCTCATCATCGAGATCAGGATCAGGATCGAGCTCTTCAGGCTCAAAGTCCTCATCTTCAAGGTCCTCTTCAAGTAATAAAAGAAGCAGGTAAAAAAAATAAGGGATATGCTTCGGCATATCCCAATTTTTATTATTTTTGGTGATCGTAGAAGTTAATTCTTTCATTTCTTCAATTTGGTATAATATTTGTTTATAGTTTAGAAATTAAAAGAGGGAATCAAAAATGAAAGTATCGAATTACATATCAGTCCTTGCACTCCTTGTTCTGGGGTCTTGTTCCTCAAGTCTTTACACAGGAGCGGAATATGATGATCTTTATTATCTGCCTTCCGACCAACCCGTCACTACAGTGGCCCGTAAATCGGTAAACAAGCAGATTGCTGAAGGCACCCTGAAGTCGGAGGAGTATTATGATAATATTTATGCGGCTGATACTCTGGTGTCTGATGAGTATTCTGATGCAGTTGATTATGACGATGTTCTTGCAAATCAGGGCAGAAACGGCATAAATAATTATTACGATAATTACTCCTATGCAGGTAGAATAAACAGGTTCTATGGTAATTATTTCTATCCATACTGGAGAGATCCTTTCTACTCCAGCTGGGGCTTTCCTTCGTTCGGCTACAGCCGCGGATTCGGTGGATACCCGTACTACTATGATCCTTTCTATTATGATGCATACGGCTATGATCCGTTCTACTCAGGATACTATGGAGGCTATTCCGGAGGTTACTACGGTGGTTACTACGGGAGTTATTACAACAGATATTTCGGTTACAGTCCATTCTCATCATACTACTACTCACCGTACTATTCCGGTTACTGGGGCAATTACTCCAATATCAGAGACGATCATAACAGTTCAATATCTTATGGCAGGAGGGAAAGGCAGAGTGTCTCTTCAACGAAGTGGAATAGCAGCATCTCACCTAATTCTGTATCATCCAGAAGGGACGTTAATGTTTCCCAGGGCGGATCCAGAACCGATGCAACCAGACGTACAGGAACCGGAACGACCTTACAGGATGGCAGGAGAGCGGTCAGCACATCAGTAAATAAGGAAGCTGTAAATGCATCTGACGTTAAAACCGAACAAAGTGTCGTGCGACAGGCAACTCCTTCTGTAAACAGCAGGGCTGTCAACAGGAGTTCATCAACAGTTACCAGACCGGAATATAACAATGTGAACAGGACCTATACTCCAAGTTACAACAATCCAAGGATGAGTACCAGGCCTTCATATAATAACAGCAGGGTGAACAGCAATACCGGTTCAGGACGCTCTTCATATCCTGAAACATCACGTAGTAGCAGCCAGAGAAGCAGCTCATCCTATTCTTCAGGCCAGTCAAGATCGTCATCTCCTTCTTACAGCGCTCCAAGAAGCAGCAGCAGCTATTCGGCTCCTTCAAGAAGAAGCATTGAAAGCGGATCAGGATACTCCTCAGGATCATCATATAGCGGTGGCTATTCGGGAGGCAGCAGATCATCTTCATCATCTTATAGCGGAGGATCCTCTTCAGGTGGTTACTCGGGTTCATCAGGCGGTTCTTCTTCCGGTTCAACTCATTCTTCATCCGGAGGCTCATCTTCAGGCGGGAGAAGGTAGACCTAACAAAATACCAATTGCCTAAATGTTCATTCTCTTATCGGAGTGCAGGGCGGATTATAACAAAAACACAGCAAAAATGCGTAAAATAAGCTTGGTCATACTGATAATGCTATCGCTGACAGCCGGGGTAATTGCCCAGAATGTCGACGATGCATTGAGATACTCCCAGGTATTTTATACCGGTAGCGCAAGATTCATGTCAATGGGAGGTGCATTCACAGCCCTTGGCGGCGATCTTTCAACTCTGAGCCAGAATCCGGCCGGACTTGGTGTATTCCGGTCATCTGAAATTTCTGTTTCCCCTCAATTGTTTCATATCAACACAATTGCAAATTTCAAGGGAACCAGCACAGAGGATTATATTTATGAATTCGGACTTGGTCAGGGTGGAATTGTGTTCAGCCTGCCAAGACGTAACAAGGAATCGGAATTCACATCTCTTAATTTCGGATACTCTTACAACCAGACCAACAATCTGAATCAGCAAATAAACATCAACGGTGTAAGCAATAACAGTTCTCTTACTGATTACTGGGCTGGAATAAGTGAAAATTATTTTCACGATGAACTCGCAACCGAAGTTCCCGATGCATTTCTGGCTTATGATGTATGGCTGATCGACACTCTTTCAGGTTCAAACGTAGATTATGGTACCGTCTACTCAAACTATGGGGATAATCTTCCATCAGTATATGGTCAGACCGTACAACGGCTGATAAGTACCGAAGGATATACCAACGAACATGCTTTTTCATTCGGGGGCAGCTATTCAAACAAATTGTTTTTCGGTGCAACTGTAGGCATAACAAGGTTGCGGTATACCAGCAAGTATGAACATCTCGAATCTACCGATGAAGATCTTCTTTCTTTGTTTACGGATTTTAATTATACCTTCTTTTATGAAAACATCGGCACCGGGTATACAATTAAACTTGGAGCTATATACAAGCCTGTAGAAGCACTCCGTATTGGACTGGGATTTCATTCGCCCGGACTCTTCAGGATCGACGAATATGTCAATGATAACATAACCTCTCATTTCAGCGACGTTGCAGTACCCTATGAATCGTCAAACGAAGCCGTAAGGTATAACTATGCACTTACCACACCATTCAGGCTTCTGGCCGGGGTAGCCCTGCAGATTAAAAAAGTGGGAATGATCAGCATCGATTATGAGTTTATTGATTATGGGTCAGCTAAATTCTCCGAAACAGGGGATGGATATAATTACAGCGAAAAGAACCTGTCGATAAAAAACAGCCTCCAGCCTGTCAGTAACCTGCGACTGGGTGCAGAAGCAAGGCTGAATAATCTTTATTTCCGCGGCGGCTATGGCTATTACGGAAAAGCCTGGAAAAGCGATGAACTGAACGGCGATCTTGATCATAATTCATTTTCACTTGGCACAGGTTTCAGAGCACAGAACATCTTTGTTGATTTTGGTTTTACCAGGCTGACAAATCCAAATAATTACCTTCTGTATGATGCTGAAATCGAAGCTCCGATGTCCGATATGAGCGTCAACAGAAACATCTTCACTCTTACTTTTGGTTATAAATTTGGTCTCTAATACTTTGTTTGACTTCCCTGAAAGGCTTCCGGAGCATTCCGGAGGCCTTTTTTACAAATATCCCGGCGAATCAGGTCCCATATTAAAAACCAGGTCAGCAATACATAGCCCGGGAACAAATCCATGAATGCTGCTGAAGACCTGGAAATATTTTTTTGCCGGCCAGAATGACTTTTTTTTAGGGTGTATTGTATAACGGAAATCGCCTGTAATGCTTTCAACGGGTACGAAAGCTGAAGTATTGGTTATTCTGGTTTCGATATGCAGCATTTTAAGGAATTCAGCCAATACTTCCATATTAAGATCAAGCAGAAAATCGTGGCTGGCATTGATTATCTTTTCAATGATTTCAAAATAGTAAAGGAAATAGGGTGATGAATTATATGCAGCTATTAAAGCTCTCAGGTGAACCTGCTGCCATCTTTTTGAATAATCAATCCGTATATCCCGGATATGTGTTTTATGAAGACTTCCAAGGTACACGGGAACTGTCAGAAGCTGCGGTCCGCCCACGGACAAAATATAACAGCGATTCCTGTATGACTGCTTGAGATAGTTTTCCTCCGTTTCAATGAATACCTCATCTGCTTCGCTTATACGGGCAAAATATTCAATGGGAGGAAGGTAGGCAGTGGACAGAAATATCTTACCGGGCATATGAAGGTGCTCACTTCATTCTGTTGATCATGCTTGCGGAGAATCCTGCGCCAAAACCATTGTCAATATTGACAACAGTTACTCCCGCTGAACAGCTTGTAAGCATCGCAAGGAGGGCGGAGATACCTCCGAAATTAGCGCCATAGCCTACACTTGTTGGTACCGCTATCACAGGTTTATCAACAAGTCCGCCGACAACACTGGCCAGGGCCCCTTCCATTCCCGCAATAACTATTATAACCCTGCAGCTTCTGATCTCAGGCAGTTTGTCGACAAGCCTGTGTATTCCGGCAACGCCAGCGTCATATATTCTTAATACCTTATTACCAAGTAGTTCCGCAGTAACAGCTGCTTCCTCTGCAACCGGTATATCAGAGGTACCGGCAGTGATCACACCAATACGGGTTGATGGTGATTCGGGTTTCTTTTTTTGAATTGATATTATCCTTGCTTCCGGAAAATGCCGGGCTTCAGAGGAAATCTCCTTTATTGAGTCGAACATCTCCACGGAGGCTCTTGTACCAATTATATTATTCTCCCTTTCTGCCATGACCCTGAAGATCTCTCTGACCTGGTCAATTGACTTGCCGGAACAATATACTATCTCAGGGTAGCCTGTCCTGACTTCACGGTGGTGATCGATCCTGGCAAAACCCAGATCGGTATACGGAAATGATTTAAGCACTTCAAAAGCTTCTTCAACGCTTTTTTTGCCATCCTTAACCTCATGGAGGAGCTTTTCCAGTTCTTTGGCCGTCATAATTCTTTTATTTCCTGATCCATGCTTCCGGATCTGTAACCTTCAAGATCCAAAGATATATATCTGAAACCGATTTTTTTTAAGCCCGAAACAATTAATTCTTTCCCCGGATCAGTTATGATCTTTTCAAGGTATCCCGGCAGGCACTCAATTCTTGCAACATCCCCATGCAACCTGATCCTTGTTCCCGGATATCCTTTATTGAACAGGAAATTTTCTCCTTCCCCGATCATGCGAAGCATTTCCGGTCTGATCTCGGTTTCGTACGGGATTCTTGTAAGCAGGCATGCCATGGCAGGCTTATTCCACAGGGAAAGGCCGGCCTTTTTTGAAAGGTCTCTTATATCATTTTTTGTGAGTCCGGCTTCCGACAGTGGACTCCGAATACCCATTTCCTTCAGGGCCCGCAATCCTGGTCTGTACACTTTCATATCATCCGCATTTGTCCCGTCCAGTACATAATTATAGCCATTCTCTTTTGCAGTTTCTGTTATATTATTAAAGAGGATCTTCTTGCACAGGTAACATCTTTCCACCGGATTATGTTTTATGATCTCCGGAATTTCAAGATCGATTATTTTATGATTGATGTGATATGTATCTGTAAATTCAAGTGCTTCGGAAATTTCCTGCGCTGGTATATAAGGCGTTCTTACCGTCACTGCCAGCACTTTAAGGTTACTGATCGAACTGGCGCAGTAAAGGAGGAATGAGCTGTCAACACCCCCTGAAAATGCAACTACAAACGAATTGAGATCTTTGAGGTTTGAATTGAGCCTGTTTAGTTTGGATTTTTCCATTTAAATTTTTTTAGATTATTCTGGCTAACTTCCTGCTTTGGTGACCTCATCCCCCCGACCCCTTTGCCCGACGATCGATCCCCCGACCCCTTCTCCCGGGAGAGAAGGGGAGAGAAGATCAATCTTTTTTAAGTCCCTCTCCCCTGGGAGAGGGATTTAGGGAGAGGTCATTTATTAACAATTGAACTCATTATTCTGTTGTATACCTCTTTTAAGGGAACGCCCTTCTCTTCGGCGATTTTTCTGCATTCTCCGTATTCAGGTTTACAGGAGACTTCCTTTCCATTATAGAATGAACGTTTGATTGTAACATTGCCATAAACAGTCTGAACAGTTTCAAATTTTCTGGTAAGGGTGTCTTTCCTGAATGGGAATGTTCTTATGCCAACCGAGGTGGATTCAGTGAATATAATTTCCTTCACCTGATCGGATAATCCCTTTTCGCATACAACATTAAGAATGGTTCCCGGCCTTCCCTTCTTCATTGTAATGCTGGCAAGGAATACATCCGATGCTCCGGCACTGAAGAGTTTTTCCGAAATATGGTCGTAAAATTCCGGATTCATGTCGTCAATGTTACATTCAATAAGAAGTGCATCATGACCTGACTGGCTCTCTTCAGTTTCTCCAATAAAAACTCTTAGCAGGTTGGGTACTTCATGACTTTCTTTTTGTCCGACGCCATATCCTGTTTTTTCAATTTTGAATGCCGGAAGATCGCTGAAGTGTGTCCCGAGTGCAGCCAGGATTGCTGCTCCGGTCGGAGTTGTTGCTTCAAAATCGACTCCCTCTTTTTTTACCGTGAAACCTTTAATGATTTCAGCCGTTGCCGGAGCCGGAACAGGAAGTCTCCCATGGCTGCTTTTTATGAATCCTCCTCCAAGTTCAACTGTTCCAACGAGAACAGCATCTACATTAAGGGAACTGTAGCAGATAGCAGCACCAACGGTATCAATAATGGAATCGATAGCACCAACCTCATGAAAGTGAACCTCTTCAAGAGAAACACCATGAACCACTGATTCAGCCACAGCCACTTTCATGAATATCTTTTTACTCAGTTCCTTTGTTTTATCATCAAGCATTGAACCGTCAATGATCTTTACAATGTCAGAAAGATGTCTCGATTTATGTTCAGCGTGAGTCTGCTTTACGGTCACTTTGGTCCCGAAGATCCCATGCCGCTGATCCTTTTCGACCTCCAGTTTCCATCCATCCACATTGAGTTTATTGAGTTCACTGGTGAGGAATTCCCTGTCAACACCAATATCTATCATTGCACCCAGGTTCATATCGCCGCTGATCCCCGAAAAACAATCATAATAAAGTATTTTCATTCAGATAGTTATAATTATTATTGTCAAATATTCCGTATTATTAAAATACACCAATCACAAAGTTACAGGCAGCAAAAATAATAATTAACGGGCAATTTCCCCGTTTCGCAGGTTTCAATGAAAATCCGCCGGGAGATTCTCTGACACTTATCGGTGTTCATTACGCTAAAACAAAAAAAAATTGTATTTTTCGACACTTTTAGAATTCGTAACTTCCGAAAAGAACAGGTTTAATCATGAAAAGAAGAGAATTTCTTAAGAAATCAGCGGGTGCCAGCCTGGCTGCGGGAGCTTTCAGTGTTGGACGATACGGAAATTTATGGGGATCACCACCGGCAAGTGCAAAATATGATATGGTTGCAATCATGGGAGGCAATCCTGATGCAATGTTCGACCTTGGCATTCAGGAACTGGGAGGAATGGGCTTATTCGTTTCGAAGGGTCAGAAAGTTCTTGTTAAACCAAATATCGGGTGGGATGTAATTCCCGAACTTGCAGCAAATACAAATCCCTCACTTGTTAAAAGGATAGTTGAACATTGCTTTAAAGCCGGAGCCAAAGAGGTTTATGTAATGGATCATTCAATTGACAACTGGGTGAATTGCTATAAGAATTCCGGAATTGAGAAAGCAGCAAAAAGCGCCGGTGCTAAAGTCGTTCCGGCCCATTCGGAAAACTATTACCAGGAAGTTGATATTCCGGGCGGATTAAAACTGAAAAAAGCCAGGGTCCATGAATTATTACTCGAGACAGACGTATTCATCAATGTCCCCATATTGAAAAATCACAATTCCACAAGAATGACCTGCGGGCTGAAAAACATGATGGGTGTTGTATGGGACAGGGGATTCTGGCATGCCAATGATCTCAACCAGTGTATTGCTGATTATGCATTGTACCAGAAAAAACCCGCTCTTAATATTATTGACTGCTTTAATGTTATGGTTAAAAACGGACCCCAGGGGGTATCAAAGCAGGATGTTGTCCAGATGAAATCGCAGATAATCACAACCGACTGGGTTGCCGGTGATACCGCAGCATCTAAAATGCTCGGGGTTGAAACCGGAAAAATAGAATACATAGGAATGGCTCATAAGCTGGGTCTGGGAAATATGAACATTGATTCACTTAACATTAAAAGAATTAAAATGTAATTTCAGATGAGGTCACCTTTCCTGAGAACCTTCCGGATAATTTTTTCTGCACTTGTCTTTATCTGCTTCTTCCTGCTCTTTGTGGATTTCAGATATATTATACCGGCAAAGTATGTCAATTTCCTGCTTTACCTGCAATTCATCCCTTCCGCCGTAAAGTTCTATGAACTTGGAACACTGGCATCTGCCGGATTCATTTCAGTGCTTATCCTTACGTTTCTTACAGGCAGAACATACTGTTCATTTCTTTGTCCCCTGGGGATAGGACAGGACATTTTCAGCAGGATAGGGGGACGTATCAGAAAGAAATTCAGGAGGTTTGGTTTTAAGAAGCCATTTACTATCCTCAGATACACTTTACTGGCTGCAACACTGATAGTTACAATAGTGTGGGGGATTTACCTCGTGACCCTTCTTGATCCTTACAGTATCTTTGGCCGGTTCATAACTTACTTCGGGAAACCGGGTGTTATCGTTATAAACAATTTCATTGCCGGCATCCTCGGCAAATTTGATATTTACGCGCTGAGTCATACTGCTATTCCTAAATACCAGCTTCTCACATACTCAATTCCTGTTGTTTTCCTCCTTCTTGTAGGAAGCCTCTCCCTGGCAAAAGGTCGTCTCTATTGCAATATGTTCTGCCCTGTGGGAACACTTCTGGGACTTATTTCAAAAGTATCACTTCTCAGGATCAAATTTGATACGGAAAAATGCACTCGTTGCGGCAGATGTGCAGTCGGCTGTAAATCGTCATGCATCGATTTCCTCCAGTATAAAGTTGATGAGTCCCGTTGTGTCAGTTGCTTCAACTGCGTTAAAATCTGCCCCGACAAGGCAATGTATTATGGGATTGTAAGTTTGAAAAAGAAGGAACATGAAACGGATCCGGGAAAGCGCAGATTTGTTGCCGGGGTGATATTGTTTCTTCTGGGCCTTCCTCAGATTGTTAAAGGACAAGATAAGCCCGCACCGGTGCCTCAAAAGGCATCGACAGTAAAGGAAAATAAAACTACTCCTGTTTGCCCGCCGGGTGCAGGATCGATCGAAGATTTCAACAAGCACTGCATCGCTTGCTCACTCTGCGTAAATGCTTGTCCGAACAATGTCCTTGAACCTGCTTTCCTGCAGTATGGTGTTGCAGGAATGATGCAGCCGGTTATGAATTACCACAGAAGCTTCTGCACCTTTAACTGCACAAAGTGTACGGAAGTTTGCCCCACATATGCACTCAAACCCCTTATCCTGGAAGCAAAAAAATTGACCCAGATCGGTAAGACTAATTTCATAAAGGACAACTGCATTGTAAAGACAGAAAAAACAGCCTGCGGTGCCTGTTCTGAAGCATGTCCCACAAAGGCTGTCTACATGATTCCTTATGAAGGCAACCTGCTGATTCCTGAAACCAATGTCGATATCTGTATCGGATGCGGACATTGTGAATTTGCATGCCCTACTACCCCGTATAAAGCTATTTTTGTAGACGGGAATGCTATTCACCAGGCTGCCCAAAAGCCTGAAACGGAACAGTCTGAAATAGAAAAACCTGTCGAATTTCCATTCTAGATACGTTATGAAACCATCACATATTGAGCATATTGGAATTGCAGTAAGCAATCTTCAGGCTTCAATCGATTTTTATGAAAGGATTTTTGGCCTGAAGTGTTATAAGGTTGAAGAGGTGCCTGATCAGAAAGTAAGAACGGCATTTTTCGCAGTAGGGGAGACTAAGATTGAGCTGCTTGAATCAATCGATCCTGAGGGTCCGATCGGAAAATTTATTGAGAAAAGAGGCGAGGGGATACACCATATTGCTTTTGCAGTAAAGGATATTAATAAACAGCTTAGAGATGCCGAAAAGAACGGCATCAGGCTTATTGACACTGTGGCCAGGAAAGGCGCCGAAGGCCTTGATATTGCTTTTATTCATCCGAAGTCCGCATCGGGAGTTCTGATCGAGATCTGCGAAGATAAGAGTGCTCCGGTCGAAAGGAGGGGGAAACAGGAAAGGGGGTTTAAGTAGAATAGATGCGTTATAAAACATAACAGAACCAGCTAAAAACATAAAACCAATTAAATATGGAAAAGTATCAATGTCGTGTATGCGGCTATATTTATGACCCTGACCTCGGTGATCCGGCTGCAGGAATAGAGCCGGGAACTCCATTCAGTGATCTTCCTGACGATTGGGTCTGTCCACTATGTTATGTCGAAAAGGAGGAGTTCTTCGTTTGTGACTGACGAATGACAGGAACTCAGGAAATCGTATCCTGGTTTTTCAGAGGAATATTGCTTATTACATCAATGAGAAGATCCCAGAACATGACGGCTGTTCTGATTTCGATCTTTTCATCAGGGGTATGTGCTCCTTTAATTGTCGGTCCGAAAGAGATCATGTCGATGCCTTTGAATTTCTCGTAGATCAGTCCGCACTCAAGCCCGGCATGTATTGCCCTTACAGCAGGTTCCCTGCCGAAAAGTTTCTTATAGGAGTTTTGTGTAATTTTCAATATTTCGGAGTTCAGGTTCGGTTTCCAGCCAGGATACCCCTGCGAATGTTCAACTTTTGCACCGGCGAGCTTAAGGCATGTCTCAACCATTGCTGCCACATCCCTTTTTGAAGAATCAATGGAGCTTCTCTGGGTAGTCACTATCCGGATAGTATTATCTTCTTCGAATTTAACAGATGCCAGGTTAGTGGACGTCTCTACAAGATCTTCCATTTCCTTCGACCAGGCTATTGCTCCGTGCGGACAGCACGTCAGGGAACTCAGAAGCTTTTCCTGACTCTCCCTGTCCATTATGGTTAAAGGAATTCCGGTTCGTTTAATTGTTACCTTCAGTTCTTTTTCCAGATCACCAAACTCCTCAAGAAGGGTTGCATGAAATGTTTTTACCCGGTTGATGATCTTATCTTCCGATGACTTGTCTGCAATTATTGTTGCGAACGATTCGCGGGGGATTGCGTTGCGAAGGTTTCCTCCGTCAAATTGACTGAGCGATATGCTGAACTGGTTTGACAGGTTCCGGAGTATACTGTTCATTATCTTCACAGAATTTCCGTAACCTTTGTGTATCTCATCACCGGAATGTCCTCCGCGCAGCCCTGTAACAGATATATTAAAAGCAATGATTCCGTCCGGCACCAGGCCACTCCTGTATTTCATAGTGCCAATAGTGTCGATCCCTCCGGCACATCCGATATACAGCACTCCCTCATCCTCCGAATCAAGATTTATAAGGATCCGTCCGCTGAAAAAATCGGGTCTCAGGTTTACTGCACCTGTCATTCCTGATTCTTCATCAACTGTGAACAGACATTCTATCTTTCCTGACTTCAGGTTTTTGTTAGTCAGAACTGCAAGCTGAATTGCAATGCCGATTCCATCATCAGCCCCCAGGGTCGTACCGCTTGCAGATACCCATTCGCCGTTCGATACCGGGATGATCGGATCGATTGACCAGTCATGCGGATGATCGGCATTTTTTTCGCCTACCATATCCATATGACTCTGAAGTACAATCGTTTTCCTGTTCGTCATTTCAGGATGCGATGGTCTGGTGATCAGTATATTACCAATATTGTCCTCCTTCGCCTCAAATTTGTTCCGCTCAGCAAAATCAAGGAGATAAGCTCTGATCCTTTCCTCATTTTTAGACAACCGTGGAATTTTGCAGATCTCTTCGAAATAATGCCATACTGGTGATGGATTCAATCGTGTAAGAGCACTCATTCTAAATTTTTGTTGACTCTGAAATAAGCATTAAATGTACGATATTTTTCTATCCCATTCCTGCCATTTCAAAGCAGGCTAACCCAGCTTCATATTTTCTACCTCTTCCAGATTCCTTTCATTTGCAACGTCCTTTGCATCAGGTGTATACAAGAAGTCAATAAGGTCCTGGTATTTATCCATTATCTTACCTCTGACAATTTTCAATGATGAGTTCATAAGGCCATTATCCTCGGTAAAACCTTCCTCAAGAATTCCTATTGCTACCGGCAGCCATCGTTGGGGGAACATTTTCCCATACTTACCGTTGGTCCGGTATTCATTTACCTCATTTTCCAGCAGATTGAGCACACTCCGTCGACCCTCCTCGGAATCAGCGGTAAGGTTTTTCTCCTCCAGATACAATTTCAGCATATGCTGATTCGGCACAACAAGGGCAACCGTATAAGGTTTCTGGTTATTGTAAAGCATGCACTGGTCGATATACTTTGACTGTTCGGATATTGCTTCCTCAATTCCCTCAGGGCTGAATTTTTCGCCGTCGTCAGCAATGAGCAGGCTTTTAAATCTACCCTGGACATAAAGAAATCCATCCTCCGACATAAAACCCATATCGCCTGTATGAAGCCATTCATCTCTGATGGCATCTTTTGTAGCAACTTCATTTTTCCAGTATCCGTACATTACATTTCCACCCCTGATCACTATTTCACCCTTCTGTCCCACAGGAAGCTCATTCCCGTCATCATCACAGATCTTAAGGTCCATATTATTGACCAGGATCCCGGATGAGCCCAGTTTGTGGCGCGAGGCAGTATTGGATGAAATAACCGGTGAAGCCTCGGTCAATCCATAGCCCTGGTACATTGGGATTCCGAGTGCATAAAAGAATCTTTGAAGTTCAATATCCAGCAATGCTCCGCCACCGATGAAATAATCCAGCTCGCCGCCATAACCCTCCCGCACTTTGCTGAAAATGATCTTATCGAAAAGATTCAGGAGAGGTTTTTTAAGTTTCTGCAATCCGAGTCCTTTATTCCAGCCCTCCTTGTTATAGGCATAGGCCATTTTAAGGGCGTAATTAAATAAAACTTCAGTAAATCTTCCTTTTTCCTTTATTCCCCTTTCTATATTCTTTCTGAAATTCTTGGCTATTGCCGGAACACTCATCAGCAGATTAGGCTTCATCTCTTTCAGACAGACCGGAACATTTCTCAGGGTTTCCATCTGGGTTTTGCCGGCCTTGATGGAGGCAATACTTGCTCCCCTTCCCATGAATGCAAATATTCCGCAGGTATGTCCGAATGAATGATCCCACGGAAGGATCAGAAGTGTTTTGTAAAATGAAGGTATATCAATTATACTATATGCCTGATAAACGTTGGTAATATAGTTTCCGTGGGTAAGAATGATTCCTTTGGGATCGGCAGTTGTCCCGGAAGTATAGCAGATATTTGCGAAATCGGATGGTTTTATACTCTTACAGTTCTCCTCGAATTTCGCCATGTTTTCCGGTAATTCGAGCCACTCCCTGCCCAGCTTTCTGACTTCGTTGAAATGGATCTCATTCGGTGCATACTCCTCCTGGGTATCAAAATGAATTATTTTTTCTAATGTACGGCACTCCTTCATTACCTCTTTAAGCTTTGGATATTGCAGGGTTGATATCATTATAATTCTTGCTTCGGAATGATTCAGGCGGAATTTTATCTCCTCGGGATTCAGTTTAGTTGATAACGGAACATTCATGGCCCCTGTGTAAAAGACTCCAAGCTCCCCGATGACCCAGCTGTTCCGGCCTTCAGAGATCAGGCTCATCCTGTCGCCCTTCCGGATACCCATGGTCATAAGGCCGGCAGCAAATTCGTAAACCTGTTTTTTAGTCTCGCCGTAAGTAGTGCCCTCATATTTATCCTGTGGCTTTTCCCACAGATAAACATTACTGCTGTACTTTTCGACACTCTCTTCAAAGAATTGGATTATTGATTTCATTTTGCGGTTTTAAGAGATCTGAAATTTTAATTGTCCAATATACAAAATCCCTTAAAATTAAGAGAGACTAACTATTGTATTATCATTTGGGTTGGTATTCAATATTTTGTATCTTTGATTGTATTATGGTGGAAAGCAGCAGGATATGGCAACAACAGCAATTTAATAAATCAATATTATATGGGTATGAGATATTTAACAGCATTTTTACTGGTATTGCTTCTTGCATTTACTCCTTCATGCAAGTATTTCAAAGGGAAAAAACTCTTCGGTAAAAAAGACAGGGTAATGGCCGAATGGCAGGCAAAGCAGGACAGTATAAGGGTTGCAGATTCGATAAGAAAAGTCCAGGATCAGTTACTGGCAATCGAAAATGCCCGTCTTGATTCGATAAGGATCGCGAATGAGCAGGAGCTTGTCCAGGCATCAAGATATAATATTATTGTGGGCAGTTTTATTACACCGGAATATGCAAGAGATTGGGCTGAAGAATACCGGACCCGCGGTTACGATACCAAAATAATTAAGATGGAGGGGACCAGATTCGAGCTGGTTTCAGCTGAATCTCATGAGAGTATCAGACGGGCTATCAACCGCCTCAACCAGTTCCAGGATACCGTACAGGTAGATGCATGGATATATATCAAACAATAATTTTCTGCGGTGTGATCATTTCCTGAATATTGTTTCATTGCGGTCGGGTCCGACCGAAACCATTCTGACGGGTACTCCGGTTTGATCCTCAACAAACTTTATATATAGTTTAAGGTTTTCAGGCAGTTTATCGAAATCCCTGATTTTCGAGATGTCTTCTTTCCATCCCGGGAGTTCATTATATTGAGGTTCAATCCGGATATTTTCGAACGGGATCTCACTGCACTCTTTTCCACCGACAGTGTATGATGAACATACCTTAACCTTGTCAAATCCCGACATAACATCGCTTTTCGTCATAAAAAGCTGAGTAACCCCGTTAATCATTATCGCATACTTCAATGCCGGAATGTCGAGCCACCCGCATCTCCTTGGTCGCCCGGTTGTCGAACCGAATTCGTGACCGGTATTTCTCAACATTTCGCCTGTAGCATCGTTCAGCTCGGTAGGAAAGGGACCACTTCCAACCCTGGTACAGTAAGCTTTAAAGATACCAATTACCTCACCCACCTTCCCCGGTGAGATTCCAAGACCGGTGCACGCTCCTGCACTGATAGTATTTGATGAAGTAACATAAGGATAGGAACCGAAATCAACATCGAGCATCGTACCCTGAGCACCTTCGGCAAGCAGCTTTTTGCCCTCATCAATCAGCTCATTAACAAGGTATTCGGTGTTAATTATCCTGTATTTCTTCATGAGTTCAATTCCTTCAAACCATCCGGCTTCATACTCTTTCAGATCGAAATGGAAGTCATAGTTCTTTAGAATTGTAAGATGATCTCTGGTGTGTTCCTTATACAGTTCCATGAAGTCTTTCCGAAGGATATCCCCGGTGCGCAGACCATTACGTCCTGCTTTATCCGTATACGCCGGACCTATACCTTTGAGAGTCGATCCGATTTTGGTATTCCCTTTACTACACTCATATGCAGCATCCAGGATCCTGTGTCCGGGCAGGATAAGGTTAGCCCTGGCAGATATGACAAGTCTCTTTGTAAGTTCGTCAAGTGACAGTCCGAGCGACCCTGTCTCAGTTCTGAAAACAGCAGGATCAATAACTACTCCATTCCCAATGACATTGAGCTTTTCAGTGTGGAATATGCCTGAAGGTATCAGGTGTAATACATGTTTGACATTGTTGAATTCGAGTGAATGACCGGCATTTGGACCCCCCTGGAAACGGGCTATGATATCATATTTCGGGCAAATTGCATCAACAATTTTTCCTTTGCCCTCGTCACCCCATTGAAGGCCTAACAGTATGTCAATCTTCATATTATTAAAATGTAGAAATGAGAAAAACAAGCCACAAGTTACAAAATAAATCGACCGTCAAACACCACATTTAAATATTGTTAATAAATGTTGAAAGATGCTTATAAATATCCGCAATACAGTCAATTCAGTTTATGAAAAAATACGTATCTTGTTCTTTGCCCGTTATTTGGTAATTTTAATTGTTATTTAACTAGTCTTAACGAAACCATGATTATGAAAAAAGTAAAGTATTTAATAATTTTAGGATTGGCGGTGATCACGACTGCATCTCCCGCTTTTGCACAAGCTTCAGGCGAAAAGGACTTCAAATTCACTATCAAGACAAATCCACTTTCAGCATTGGGTGGCCCTTTCTGGGTCGTAGTTATTCCGGTTACCGGTGAATACAAATTACTGCTCGAAACAGCCGTTTCAGAAAAATCCTCTGTTCAGCTGGGTGTAGGTTATATAGGCCCAAGTGCTCTGGTTAATCTCGATGACCTTGCATCCGATGAATCAGGAACTGAAATAACGGGTATAAAAACCAGTGGATTCAGGTTCCAGGGGTGGTATAAATATTTCCTGAGCCGCGATTTGTCCGCTCCTGAAGGATTTTACATCGGCCCGCACGTTTCCTATGCTTCAGCCAACATAAAGAATAAATCTGATGAAACACAAAAAATCGCTGCTACCAAACTCAATATAAATGGTGTAATCGGATATCAGATGATAACCTCAGGAGGATTTACCCTTGACATATTTACAGGTATGGGTTTTGTTTCAAGAAAATGGGACATTACAGGTACCGACTGGGACATTGATACATTCAAAGACAGAGCCAGTGTAAGTATTCCATTCGGCATGTCTTTCGGATATGCTTTCTGATCCGGAAACTGAATACAGAATGAGCTGAAACAGAAAGGGGCCCGCATCGGTGAGCCCCTTTTTTTATGATCTGTCTTTCAGATTTCCATAAATATACAGTGAATGATATTGAGGAGTGAATGCGTACAGTTCGGAAGCTGTCTTAATTATTTCATTTATCCTCGGATCACAGAATTCAATGACCTTCCCTGTTTCAACATCTATAAGATGATCGTGCTGACTGCACTGAAATGCCTTCTCAAACTGCGCAATGTTCTTTCCGAACTGATGTTTTACAACCAGATTGCAGTCAAGCAGGAGTTCGATAGTGTTATATAATGTTGCCCTGCTTACCCTGTAATTTTTAGTTTTCATGAAGATATAGAGCGACTCAATGTCGAAATGACCATTGCGTGAATATATTTCATCCAGGATTGCATATCTTTCAGGTGTCTTCCGGTGCCCTTTCCTCTCCAGGTATTCAGTGAATATCTTCTTGACAGTCACTTTTGTATCCTCACTAATCATATCTGGTCTAATTTAAAATAATTGTAAAAATAGACATTTTTTATACAATTAGTACAAGGTTCTTTATTATCGGGAAGTCTTATTTACGAGAAATCCTCAACCCTCTTGACACTCTCGATCCCCTTAATATTTGAAATCTTAAGTATCAGATTGTTAAGGTCTTTAGTGTGGTGCACATACAGGTCAATTGTACCTTCGAATATACTGTTGCTGACTGAGATATTAATTTTTGTCATGTTGACCTTAAGCTCAGATGAAATTATATAAGTGATCTCGTTCGCAAGACCTATTCTATCAATCCCGGTCATGCTTATCCTGGCAATAAATGAGACCAGTTTATGCATTGCCCATTTAACGGCTATGATCCTGTTCCCTTCATTCGACATAATCCTTATAGCAACAGGGCATTTGGGTTTGTGAATTATAACAGGCCCTTCTGGTGACCTGTATCCGGTGACCTCATCTCCGGGAATAGGATTGCAGCATTTTGCAATTTCATAGGACTGACCTGCGGTTTCAACATTCTCCCTGAGAAGGAACGGAACACCGGTATCGATTTTTTTAGATGCAGGTTCAGGTTCAGGTTCAGGCTCAGGCTCTTTTGACTCTTTCTTCCCTACGATGAATTTCAGATCCCAGTATTTTATAACGCTTTTTGATGCAGATTTCCGAAGTATTTTTTTGAGGTTATCGAGGTCTATTATTCCGAGTTCAATACCCGAGTAGAGCTCATCCTTATTTAATACATCATAAGCCATAAGCAATTTTTTAAGGATCTCAGTATTGGGCGAGACTCCGAGTTCATTAAGCCGTGCTTCGAGTATCTCCATCCCTTTCTGCACGCGGTTTGTTGTCTCGGTTTTCAAAGCATCCTTAATAGCTTCCTTGGCTTTTGATGTTCTGACAAATGACAACCATTCTTTTTCAGGTTTTGATATGTCCGAGGTAATGATCTCAACCTGGTCACCGCTCATCAGTACAGCATTTATCGGGTTAAGCCTGTAGTTAATTTTTGCTCCGATAGCCTTGTTGCCTATCTCAGTATGTATTTCATAGGCAAAATCAAGTGCTGATGCGCCCTTGGGAAGACTGATCAGGGTGCCTTTGGGTGTGAATACCATTATCTCGGAAGAGAAGAGATTCATTTTGAATTCATCAAGGAATTCGATCGGATCGGCAAGCGGATTTTCCAGCATCTGCCTGATCTTCCTGATCCATTTGTCGAGTTCGCTTTCAGGTGAATTGTCGCCCTTATATTTCCAGTGTGCAGCAAATCCTCTTTCGGCTATCTCATCCATACGGGTACTCCTTATCTGGACCTCCACCCACTTTCCTTCCGGTCCCATAACCGTCAGATGCAGGGCTTCGTAACCATTTGGTTTCGGCCGGCTTATCCAGTCACGTAACCTGTCTGGTTTGGGGAGGTAAGTGTCGGTGATCATCGAATAGATATTCCAGCACTGAGTTTTTTCGGAAACATCAGGTTGCGATTCAAAAACTATTCTTACGGCCAGGACATCATATATCTCCTCGAACGGGACATTTTTTGACTGCATTTTCTTCCAGATCGAAAAGATGGATTTAGGTCGCCCGCTTATATCGAATTTGTATCCGGCAGTCGTAAGCTTTTCAATGATGGGGAAGGAGAATTTGTTGATCAGTGCATAGTACTTTTTCTCGCTGTGTTTCAGTTTTGAAGCTATCTCCTCATAGATATGGGGCTGACGGAACTTAAAGCTGAGATCTTCAAGCTCGCTCTTAACGGCAAACAAACCAAGGCGTTGAGCCAGAGGAGCATACAGAAATATTGTTTCACCGGCAACCTTCATCTTCTTGTGCTCGGGCATCGAGTCAAGGGTCCTCATATTATGCAACCGGTCGGCAATTTTTATAAGGATCACCCTCATGTCGTCTGAAAGGGTAAGAAGCATTTTTCTGAAGTTCTCGGCCTGGAGGGAGGAGGAGGTTTCTTTATTATAGGTGTCAGAAATTTTGGTAAGACCATCAATCAGGGAGGCAATCTTCGGATCGAAATCACGCCTGACATCGTCAAGTGTATATTCAGTGTCCTCAACTACATCATGAAGCAGCGCGGTTGTAATCGATCTGGCTCCGAGCCCGATTTCCTGGTTTACAATTTTGGCTACGGCAATCGGATGCAGAATATAGGGCTCCCCTGATTTCCGGCGCATATTCCAGTGAGCTTCATTGGCAAT
>Ga0105101_10000019_pt1 | contig 57106 bp, 47 predicted proteins | sample PPLLak21cMay2015_2_FD_87037 | JGI IMG/M metagenome (GOLD analysis project Ga0105101, IMG submission 87037) | Freshwater sediment microbial communities from Prairie Pothole Lake near Jamestown, North Dakota, USA - PPLs Lake P8 Core (1) Depth... | ecosystem: Environmental > Aquatic > Freshwater >... | reverse complement strand
TGGAATAAAAAATCAGGATGAAACAGATATAGATTGTGGGGGAACAAAGTGCAGTAAATGTTCAAATGGCAAAGCATGCGTTATTAATTCAGACTGTTCTAGTAATCAATGCACAGGAGGAAAATGTATGGCCCCATGCATAACTAATAGTGATTGCTCAATTTTAAATGATGTTTGTGCTTATGGAGTATGTGACGCTTCAAGTAAATGTCAGCAACTATTTAATAGTTCACAAGTCATCTGCAGGTACGCTGCTGGAGAATGTGATTTAGCTGAAACCTGTACAGGCTCCTCTGCAGGCTGCTCATTGAATGTTTTTAAGTCCGCAGGTACGCCGTGCTCTATTGGAAAATGTGATGGAAATGGAACTTGTTCTCAAAAATGCTCTGATGGAACTAATTATGGCTCTTGCTCTTTAAATAAACCCTCTTATTGTTCAGATGGCATTTCAGTTAATAATTGCAGTTTTTGCGGCTGTCCTAATAGTTATACATGTCAATTCGATGGTGGCTGCAAAATTCTAACCAAAGGCAACATTAAAGATATGACAAAGTATTCTAACCGGGGAGTGTTTTTGCTTTCAGATAAAAACTGGAGAGAAGTTTTGCCATGGGTGAGTGTGGCTGTATGGTCGGGAAATGAGATTTGCAAAAAAGGTACAGAAACACCCAATAATATATGTGTTTATCCATTCCTTATATATCATGAAGAAAGTGGTACTTTTGATGCTGATTCAATCGTCTATTTTATGCAACAGTATAATTCAGAAAATATAACTTTGATAGGAAATAGCCCCCAAGACCTTGATAATCTTTTGGTCAGCGCAAAACCCTTTGGTGCTGGAATGAAAATAGATCAGATTAGGAGAGTAAATGAGCAAAATTACCTTAATTACTGGCAAAATTATGATTCTATTGTTCTTACAGAAGATAAATATGAATTAGCTCTATTAGCGTCTACTTATGCATCTTTAATCAATGCCCCCTTGGTCATAAACGGAACCAGTTTAAATAACCTTTACGCATTTTCAGGAAGAAAAGTCATCTGTGTAGGAGATGTTTTACCTGAAGGAGATAGTTGTGATGAAACCTATAATTTAGATAGCTTGCAAAAAAAATATGTTGCTGCAACAGGAACAACTAAAATAATTTTTGTTAATCCAAAAGATATTTCCCGCTCAATAGCAGGTACATTTACTCCATCTAAATCTCCAAAGGCCATTACAGATTTATTTACAAAAACCTCTCTTGCTGCTCCAGTACTTGCAAGCGCAAAGAAAGAAATTATTTTGATGGTAGACGAGACAAATACAGATTCAGCAAATTCAAAGATAAAACAAGAGTTAAGCAGATTTTATGACATACCTGCACTAATAAAAACCCGGCCATTTCTAAATGAATTTTATTTAACTATTATCTCTGATGGTATTTCTATGCCCTATAAAAATAAAAGCACGACGAGTAGTCAGGCCAATGATCAATTTTATTATTCTTCTTATGATTCTGGGAATATAAGAAATCCAAGCATGTCTATTGGCAGAATATTTGGAATAAGCATTTCTGATGTTTCATCATTGATATCAAGAACTCTATTTTATAACGACATTAAAAAACCAGATAATGCAAGCTTTATGGCATCTCTTGTTGTTGGCATTAATGGATCAGATTACGTTAATATTTCTGTATCTGCCTGGGTAGCTAAGTTTAAGGAAGTCAGGAGCTTTGTCTCTTATGGTTTCAGCCCTACAAGAGATTATAGTTTAAATGATCCAAATCGTTGGGTAGGATATGATTTTATAAGCTATAATGATCATGGAAATTCTAATTGGGCAGGTATTTATTCTAATAAAATTCCTCTTTTGAATAACCCTATTGTGTTTAGTTATGCCTGTTCCACTTGTTCAACCCAGAACAAAGATTCATTTTGTGCTAATGCAATAAGGCAGGGAGCAATTGCCTTTATCGGAGCCGTGGATTTAGGCTATGACGGTAATCCTGTATTCAAGGATACTTTTAATAATGTTTATTATAATGGTATGAGTGTAGGGGAGGGTTTTAACAGGGCTTACAAGGGCTATCCTGTTCGTTGGATGATGACTCTAATTGGAGATCCTACTTTGAAATTTGGACCTAAACTAAAGACCAAGATTGCTGATGAGGAAACATGGTAAAAAAATTTTATTTTATTATTGCATTATTTTTATTGGAGATTCTTCCACTTATTAGTGCTGAAATAAGTGCAGAGATATTAGTTAAGCCAAGCTTCAAATTAGGGGAAGAAATTTATTTTGAATACACTATCACTTCAGATACAGCCCAGGAAATTGTATATACTGAAAGTGTTTTTTGTCCGGAAGCACCTCTCCCTCTTCTTCATTTAGTGGCTGCAAATGTCAGCTCGAGCCTTCCAATACAACGAAATTACACGTATATGCAAGTTAGTGAAGAAATGCAACCTCAAATTTGCGCTGCCATAATAAAAATAATTTCTCCATCAGAAAATATTTTCGAGAAAAATTTTACAATAGATACTTTTCCTGAAATGTCTTTTAATATTTTATTATGCAAAGATTTATCATGCCAGAACAAATCAAAAATTTTCATGAAAAATGAAAATATTTATTTCTTTTTTGCATCAGATGCGTCAACACCATCAATAAAGGCTACACTAAATTATCCAGATGGAACAACTAAATCAATAAATGTTCCAGGCTCAATAATTATAGAGCAGACAGGTGCTTATAGTTTAGCCGTCACTGTATCTAAAGAAGGATATAAAACAGCTTTGTTAAATGAGCAGTTTGCAGTAATAGAACAGCCAGCAGAAATCAAAATAGTAAATCCAGTCGTTGCAGATGCAAATCAATTTATTGCTGAAGAAATTTGTAATAGTGATGGAAAATGCTCTGAACAGGAAAATTCCAAAAATTGCCCAAAAGATTGCAAGAGTGATGAGGTAAAACATATTATATTATTGATTCTCATCGGAATAATAATATTTGCCCTGATAGTGATTATTATTTTTATTTCAAAAAGAAGAGCATCTTAAGTGCTATTTTTTTCTATAATCTTTCAATCCAAGTATTCTTTTCTGCTCTTTTTTCTCCCTGAATGTCTTTGGAACATAAATTTTTTCTTTGGTTTTTGGATTCAGTTCAGTATAATACATGCAAGTTGAAACAGTCATGGGAGTTGGAGTGAATATCTGCACAGATTCTGCATTTTTAAGCTGTTTTATTTTTTCCTTTAATTCTCTCGCTTCTTTCATGCTGCTTCCAGGATGTGCAGTCATGAAATAAAAAGCTAAATCCCCGCATCCAGCTTCTCTAAATTTTTTTATGAATTCATCTAAGTTTCCTTTATCTTTGTTCATTAGCTGTAAGACTTTTTTGTTTACATGCTCTGGAGCTATTTTCAATTTTCCTGAAATATGATGCTTTAATTCCTCCAAATACTCTTTGTTTGCCAAGTCAAATCTTATGCCGCTTCTTACAAAAACTTTTTTAATCCCTGGAATTGCCCCTACTTTCTTCAACAAGCTAATCATCTTTTTCTGGCTTTTATCAAGTTTGTTGCAGTTTATACACTCTCCCTTGCATAAAAAGCAGTCCATTCCGTACATATTTGCAGAAGGCCCACCTAAATCATCAACAATACCTTTAAAGTGCGGCATTTTTGTGAAACTTTTTATCTCTCTTATAACAGACTCCTCGCTTCTTGAAACAATTTTATCTCCCATTGTTAACCTTAAAGAGCAGAAATTGCAGTTCCCAATGCATCCTCTGTGTGTCACAACAGAAAAATCAAAGCCTTTCATATCATTATCCAATTTTCTTGTAAATCCTAATTCATAATACTCATCTAAATCTTTGCTTGTGTACCTTGGAGATTCAAATTGAAGAACATAAAAATTTCCTGTTTTTTGGGATAAGTTTTCCCAATTAGAAAGCAAGTTTTGCATATAGCAAAACTTCTCTTTCCAGTCTTCTTTATTTTCCAAGATTTCTTCATGACTTGGCAATTCTATAAAATTAGCTGGCTTTTCTCTTGTTTTTATGCAAGTTCCTTTAATCCCCAGAAGTTCTTTTTTATTTTTTATTTTTTCTGCTATTTCTAAAATTTGTTTTTCTCCAGGTCCATAGACAAGAATATCTGCTCTTGAATCAAAAAGAATTGATTTTCTTATCTTATTGTCCCAATAGTCATAGTGAGAAAATCTTCTTAGAGTAGCTTCTGTCCCACCAATAACGATGAGTGAATCTTTAAAGTTCTCCCTTATCCAGTTGCAATATACAATGACTGCCCTATCAGGAATTTTTCTCTCATAGCCCATAAGCTCATCTTTTTCTCTTGGCCTTTTTAAGGCAGTGTAATTTCTTATCATAGAATCCATTGCTCCTGAACTCACTCCGAAAAATAATTTAGGTTTTCCGTATTTTGTTATATCTTCTGCCTTATTTGGAGTCTCAATAACTCCTACTGAATAGCCATGTTTCTCCAACCACCTTTTAAGCATAGCTATACCGCATAAAGGATGGTCAAAATATTTCTCTCCCAAAACGAAAACAACATCATATTCCATAAATAAAAGGTAGAAAAAAAGGGTTATAAATGTTCAGTTATACCTTCTTCCCTCTTTCCAAAGCCTATCAAATACAAACTTATGATATCTGGCTATTTCTTCGTTTTCTATTATTATGCCAATAAGCTCTTTTGTAACTTCGAAGATGCCTATAATTCTTTTTCCAAAAATAATATAGACATTAAGCCCTTTTAAAGAATCATTAAACTTTATCCTAGTCCACTCACGATAATTTTTCTCCTTCATGTAATCTTCATAGAATGGGCTGATTACTATATCCATTTTGATGCCTTTTTGTATTCTTAATTTTCTCCCATGCATTGCTTGATATTCGAGAGCTTTTTTAGCAACATCAAAATTTCCATAAGCATGAAACTGTTTCTCTTCTCCAGAGTACAGCTTTTCTACAAAAGAATAGATTCCCTTTCTTCCTTTGAATAATTCAATAGATGTAGACGCCTTTGTAATGCCTGCTCTTTTTTCAAGTTCAGGAAGCACCATTTCTATTTTGTCTGATTTTTCTTTTAATAGATCCAGAATTTGTTTAGGATTTATAGCTTTAAAATAACTTTTTCCTTCTTTGTAAAGTTTTGAAACAAAACCTTTTTCGATGAGTTTTTGTATTACAGGATATACTGTTACCCTATTTACTTCTGATTTCTTTGTAATATCATTTACTGCTGCCTCACCTAATTCTAAGAGGGAGATATAAATCTTTATTTCTTTAGTTGTTAAACCCAGAGATTCCAGTGCTTCGTTTATGTTCATTTCCATAACTCTCTTAGTTTATACCTCTATTTAAATCCATCTATTTGTTGATAATTTTTAACAACAAAATTATATAAAGCATATTGTTACCCTTAACAGTAAGTAAAATGAATAAAAAATAAAAATGGAAAATAAAGAATTCACAATAACAAAGAAAATCGCCAAGCATGGAAGTCAGGCAATTATTATAATACCAAAACTGCTTGAGCGAGAACTCCCTCCCGGAGTTATAGCAAGGATAAATATAGAGGTAATTGAAAGGAGGCAAGAACAAGATGAAAGATAAAGTTTACATGTTTGACCTAATGGATACTTTAGTCTGGTCGCCTAACCTTATGAAACTCTTCGCCACAGAAAATGCTGAATTATTAGCCAAGTTTAAACAAGATCCTAAAACATGGCAAAGAGAGACTGCAAGAGTGGCCGATGTTTATTTAGCTGATGGAAGAGTAGAAATAATCCCCTATGAAGAAAGTGCACAGGTATTAGGAAGATTAAGAAATTCTGGAAGAATAGCTGTTTTATCTAATGGTGTTCCAAATACCATAGACAAAATCATTAAGCAGGCGAGTTTAGATTTGCTTGTTGATGAAAGGCTTTCTTTAGAACAATTTAATGGAAGAGACAAATCAGAAGCAGCACTTTATACAGATGTTGCAGAATATCTTGGGTCCAGAGGGCTTTCTACAGCGAATTATACTGATGATAAGGATAAGTATTGTAGGGCCGCTTCTATGTCCGGAGTCATTCCTCAAGTATTTCAGATAGTCCGAGCTGGAGAAGCTAAACCTTCTGAAGGCTATAAAATAATTAAATCCCTGGAAGAGATATAGTGGAATATAAAAAAATAGTCCACATAAAGCAGGAGCCTCTGAGTTTTTCAACTTTGCCCATCGGCAGTTGGAATAATCTTCCAGACTTGCTAGGGGAGCCAATAAAATTTTCCAAATGGTATTATTTAGATGGAGATCTCTACCTTGTAAGGGAAGAACTAGACAAACTTCAGGGTTTTTTTACCAGTAAACCAGAAAAGATTGGGGAGATGTTAGATCTGATTGACAAACATAGCCAGGAATTTATGGAATTTTGCGAGAGTCATAAAAAATCAAGTAATCTTCTCGAGTCTTTAAAAAGCTTCATGAGATTATATAATAATTTTGGCGCCAATGCAGTAATTATGCTTGCATTAGAAGAAGTTATAAGGATAAACCTTGAAGAACAATTGAGGCGTCATTTTAATAAGGAGAGGGAAGAATTACAGAAAATAATGGCCCTTTTATCTAATAATAGTAAAGAGAGTAATACTATAAAAGAAAAGAAGGACTTGCTTAAATTAGCATTAAAATATAATCCAGACAAACTAAGGGGGTCAGAAGAAATAAGAAATCATTTAGAAAAATACTCCTGGCTTAACTGTAAATTTTTAAGATATACCCCTTATAAAGAAGAAGAAATTATCGAAAGAATTGTTAATATTCCTAATCCGGGAGAAGAACTAAAAAAAATTGAAAATAATGCAAGAATTTTAGAAGAAGAATTAAATACGTTCCTTCAACAAATAAAACAAGACGGGAGTTTATTAAGGGCTATTGAGGATATGCAAACTATTTGTTTTTTGAGAACAAACAGGGTAGAAGCAATCAACTACGGTTGTTTTAATATTCACTGGTTGTTTGAAGAAATAGGAAAATTTCTTAATATAGACTCCAAAAGAGTTCCTTTCTATTTATATGGAGAGTTAATTGAAGGACTTGAGAATAAAAAAGTTGTAGACGTAGAGGAAAGAACTAAAGAGTATGTAATAATTGCAAAAGAAGGTTCAATCAAGATTTTGACAGGAGTAGAGGCAGAAAAAGTAAAAAACGAATTTGAAACAGATACTCCTAGCAAGGTAGTTAAAGGATTAATAGCAAGTAAAGGAATAGCACAAGGAACTGTTAGGATAATAAAGAGTGCAAGCGAAATAAATAAATTAAACAGGGGAGAAGTCTTAGTTACTCCAATGACCACTCCAGATTTTGTTATGGCCATGGAGAAGGCAGGGGCAATTATAACTGATTTAGGAGGGCTTACTTCTCATGCGGCAATAATTTCAAGAGAGTTGGGTATCCCATGCATAGTTGGAACAGAGAACGTTACAAAGATACTAAAAGATGGAGATTTTGTAGTAGTTGATGCTTTAGAAAAGGGCGAAGTACTGAAAGTAGAAAGAAATAGGTTTGGAATAAAATAAACTTTCTTAATTAAACCAGCCAAGTATAACTCCGTTATAAGTATCAAACCAGTAATGCTCCTCTTCTAATTGCGGTATTAGAACTACCCCTCTTCCCGCATTTTTTAGGGAGAGATAGTAAAACAGGCTCATTTCATAAGGTACAATAGTATCGTTTGTCCCATGTATTAACAGTGTTCTTGCATGTTCTGGGCTTATTGAAGATAAGCTAGCGTTATATTGGAAGTAGCAGACTCCAGGTGCCGCATATACATTATCTGCATTGCCCGCAGAATGTACTGCTATCGCTTTTATTTCGCTGCCATAATGCTGCGCAAGCCTGCTTGCCATGAATCCGCCAGCCGACATTCCAGCAACATAGATCTTATCCGAGTCTAAATCTTCTCTTAGCCAAATCCAGTTAAAAATGTCATCAAAAAAGGTAATATCTGAAGAGTTCTCCCTAAAATCCCACTGTTTAAATGTCGGGCAAAAAGGGGATAGCGCTTCAGGAGCAATTACAGCATACCCTCGGTCAATAGCCAGCCCAACGAAGTCTCCCTGCGGATGATTTTCAAACCAGGAAGATGCGTTTTGCGCGCTCCCATGAAGCACAATAATTACAGGAGCATTTTCTACATCTGCTTTTTTTGAAAAAATAAACTGCCTTCCATTAACAGAAATAACCTCTTGGATAATACCTCGCTCCTGTTTAAAAATGCCCCGCTCCTCTTTAAATTTAAAAAAATAGAGAAAAGCAGCACCAATCAATAGAACCAGTACGACAAGCAATAAAACAGTAAGATAAATCCTCTTTGTTTTTTTATTAAAGTTCTTTTTACTTTTTAGTACGCTTTTTCTTTTAGTAGAATATCTCTTTTTTCTTTTAGCCATATAGTAACTGGCTAACTTTGTTTATAAAGCTTTTTCACAGATGCCTATATCTCCTAGATTATGCCCTATTAAGTCCTTATACACTTCTGGCGCCTGAGTTTTTCTAGGCAAGAATTCTTCTATGTCATGGTTACAGGTATAATTCATAGGGCATGTGTAATTTGCCTTACCATCACAGATGCAATAGCTTTCTTTGCTGCATACAATATCAAAATATGGCCCATTGCATAGTCTATAAAAAAATCCAGAGGCATTTTCGCACTCTTCTTCGGTTATTTCAAAAGGTGAAACTTCGCAGCTTTCTTTGCAAGATGAAAAATTGGCTTTTGCCGTTTCTGTGCAATTGCCTCTCTTGTCTCTGCAGTCTAGCAAGCATTCGCTTTTGCTGCACTCTTTTCTTTCCTTAATCCTCTGCTTAGTACAATCTCTAGAACACCATCTACTGCTGCAGTTCTCCAGGCACGAATGAAACTTCTGTTGCGTCGCGTCTAGGCAGGCTTTTTTTTCTTCATTGCATTTTATTCTGCACGCCTTATAGTCATCATTGCATATCTTTATAGCATTCCTGCTTATGCTGCTACAATTAGTCTTGCATCCAGAAACCTGCTTTTTTTGAGATTCTGCAAGAACCCCCGCCAGCAAAAAAATAGCTATCAATGCAATTGCAATATAAACCGTATTTTTTTTCATGAATCTGCTAATCGCCTCGCATTTATAAGGATTATCAAACTTTAAAAAATATCTTTTAAAATCTATTTTATAGAACTATAATCATAAAAATAAATAGATTTAAAAACTGTCCCTTTTTGATTTAAATAAAAGAGAGGAAAAATGTTTTGGTTTATTCATGCTTTGTTAGGTGGAATAATCGGACTGCACTTTAATTCCGTAACGCTCATAGTCCTGGCCGCGCTTATAAGTCACTTTTTGCTGGACATGCTTCCACACTGGGGGATTGGATTTGATATAGAACATTTTAAAGAGTTTTACGAGGCAAAAATCACAAAAAAGATATTTTTCTTCGGATTGTTTGATGCATTTATAACTCTGCTTTTAATCTCTCTTTTTTATCATGAGATTCACAGCAAACTTTTCATTCTGGGAGCATTCGTATCCTTGCTTCCTGATATGGTGAGCATAGGGTATTTTACTAGAATTAAGCATAGAAAGAATTATAAAAGATACCTTAAATTTCATAGCAAGATACAAAGAGACGCTGATTTCCTGTTTGGCATGTTCACGCAGATAATAATTTTTCTAATTTTATTGTACATCCTGCTGTAGTTAAAATAGCAGGCTTCTTAAGACTAAAAAAGTGAAAAGATTTAAAAACAAATCCCTATTTTTATTCTCATGTTAGGAAAAAGAGGAGGAATAATGTTAGTTCTTGGAATTATCTTAATTGTAATTGTTCTCGTTGTAGCTTTAGGAGTTTGTGCTTACTTTTTTTATTTTAATCAGCCAAGCAAGCCATCTTCTGTTATTGTTCCTACTTCTAATTCGGTATCTCCAGAGGCAATACGATGCTCCTTCGTTGCTAAAAACGACACTTACGCCAAACCCGATTTTGATCGGCTGGAAACTGTGATGTCTGAACAGCAGATTGTGAAGGATGTTCCATCAGCAGGGAAAATATCGCTTAAGTTTTATCATTTTGCAGAAGGCTGCAGGATTTGGGATAATAGTTATATTTTAAACGAAGGGCAGATAAAAGAGGGCGGAGGAGAGTCTGATATCCAACTTTGGATCGCCTCAAGTTATGTTGACAAAATAACGGCGGATAATTTTTGCGATATAATAAAAGAAGCAAGGGCGAATGGGGAGCTGGGCCAAGATGCCACAGCAGGCGAGGCCACTTTACTATGGAGATATAAAGGAATGTTAAAATACAAAGAATGTTTGGGAATACAACTTTCTGGGTGAAAAATTAATTTTTGTAATTTCCCATTCCAGGAATTATATGTCTTATCCCTCCTATAGGATCTTCGACATCCCCCTTATGTCTTGGAATTATCTGAATATGCAAATGATTGACTGTTCTGCCAGCAGCTTCTCCATCATTATTTCCAATGTTATAAGCATCTGGTTTTTTATGCAACCCTGAATGTTTTAGCATTTTATCGCAAAACCACAAAGATTTTGAAGTAACTTTTTTCTGTTTCATAGTTTTGTATAAATCTTCAAAATTAGTTTTTTCTATAACTCGAATCGTCTCTCTAATTGTAGTTTGGAGAAAGCTCCATTCTGTCTCATTTAAGTCTAATAGAGAAACAACATGCCTTTTTGGGATTACTAATGCATGTCCTGGAGAAACTGGATGCACATCAAATATAGAGTAAAAAATCTCATTTTCATAGATAATTCGCTTTCTAAATTTGTTAATATCACAAAATGCGCATTTTTCCATAAGAACTAGGCGGTTTATTTGTTTAAATTATTTTGCTTTTTAAGAGAGGTTTCTATGCTATTAGTTTCTTTCCACATTCAGGGCAGAATTTCTCTTTTCCTTCCAGTACGCTGCCACATGCATCGCATCTTGGTGTAGGTTTGGTTTTCTCAATTACAGTTTTGTAATTAGATCTGCCTCCAGAAACCAACTTGCTGAAAGCATCTGCTACTTCAGGTGAATCATTCAAACTTCTTAAATCTCTGCCAGTGCTCATTTTGCTATTTTTAACTCCTTTTTATAAGTTTATAAAGAAAAATAGGGTTTTTAAATTTTATTTTTTAAAATATTTTTATTTTAAGCCACAGAATCTTTTAGATAATCGAAGCCAGACAATATCCCAATTATGCACGTTAGGATTGCCAGATAAATGCTCCAGCTCGCCCCCAATACAACAACTCCAATAGCAAGGAATTGTATAACTGTAGTAGCTTTTCCTATATATTTTACTTCGTAAGTGTCTACTCTTCTAAAAAGCCTTATTATAACTCCGGGGAGTCCTATAATCTCCCTAGACATTATCAAAAAAAGTATGAATATCTTTTCGTGGGAATAAAGATAAAAATATACCCCCAATGAGACAACAATCATTACCACAAAAATTCTATCTACGATTTGGTCAAGCCTAGCCCCTACCTTCGTCGTCTGTTTTAGTGTCCTTGCAAGTTGGCCATCCAAGGAATCAGTTAAAGCCCCAAATACAAAGACAACAGCGACTACCCATCTGTCATAACCTAAAAACAAAAGCAATACAAAGACAAATGCGCTGACAAGCCTAAGCATGGTGATTGTATTAGGAACATTGAGAAGAACTTCTTTTTTAATCTCTTGTTTTATCTCTTTTATTTTCTCTTTTCTTTTTCTTCTCTTTTCTTCTTTTCCCATATTTTCCTCTTTTTTAATCTTTCAAGAAATCTTTTATTCTTTTGGCTCTGTTGCCAGGAAAGCCCACCATGGCTTTCTTATTTTTATTATTTCTCCAGTCTCTGCATCAATCTCAGTTCTTATCTGCATTTTCTTCTGGAAAATTGCAAGAATTCTTGAATGCCGCTGAAGCTGCATCTCATATTTCAGCTGATTTTTCTCTTCTTTTAATGTAAGGTTGCAGTTAGTTTCAGAATTGCAGGTTCTTACTTTTACTTTCTCCAATGCTATCTCCTCAGCTTCATCAGGCATTACCTTAATTTCCACTTCACTTCCATTGGAAGTTACTGTCTTTACTTTTACATAATCTCCATTGGAGTAAGTTATTATTTCCATCTTTGTAGAGGCATTTGCTCCTGTTTGTTCCACATAAATGTAAATGTAATTTCCAGAATTACCTGCTGTTATATTTATTGTTCTTCCATTTTCTGTTACGCAAGAAACAACAGCCCCTCTGCATTTGCACCCTTGCATGCATTCAGACTCATTTATTTTCTGCCATGGAATAAAAGTTAAGTTTGTCCTGTTCTGTATCCTTTCTCTTATCATCTCTCTTGTCCTGTTGCCGCAAGTCTCGATAGCCTTTTCTATACTGCAGTTCCACCTTCCACTTCCGCACTTGCATATTTCAACTTCGCTGCTGTCTCCGCAGGTGAAGTTTTTTGCCTCGCCAGCTTTGCAAAAAGAAATATTTGTTTTCACATAATTAATGCAGTCAGTATCATTGCCAACACAGTCATCCATTTTAGTGTAGTTCCATGATTTATTCTTAGGGAATAAACTGTCTGTTGAATTATCTATAATAGCACTCGCGCTAACAACCAAAGTTATTCCTATAACTAGGCCCATTAATAATGCACCGCTCTTTTTCATATTCCCTATAAGATTTTATTCTTTTTAAGCTTTTTTATTTAATTTTTTTAATTTTCTTCTTTTTCTTCATTATTTTTCTCATCTTTCAATATTCTCTCAGCCCTTTCAATCATCTCTTTTTTTAATCCTATGAAAACTCCCCCTTCTTTTGCCTGCACATAACTGGCTTCTCCGGGTTTTATAATCTTATTTAACTCATCAAGTTCAATATCCACGTGAGTGATTCTTGCATTGCTTTTTCCTTTCTCATGCAAATAAACATTTGCCTTGCCTATTAGTTTTTTTCCGTAGCCAGGACCCGACATAAATTAAGTAAACATTTAAATAATATAAACCTTTTTATCATGTCAGAAATGCTCAGTTATTTTCGCATTTCTGAGCATCCTAAAATTCCTTTAGGAATTTTTTGATACAGAAAAAAGAGTGGTAGGTTATAAATGGTAAGTGTCGGCTTAATTATTATTGGAGCAATGCTTCTTATAGTTATAATAGTGGTTGTGCTACTGATTCTAACAAAAATGAAAGGTAAAATAATAATTAACCTGGATAAATACGATTTTTCTCCAGGAGAGACAATTACTGGCTCTGTAGTTTTAAAATTAAAAAAGCCAGTTGCAGCAACTGCATTAAATGTGGGATTAGTAGGAACACGGGAGAAAACAAGTTATTCTAGAGATTCTAAAGGAGGAATGTCAAAAAATACAGATTCAGATACCATTTACACTTTCAAGAAGCCAATAGATGGCGAGAAAGAATATTCTGGTGAAAAAACTTATCCATTCCAGATTGTTGTTCCAAAGGACATTAACAAATACTCCACAGGCAATGCTGTTGCAGATACTCTGCTAAAATCAGCCCAGCTTATATCTGGCACAACAGTTAGAACTGAATGGTTTGTAACTGCCAATTTAGAAATGAAAGGCTTTGATATTTCTAATAAAGTAAGAGTTAACATTGGATAAATTTTTAGAATTAAGATCCTGTTTTTCTCATATCTTTTGCTTTGTAATCATTAATTTTTATTGTAGCAGGTTCTTGCTCTTCTCCTTTAACGTCTACTATTTTTACTATTTTAGGACCTTTTTCCTCTTCTGTTTCTTCTGCATAAGCTGGATTCCTAAAGTATTCAACAGGTATGACATTAGCCTGCTCTGGATTTTCTTTTAATCTTCTTCTGTAATCAAGGAAGCTGTTTACTCCCTTTTCGGCAGTGTATTCTAGTACTAAATTATCATGTTTGCTTCTTCCTCTGAGCAGGTCAGCTATTTCTCCTGCAAATAATGGAAGGTAAGCCGCAGCCCTTTCAGCAACAGTTTCTGCGCCAAGTTTCACTTTATCAGAAAGATCCACATCAATATATTTCTTATCTCTTTTATAGTCTATTTTATCCGCAAGAGTCTTTTCAAGAAGTCCTATCCCTTTCAATCCAAATCCTGCGCCTCCTGCAGTCCAGAAGAAATAAGAGCCAAGCCCATCCATAACTCCGCCGCTTGCGCGTAAGAATGTAGAGACATAGCGTCCAAGTGGATCTTTCTCAAAATAATTTTTTGCATCCTCATCATAAGCATAAGCAAGAAAGCCCTCAAGCTGGGCTCGAGCTTCTCTTGTCTTATTTTTATCAAGGCCCCGGAATTCCAATTCTACTTTTTCATTCTTCCTTGCTCTATCAATATATTGCTTAACAAACTTTTCCTGGTCCATTTTACTTCTCTAATCTTTTTAATAATTGATGTATGGTAATTATCCCTATCATTTTTTTGTCCTTTGTTACTGCGCACATGACTCTCATCTTTTCAATCATCTTATCGTATACTGCTTGAACATCATCCTGCAAATCATAGACCTCTATTGGCTTGGACATTATGTCTTTTGCTTTAAGCTCTTTTGGGTCTTTTCCTAACGCAACTACTCGGTTATTTATGTCTATAACTGAGATTATTCCTACTGGAAAATCACTCTTATCAACAACGAAAATATGCCTGAGGTTTATGCCCCTAAGTTTTTTAGCTACATCTACGATAGATTCATCTTCAGAGCACTTGAATGCTCCAATTAGTGTACAATCTTTGATTTTCATGATATTACATTAAATTGCGTCATTTTAAACTTTACTATTTTGTTCATCGACATCTCGGTTATGTATGTCCACAACAGCATTATAAGCTTGTTCATAGGTTCTGGCCTTATGCCCTCTATGCATTAAATAGCCAATTCCTGCAATAGCCGCAAGCCCTACTCCAGCACTGCCCCAATTCCTCACCGGCTTCCAGAAATTTCCAAATCTTTTAAAATATTTTCTCATAAACGTGCCTCTATCTATCTGTTCTTGTTTTGTTACGATCTCATACCCCATACCTTTTAATTCTCCAATTACCTTGGCTACTCCGCCCCCGATAGTATAGTATCTTTCCTGCATCTGGTCTATAGACCTCCCAAATTCCTCAGGAGTTTGCCCTCTTATCTGTTCTTGTAATTCAAGACCCTGTTTATGATACCCTTGAAGTGTTAAAGCATATTTTCTTGCTTGTTTTATAGAATTATAAGTCTTTTCTGTTTCTTCAATAGCAGCTTTAAGGCCTGAATGAAGCTCATCTCGCTCGTTGAAGGTCTCGTAATTCATTATAAATTCTCTAAGGCTTCCCTTAGACCCTCCTTTTTGGTATTCTTGTTTCAAGAGCTCGTAAAATTCTTTTTCTTCTGGAGAGAGTGGATCTTTCTCAATAAAACCATTTAATGCCTCCAAGACTTTATGTTCTGCTGTGCGATTATCTCTGTTTGTATCATAAATTTGGCGCAAGGCTTGCAATTTCCTTCTTAAATTTTCAGCAGGAGCTATAAGATCCTCTTTAGCTTTTTTTCTTGCCTGTTTCCCTTCTTCTCCTGCGGGCATTCCAGCAGCTTTTCTTATTCCATCGTTTATCCTTTTTATAAATCCAGGCTCATATGCTTCTACTGTTTCATCTAGATCAAGGGCTGCTTCAGTTGTTTTTACATATGCTCCAGCAATTTTTGCTTCTAGCCTATCTTTGGCTATTGTTAGCCTTTCGACTAAGCCGTACTGCTCTCTCAACTGTTGAGATGTCTGGATTACTGTTTCTATATCTGTAAAATCTTGTGGAGCAGTGTATCCCAATTCTTCAAATCGTTTAAATTTTCCTGAAGCATAGCTTTCTTTTAACCTTTCAGTGTCTTTTGCTATTTCCCTCTCTAATTGACCAGAAATATCCTGAATACTCAGAGAAAGCGCAGTTATTTCTTTGTCTGCTTCAATAAGAATGTCCCCCAGGTTTTTTCCAATAGAATTCAAGCCAAGAAAAGCAAGTCCTCCTGCTGCAAGCCCGCCTACGCCGGCTACAGCACCTCCTTTTATAAACTGTCTTCTGCTCGTTCCTTTCAAAAATGCCTTTCTATCTATTTTTTCCATTTTTAAGCCTTATTTTATATAAAAAACAGAGGTTTTAGGACTATTTAAAGCTTTCTATTGTTATTTCTATATAGTGACAACAAATATAGCAAAGTTGACCATTTTGGTAGGATTAAAGGCCATATTTAATACATGAAACAAAGGGTTAAAGAATATTAAAAAATAGCGGGGGCGGGATTTGAACCACGCGTTCGAGCCTTTAAGATTTTCTTAAAAGTACCTCAAGGTGTCCGAAACCCATGATTTACGAGCAAATTCGGAACCTGGATTCTATGGGCCCTTCGCTATGCTGTTTTAAGCAAATTGCGAGCACTCCAGGCTGCTCTACCCCGCTATGACTATCTAATAGATAACACACTTTTAAAGCTTACTGTTTGGCAATTTATTAGCTTGACTTAAAAGTAAATCAGTCTTCTCCTTATTTTTAGGATGGCTAAATCCTATTTTTTGCATCCACATTGTAAATTGCTTATATCCGGAGAGTTCTATCCTGTGAGTTATTACGGTTTTGTTTACTCGGCTATCATTATCTCTTCTCTCGTATATGCAAACTTTAAATCCATCTTCTTCTAAAAATCTCTTAATCTCTTCAATAAATATCTTGCTTTTAGACACTCCGGAAATAACAGGATAATGCCCCTTTCTTACAGCTAAGTGAAAGTCAGTATCTGCAACCCCTCTAATAAAACTTCTAACTAATTCTTTTTCTCCTAGAAATACTTCTGGTATCTTTAATTTGCCATATTTTTTGCCAAGAGGCAATCCAATAAACTCAGTTAAATATCTCACTAGGTTTTTAGAAGTTATATCAAATCCATAAGTAGTGCCTTTATCATAAAGCTTCGGGCCTATATCTAGATTAAATAATCTTTTGATAATCGGCTTAATTATCTCATTATAGAATTCTTTTTCATCTCTCGGATTTCCAACACATTTAATCCAATATTGTTTTTTATTTTCATTAAATCCAATGCTCCCATCTCCTGCTAAAACACCGCTAAAATAAGCTAACTCTTTATTAATTTCACTAGGGAAGGTTAATTTTTTAATTCTTTCCTTGGGAGTTAATTCAAATTCCATTATTTATTTAATTCCTCTATCTATTAATACTTTTTTACTAATTTCTAATATCTATTATTCATAGTCAAGGCTTATAAATAAATTTTTTTTGCTATAAGCATGAAGGTGCTTGTTACAGGCGGATGCGGATTTATAGGCAGCAATTTTATAGAATATTTGTTGAAGGATTTAAATTCTGATATAGAAATTATCAATGTGGATAAGCAAACCTATGCAGGACAAGGAAAAAATATAGAACATCTTGGATTGGATAAGGATAAGAGATACAAATTAGTTAAAGGAGACATAGCAGACAAGGGTTTTGTTGAAGGTGTTTTTTCAAGTGAAGCTCCCGAGCTCGTTTTTAATTTTGCAGCAGAAAGTCATGTAGACAGAAGCATTACAAATTCAGAAGATTTTATAAAAACAAACATTGTTGGAACAGCCAATCTTTTGGACGCTTCCAAGAGATATGGGATTAAAAGATTTATTCAAATTTCAACAGATGAGGTGTATGGAAGCATTAAAGAAGGGAGTTTTTCTGAAACAGCCAGATTGGGAACAGGAAACATATACGCTTCAAGTAAGGCTTCTGCAGAGATGATCGCTTTTGCATATTTCAAGACACACGATACTCCGGTAATTATAACCAGAAGTGCAAATAATTATGGAAAATACCAGTTTCCAGAAAAGGTTCTCCCCTTGTTCATAACCAATCTCATCCAAGGCAAAAAAGTTCCATTAATGTGGAGCCCTGAAAATCCTGGTTTGAATGTAAGAGACTGGCTGCATGTTAAAGATAACTGCAGGGCAATATGGTATGTCTCTCAAAAGGGGAATCTAGGAGAAATTTATAATATACCAGGGGAAAATGAGAGAACAAATATAGAGATGACTAGGAAAATCCTTCTTTATTTTAATTTAGGAGAAGATATGATTCAGCGTATAGAGCATAGAAAAGGCCACGATTTCAGATACTCTATTTCAGGGGAGAAACTAAAAGCTTTGGGATTTAGATACGAGCACAAAGATTTAGATAAGGAATTAAACGATCTTATAAAATGGTACCAAGAAAATGAAGGATGGTGGGGGCCATTGAAAGCAGGATTAAAATGAAAGGAGTTATTTTAGCAGGAGGAAAGGGAACAAGGATGCTGCCTTTAACTAAGGTTACCAATAAGCACCTTCTTCCGGTTTATAACAAGCCAATGATTTACTACCCAATACAAACCTTAAGAGACATAGGCATAAAAGAAATTCTAATTGTTTCAGGGAGGCATCATGTGGGGCATTTTTTAGAACTTTTGGGCAGCGGAGAAGACACTGATTTAAAGTTTAACTATACTATCCAAGAAAGAGAGGGGGGAATCGCAGAAGCCCTGGCTCTCGCAGAAAGTTTTGCAAATGGAGAACCTGTTGCAGTTATCCTTGGGGATAACATTTTTGAAGATAATTTCAAGGAAGATGTATTTTCTTTTAAAGAAGGAGCAAGAATTTTTTTAAAAAAAGTAGCAGACCCACAAAGATTTGGAGTAGCAGAGCTTGATATAAACAATAATGTTAAAAATATAGTGGAAAAGCCTGCAAATCCAGTAACCAACTATGCAGTTACTGGCTTATACGTTTATGATGCTGATGTTTTTAATATAATCAAGAATTTAAAGCCCTCTGCAAGAGGTGAATTAGAAATAACTGATGTGAACAATCAATATATTTCTGGTGGAAAAATGGATGCGAGATTTGTAGAAGGTTTTTGGTCTGATGCAGGAACTTTCGAATCTCTTCATCGCGCATCTTCGTTCTTAAGAGAAAAAGAAATTGCTAATTCTTCTAAAAGCTTATAAACCCCCGCTCCTAAACTTATTAATGCAAGAAATTAATGAAGAAAACAGCCTTGTTTTGGGCATAGATGACGCAGGTAGAAAACAATAAACTATTATTGTTTGCCTTTAGGTCCTCTAATAGGTCCAATGGCCTTAGCTGGCTGCCTGATCCCAAAAAGCCTGGAAAAAGAATTTAGAGAAATGGGCGTAAGAGACAGCAAAACACTAACAGACAAAAAAAGAGAATTTTTAGCAGAGGAAATAAGGAAAAAAGCAATTTCTTATCATGTTACTCTTTCGTTTCCAGATAAAATTGATGAAGGAATAAAAAGAGGAACTAACTTAAATAAAATAGAGGCAATGGAAGCAGCTGAAATAATAAATAAGCTGACTGAAAATCTAAACGAGCCAGTAAGCATAATAATTGACTGCCCTTCTACTAACAGGGAAGCCTGGAGAAACCAGGTAATAAAATATGTTCATTTCACAGAAAATCTCAATATAATCTGTGAGCATAAAGCAGACAGGGATTATGTGGCAGTAAGTGCTGCTTCAATTTTAGCAAAATCCCAGAGAGAAAAAGAAGTTGCAAAAATAAAGGAAAAAATAGGAGAAGATTTTGGCTCTGGGTATACAAGCGATCCAATGACTATCGAGTTTATGAAAGCTCACAGCAAAAAGTACAAAAATGATGGGCTTTTCAGGAAATCTTGGTCTACTTTTCAAATACATAAAAAAGAAAGTGAACAGAAAAAATTATTTGACTACTAATTTTATTATTAATAATCCTTAAAAACCCTCTTTTCTTGTATAATTAATGTTTTGGAGGTGTTATTATGCCCAATATTAAAAAACTGGTTATACACGGATTTAAGAGTTTTGCAAGAGAAACCGAGATTATCTTAGACAAGAGCATGAACTGCGTAGTTGGGCCGAATGGATCTGGCAAAAGTAACGTTACAGACGCCATATGCTTTGTTTTAGGCAGGCTTTCAATAAAATCTATGCGTGCAGCCAAGGCTTCTAATCTCATTTTTGCAGGGACTAAGGAAGCAAAACCGGCAAATGAAGCCTTTGTTTCAATGGTTTTTGACAATTCTGACAAGACTTTTTCCCTGCCAGACAACGAAATAGAGTTGAAAAGACTGGTAAGAAGGAACGGCCAGAGCATTTACAAGATAAACAATCAGGTTAAAACACGTCAGGAGATTCTTGAATTGCTTGCCCAGGCAGGAATCGACCCCCACGGATTTAACATTGTCCTTCAGGGAGAGATTTCTGATTTTGTAAAGATGCATGGGGAAGAAAGGAGAAAAATTATTGAGGAAGTTGCTGGAATTTCAGTATATGAAATAAGGAAAGAAAAATCCCTAAAAGAGCTGGAAAGAACAGACAACAAGCTCAAGGAGGTTTCAGCTGTTTTGAGGGAAAGAACTTCTTATATGAAAAACTTAGAGCAGGAACGTGCTCAAGCATTAAAATTTAAAAAATTAGAAGAGACTGTAAAAAAATGCAAGGCTTCTATTCTCAAAAGAAGACTAGAAGAAAAGGACAAGGAAAGGGAAAAAATACAGGAGGAAATAGATAAAAAGAATAAGTCTATAGAAAAAATTAAAACTGCAATAGCCAAGGTGCAAGAAGAAGTGAAGCATTTAAGTGGCAAAGTAGAAGGAATAAATACAAAGATGGAGGAATCCTCAGGAGTTGAGCAAGACACTCTGAAAAACCAGTTGGCAGAACTAAAAGCTAGGGTAGCAGGATTAGAAGTAAGAAAAGAAAACTTCCAGAACCAATTATCTGCATTGGAAAACAGGAAGGATGAACTTGAAAAAAACATAGAGCATTCTGAAGAAGAAATTCAAGAGATGCTTAAAAGCAAAGGAAAAAGCAGGAAAGCAGATTTTGAGAAAAAAAGAGAGCAACTCGAGGATGTAGAAGAAAAAAGAAAAAAATTCTATTCTCATAAGTCTAATCTAAGGTTGATAGAACAGAGGGTTGAAGATAAAACTAAAGAACTTGCAAGAACAGAAAGCGAAGCAGATTCTGTGCTAGAGAGGCTAAAAGAACTGGAGATAGGGCTTCATTTTAAAGACGGCCTTGAAAAGCATAATTCTTCTATTTTGCAGCTTAAACAAGATCTAGAAGACAAGAGAAAGATGCAGATAGAAAGTGATAAATCCATTTTAGAAACAGAAAAGATGATTGCTTCTTCCATGAGGCAGATAGAAGAGCTTGAAAAAATAAAAAAACAAGTGTCTTCTATAGATATATGCCCCTTGTGCAAGACAAAAATAACGAAAGAGCATATAGATCATATTGATGCAGAAGCAAATGAAAAAATTTCTTCTATGAAGGCAGAGATAGAAGAGGCAGAGAAATCTAGAAGCAAGGTATGGGAACTAAAAGAAAATAGCCTATTGGACATAAGAAGAATAACCGAGGAGCTGGACAAAAGGCAAAAAGATATTCTAAAGCTCGAGGATTTAAGCGAAAGGAAGCTGCATTTAAGAAATTTGCAGGAAAGCAGCCAGAGAATAAATGAAGAGTTGGAAAAAATAAAAAAAGAGAAAGCCAACCTGGAAAAAGCGCTCTCTCAGCTAGGGAATATAGAAGAAGATTATGATTCATTAAAGCTAGAAGTAGACGAATTAGCCAGGCATGAAGAAGTAAACGTTGGAATGGAAGTTACATTGAAACAAAGGGAGCTCGATAGGATGAGAATTATTGTTAAGCAGAGCTTAAGAGAAAAAGAGGAATTGGAAAACAGTATAGAAGAAATAACTCAAGAGTTAGGAGAAAAACAGAAAGAAGTGGAAGACAAAGGAGAAAAAGAAAAGATTTTAGAGCACAAATTCAAGAAAATGATAGAGGAGAAAAACAGCCTGCAGGACAAAATACGCTTTTTTGAAACAGACGTTTTGAAAAAACAGAACGATTTAAGATTAGAAGAGAACGATATTAACAACTTCAAGATAAAAATAGCAGAAATAAACGCCCAGTTTGAAGGGCTGGAAACTGAGTTCAAGGAATTTGAAGGAATTGAGACAATAAAAGCCTCTGTTGAACAGTTGCAGGAAAAACTGCAGGAAACTCAGATTACAATAGCAAACATAGGCAATGTTAACTTAAGGGCCCTGGAAGTTTATGAGGGATTAAAAAAAGAATACGATTCAATAGCTGAAAAAGTGAATAAATTAGACCAGGAAAAACTGGAAATATTAAAGATTATCGATGAAATTGACACTAAGAAGAGAAGAGCATTCAAAAGAACCTTGGGAGATATAAACGCTCTTTTCTCCAGAAATTTCTCGCAATTAAGCAGCAAAGGAGAGGCAACTTTAGAGCCTGAAAATCAGGAGGATTTGTTTGCAGGAGGCTTGGATATTTTAATTAAAGTGGGAAAAGGCAAGTATTTTGATGTCACCTCTTTGTCAGGCGGGGAACAAACATTAATAGCCTTAGCACTTATCTTTGCTATACAAGAATACCGCCCCTACTGCTTCTATATTTTTGATGAAATTGATGCTGCCTTAGATAAGAGAAATTCCGAGCGTCTTGCAGCCCTTCTCAAGAAACACATGAGAGCAGGGCAATATCTAATAGTGACGCATAATGATGCTCTAATCACTGAGGCATCAACATTATACGGAGTATCAATGCAAGAAGGAATTTCTAAAGTATTAAGTTTGCAGGTTTAAAAGAACAGGGAACAGATTTTTAATTAAAACCCAATAAACGAGGAAGGAGCAGTTTGAATAATAGCACCGATACTATAACAAAGGCAAACAAAATTAAAATTACTATATTTACTATGACCCCCTCTAAGGAAAGCCTTTTTCTATTTTTACAGTCTCTTTTGCTTATGACTAACCCAATTAATGGTAAAATACCAAATGCTAATAAACCTGCAACGAGTATAATCCAACTTCCAACTTTTGAAGCTGCAAATACTCCAACTACAAGCGATAAGAGCATACAAGCCATAAAGATGGTAATTCCAATTAGTCCAATTAAAAGCCCTCTTGATTTTCCAATTTTTTTCTCTTTCACCATCTTTTTAACCATTATAAACAGAAGAAACAAGTATATATAAATCTAATCAAAAAATAAGATAAAAAAATAAAAAAAAGAAAAAGATAAAAAAATAAAAAAACTAAATAAAAATTTAGTAGTAACTTGTTTCTTCTGTTTCCACGTTTGCTGGTCTTTTTGTCAATAACACTATTAATATTATTAACAAAACAACAAATACGATTACTAACACTATTGTAAGAACAACTACAGAGTTTGTTACAGCCACAGTTCCTTTTTCAACATTAGCCGATAAGGCAACCTGTTGAACAACCTGGCCTTCGCTCTCTACATTTATTTTTACAAGTTGTGTTCCTTCGTCAGCACTTTCTGTAGCTTTGACAGTTACCCTTACAGTTCTGCTTGAGTCAGCTGGAACAGTAACAACCGGGTCGACTGTTACAATCAATCCCTTAGTTTGTTCTGGAGTCAAAGTGTAAACCTGCATCTTGGAACCGCTGTTAATTATAACTAGGTCATAATTAACCTCTCCTCCAATACTTAGGCCTTTGCTGGTTGTTCCAGTAAGAACACTTGATATCCCTTCCATTCCACTGATTGAAATACTTTTCTTAATTGTTTGAGTAGCTTCAACGTTGTAAGCTTCTACTTCTATGTTATAAACACCAGATTTTGCATTCTCTGGTATTGTTAAGTAGAGCCTCTTCACAGCTGAATCTTCCCAATCACAATCTTTGAAATAGTACTTGCAGCTTCCGTCGTCTTCATCACATTCGTCTTCTACTTCCTCGCATTCGTCTAATGGGTCCAAGTCTCCAAAGTACACTTTTTTCTGTACTCCGAGTTCAGGGATGCTTGCTTTTACGAAAACATCCTCTAAATCGTGCATACCCCAGTTCTTCAAAACTATGTCTAGTGCAATGACCTCTCCTGCTGTTGCTTCAGTTGGAGCATCTACATCAAGAACTTCTATATTATAAGACTCTCTCTGAAGGAGTATAGTATACTCTTCAGTATCTGTCTCGTCACCATCTGTTATGGTTACTGTAAGTGTAAGTTCTTCTGTAGGGTCAATGTCAGAAGGCAGCTCTAAAGAAAGACGCTTTGTGTAAGTGCTTCCTTCAACAAGGTCGAATCTGTCTGTTCTGTCTTCAATGTCAGCATCTTTGTAGTCTATCTCTGCCTTTACTTTGACGTCTTCAGCACAGTCAAGAGCTGTAAAAGCAACCCTTAAAGGGATTGTTTGTCCAGCTTCAATTCCTGTTACTGTAGCACTGTCAGGGTAAACAATCATTCCGTCAATTTCAACTTCCCAGTTAGTTGTTAAACTTCCTGTGGAAGCGCTGACAAAAGTCAGTGTCATTAAAGCAATCACAGCAATTATGGAAACCAAAATTGCTTTTTTCATTTTTGTAGATTTAATAAATTTAGTTATAAAAACAGGCAATTTTGCCTTTATAAACTTTGTTATGATGTAGTAACTATATAATAATTACATAATAGTAATACTTATAAAGTATAGTTCAGTATACCCCTTTATACCCAAAAATGAAAGCAGATAATACAACCATCAAAATAAGCAGGAAAACCAAGGAAAGGCTGGACAATTTAAAAGAATATAAGGAAGAGAGCTATGAAGAAATTCTAAAGAAAATGCTTTATATTCTAAACTTAATTAGGAAAAGCCCTGAATTAGGAAATAAAGCCTTGGGGCACATAGACAAAAACATAAAAAGAAAACAGGAAATAGACCAAGAAGCGAGTGTAAAAACTTCAAAGTCCTAATGGAATCTTCAACACAATAAGGTGACTCATTAATTATAACAATTTCTTTGTCTTTTGCATGCTTTTTCAAGTTTTCAATAAGCTCTTTTATCTCCTTGTCTCCTGTTTTAATATGCTTTCTCTCTCCTTTTTCTCCGTACTCTATTCCTGAAAAATGAATATGTAACTGTTTAAACTGTTTGAACTTTTCCAGTATTCCTGCATAATCCACTTTTTTCTCTCTTGCCAAGATATGTGCAAAATCAATGCAAAAGGAGCATCCAGTTTCTTTCACCAATCTTAAAATTTCATCAACCGAGCCAAATACATTAACTTTACCTGTTGTTTCAGGAGCAAGTTCCACTTTCCACCCATTTTTATTTATCTCCTGCTGCATTTCTGAAATCGCTGTTTTAATATTCTGGTAGGTTTCCTCTTTGTCCATAGCTCCATAATAACCTGGATGGAAAACAATCCTATAAGCTCCCAGATAGTGCCCAATTTCACAGCATTTCAAAATTCTTTCCATGCTTTGCTCTGTTTTTTTCTTTTCCTTGCTGTTTAAATTAATCCAGTAAGGAGCATGTATGCTTAGCCTTATGCCTTTTTTCCTAGCTTCTTCCCCTATTTTTTCTGCATCTTTCCTGTCTTTTATGTAAATCCCATAAGTAAATTCGATCTCACAAGCATTTATTCCTTCTTTTACAAATTCGTTAATATTTTCAACAGCTTTCTTTACTGGCCCAAGTCCAGCAGGTCCGATTCTAATCTTCAGATTAGAATTCTTATTTTCTCCCACTTTTATCATGTAAGCAAATAGAAAAAGGAGTATAAAAGGTTTTTCTAAAATCAGTCTTTTGCGCTTGTATTTACAGAGAGCCTATAATCTGCTCGAAAAATTCGGTGCTCATTTTTCTCGCTAATAATCTTTTTGATATTGCAAAGATAAATGTATTATATTTGTGAGCAAGTAGAACCAATTGAGCTATAAATCTAACTAAAATTAATTTTATTCAAACTTCCTGCTTTTCTCTTTTAACTCTTCTATTTTCTTTGGAGAGAGAGCCGTCTTGTTAGAAGGTTTCCTAAATACCTTTATCAGAATAATCGCTAGAATAACCAGCAAGCACAAAGAAGCCAGTATTATTATAATATAAAGCCAGTTATTCTTTAAAAATTTATTAATTTTATCTGCAGTTGTGTCAGGATTTTCAATTGGGTTAGAGGTTGTGGTATCTGTTATTCCAGGGTCATTGTCGTTTATATCAGGTCCTAGGCAGTCTTTTCCAATTCCATATCCATCCTTGTCATTATCAACGCAGTCTCTATTTATTAAACATGGCTTTGTGTTTCCATTGTCGCTTGGTCTCCCAATTAAAGTCCCGCACCGGTTCTTATCCACGCAATTGTAAGTCTGTAAATTATTTGTACATGGGGTCCAGATACAGTTCCAGTTAGCCTTGCAGGTAACTTTCCCTCCTCCGCTCTCTCCACCACCGCCTGTTCCGCCGCAAGAGCAGTCTGCTGAGCAACTAGAGCAGCTTTCTCCTTCATCTGCCTGGCATGCCCCATCTCCGCAGTAAGGCCCCTCAATTATTTCAAAAGAAGAGAATTTTGAAATATCTACTTTGAGTGTTTTTGAGCTTGAGTCGTAAACTTTATTAGAGCATATGCTGCTGTTGCAGCTCTGCCCGTTATACAAAATCCGTGGATTTCTCATATCTATATTTCTGAACATGAGCTCTGCTGGCTTGTTGGCAAGCATAGTAAGCTTTTCAACATTCACGCTTATTATTTTATCTTTTATCCTGAAATATTGCCCGATAATGCTTGGATATACTTTAAAGTAGGAAATATCTACATCTTCCTTGAATCTTATTCTTCCGTAAGGGCATCTTTCAATAGTAAAATTGCTAATAACATCGGATGTTTGTGCGCTTAGATTGGTTGTTCCGCAGTCAAAATCAATTTTATCCGATAAAGCTATTGCTTGTATGCTTTCGTCAGTTTCTCCTTCTATTGAGTTGTAATAAGAAGACTTGTCGATTATTTCTGGGATTTCCCAGTAATTGTTGCATTTTTTATTTGCAAAATCATAAGCAGTGCAATAAACTGGGTAGTAATCTTCATAATTAACTATGCCAATTTGAGAGAGGTAACCATCTTGGGGGTTAAAATACAAAGCGCTATATTGCTGTTGTAAAGGTACCTTATTTGCAAATACTAAATAATAACTCGAATTATCTTCAGTTGTTTTGTTGTAGAAATCCGAAGCTATTTCTATAGTCTTATTAAATGAAACATTAAATAAGGTGGCAACCCCATAAATATCATAAGAGGTTTCTTGCGAAAATAAGTTCATTATATAAAACTCCAAAACTCCATTATTCACTGATAAATCAGGGACTTCAAACTTCCTTTCTCCATTAACTTTAAAGTTATCCCAGCCCATGTCATCATCTAGCCCATAGAATTGTTCTGAGAAAATATGTCTTAATTGGTCAGTTCCTGTGCTGTTTTTTACCTTAAAAGTAACATTAGTCAATTCGTATACAAAAACATCTTTTTCAATCAGATTATTTGCAGGGTTTATATCCCCTGGAACCTCTGCAACAAATTTTAGTCTGTGCAATCCCTTTGTTGGAGGTTGCCAGTGAAATGTAATGGACAAATAATCTCCAGCATAGATGGAGTTAAGTGCCTTTTTCTCAATCAAGCCACCATTGTCATAGAAACTCAAGTTAATAGTTTCTATACCAGTTCCCAGATTCTTGCCATAAACATAACAATAACTTTCTTTTCCTGCAATAATTGATGAACTTGTGTATATCCCAGTCAAATTAATGTCAGTTTCATTTTTTACTGCCGTAAGAGAAGTATATTGTTCATTATTTTCCTCATAAACATCCCAATCAGAAGAAATATTCACATAAAAGTTAAACTCTCCGGTTCTGTTTGGAGTCCATGTGAAATTTTTTATTGTTCTTTCTCCATTCTCCACATCTCCAATATAGACTTCATCTATTAATCTGCGAGTTTCAATGTATTCTGGCTTGTGTGTTGTTTCAATTTCATAGAGAGATGCAGTGATATTGGTTGCTTTTTCTGTTCCGTAATTTTCTATTTCAAAAGTAATCTTATTGCTCTTATTAAAAATAAAGTCTCTCTGGTTTTCCCAGTAAGAAATATAGATTCCAGGGTCAGGCCCAGGCTCTTTAACTTCAAAGGCGAGATAATCAACGTTATTCCCAAGATCAGTATCTATTGTAGTATTAACAACGAATAAAAGCGTGTGGTACCCTTTTGCACTAGCAGTAAAAGTTATATTATAAGTTGCTCTCTCATAAGGTTCAATCGGACCCATGTTTTTTTGCCCTAATAATGAAAAACCACATTCTTCCTGCGAATAGCAATATCCTTGAGCTCGGTATACTGTAACACTGCCTCCTTCTGATACATTTGTGCCATAATTGTAAACTTCAAACTCCATCTCTCTTGCCTCTCCCACAATTACTGAAGGGCTTGGGTAATAGCCATAAACCGACAAGTCCGGCCCAGGCTCTTTAACTTCAAAGGCGAGATAATCAACGTTATTCTCCAGATTAGTGTCTTGTGTCGAATTTACAACAAATAAAAGAGTATGGCCTCCTTTAGAACTGGCAGTAAAAGTTATGTTTCTATATATGTTTTCATAAGGCCCCACGTTGCCTATGTCTACTTCTCCAAGCAAAGAGAATGCACATTCTTCCTGTGAATAGCAATATCCTTGGGCCTGATAAACTGTAACAGAACTCCCTTCTGATGTAACTGTGCCTTGATTGTATACTCCAAACTCTATCTTTTTTGGCTCTCCTGCAATTACCGAGGTTTCTGGATGATAGCCATGAACCGACAAGTCCGGCCCAGGAGTCTTTGCATAAATAGATTGTATGGCAACATTATTTCCCGGATTTTCATCTCCAGGATAGCTCGCAGTCATTCTAATCTTATATTCTTTTCTATTTTCTAATGCAGTATAATTTTTCTTGATAACTGCTTCCCCATTTATCTCTAACCTTCCTATTGTTCCTTGTTCAATAACATTATAATTGCAAACTTCCTCCTCAAAATACTCGCAGGTTCCAATTTCTAAGGTATACTGTATATTCTCAACAGGAGTCTTCTCATTGTTTGCAATTACTGCTTTAATCTGGTCTTCTCCAATAATATAAGTATAATTCATGTCAAAATAAACCCCTATATCGTTATATTCATGCAATCCAGGAGGCTCTGCGCATTTGTAGCAGTTAGTGTGTTTAGAATTATACAAACATTCGTTCCATTCTTCTTCCATGCCGCTTCCCTTGCTGCTCCATAAGTATACCTGGCCATCCCATGTAACTGCAATTATATCATTATATCCATCCCCCTCAACATCTGAAACAATTTCTCCATCGTTAAGCTCAATGTCATTCATGTACGTTTTATAGACATTTCCAGGAATATCTCTAAAATAAGCTGTAGCCCCGCCTTGTAGCCAGTTTTCATTCTCATCATATATTCCCATATAGTATCCTGCGTTGAATTCTGTATTTGGTGAATTGCTTACTTTTCCTATCGAATAAAGCCCAGAGTTCCATACTCTTCTTGTATCATTAAGAAGCTGCATCTTTCCAGTTTCTATATCTACTAAAAGTATTGCAGAGCCAACCGGATACCAGTAAGGATCTCCTTTCGTGAGCTCTCTTCCGCTTAAAGTTATTCTTGTTTTCCCGTCAATCTGCCCTACACTCAAAGAATAAAAATCATAGCTTGACTTATTGGAGTTATTAAGTTCGTACTCGAATTGTTTTTCAATCTCAAGGCTTTCAGAGAGCAGATAAATAGTCCAGTTGGCTTTTTCTTCATTAACTCTTTGGCTAACGCAGATAATCTTTTCTTCTCCAGATAAATTTGCCTGGTTAATGCAAGAAAGAGCGTAATTAAGCTCTTTGGGAAATCCGCTAACTAACTGCGCATTTAAATCAAAAGCATAAAATGTAGAGTTCTGAGGAACAAATTGATACCATCCTCCCCCTATTTCTGTCCAATAACCCTTAGCTCCCTGAAGGAGCAGTTCTTTAATCCCCTCCCTATTGTAATCGATTAAAAAAGGAGTCTCCATCATTATCTCTTCTTCTGTTCCATTTTTCATAGAGCCGGTACGAGGAGTAACATAGTTGCTTATGTCCATTGGCCAGTTATTGTTATACTTTTTTAGATTATCCCTCATTAAATAGAGGTCTCCATCAAAACTAATTCCGTAGAATTCAGAATATCCATCATCATTAATATCAAAAGAAAATAACCTATCAGAAGTAAACTCCTCTTCTGATACTTCATAATTGCCATTATGCTGGACTTTGTACAATACTCGGTCATAATTGGGGTTCATTGCAATACCATATATTTCTCCGTAGCCATCTTTATCAAAATCTCCAGCAACTGGCCCTGACTGTACAGTATTTACAGGCAACACAACTGGAAATCCGGCAAGCTGTGAGCCATCTTCCTGAAAAGCATAAACTTTTGCGTTTTCATCTTCAACTTCAATATTTTCCCCATAAGCAATTATAATTTCCTTTTTCCCGTCATTATTCAAATCGTAGATTGTTGGCTGATTCATTAATGAGAGGGCCATTCTGAATGAGCCCCACATTCCGCTTGTGTCAATAAGAGGTTTTGGCCATCCTACCTTAAGATTTTTGTCTAAAAAAACATCGGTTTCCATTTGGTCTCGATAGCCTGAATAATTAGTCTTTACTCTTAGCTTATAGCTTCCTTGTTCGTATAAAGAAGCATCCCATTTCCACTGATAATCAGATATTTTTGTTATCCCCTTTGTGTATACTTCCTCGGTATACCCAGGAGTTTGGTTCACAACTTCCAATTCAATATTATTAAATACAAGCCCTGGCACTTTATTGATAATCTGGATATCATGGACCTCTTTATTATTTAAGACAGAATCTTTAGAAGGCTGTTGGAACTCGATTTTTTCCAGATAAAACATGCTTTTATCATAGTAACGTTTATTAGAAGAATCTCTTACTTCCAAGGTAATATAATGAAGCCCATCATTTAATTTTCCTAAATCATAAGTTGCAAATATACCTTCTGTAGGCGGCGGGACTGCACTAGTTTCTAAAACAATATTTTCATCGATGTAAAGCGATAAATTTTTAAAATTCAGAACATCTATCTTAGCTTTTATCTGAAATGGCATCTTCATCTCTATTTCGCTTAGCTTAACAATATTAGCATAGCTTTCAATTGACAAGTTTAGCCTGCCTCTCCCCTGGCTTTCCGGCGATTCACCAATATCCCTTGCAGTAGCCATCAGAGAATATTTTATTTTTTCAGGACTCCAGCCAGGATGTGCTTGCTTAATTAAAGCTGCTGCTCCAGCAACCATCGGGGTGGCCATAGAAGTTCCCGACATTTGAATATGCTTTTCATCAAGACAAGTAGTATAAAGAGGATTATGAGCCGTAAGGTCTATACTATCATATCTTGCAGAGCAGATTATTGCTCCAGGTGCAACAATATCAGGTTTCATTAAATATTTTATAGTTTCATTTTCCCAATAAACAGGCCCTCTTGAGCTGAATGAAGTGACAGTATCAACTAGAGGTTCAGGGTCATTATGCGTTCCAGCTTCGTAATCTTTTTTGTATGTTGCCCCTACAGTTATTGCTTTTCTTGCTGTTCCAGGAGAGCCTATTGTTCCTCTGCCTGCATAGTAAGAATATCCATTATTTCCTGCTGCAATAACCGCTACTATTCCTAAATCAACTGCATTATCCACTGCTTTGCTTATTGCATCATCTGGATTTCCACTTCCTCCAAGGCTTAGGCTCACTATATCTAGGTGATCAGAGGTATCTCCATCTTGGTTAGGATCGGTTGCTCTTTCAAGTGCTGCCAGGATATCATCCCATTCGCAACTTCCTCCTGAATTGCATACTTTGTAAGCATAAAGCTTGGCTTTAGGAGCCACTCCATTTAATCCTTCGCTTTCTACTGTGCTTCCTTCTCCTAAACTGGTAGATAAATTGTCTGCTATTATCTCTGTTTTATTTAGAGCATAATTCCAAATCTTGACTTCGTCTATTGCACCTTTGAAAAAGTTGGTAGCAGTGCTTCTGTCCAATGCGCCTATGCTTATATGGTGGCCATTGCTGGAAATATCGTTTATGTCTGCTATCCAGTCGCTTTCAGAACCTTTAGAACCAGAACCTGTATATCTGAAAGAGGTTTGCTCTTCTGCTCCATCCAAATATATTTTTGCTCTTGTATTTCCATCAGATACCAAAGCAACATGATGCCACTTGCCATCATTAATATTTGTTGAAGAATTAATTACAGCCCATGATGTAGAACCCAAAGGATTCCAAGAATATTCCAAAGTTCCGTTGTTAACTCGGAATACAAAATTGCTGCTGGTCTCTGATTTTGAAGAATAAGCAAAAATAGCCTCAAATTCATTTGAGCTGGAGTTTATCCATGCAGAAATTGTGCCTTGGTGAAGATTATCTAAGTCATCATAAGTTTGCATTGCAATATAATCATCAATTCCGTCAAATTTGTATGCTTGCCCATATTTGCCTTCTGTTGACACTGCTCCACTTACAATTCCATTGTTGTTGCTTATAAGGTCATTTGCATTTCCATCTAACTTCCAATAAGAGGTAATATTATACACAATTATTTCGCCTGCCCCATCTCCCGCAGCAATTCCTGCGCAATGGGTTCCATGCCCATTGTCATCCATAGGCGTGTCATCTTCTTCAACAAAGTCGTACCCGCCTTCTACTTTGCATCCATCCCCAAAACAACCCCCTAAGTCGGGATGTGTATAATCTATGCCTGTATCTACAATGCCTAATTTTATGCCCTGCCCATCATATCCACTATCCCAGATTTCTGGGGCTCCTATTAAAGGTATAGAATCCATCAAATTTATTTTTGCAATGTAATTTGGATAAACTTTCTTAATATAAGGAGACTCTTGGACTTTCTTTGCCTGTTCCATATCCAGTTTCAAGGAAATTCCATTAAAGACATTATAATATTCTCTTTCTGGAACAATTTCGGTTTGTGTAACTGCACGCCCTGTTATCCCAAGAAGGCTCTTGAAGAATTCGACTATTGTTTGGATAAAATTAAGATTTGGAAGTTCTTCTTCTGCCACTCTTTTTTGAATGTCTGCCAGGGCTTCTTTATGTTCCTGTTTTAGGCGCTCTTTATAGTCCGTATCCGAGCTAGCTGAAAAGCCGCTTTGTTCTTTTTTGATTAATGGAGGGCGTTTAAGCTCAATTATATACAGGGGCTTTTCAATTGAAGTCCCAGTAAATTGAAAATTGCTTTCAGTGTTTTTATCATAAACACTAACCGTATTAGTCAAATGATAAGGCAGATTTAAGTTTGATAGCTGACTATCTATTTTTTCACCATAAGCAAGCTCCCCATATTCGTTGGAGTAAATTTCAGAGAAATCGCTAAAAGCATAAGTTAGAGCAATAGGCCCTAAGACTAAACTAAGCACTAGGAATGCTAATACCACCACTCTTTTTTTCATAAGTATTCTATTAATATAGGATATTTAAATGTTAGCAGTTTTATTCAAATTTCCTGATTTTATCTTTTCTCTTCTTCTCAGTAATTTCTATGCCGCTTCCGCTGCCTCTATTTTTAGATGATTTTACAATAATAAGGGTCACTATAGTTACTGCTACAATAAGAACAATTATAATAATGGTAGCTAACAGGTAGAGCAGATTATCTTTCAAAAATTTTACAATCTTGTCTCCAGTCGTATCTGGATTTTCAACATTCTGAGAGCCGAGCGTATCTGTAATTCCAGGGTCATTATCATTAATGTCAGGCCCTAAACAATCTTTACCTATCCCATATCCATCTTTATCATTGTCTATGCAATCCTTGTTTATCAAGCAAGCTCTTGTTGTTCCATGCTCTTTTGGCTTTCCAGAAGTTGTGCCGCATTTATTCTTATCCACGCAATTAAGCGTCTGTAAATTATTTGTACATGGAGTCCAGCTGCAGTTCCAGTTAGTTGCGCAGAGTCTCACTGATGGACCTCCTGAATCACCGCCATCTTCGCCACCTGTTGATTTACATGCCCCTGCATCGCATGTCTGTCCCGAGGAGCATCCGCAATCTGCCACACAATCAGCACAGTCTTCTCCATAACTGGCCTGACATGTTCCATCCCCGCAATAAGGTCCCTCTACTACCTTAAATTCTGAGAATTCCTTGACATCGAGTGTTACTATCTTTGTATCTTTATTATAATTAAAGTTGCTGCATATTTCACTGCCACACAATTTGTCGTCTCTCAATATCTGGGGATTTCTCATATCTATATTCCTAAATAACAGCTGAGCTGTTCTGTTCATTAAATCCTCCATAGAATATTCGCTTGTATTAACTCCCAATACCCCTGGCTCGATTTTTACATGCTGAGCTAAATAATAAGGATAGTTCTTAAAGTACCCTATATAAACTGGTTGCGTGAATCTGATTCTTCCGTAAGGGCATCTTTCTAGAGTAAAGTTGCTGATTGTGCCAGATACCTGGCTGCTTAGGTTAGTAGTCTCGCAGTCAAAATCAAGGCTTTTTGTAACTGAAATTGCTTCTACTTCGCCTAAATCTTCTTCAGCCTCGTAATACCTGATGTTGTATGATGAAGAAGAGTAAGAATAGAAATAATTAGGCGCTTTCCAATATCCATCACAATTTTTACTAACAAGATTATAATCTTCGCAGTAAGCTGGATAACTGCCAGAACCTATTCCTTGAGAGGTGAGATAAGTTAAATTCCTAGCTAACAGAAGAGCAGAAACTTCAGGTTTTTGCGCAAGTTCGTTTGCAAATAAAAGATAATAGCCTTTATTCCCTTCTGTAATCTTATCATTATAATCAGAAGTTATTTCTATTGTTTTATTAAAGGGTATCTCTGCGAAGACAGCCATCATGCCTTCTTCCATTTCATCAACATATTCAGAAAACCAATTATCTAAGCTATGAACGATTATGATCGGAAGTTTTTCACCAGAAATGGATAAATCAAGGACATCAAAGGTTTTTTCGCCATCAACACGATACTCTTCCATATTGTATGGAGAAGACATGTTGAAATAATCTTCTGAAATTATATATCTTGAAACCGGATTTCCCTGGCTGTCTTTTAACTTAAATGTTACTTTTGCCCAATTATAAACAAACGTATTAACTTCTTTAACATTGTTTGAGGTATCTGTATCTCCTTCTGTTTCAACAACAAATTTCAGCTTGTGAGCCCCTATTTGTGTTGGTGTCCAGTAAAAGCTCTTATACCAATAATCTCCTGCAGGGATGCTTGATTTTGTCTGTTTTTCAATAAGTACATTATTATCATAGAAGCTCAAGTTTACACTCTTTGTTGTCCTACCAAGATTTTTTATATCTATAGAAGCATAAGCGCTTTCATTAACCTTATATGGTTCTCCCAAATAAACATAGCTTATATTCACGTCTATTTCATCTTTAATAGCCGTCAGGTAATCCCAGTCATAATTGTTCCATTGATTGCTATCTCTATTTGAGCTTATATTAACATAAAATTCTTGTTCTCCTGCTTTGTCAGGAGTCCATAAAAAGTTAATATATTTGCTGGCATCAACAGCCAAGCTATCCACTTGGATAGAGTCAACAAAAGTATACTCTCCTTTTCCTGTACCTTTGTTATAATAATATTTGTATAAGTAAACATTTATATTCTCGGCAGTTTCAGCACCTGCATTATATAACTCTACTGTTATGTTATTTGGAATTCCAATTATATACTCTCTTTTATCATTCTCGCTCCAGGAAAAAGAAACACTTGCATCAGGGCTAGGTTTAAGAGCCTGGACTGAAAGATAATCTACGTCATTATCTGGATATTGGTCTTGAGGAGCACTTAAATTTAATCTTAACATATAATATCCCTCATCTTGTAATTTTGCTGAAGATTCTATTGATTTATAAGTCCCTTCCTTAAGATAATCTACTTTCCCAGAATCTCTAACTTGATAACTGCAAATTTCCCCCTCGTCATAGCAATCTTTGGCAATTTCTAAGGTATAACTAATATTTTCAATATCTTTTTTTCCATTGTTCTCTATACTCATTATTATCTTAGAATAATTTATATAATAGTCATAGTCAGAAGTTGAAACATATGCTCCAACATCGTAGTCTGGAGTCTTGTACCAGTAATAAGTATCTCTATTATTTCCAGTATTCTCATCATTCGATATGCTTGCTTCAACAGCGTAATATTCATACCCCGCTTTTACTCTAAAAGATAGCTCTTGGTCTGAGAGCTGACCTGGATTCAAGGTTACTTGTTTTGTAGCTATTACTGTTTTTTCATCATAATAGTCTTCTATAAGATTGACTGTTACTGTTTCTACGTTATTTCCTAAATTCGCTATGCTTGCCTTTGCTGTTTTGATTTCACCAATTGTTACGCTGTCTTCATCTGGCATAGTCATGTTCATTACAGCGACATCGTGATTGTATCTTGTAACATTCTTAGGATAACCTACAGAAGACGATGCTTTATAAGAGCCAGTAGCAAGTGTTTGGGCAGTGATATTCAATTGCCCAGAATAACCAAGCGGGATAGTGTAATAATAACTAAAGTATCCCTGGCGGGTTGATGAGTACTTATAGCTCGGAGACGAACCTAAGTATACTCCGTTTGAAAATAACCTAACTAATAATCCGTTCACACCAGCGCCTTGGCTGTCTTTTACATAACCTTTTATAGCTATTTTGTCTCCAGGGTTTACTTCTGATGAACTAATCGGATCTACGCTGGTATTTAATAATTTTTCTTTATAAGAAACAGGATACATCTCATAAGTTTGATTGTTTTGTGAAGAGTCAAAAATCTCTATTTTCAAATTAACAATATCTCCAGAAGGAGTGAAGGCACCGGTAAACTTACTTGGATCTCCCGAGGAAGTGGCAAGAGTTATCGAGTTCCAGGCTCCTCCGTTGCTCCAATAAGCAAGCACATTTGCAATTCCAACATCATCTTTTACATTTAGGCTAAGGCCTAAACTACTTCCGGGGGTAAATCTCGGCAGAATTTCTAAGTTAGTGAGCCAAGGAGGCTGCCTGTCTGTTCTTGCAGTGGAAAATCCTGCGCTTACAATTGTCTTATTAAATATAGGATAATAAGAAGGAACTGTAAATTTAACAAAATAATTTTTACTTTCTTTAAAAGCATAGTTCATAGCTTGTTCATCCCAGTAACCGTAAGAGTAAGTAAGGTTGCCGTCTTCTGCAAGAATTCCATTTTCATAAATTTGATAACGGGGCCTTTCTAAATCCAGGTAATAAGAGCTACATGAACTTCCACAGCATTCACTAGAAGTTTCTGAATCTTTATCTACCCATCCTCCTCCTTTTAAATTTAGAAGTTTATTCCTGATTATTATTAGTCCGCCATCTGTCATGACTGAGCCTGGAAAATAAGGACCTCCAAAATAAAATTCTTTTTCTTCTTTTGAAGCAGGATTAGTGGAATAGCCAGAATACGATGAAATATATTCTCTAGAATAGGACGAAACAATATTATTATCTAAGGAAGGGCATATTTTTAAATCAGCAGACATATCCAAGCTGAAATTTCTGTAATAATTTCCAGGAACAGGATTACTTACATAAGCATATACTTTTTGTGTTAGAGGAGCACCCATATCTAAGTAGCTTGAAACAGAATAACCCCCAGGGTCTGAAATATATAAAATGGAATCATAGTATTTTAACCCAAAGCCAGGAAGATTAAATGTAAAATTATATTTGGCTGAATTACTATGGTCGAATGTAATTGTTGTTGGAACAGAGTTATCTAGGTTATGCAAAACCCACCCTCCGGCGTATATGTCTCCTTCAATTTTCTCAGGGTCTGCTGTTGCAAGATATTTAAGAATAATATCTGTATCCAATTCCCCACCAGGAGCATTTGACAGATATATCTGCTTTTGGTTTTCCCAATCATAAGAAGAAAAGCTTAACACTGCATCCTTAGCGGTGCCGCTTTTTGGGTAGACGACAAGTCTTTCTCCCGATTCGACTAAAGTTATCGCTTCTCCTTGCGCCGACTTTGCATCCAATGTGAAAAGTCTGGCTTCTTCCAGCCTGAATATTTTTTCTACATCCGAATCGAGTGTAACGTTTACCATACCCATTAAAATATATTTGTCTGTTTCTCCATAATAGTAATTTACTGCATAAACGTAGTACACCCCAGGAGAAACTTTAAAAGCGTACTCATTGCCAATGAAGTCCCAGTCTTGTTCTGCATACTTAGTTTCATCTAGAGCATAATTATAAATAACAAAGTCAGGGAAATGATTTCCTTCGACTTTTAATTTTAGTTCAGAGAGTCTAGAGGCAGAATAAGCCATAGAATAATCATTGCCCCCTTCTGAAGCCTTTATTTCTCCACTGAAAATACCTCCAACACCCACAGGTGCTTGTATGGTCGCTGTGATGTTGTGCTCTGACTTTGCAGGCACTGTTACGGTGTATTCGGATAAAGTTACTAGATTTCCATACGATTGGCTAACGCTGAATTCTATTGTTTTTGCTTGGCTGCCCAGATTTTTAATAGTGAGTATCTTGCTGACAGGGCTTCCTTTGATATTCCCAAAGTCAATTTTGTTAGTTGAAAATACAATGCTGGTATTTAATGCTTTTACTAAGTTCATTCTCCCGCTTCCCTGAGTGTTTATATCATAGCCTAAATCATCAGCAGAGGATATCAATATAGATCTGACTTCTAATGCAGTTAATTGCGGCCTGGCTTGTATAACCAATGCAGCACCACCGGCAACATGAGGTGTTGCCATAGATGTTCCAGCAAGTTGAACATGTTTTTCATCACTACAAGGAATATAGTATGGATGTTCTCCAGCAGGGAAGAGAGAATCGTGTCTTGCAGAGCAGATTACAGCTCCTGGAGCAACAATCTCTGGCTTGTTTAATGTTCCACCATCCCAGATAACCGGGCCTCTTGAACTAAAGGAAGTTATACTATCAGCTTTAGGATTTCCATCGTCCCAGAAGTCACACCAAACTTTTCCATCTGAGCCGCAAGTTCCGCATGATGTATATTCCCCAGGAGTGCAGGTCCACCAAAAGCTCTCATAATTTTTCTTATAAGTTGCTCCAACTGTTAGAGCATTTCTTGCTGTTCCTGGGCTTCCAATTGACTCTTCATAAGGTCCACTGTTTCCAGCAGCCACAACTGCAACAACTCCTGCATTTACAGCATTATCTACTGCAGTCGAAACAGCATCATCTGGGTCTCCATATCCTCCCAGACTTAAGCTCATAACATCAGCTCTATCAGAAAAATCTCCATCCCGATTAGGGTCAACTGCCCTTTCAATGCCTTCAATAACATCGCTAAAGCTTCCACTTCCTCCAGAACTTAATACTTTATAGGCATAAAGCTTGGCTTTAGGAGCAACTCCTTTTAATGTTCCATCTCCAGCAGCAATTCCTGCACAGTGAGTTCCATGCCCGTGGTCATCCATGGGGTCTGAATCCTGGTTATAAACATCATATCCTCCCTCTACCTTGCATCCCGGTCCAAAACATCCCCCCAAGTCTGCATGAGTATAATCAATTCCAGTATCAATTATTGCTATTTTAACTCCCGCTCCATTAATGCAGGGTTTTCCTGTCAATGTGCAGTTATTCCCATCTTCATCTAATGTCCATGCTTCATTCGCCCTTACTATCGGAGTAGAGTCAAAAAGAAAAGCTCTGACTTCTCTATTTTCGTAAACTTTTTTAACGTATTCAGATTCTTGAATCTTTAAAGCCTCTTCTTTTGAGACTTCTAAAACAACCCCATTAAAAACATTATAAAATTCTTTTTCAACTTTTATTGTAGGTTCAGAAACAGCATGCCCGGTTATTCCAAATATGCTTTTTATAAATTCGACAACTGTCTCCCAAAAGCCCATTTCTGGAAGCTCTGTTGGATTTATTTTTTCTTCAATATCCCTTAAAGCAGCCGAATGTTCTGACTCTAACTCTCCTTTATAATCCGATGGACTGTAAGATTGAATTCCTAGGCCTTCTTTTGATTGGGCTTGGGCTAAAGCAGCTGGTTTTTTAAACTCGACAATATAACTTTTAGAAGGTTTTGAGACAAAAATACCTTCACGATTAAAATCTATTGTTAACTCATTTTTATTATTCATTTCTATAATCGTCTTATTATCTTTTATCTCAAAACTAGCTATGTCCCCATCTTTTTGTAATTGAGTCAATGAATCTTCAAAAAAATCTATTTGCGATTCTGTTAAAGTAGAAATATCAATTACAAATTTACCTGATTCGTTAGGAATAAAAATCTTCTGCGAAGAGTATCCGGTATCTCCGGCAAAAACCAGAGGAAGCAAGGCTAAAAGTAAACCTAGAAATACTATTACCACTCTTTTTTTCATCATTATACTATTAATATAGGATATTTAAATGTTATTATACAGCTTTTGTCAGCTCTTCGTTAATCTGCCCTAAATTTTCTAGAATATAAGCGTGCATCTTTTTTATGATTAAATCCTGCATGCCTTCTTTTAATTTGCCGGTGCATTTTGTTAAATCCTGCCCAGGGACCGATACTGCGTTAAGAGGCTGATAACATAGCATCTCCTGGCCTTCTAGTATCCTTAGGTCCATCTTTCCCTCTTTTATTGATGCCAGCTCAACTTCTACTTCACAGCTCCCTTCCTCTTTTCCCTTTATAGTTTCTATCCAAGTAGCCTCTGTTTCTTCGTTCACAAATCTTGCTCTTTTGCAATCAGCGAGGTTTTTATTAAAACAGTCTGAATCTTTGCATTCTTCAGTAAAAACAAGAAAAATATCCTCATAAATAATAAAATAAATCAACAGAAGGAAAACTGCGAATATTGCGAAAAGCAGTATAATTTCAACTACCCTTTTTTTCCTTCCCTCTTTTGCCATACTATATTAATGTACAGGTGCTTTAAAAAATCTTCTGTTTTAAAATTTACTGCTATTTAAATCGATCGTCTTTTTCCTTGTCAATCTTTCTAGAAGAAGAAATAACCGGCCTGCTATGCTTTGGCTTGTTCGTCTTGACAATTATTAATATAACAACTATTATAATTGCAACAAGAACTATTAGAAAAGCCAAGCCGATTACGATATATATCAGATTATCGCTTAAAGCTTTTGCAAATTTTCCTGTTATATTCTCATTTGCCGGATAGGATATGACTGTGTTAGTTATTGAAGCATTGTTGTCATCGATGTCCGGCCCTAAGCAGTCTTTTCCAACTCCATAACCATCGCCATCGCCGTCAGTGCAGTTCTTAGCTACGGGCGCAACTGAGCAAGATTTGGTAGTTCCATTTGTTGTAGGCATTCCTGCTGTCTTACCACATTTATTTAAGTCGTTGCACTTATAGGTTTGTTTTCCGCCTTGGCATGCAGTCCAGGTGCAGTTCCAGCGAGGAGTGCAAGTTGTTCCGCCATTTCCTCCATCATTGTCATCATCGTCTGAGTCTTGGCAGGTTCCGCTAACGCAGCTATGACCAGAGGAGCAAGTAGTTAAATTTGTCCGGTCTAAACATCCGTCGCTGCCTTTAGTGCAGTTATAAGGAGTATTTCCCTGGCAGAAAATTCCGACAGAAGCGCATCCTGTATCATTAACACATAATCCTTGAATGCATGTCCCTCCCTGGCAAGTTCCATTAAAACAAGAAGAAGAATCACTCTTGTTTACATCAACAGGGCAGTTTGCATTGCTTCCAGAACACATTTCAGCTGCATCACATTCTGAAACATTATTTCTGCAAAGATCTGTTGTTTGGTTATAAGCTATATAACAGCTGCCAGATGTTAAATTGCATTTTCCTGCTCCGCATGTCCCAGTTAAATAAGTGCAATTAGAGTCAGCTGTGCAAGAGGCCATTAAGCATGCACCATCATAGCAGCCATTTGGACAATTATATATCTTGATAAAAGTTCTATAGTCTCTAGAGCAGAATTTTTCACTTAAATTGTTGCTATCGAGGCAATAATCCACATAAGTCGCAATATCATAAGGATATCCACTTCCGATATTTCCGCTTACGTTCCCTTTTTTATAGTAATCTAGGCCGCCATCAGAATCGTTACAAGACACTTCTACAACAGAGGTCATATTAATATCTAAATACATCTGGCTATTAGGATAAAGAATCGTTGCAACTCCATTTTCATCTGTTCTGTCCTCATACCTTAAAAGAGTTCCATATTTATCTACAGCTTCTTTTTTAGAAATATCTGATGAATAGGTGATTAATCCAGAATTAATTCCGCTAATTACCGGCAGGCCTATTTTTATCTCAGGGGATATTCCGCCGGTTGTTGTTAATGGCACACATATAAAATCTCCATGATCAACATCATCCCACTTTCGAGGCTCAAGGAAAATAATAGATGGACCGATAGCAGAATCAAATACACAATCAGCAAATCCATCCAAATTGCTGTCAATTGCGTAAATGTCTACTTTGTCGTTAGTGTCTCTTGTGATCCATCTCACGCCATTAACATCGTAAGAATTAATAGAAGTTGAGAGAGTTGTTTCTGTATTAGTAATAGTTGTATTTCCATCAGGGAAAATAACTTTTGTGCCATTATTAATTAGCGTATCTGTTAAAAAGGAAATCCAGCCACCATTTTGTAGTTTTATTCTTGGGAACACATTTGTTGCAGCAAAATCCCAAGTTATATTAATAGTTGTGCAAGCTCTATTCACCCAAAGAGTATATCCTACCCCCCCAAACATAACCCCGCTTTTTGTAAATCCCCCAGTTTCATTCATGAGGGTATAAGTATAGCTCATACCAGTTATAGCATCTGTTAGAGTAACATCTATGGTCAAGGCATCAGGGTCATTTTCAATGTCATCAACTTCTACAATTGTTCCTGTATCGCCCTGGTTAACAACAATCCAGTCACCTTCTTTTGCATTTTCTCCTTCTACAACTCTTATATACCCCTTGTCACTAGCCGAGATGATTTGATGAGCCAAAACTGATTTAACACCACTAGAACTATCATTATCATAAGCGTAAGTTAACTTTTGTTCTCCTGCGTTTCCAGCTCTTGCACTTGTAAATGTAACATACCCAAGTCTATCATAATCTGTATCAATTTTTATTCTTTCTCGGGTCTCAGAGTCTAAAGAAGGTGTTTCTCCTACGAACTTTAAACTTATTCCCCAAAAAACAGGATCAATAAATAAATGTCCTGAAGCTATGTGGTCTTCTGCTGAACTTGCCATAGCTACTTGGATAGTAAATCCAGAAATATATCCATCATCTGCAGCATCTATATCTACGTTTGTTTCCTTTATGGATGCTTCTTCTAATCCTCTTTTTGCTTTCTTTCCATTTTCAAGTTTCAGAAGGTCTACGCCAACTATAAGCTCAACGCTTCTTAGGTCTCCTTCAAAGGCGGGATGTGTAACGTCTTTTATATATACAACAACGTCTCCTTCAAAGGCATAGAGGTTATCTTTCATAACAGATCTTGTTGTTCCATCAACACTTATTTTTGCAGTGTTTGTTCCAGTGGTAGTTATTAACTCTATTAAATGTTCTACGCCTCCAACACGAACTATCTGAGGTTCATCCTGATGAACAACTATTGTCTCTCCTGAACCATATAAATATAAGGTAGTGTTGGTTGAGCCAGGACCAATAACATAATCTCTCCCAAGGATACTTATCTTTTGCCCTTGTACATTTTGAGCATCAGATACATTAAGGTTTCTGTTAAAGAACAATGAATAGTTATATAGAGGGTCAGTTGCAGTAGTTCCTGCATCTATATATAATATAGGGTCGTCTAAACTTGCCCCCCCTTCTACTGTTCCGGATATTAATCCGGTAGATGCTAAGTCAATAGCACTTCCAATTTTTTTGTAATTGATAGTTATATCACCACTAAATGTTGCCCCTGTTAAACTGCACTCTAAAACTAAACTAATTGTGGCTCCAGAATCAATATTACCGATGTTTGTGTTTTGGTTGCAGTTGCTTACTGAGACTTGGGTTATATTATAAGTTTCTCCGCCATTGTTCTTTATTTCTAGCCCTATTCCTGTGCGGTTTATCTTATAGGCATTCAAATAAAAAGGAGCACCAACGTATGCAATTTCATCTATGTCTCCTCCACTTGTTCCAAATTTACTTACTGTATCGCCTAATACAATTACTTGACTATAAGTATATGGTATACCAATTAAGTCTGTAAATGTCTCGTCTGCGAGAGCAGTTGGAAGCTCAGAACTCGTTATATCTGTTCTGGCAACATTTATGCTATCTGCAAAATATATTTTTCTTGAAGCAGTTGCTAAACTTGTGCTTTCCTCTGGAGCGCCTAAACTACCACCGCCTCCCCCTCCTCCGCCCCCTCCGCAAGCCCCGCAATCAACAGGGCAATTAGAACAGTCTTCTCCAAGGTCTGCTCGGCAGCTGCCATCTCCGCAATAATCAGCAACTTGGGCTCCAGGTTTCATGCTGCTCAATTCAGAACCTGGCTCTTTTGAGGGAATCGTTTGGGCATATTGCAAAACAGCAATCAGGGAAATTATAGCGAAAACCTCTATTGCTGCTAGTACTAGAAGTACTGCCGATATATTTGCCCTCTTTTTCATCTAGATATTAAGAATATCATACTTTTAAATTTACCGGTTAGAAGTTAAATAAAAAATAGAATAAAATAATAAAAAAGAAAAATTAAATGCTGACTAAATCCATGTTAGTTTCCGTATATGCGAAGTTCCTTGCAATAAGGTGCTGGCATCCAAGTTTTTCAGCTGACCTTACTATGCTGGAAGTTGCAGTGCCGTCTATAACAATTACAAAGGTATTTCTAAACCTTAAGCTGTAAAGCTGGCCTATAGGGGCTTTTTTAATTACTTCCAAATCTGAGTTAAGTAAAACAGCTCCTCTTGTTCCAGTTACATCGTCCATTATTTCTCTTAGCTTATCCATCTCAGCATCTGTGAGCTTCCGCATTTCTCTTTCCTCAATTTCTTCTTCTCTTGGTCTTTCTTCCCTGCTCTCTTCTCTATGCCTCTGCCTTCCATCTTCCCTTCTTTCTTCTCGCCTTCTCCCTCTGTAATGCCTGCCATTCTCTGTTTCTCTGTTGCTCGCCGAAAATTCCTGCGCGGTTACTTTTTTCCTTAAAGAAGAAAGAATCTCTTTTGGAGCAAGCTCCTCAACTTCTTTTCCGTCAGGAGCAACTGCCACAAAATCTATACGCGCGTTCTCTATAGCATTTCTGGCTATTAACTTTCCGCCCCTATCCCCGTCTACAAACAAAGTTACTTCTTTGTCAAGGCTCAGTTCTTTGATAGTTTCAGGCAAGATAGTGCCGTTCATTGCAATTACATTTGCTACATTAGCTTTCAACAGTGTAATTACATCCGCTCTTCCTTCCACTACAATTATTTCAGCTCCAGACATATCTCCTGCAGGCAAGTTATCTCTTCCATATTCCTGCAGTTTAGAAACTCTTGAGGAAACTTTAACTGCTTCTTCTAGTTCTCTGGAATCAGAAACACCTTCTATTCCTTCCAGAAGTTTTTTTGCCCTGTCTATAATATACTCTCTTTTGCTTCCTCTTACATCTTCTATTCTTTCAATTGTTATTTTTGAGTCGCTAGGCCCTATTCTTTCAATAGTTTCCAATGCAGCTGCTATAATTGTAGTTTCTGCTTTGTCAATAGAGCTCGGTATTTCAATTTCTCCGACAGTCTTGCCATTTTCATTTCTTAAATCTACATCAATTCTGCCTATTTTTCCTTCTTTCTGAAGTTCTCTTAATTCAAGATCTTGCCCAAGCAGCCCTTCTGTCTGCCCAAACAAAGCCCCAATTACATCTGGCTTGTCTAAAGTGCCTTCTGCTTCAAATTTCGCATGAATGATGTATTTAATTGAAACTGGGCTTATTTTTGCCATTTTTGTCCTCCTAAATTTAATTTACAGAAAAAGATATCCTATAATATACGCTTCTCTTATTTCTTATCAACAAAATAAACATCAAATGAAGTTGATAAATGTAAATTGATGGTGATTAATAAGGTGATATCTTTTCCTTATGTTTAATGATAAAATCTAATGAAAATGCCACTTTATAAATTTTTCTGTATTTTTCATCGCATATATACAAAACATTTATAAAGTAATTTACTAAGATTAAAGTTAGTAGAATGTTAGTTAAAATGAGAGACACTAGAGTTAAAAATGAGGTGGACGTCGACGGTGAAGGCGATGATTTCCTATCAAGGTTGGATGGTGACCCCGACGATCCTGTTTTCGAAGTAGACTAAAACTTTTTTTTCTCTTTCTTATTTTTTTTAATTCGAGCTAGTCTCTTAATTCTTTATCCCTTTCAGCTAATCTTTCCAGAGCTTCTGCCTGCTTTCCAGCCAATCTTAAAGTAGGCTTTTTGGCACCTTTTCTGTATACCTCGAGGCGACTATAGCTTCTATTATCAATATACTCCCATCCCCCCATTTTGACAGTACAATCGTAAAAAACAATTCTGTCATCGGGATTTAATTGAAAAGAAATGGGAAGCTCAAATGTAATAGAGGGGTGCTTGAAACTGTAAAGCCGGGCTCGAGTAAAATATTTATAAGTTTCTGCGCGCCATACTCTTGTAAGCAGCTTCTTCATTACAGAACAAGGTTAAGATATTTTAAAAATAAATATGCTTTCAATAACAATATTCCTCTTCTTCTTTTTCCTGATTATCCTCTCTTTTTAGAGCCTCAATAAATTCACCAGAACTATTGATTTGAAAATTTTCTAATTCTTTAAACATGTTTATCCGCCTATTGCTTCTCTTTCATTAGCAGCATCTTCTGCTGTTAATCCTCTATCTAGCTCTAATAATCTTGAAATAGGCTGAGTTAATTTTAAAGCTCCTTCAAATCTAGCAAGCCTCTGTCCGCTAATGCTTAATGAAGGTTTCCTTTTTCTTCCTTGATAGAAAGCGACAGATTCGTAATTCTCATGTCCTACTTTGTAAGGTTCTTCTCTTTTTCCTAATGGTATTCCACTATTGCAAAAAATTACTCTGTCTCCACGATTTACCATATTGCTTAGTGGCAATGGCACATTATACCTTACTTTTGTAGACTCTCTATATTTTATTGCTAACTCAAAAGTAGTTGTTTCATCTCCGTTGTCTTGTACTTCCTTAACTATTGTAGTTAAATAATCTTTTCCCATCTTAATATTATAATCAGAACTCTTTATCTATGCTTTTGCTTTTTCTGCACCAAACTTCTTCTCAACTAAGTCTATGCAGATTCCAGCAGCAACTGTTGCTCCTGCGTCTCTTATTGCAAATCTTGCCATGTGTGGATTTTCTTTCTGCTTCTCTATGACTAAGTTTCCGATTGGCTTGATTTTAACAATTGCAACATCTCCATTCTTGATAAAGTCTGGGTGCTCTTGTGCAACTTGGCCTGTTTTTGGGTCTAATTTCTTCATTAGTTCTATAAACTGGCAAGGCACTTGTGCTGTATGAACGTGAAATACCGGGCAATATCCCTTTGCAATAACAGAAGGATGGTTGATTACTGCAATCTGGGCAGTGAATTCCTCAGCCATTGTTGCTGGCTTAGCTGCATCACATATAACATCTCCTCTTGCAACGTCTTTCTTTCCAACTCCCCTTATGTTTACTCCAACGTTATCTCCTGCAGGAGCCTGTTGTAATTGCTCATGATGCATCTCAATGCTTCTTATTTCTCCGTCCATTCCCTTGCCGCTTCTTCCAGGAAGGACTCTTACTTTCTGTCCAACTTTCATTATTCCTGTTTCTATTTTTCCAACAGGCACAGTTCCAATTCCAGTAATTTCATAAACATCCTGAATAGGCATTCTCATAGGTAAAGTAGTTGGCTTTTGTGGTGGTTCGAACTTGTCTAATTGTTCTAATACAGTAGGCCCCTTGTACCAAGGCATATTTCCAGACTTCTTAGCAACATTGTCTCCTTTTAATCCAGAAGCTGCAATAAAAGTCACCTTGTCGAGTTTATAGCCGACTGATTTTAAAAGAGCAGAAACATCTTCTTGAACTTTTTTGAATGCTTCTTCTTTATAATCTACTGCATCCATTTTATTAGCCAGTACTACAATTTGTTCAACACCCATTGTCCTTAAAAGCCAGAGGTGTTCTTTTGTCTGTGGTTGAACTCCTTCTTTTGCAGCTACAACAAGAAAAGCAGCATCTGCTTGAGAAGCTCCTGTAATCATGTTCTTTACAAAATCTTTGTGTCCGGGAGCATCTATGATTGTAACTTGGTATTTTTGTGTTATTAATTTCTGGTAAGAAAGGCTGATTGTAACTCCTCTTTCTCTCTCTTCCTTGAATTTGTCCATGATGAATGCGAATTCAAATCCTACTTTGCCGTGTTTTACTGCTTCTTCTTTTAATTTTTTCATGTCTTGTTCTGGGATTATTCCAGAGTCGTACATAAGTCTACCTACAGTTGTTGATTTTCCATGGTCTACGTGACCTACAAACACAACATTAAAATTTGGTTTTTCTTGTGCCATTTTAATTAATAATTTGTATATTCTATGGTGAAAAGTGGGGTTTATAAATATTTCGCTTTTTCTTGGCTTTTTTCAGCTTTCGATTTTCTCGACGAAAAAACAGAAAATATTATAAACTTATTATGTGTAGTAACTTTATGAAAAAAACAAACATCGCAATTATAATTTTGATAATTCTATCTTTTATTATAGCAGCATATGCCTATAGCGTAATTCCAGAAGATAAAGTTGCTTCTCACTGGGGATTTAATGGTGAGGTAAACGGATATATGCCAAAATTCTGGGGCTTGTTTTTAATGCCTATGATGTCTATAGCCCTTTTCTTGTTGTTAATATTTATCCCAAAAATAGACCCATTAAAGAAGAATGTTGCCAAATTCAGAAAATATTACGATTATCTAGTCTTGGCGATACTTCTTTTTTTATTTTATATCTTTTTATTGACAATATTTGCAAATTTTGGCTACAAATTTAACATGAACTATGCAATAATCCCTGCCTTCGCTCTTCTATTTATTATCCTCGGCTACTTTCTAAAGAAAACCAAGAGAAACTGGTTCATGGGGATACGCACACCCTGGACAATAAGCAGCGATGAAGTCTGGGAAAAAACCCACAACTTAGGCTCAGTCTTGTTTATTATTGCAGGAATAATTGTATTCTTGGGAATTTTCTTCCAGGATTATATCTGGCTTTTCTTTATAGTGCCCATTATAATTGCGGCAATTGTGCCTGTAATTTATTCTTATATAATCTATAGAAAAATTAAGAAATAATTAAAGAACAAGGTAAGGAAAATCATCCGGGTTTGTGCCTTCTGTAAATATAACTTCTCCCTTATGCGCTCTGTATCTTTTTTTTCCAGGGGGCAGCAGACTTTCTTTAGCAAAAGCAATTGAATTATCCCATTCGGAGATTCTGGTTTTTCCTGTCTCTCTGTAAAACCTAAATTGGCTCATCCAATCCCATTGAACAATTGTCAATACTCTGTTTGTCACCATTTCCTCAAGTTTCGAAAGATCAGTTGTTTGCACTTCGCTTATCATTCTGTCCATTCGGTAAGTTCCAAGCGCCCAGTATGCTGTTCCTCTCTCTTTATAATATTCGAGTTGATGTCTTAAGACTCTCCAAGAAATATAATTATAGTCTCTCGGTCTAATTATAGTGAATTTTACTTCTACAATTTTATCATCGCTTATTAAATCCGGCCCTTTATGAGGATTAATCTGCATTCCAAGAACTTTAGAAGCCCAATTTTGATTAACAAAGGGCATTATCGAATTAAACCTTCTGGCAAGCATAAAAAAATATTCTGGATAGACTTTTAAGGATTATTGCCTTAAATTGCATCTTTTGGTTTATTCTCTTTCTTTTGGAAAATATTCTTGGTCATTGACTTCAATTATTGGAAGAGGTTCTAACTCATCTATCAAATCTGGAAAGTTTAATCTGATGCTGCTGCAGATAGAATCTAGCTCTTTCATTGTACTTGTGCACACTGTTGTTAAAATATTAACATCTCCTGAAGTCATACAAACATAAATCATATTTGGATTTAAAGCTAAATGATTACATAATCCATTCAAAGATTGTGAATCAACTCTTCTGCATTTTATTGCTAGTATATAAGTATCGAGATTAAGATTTTGTAAGGCTATCATTGTTCTGTAGTTTTGTATTATTTTTGATTTTTCAAGTTTTTTTATTCTGTTTCTTACTGCTTCTCTAGTCATTTTAATAGCTTCTCCAATCTCTGAATTAGAAATTCTAGCATTCTTTGTCAAATATTTTATTATTTTGAGATCAATTCCATCTAAATCAAATTTTTCGGTTTGCATATGCGATATCCAATTTTCATTTTTTCCAAATATCCCCGAAAGAGAGTCTTTGAATTCTTTTAGCTGTTCAGTAAGAATATACTTTATACTTTGGTTAGGAAACAGCATAAACAACTTATCCATAAAATCCTGGAGAGTATTTTTTTTGTCTGTTGAGAAACTAATTATATAGTTCCATCTTCCAAGAGAGCTCCCAATCCAGTGGCATCTTGGAAGTTTCTGCAGCCTGAGTACTATTTCTTCTCTTTTAAGCCCAGGAATATTAAGGTAAATTGTATACACGGAATCGCAGAAGAATTTTAAGTTAATTCTAGCCTGATATCCCTCAATTAAATTTTTTTCTAAATTTTTTAATCTGTACAATACAACTTCTTTGGACATTCTTGTTTTTTTAGCTAATGCTGTTATAGGAATTCTTGCATCTTCTATAATATGGGATAGTATTTTTCTATCCTTTAATGATTTTATATTATTGTCAATCATATTATTATAAAAACTTGACATTATATAAACTTTTCTTTAATAATATTTATCTATTGTTAAGTCTCTACTAAATCGAGGTTAAAATGAAACTCGCATTTGATCTTGACGGAACATTGTATGATTCATTTCCAGCTATCTTTAACATGGATCAGGAAATAAGAATTAGGATGGGATACTCTCCAATAGATTCAGAGGTTTATAGAAGAAAGTTTCAGGCAAATAATTGGAACAAATTTTATCGGGAGTTGGGTATAAGGGAAGAAGATTTGGAAACTTATATGAGCTTATTTGTTCAAGAATTTTCAAAAATACCGCCACCACCAATAATACCTTCTGCAACTAGGGCTCTAACTAGATCCATAAGAGCATTAGGCCCCGATAATGTTCATATAATAACAAATGAGCCAAAAGAACGAGTTAAAGTGCGATTCAAAAGAGACGGCCTTTCTCATTTATTAAGAAATGTAAGGAATCCTCCTGAAGGTAAAGCAAAAGAGTTATACGCTCTTTCAACAGATACTGAAATTCTTGCTTATGTTGGAGATTTAGTCTCTGATGGAGAATCATGTAAAGAGGCTGTAAGGATGGGGGCTGCAAATATCTTATTTTATGGGATAACTCATCAAGAAGCAATGAATCCTAGAGATATTATGTTAGAATTCATTGAAAAAAATAAAAGCTTTGCAAGAGAATTAAACAATCTAGAAGAGATAAGTAAAACATGGAACCAAGAATAATTTCGATTATTGGAGCTCCGGGAGTGGGAAAAAGCTTTCTTGTAGAAAAGCTTGCAAAAAAAATTAATGCGACAGCAATACTTGAAGAAGCAAATGGGTTGCCTGATCGCATAATCGAGAATTTCAAAAATAACTGCGGGCAAATGGAAACTATTTTATGGTTTAGAAATAAATTAATCGAGGATATAAAAAAGGCATTTTGTCTAAAGGAGCAAAAAATAAGTGTGGTTATGGACACTTGGTTAATTTCAAATGAGTTGCATATAACAACTATGACTCGCGGATTTGAACAGGAGATTTTATTAACTCAAGCTAAATTTGATAGAGAATTTATGCCCAAACCCGACATCATAATTTTTTTAGATGCCTCTGAAAACACAATAAGAATGCTGACGCAAAAAAGAGCCAGGAATTATGATACAAATGAAGAATTCATGCAAAGGAATTTATCGATAAAAAAAGCACACGATGATTATTATAAAGAAAATAAAGACTCTTTAGTTTATATAAATAGGGACAATCTTTATTTTGAAAATGAAAGCGATATACAAAAAGTGGTGGATATTTTAAAGAAGTTTTCCTGCTCATTTTCTTCTTAAGAACTCAAATGCTCTTTTTGGCTTATTCGTTCTCTGCCAACCCTTTCCTGCTTCTAATCTGCCTCATTACTTTTTCTTGGATTTCAGTTGGCATTCTTTCAAACATCTGGTCAACTAGAGAAAAGGAGCCTCTTCCTTCTGTTGCTCCCCTTAAGTCTCCTGCCATTCCAATCATTTCTGAAACAGGCATCTTCGCCTTTATTGTAGATGTATCCATTTCCTGCTTAACATCCAAAAGTTGTCCTCTTTTGCTCTGTACCAGCTTAGTTATATCTCCCATGTATTTGAGCGGAGCTTCAAGTTGTATTATTTGTACCGGCTCGTACATTACAGTTCTTGCATCTTGCATAGCACCTCTTATAGCGTCTCTCACTGCGGGGTATACTTGCGCCGGGCCACGGTGAATAGCATCTTCATGCAGTTTAATGTCTACTAATTTGACTTTGATTTTTATGCAAGGCTCTCTTGCCAATGGTCCAGCGTCAATAACTTGTTCAAATGCATCTGCAACCATCTCTATTACCTCTCCAATATGCACCTCTCCCTTTGTTTTGTCTTCTAAGACGCAACCTTTGTAAATATGCCTATATTGTCTTGCTTCCTCATTTGAAATACCCAAACTTTGGAGCTTGTTCCATAAAATTTCATTTTTCTTTTTTATCCTGCCCTCTGCTATTTCTCCTGACTTGATAGCTTCATGAACAGCATCTTCTACTGGCTCCACTTCCATGAAGAAAACATTATGCTTGTTAGGAGATTTTCCTTCAGCAGTCCTGCTTTCCTTCAGCACTGTTTCTCTATAGACTACAATTGGGGGCGAGGTAATAATATCCAGTCCCTTTTCAGTTCTAATTCTGTTTGTAACAATTTCCAGATGGAGCTCTCCTAATCCTGAAATCAAGTGCTGTCCTGTTTCTTCGTTGATTTCCACTTTGATAGTGGGGTCTTCTTTCTGGACTGTCCTTAAAATTTCAATTAGTTTTGGCAGGTCAGCTGATTTTTTGCCTTCTATGCTCTCTGTAACAACCGGCTCAAACAAGTGCTTAAGCTCTATGAATGGAGTTTCTTCTTCTAGAGTTACTGTTTCTCCAGCATCTCCTGAAATTCCAGATATCGCGAGTACATTCCCAGCCCCGATTTCTTGAACTTGCTCTGGCTTTATTCCGTTGTAAACAAGTACCTGCTGTATCCTCTGCTTTCTTTTAGCAAGGTTAAGCCATACTTCCATTCCTTCTGTCAACTTTCCTGAAAATAATCTTCCAGCAGCAATCTCTTTGCCTGCTCTTGGGTCAATTACCACTCTTGTGATGACAAAAGCAGTTTTTCCATCGGGGTTGCAGGATAGTAAATCTTTTCCAATCTGGGAATCTAAGTCTCCCTGCCATATCCTGGGTATCCTATATTTCTGCGCTTCTAAAGGATTAGGAAGATGCTTGACTACCATGTCAAGAATGACTTCGTACAAAGGGGCGTTTTTCCAGCACCAATCTTTTCTTTCATCTTCATTCATATCGTAAAGTTTTCTTATATCCTTGAACGTTATTCCTTTCTTTTTCATAAAAGGCACAGATAAAGCCCAATTATCTCTCGCAGAGCCGAAAACAACACTTCCATCATTGATGCCGACCTGCCATTTTTCCTTGAATTCAGGCTCAGCGATTCTTTCGATTAATTTGTTGAAATCACTAATTATTTTTATAAGCCTCTGCTGCATTGCATCAGCCTCTATTTTCAATTCTTTTATTAGCCTGTCAAATTTGTTGATGAACAAGACCGGCCTTACTCTCTCTTTCAGCGCCTGCTTTATTACAGTTTCCGTCTGAGGCATTATTCCTTCTACAGCGCATACTAAAATTATAGTGCCATCAATTGCCCTCATTGCCCTTGTGACATTTCCTGAGAAATCTACGTGCCCCGGAGTATCAATCAGATTGATGAGGTATTCTTCCCCCCCAAAATCATGGACCATTGAAACATTCGCAGCATCAACTGTCAGAAGCCTTTCCTGCTCATCAGAATGCTGCCAGGTTGTCATTCCCTGCTCTAAGTCCCCTGCATATTTTGCAGCCATATACCCCGAAGCAGCCAATAGGTTGTCAGTCATTGCTGTATTATGAATAATTACCCCCTCTGCAACAAAGTTATGGTTTTCAGGGATTGTAAAATCATAAACAACATCTTGAAAGCCCTCTGATATTTCTTTTATATCAACAAAAGCTAAGTCTTCAAAAGGATTTTTCATTAGTTGGATTAACTGTCGGTCATCTTTTGATAACATTTTAACTTTAATAAAATCATAATCTTTCTTATCTGCATTTTTCTCTTTCCAAAAATAGTCAATATTTTTTGCGCAAACAATATTATCCTCCAGCTTTAAACAGCAAGCAGGTTTATCGATAAAGGCACCATTCTCAAAAACAATATATTTATGTTCTGGAGTTGTTTCAATTTCCAAGCCGTTTCTTAGCTTTACTTTTATTGTTTTTCCTCCGAGAAGTCTCCAGGCATGCTGTATCTCTTTTTTTTCAATTTTTCCTGTGTCCTTGTTTAAGGAGAAAATTTCAATTTTTTCTTTTGGGGAAAAGATAGTATGCTCTTCGTTCTCCTGGAAAATTTCTCCATTCGTAGAAATTTCTTCAAAAAGTTCTTTAGCTGTTTTTAAGCTTCCATCTGCAAGAGTAAGTCTTGAATCTCCAGCTACACATTTGCCGTGATGTATATGCGCAGATGTACAAATATTCCTGATGTTCTTTCTAATCTTGCTTATTCTTTTTATCTTTTCAGCTTGTGTTTCTTTTACTGCCATGTTAATATTAAATAAACTATAGAAAGTTTATAAATTCCCATAACAAAACAGGTTTTTAAATCTTTTCCATGCTCTTTTTATTCATTGAGGTAATCTGTCAGGCCTTCATCTTCCAAGCTTTTCTCGAGAACAATAGTATAATTTTCAGGAGAATCTGCAAGAACTCTTAGCTTAAAGTCTTCTTTTTTGCCTATTTTCTCAAGAAGTTCTACTTCTGGCGCTTTTGAGCTATCTTTATCTTCTGTTATAATTATTTTTCCTGTTTCAGAAATAATATTTTTAAGAATCTTAAACAGGACTTTCAAGTAGATTTTCCTATTTTGAAAGTCTATAATAGAACTCAACATTTTGTAAAAGATAACTGTTTCAATTTCTTTTAGCTCAGTTTCATTGAGAAAATCATTTATATCTTTTTCAATAATTTCAATATTTTTATAATTTTTCTCTTTTATTCTTTTTATTGCTTCACTATCCTTATTCACTGTTATTACCTTACAATTTTGTAATTTGGCAACTACAGCGTAGATTATTCCATTATCTCCAAATACTAATATTTTAGAATTGTCTTTTACTTCACCGATTATAGCCTCATTTTTTCCAGCCATATATTTTATAGAAAATCATAGATTATAAATTTATTTGTTAACAAATATTTATAAAGAATCCTTTCCCCATAACTGAATGTCTGGGTTATCCGCAAGAGAGGAAGGTACTCTATTCTATTATCCCTTGCTGCAAAGTGGCGCAAGGCAAATATTACAGGCTCGTCCGAGTCAAATAATAGAAAAAGAAAGGGCTTATCATCTTGTCTATGACCCTCATGTTTTAGTAATCGCTTCTTATTTTCATCCTGGTGCCAAAGATAATACGATATATATTTTAACAGTTTATAGAAAATCTGGGGGCCATAATTTAAGATTTCTTAGACGCCGTAGTAGTGAAGACTGCGGAAATCGAGATGCAGCCGCAATATTAAAAGGGCTATATGAAAATGCTAAAAGAAAAGTAGAAGGGGCAAAAAGAACAAGGGTAAGAAAATTAGAAGGGGCATTAGCTGCAGCCGAATAGTCTATTTTATTTTTATCTTGCTCTTTTTCTCTGTCTTAGTCTCTCTACAGCAGGCTTCTGATGCCTGTTCAAATAATCTGCAGAGCGATAAAATTCAGCACGAGCTCTATAACTTCTAGGAGTTTCTTCTTCATTAACAGTTTCGTCAGCTAAGACAACAACATCGCAGTCATATCTTCTAGCAAATCTTCTAATTCTCGCTCTTGCTACAGTTTCAGCATTTCTAACCCAAGTTTTTTCAGAGAATCTTGGAACACGAAAATCTGCTGTTTCAAAAGCAGCTGCACATGGAAACAATAAACCTTGTGGAACCCTCGCTTTGGAATTATATAATCTCAAATCGTATAAAGGGCTAACTAAATTTTTTAATGCTGTCAATCTTCCTTCAAATATGCTTCTAAAAATACTTCCTACTCTAGATGGGTAATCCTCTTCAAACATTAGAAAAACAAAAAGATTATATTTTTAAATATTCTCGTTATTAAAAATATACTATAAATTTCTTTTAGAAGTATATTTTTATCTTGCAGAATCGGCCTGTTTCTCGCTCTCGTTTTTCTTAGTCATTGCAAGGCTTTCCATTTTTCCTTCGTACGCAAGAATTATCTCATCTGCCAATGTTTCTTCTATCTTGGCTTTTTTGTTGAATGCTTTATCGTAAGAGCCATGAACCAGGTTTCTCAAAACAAGGTCTAGCCTTCTTGTAGGAGAGACATCCACTGCTTGAGGATACCTTGCTCCGCCGTATTCTATGACTGTTATCTCGTCTCTCGGTGCAGCATTTTCTATAGCAGTCACCAAAACTTGAAATGGATTCTTCCCTGTTTTTTCCTGAATGATCTTCAATGCTTTTAATACTATTTTCATTGTTCTTTCATATTTTCCAGTCGCATGCCCCGTCATTATTTTATGCTTTTTTCCTCTGTGCCCAGGAACAGCAAGCAGCGCAGCCAATCTTTCAATAACATTCACCTTTGCCTTGCCAAATCTTGATTTATTTCTTCCAAGGCTCCTTAATACAAGCTTCTGGTCAAGATTGATATAATGTTTTAATGCAGGGTCTTTTACCTCAACCCCCTCTGTCGAAT
>Ga0105101_10000017_pt1 | contig 58357 bp, 66 predicted proteins | sample PPLLak21cMay2015_2_FD_87037 | JGI IMG/M metagenome (GOLD analysis project Ga0105101, IMG submission 87037) | Freshwater sediment microbial communities from Prairie Pothole Lake near Jamestown, North Dakota, USA - PPLs Lake P8 Core (1) Depth... | ecosystem: Environmental > Aquatic > Freshwater >... | reverse complement strand
TATGCTTTCATTTACATCTTTTCCAATACCAATTACATGGTTCTCATCATAAGGATGCAAATAATCAGAATATCCAGGTATCTTTAGGTATCCCAAAACTTCTGGTGCCTCAGGATCAGATAAGTCAATTACAAATAAAGGGTCAACCTGCTTAAATGTTACCATATATGCTCTCTTTCCCATAAATCTTACAGAGTATATGCTTTCCCCTTCAGCTAATCCCTCTACGCTTCCTACCACTTTTAAATCCTTATCCAAAACATATAAGTTGTTTGCGCTGTTCCCTTCCCAAGTTTGCCCGCTAGTTGTAGCAATCCTAAAATATCCATCGTACTCATCCATTGAAAACTGGTTTAAAATATGCCCAGGAGCCTCTCCAACGCTTTTGTATTCTATACTGCCTTTATCGATATTTATCTTATGAATAACTGTCTTTTCGTCTTCTCTCTGTATTAGCTTATCAAATGCGTCTAATTTTTCCATTAGCTCGTTATCAAAATTGTCCTTTTCTGTGCCTGTAAGTGAAAGGGAGTAATTCCTGACTAGGCTGTTAATGTCGCTCATCTTTGAATAAGAATCCCCTTTAGATTCCCATATATCTTTTATTTTATCTTTCTCGGAGTCGGGCATTATCTTATAATAAACTTCTTCAATCATCCTCCCAAATTTCTCTTCATAACTCATTCTTTTCTGGTAAGTAAGATAAATGTTATTCTGAGAAACATAAATTTCTCCAGTGTATCCAGTCAAATAAACCTTGTTATCTGTCTCTCCTGACTCAACATTCACTGCGGTTATTGATGTAAAAACATAATTGCTGTCAGGATAATTCCAGTAATAAACATCCGAAGCAGCCACCTTGCTTTCAACCCCGTCTACATAATAAATAGGCGGCTGTGGATCAGATATATCAATGTATTTATTTGAAATAACATAGACATAATCTCCAATCATTCTTGAATTAACATAGCTTCCTTCTGCCTCGATTTCTTTTTCAAGTTTAGGATTTGCATGGTCAGAAACATCATAGATATAAATATAGCTAGAATATCTGCTGTATCCTCCACATCTTACTCCTGCCATACATTTAGCTTCACTATAAGACTCATACTCATAACCCGAAGCAAAAACAATTAGTTTATCTTCATTAATAAAAATCTCGCTGACACTCTTATTTGGGGTTATCTCGCTTAAAATTTTCATGTTTTCAGCAGGATAAGCATCAACTATCTTAACTTTTCCACCAGAAACTACATAAATGTACTTCCCGTCATTCTTAACAATGTCTGCCTCATCCACTCCCTCTACCTGTATATTTGTGGATGAATAATCCGATGCCCTTGTTCCACCGCCTGCCCCAGCACTTGAATCGGACTCTGCAGCTGCCGCTTGAGGAGCAACCGAATTTTTTGTCACTCCTGTCATTGCAATCCCTTCACCCCCATAATATCCGAAATATCCCGAAGCTTTATTGTTCTCAGTAACAAAAGTCTTCAGCTCGTCCTGATTTGAAAATTGTTTTAACTTAGCAGAATCTAAAGTTGAAACATTACTCCCAGGCAAGGTTACAGGATTACCTGCATCTGGTTTAGGAACAAGCGCAACAATTAATATTGCTGCAATTAGTATCAAGAATATTGGCAATAATGCTCTTATAGCAGTCATGCTGGGCTTTTTTGTTGGAGAAATTATTATATGTTTTTTAGCTAGCTGGTACATTTCAATTTTCCTGCCTTTTCTGCTCCAGAAGAAATTCTTGGAGCTGACAACTAAACCGCTTTTTTTTAATTTATTTAAATTATATTCGGTAGTATTTAAAGGTATTCCCAAGGCTGTTGCAATGTCCTGCTCACTTGCCTCTTTTGTCTCTGCTAAAAAATCAATTATTTTCTTACAGGTTTTATTTCCGAGTACTTCTGCCATGTCTTTGGCTCTTTCGTCATCAAGCCCCATTAAAATATATTTGTCATCTGTCATTTTATCGTCTGCTATCTTATTTTTGATTTTGTCATTTTTTTCTGACATGATATATCTAATAATGACCCCTTTATAAATGCCGTGAAGAATTCAAAGCTGTTTGAACCTATCTCTTTTATTATCGCTTTAGTTACTATACAATAAAACACAGAAATCTTTATAAATATCTTGATTATCTAATTAATCATGAATAAATGGTTAGAGATATTGATAGGGCTTATACTAATAATAGGAGCAATCCTAGTTGCCTGGTTCTCTCCAGTTTGGTGGGGGAGCTTCTGGAATTTTAGGCACGCAGCCTGGGAATTCCTTAAAGGAGGGGTTTTCTGGCTAGTTGCTTTAATTGGCCTGTTGTTCCTAATGCTAGGGATAAGCGACCTTAGAGAATAAAACTATAAAATTTTTTGTTTTTATTTTTTTGTAAAAATTTATATTTCTTAATATCTTTTTTAGGTTAATCAGAAGGAGGAAGAAAGAACATGCAAGATTTTTTTGATTCAGAGCTGTGTGCAAGATGCAAAGGAAGGGGCTGGTGTGGACAGCCGTGCCGGATCTTATCCAAACTAAGGATGAAAGTAAGGGAAATTGACGCATCAAAACAGGAGTTTGAAGGAAGTTCTCCTCCTGCAGTGTTTATTGGCTCAAAATTAGCTTATCCTGCTGTGAATGTTGGGGTGATGAGCCTTTCTGAAATAAAAGAAGATGCATGGGTTTATGATTCTCCAAACTACTGGAGCCAGCAAGAAATAGATTCTAGGCAGATAGTAGATTTCAGAAGAAGCTTGATTAACTCGAGATTTCAGGCAAAAGTTTTTGACATAAGAAGAAACAAAAAAATATTAAATCTTGTGCAGGAAATAGGGATGGCATCCTTACAAGCAGATGTCGAGATTAAGTTAAATAAAAAGCCTAAAAACAAAATAAATTTCGATTCTTACCTGCTGCCAATGGGCCCTGCCGCACAATTAAAAAGCATAAAAGTCATTACAAACACAAAAATACCTGCTTTTGTAAACAAGGTTTATTTCGATTCTGATTTGAAATCAGTTGATGCGCTGAAATATCTTTATGAAAAAAGCTTAGATGAACACTCTCTTGCGCAGATATTATCTGTAGGGGCCACTGGACTAAAGAAAAACAGGAAGTTAGTTCCTACAAGAAACTCTATAACCGCAATTGATGATACTATAGGAAAGTATCTTATGAACAAAATTAGAGATTATAAGATAATAGAAAACTACACAATCCATTTTGGGGGTTACTTGGGAAATTACTACTTGATTTTATTTTTTCCAGATATTTTCAGTTACGAGTTATTTGAAACAGTTTTTCCAAAAACAACATGGAACCCTTCTTCTTTTTCCAGAACGCAGGTTATGACAGATTACGAGAACTATAAAGGAAGGAAGAATTATGCAGAAGAAACAGCTGGAGGCTATTATGCTGCCAGATTTTCTATATTGCAACATTTAGAAAAAGAAAGAAAACAGGCTTCTGTATTGGCATTGAGGTTTGTATTGCCTGACTATGATGTTCCTTTAGGGGTTTGGGTTTGCAGAAATAGTGTTAAAAAATCATTGGCATCTCCTCCCATTTATTTTAAGTCAAAAGAAGAAATGCTGAAGTACGCAGAAGATTTTATAAAAGAAAGGCTAAACTTTGACATAAGCCAAATGTTAAGCCAAAGCAAAATGCTAAAAGAAATAAAGAATCAGATGAAATTGAGCCAATATTTCTAAGTTAAAATCTACGTGGAACCTTCCAATCAGTTATTTGAGGGTTAAAGATATAAACTTCTCTGACAACAGAACCAAAAGACTTCTTTTTACCAAAGTTTGCTTTATCAACATAAATAATCTTGGCTTTTTCAAGAATCTTTAAATAAGGAGAGAGTGAATGGGCCCATTTTCCGCCGTAAGAATCCAAGTTCTTATGTTTACAAAGATAAGAAACTAACTCATATCGACAAGTTTTTTTAAGTTCTTTAATTGCAAATAAAACGTCCTTTAAACAGATCTTACTAGAAGACTTTAAAGAATAAATTTTATTTAACTCGTAAACAGCTTCTTCAAAAGAACTCGCTTTTTCTTGATAACCATAAATATAATCTTTTATTCTAAACCATTTTTCAGTCTTAGGTTCAAAGAGTTCCATCCATTTTTTAGCCTCTTCTTCTGAGAGTTTGTTACTCCATAACCTCCAATAATCCCTACTTTTATTTTGCATCTTTGTAAACCTAACATCTGACAAAGTTAAAATTTCAGAGATAGAGTCCCTAAATGCCTTACTAGCGACGCATAATTCTACCTGGTTGCCTATCCCAATTCCTGCTTCAAAAGTTAATGCCCCTAAAGCGAAAGATTTTCGTAGCCTCAGAGAAGCATTTTTAATTATATTTGGTTCAGAAACAATATATTGTTTTGTCCCAGAGGGAAAATCAAATATTTTTCTCAAATAAGCGGAGATTATCCCACTATGAAAACCCACGCCCCATTCGTTTTCTCCAATTTGCTTTACCTCATATTCCACTCCAAAAATATTCTCAATCCATTTTCTAAAGGCTAAAAGATCTGATTTATAACCATCCGTTATCCTAAAGAAATTTCCGTGGATAGTCCCATCAGCAGCATGGGCTCCTGCGATTTTACATAAGTCTTCTGTCAATTCCTTAACGGCTTTATATACTTTAAGTGGCGGTTTGTTCATTTTTAAAAAATCGATAGTTTCTTGAATCTTTAAATAAGAAGTAGGGGTTAAATCTGCAACCTCTTTTACTAAAAATAGCGGCTGCCAGTCTTTCATTAAGAAGACAAACCGCTCGCTTGTAGATTGCGAAAGACCGAATTTGTTTTGCAGATATTTAGTAAATTTTCTTTTCGAACCGAATTTAATTGCTATGCTGTTTATAATAGGTTTTAAGGCGTCGTTTAATCTTTCTCCTTTTACCATTATCCAACTTCCCGATCTTTTTTCATCTTCTTCGATTAGATTAAACAAGTTAATCTTAATATTTTCAACCATTTTTATATTTTTAATTTATAAATTTTAACAAGCCCCGAAATTGAAATAACATCAACTTCCTCTTTCATATATTTAGAAAGATAAATAGAAACAGTAGACTTGTCTAGTCCTGTTTTTCTAGCTATCTCTCTAACCCAGAGTCCTTGGGGATTCAATTTCAAGATTTTGGTTATCTTATCTATCTTGTCTTTATCGAAACCTTGCTTGGGCATATCTGTATTAGACAAATGTCTTATATAAACTTTTCTATTTTAGAAGTTGGATAATAAAGAACTTTGGCAAACAAACAAGATTAACTAAGTGGTTTTGATTTTTATTTCAATACAAAAATCAAAGCTCCTTCTATAATTGCCGCAATAACTAAAAGAGGCAGGACAACAAACAAGAAAACTCTTAAAGAACCTTCTACTCTTTTTACAAACTCCTTTTTCTTATCTTTAGAAAACCAAAAAAGCCCAAGTCTTACTCCCATCGCCATCGCAAGTATGATTGCAGGGAACTCAAAAATCCCATGCGGAAACAGCCTTAATAAAATCAAAGGTCCTGCTACTAAAACGCTCTTTTCAGATACAAATCCAAGAACATAACCATTAGAAAGGGCAGTAAAAACAGGTAAAATTCCAAAGATAATCCCAAAAGATAGTGCAAAAAAACTGTTTTTGAGATTATTATCTAAAATATAAATCATCATCTCAAATACATTGAAGTTAGCAGTATCTCTTAAAATAGACTCCATAAATACTTTAATTGCCTCAACGATTTGTGGAGGTTGGTAAATCAAGGCAGTAAAAAAGCCGAAAAACAATAGAAGTATCACTAAAAGAATATAAACTGAACTCTCTTTAATATATTTCCAGCTCAGAGAATAATTCTCCTTAAAAAATCCTTGTTTCTGAATTTTCTTTTTTAAATCTTTCATAAGTTATATGAACAAAAATCGTTTTATAAATCTATCTTGAAAAATATCTTTCAATCATTCTTGTTTTTCTTTTATACTTCTGCCTTAGATAAAGCGCATAAACAACTCCTACTAAAAACCCGCCAAAATGGGCTGTATTTCCAACTCCAAATCCCGCCAAAACGCTGATTATCCATGTTAACACTAAAACAAGAGGAATCATTATATATGCAGGAAACGAGAAAAAAGGGAAGAAAATTATTGTGAACCTTAATCTGGGAGTCAGTATCATAAAAAGCCCTGCTACAGCAAATATTGCACCAGACGCCCCTACTGCAAACGAATCTGGATTTCCAAAAATCGCAGCCCCTAAAGGATTATTGCCAAAAAAATAGGCAAAGAATACAAAAGATAGTCCTGCAATAATTCCTGAAATCAAATAAAACCAAAAATACCTTTTTCTTCCAATGATTTTTTCACACAGGCCGCCTAAAGAAAAAAGCACAAACATGTTTATCAGAAGATGAGCTATACTTGCATGCATGAACATGTTGGTAATTATTGTCCAAAGATACTGTCCGTGCATAATTGCTTCTGGTTGAATGGCAACATACCTAGCATAATCCTGTGAGGTTGCTAACAGAATAGTAAAGACGATGAAAAAAATAACATTGATAATTATAAGCCAGGTTGTAACACTAAAATTTAGAAGAAAATTAGTTTTTCTTCTGCTGTCATAAACCCTTAGTCTTCTAGCGCCCCTCATTTTTTCCTTGCCGTTTTCTTTTTTGGTTTTCTAGCAGTTTTTTTTGCAGGTTTTTCGCTTTTGGTTTTTCGGCCAGGCTTGGAAACCTCGGTTCTCGCTTTCTTAAGCGCCGCCATCTTCTTCGCTTTCTTAATAGCCTCTTTCTGCTTCTTTATCTTACTATCATGCCTAGCAACCTTTCTCTTATTCTTCTTGCTCCACGTTTCAAGTAATTTTCCTTTCTCTTCAGATATAACTGCAAGTTGTTTCTCAACTTTAGAAATCTTCCCTTCAATATCCTTGATAAAATTGCTGCTGTCTGCTAACTCGTAAACCTGCCCACATTCCTGGCAGGTAAATTGATTCAACAAAGCAGTCTCTTCTCCAACTTCTGTATTGCAAGTCTTGCAGAAATAAAATCTCCGAGATTTTCTATTTTGAAGCAGATGCTTAAGCTTATTAGTATCCTCCAAGAGTCTTTTCTCCAAAAGTTCCAGAGACTTTAAAGCATCCAGCGTCCAAAAATAGATAAACCACCCCTTTCTCTTGTCTTTTTTCCTTGTGGAGCTGACCAACCCGGCCTCTGAAAGCTTATAAAGTATGTTTCTGGTTTGATTTATAGTCAATTTAAGCTTCTTAGCTATCAGAAACTCATTAACATCCTTTTTCCCTTCCAGCAATTTTACGATTTCTTTTGCCGGGCTTCCAGCTATATCCTCAACTATTTCCTCAAGAAAATTTGTCTGCATTCAGTTTTGAGAAGTAACCTAAATAAATACTTTTCGTTTTTATGTTACTCCTATATAGTTTATGCAAACCTATTTATATACTTTTTAGGAATTATTATTATCATGGCTATCTTCGGAAGAAAAAGGGCGGGCGAAGAAAAAGAGGCCCCAAATCTTCCTGAATTACCTAATTTATCTGATCAACCGGGAGATTCAGGATTAAATAATGCAGAAACAGAGGATTATTCTTATCCCATGCCTGAGATAAGCAAAGAAATAAAACAATTACCTTCATTTCCAGATTCTGAGTTTGGAGATTCTTTGAGCCAGGAAGCAGTTAAATCTGCAATAACCCCGGTTAATAAAAAGCAGAAAGTAGTTGCAGAGCCACAGTTTGTTCTTCCAGCAACAGTTAAAAAGCCAGTTAGCCTAAATTTCAAAACAACCAATAAGCCTATAAAAAAGCAAGTTTATAATGAAACGACTCAACCAGTTTATACTCCTTCTTCACCCATAGAGAATGCTCCCTTGCCAATAACAGAAAATTATTCTCCAGCTTCTCTTATTCAAGAAAAAAAGATAAGCGAACCAGTTTACATAAGGATAGACAAGTTCAAATTTGCGCTGGAGAGCTTTCAGACAATAAAAGAAAAGATAAACGAAGTGGAAAAGTATCTCCAAGAAGTAAAGGAACAGAAGAAAAGAGAAGATGAAGAGTTAAAAGAGTGGGAAAACGAGATTGAAGCAATTAAGTTAAGGATAGAAGGCATAGACAATAAAATTTTTTCTAAGGTATAAAAATGGAAAATATCCATATAAGACTTGAACCTGATGAGGCTTTATTCGCAAAAAGAGAGTTTCTTAACTCGCAGATAAATGCCCTTCAAACTCTCAAGGCATTCAAGAATTTTAAAGTTACAAGAAAAAGAGAGCTCATATTAAGAACTCGCCTCAGGCAAGCTTTGTCAGAATTAGGCACGGGAATAGAAGAACTAGAAAAACTTTTTCCAACAAAAAAAGAAGAGTCAGGAGAACTAAGGCTGTTGGAAAGCCTGTCCAGAAGAAAAATAAAACTGACTAAAAAAAAGGCAATCCCAACAGGAAAAAGAGAGTATAAAGACATAGAAAGAGAATTAAGAGAAATCAAAGAAAAGCTGGAAAAATTGAGATAAAAATTAATTCAAACTATTCATAAACGGCCCTTCAACACAAGTCCTTCTTCCTCTTTTGTCAACACATTTTCCACAAATTCCAACTCCGCAGCTTGTCATATAGTCCACAGAAGAATAAACCCTTTCAGGAGCAGAAACCTCTAACTCTAAAGGCAAAACAGCCTCTACCATTGCTCTTGGCCCACAATTGAAAAAATAGCTTCCAGAAATAAGAATTGACTCTCTAATTAAATCAGTAACAAGTCCTCGTTTTCCTAAACTACCATCTTCTGTTGCTATTCTGACAGCTCCATACTCTGCAAATCTCTCTGCATAAGCCAGATGCTCTCTATCTTTAGCCGCTAGTAAAGTTAAAACATTGGATTCTATAGATAATTTTTTAGCAAGAAGATGCAAGCCAGCAATCCCACACCCCCCTCCAACTAAAACAACATTAGAATTTCTAGGAACACTAGCTCCTCTTCCATAAGGACCTCTTATATAAACCTCATCGCCTTGTTTAAGAGAATTTAGTTTTTTTGTAAAAGGTCCTCTTTCCAAAACTCCAATAGTGAAAGGATTATCATCCATAACTGAAAAAGGCTTTTCTCCTACTTCAGGAATCCATGCAAATACAAATTGCCCCGGCTCTGCTTGAATGTCTTCTTCTATTTGAAAAATTCTAAAATCACAAGCTGCATCTATTCTTTTTCTTATCTTTACTTTCCTGTATTGCATATCAACTTTTTCCAACAAACCTTCTGCATTATTTGTTCCATTTTCTATATCAGAAACAAGAGTTGGAAAATACTTTACCAGCCCATCTTCGACCATTCCAACTAACCTCGTGCCAATTCCGACAGCATCTGCACCATTTTCTCTGTATCTCATAACATCTCTTGCAGTTCCAATTCCAGCCATTCCCATAATAAAAAAATCCTTACCAACTGCTTGTCTTGTTTCTCTTACACATCCTAAGCCTCTCTCCAAAATGCCTCTTCCAGAAATCCCTCCTCCTTTCTCGCTTGTCAATACTGGAAAACCATCAAAAAAGCGAATGTAAGGTCCAACAGTATTTATTGCAACAATACCATACCCTCCTGCTTCTTTAACAGCCCTTGCCAATTCTCCAATTTCATCCGTATTGGGCGTAAGCTTGAAAAGAACTGGTTTTTTAGTTGCGCCAACAGCAGCTTTTGTAAACTCATAAACTAAACCAGGTTCTTTCCCAATAAGCATGCCGCCTTTTTCAGAATGAGGACAAGAGCCATTTATTTCATGCATAGTGACAACATCATCAAGGGTTTCGATTACAGAAACAACCTCTTCAACACTACCGCCAAAAACCGACAAATTAATTACTCTGTCTTTTGGAATATCTGCAGCTAAAAGGCGCGCTCTAAAATTGTCTTTGCCAGGATTTGCTAATTTCACAGCATTTACAAAAGTCCCTTCATCAATCTGGGCTAGAATTGGCTCTCTTAATCCGTATTCTTTACCCGCGATTGGATGAGCAACTTCGTCACCTTCAGGAACAGTCCTTTCTTTCACTCCAATGCTCTTGGTTGTCCAGATTCCAATTTCAGGAATTCTTTTCAGCATCCTCTCTGCGCACGCCACATCAGTCATAATAATTCCCGAAGGAATTGTAAATGGCATAACCTTTTTTCCAGCTAATTCTATTTTTTTAACTTCCATTTTATTTTATTATTTTCTAGTTCCAAAATTATTTAAACTTATTTTAAAATTTTTCACTACTGCCGTTAAACAAATATTTCTAGAGAAAGTTTAAATAAAAGCAGAATATAAAGAATTAATGAAAAGTCATCCAAGACTATCCCAGCTTTTGGTTGAAACAGGTGCATTAAAAAATGAGTAACTTTAATGAAAAAGATGCACAAATAAGAAATCTTGCTGCACTTGCAAAAAGTCCAGGAGGATTTCAGTTTACAAGAACTTTTTTTCCATATACTTCTGGTGAAATAGGTCCTTACTACGTTCAAAGTGCAGCAATTATGCATGATGGAGAAGCATATTCAATGGCTTGCCATGACCTGGCTAATATGATTAAAGCATATGTTGGTGAAGAATTTAAAGGAATGATTTCTGGAGGAGAATCGAGGGATTGGTGCTTTTCTGGGCCTGTAGCTCAAATTTTACAAAGACCTCATGTAATGATTTACAAAACAGACGAAACCGGCCAATGTAAAGTAGTGGGAGCAAGTATAAAAGGACAGACAGTTGTTCATGTTGCCGACTTAAATAACGAAGGGACCTCTCCAAAGGATATGTGGGTTCCTACTATTAGAAGCGCTGGAGGAAAAATAGAGCATATATTTTTTTATGTTGACCGAAGAGAAAGCGGAGTGAAAGTAATGGAAGAACTAGGGTTGCAGTCTCATGCTGTAATTCCTTTGGATGGTGCTGCATGGCAATATCTTCAAGAGCTTAATATTGTAAGTCCTGAAATTTACGAACATCTTTGCAAGAGAATGGAAGATAAAGATACTTGGGCAAAAGCAATGTTGAGAAGCGATGAAGGTCTTGAAACTTTGGTTTCTTTATTGGCAAGCTCTAAAAACAGAGACAAAGCACATAAGATATTAAATGTCGGATATCCTGATGTTAGGGAGGAAGTTATAGATAAGCTTAAATCAAAGCGGACGCAATGGCCCGGAGTTTGGAGGTGGCTGGAAAAATGAAATTTGATTTAGCAGATGCCTGGCTTGAATCTGTAGAAAGAAAGAACTCCATTTTATGTGCCGGTATTGACCCTGCTGAATATCTTCTTGGTAGAAGTGAAAAAGGAACTGGTTTGCCTGCAGGAACTAAAAAAAGAGACTTTGTTTTGAGGTATTTAGAGGCTGTTGAACCCTTTATATCTGCATTTAAACCAAATGTAAGATATATTGAAGATGATGCTCTTTTATGCGAGCTTGGAATGTTTGCAGAAGATAAAAAGTTAGTTTATATTCATGACAGCAAAGAAGCAGATATTGGAGAAACAAACGACGCTGGAATTTTTAGAGCTGCATTAAGAGGAGCTCATGCTGTAACCCTTGCTCCATTCGCTGGAAATATGAAAGAAGCTGCAGGGCAGGGAAAAGATAGAAGAATCAGCTTAATTACAATGGGATTAATGAGCAGTCCAGATTATGCGAAAGTAAAAAATATGTGGGTTGATATTTCCGATGATGTTAATGCCTATGACTCTGATGATATTAAGGAAATAGATGGAGTTCCTCATACAAGATTTTATATAAAGCAAGTAAGAGACGCAAACAGGTTTGGGCTTGCAGGAATAGTGCTTGGAGCGCCAAGTACATTAAATCATATAGCCCCTGGAGAAGTAGAAAGAGTTAAACATTATGGAAGTCTGCTATTTAAGCTTGTTCCTGGAATCGGCGCGCAAGGAGGAGAAGTTAGCGCTTTAGCAAGATATTTTGAGGCAAAGGAACTAATTGCGAATGTTAGCAGAGCATTAATGTTTCCCGCAGGCGCTTACTCTTCAAAAGAAGACTGGATTTCTGCTGCTAAGACCTATAGAGATATGCTCAATGGCTTAAGAGTTGCAGCTTAACTAACAAACAATTTAAAAATACCTTTTCTTTCTATTTTTAATGAATCGCAAACAACTAATTAAAAAATATATTGGATTTTTTAAGGAAAAAGGGCATGAAGAAATACCTAATGCAAGTCTTATTCCTGAAAATGACCCTACTGTTCTTTTTACAACAGCAGGAATGCATCCAATTGTTCCTTTTTTGCTAGGGCAGCCACATCCATTGGGAAAAAGGCTATGCAACGTTCAAAGATGCATAAGAACAGGAGATATAGATTCTGTAGGAGATACCTACCATCATACTTTCTTTGAAATGCTTGGCAACTGGTCATTAGGAGACTATTGGAAAAAGCAGGCAATTGAATATACTTTTGAATTTCAGACAAAAGTACTTAAGATTCCAGTTGAAAAGCTGGCTATTACCTGTTTTATCGGAGATGAAAATGCTCCAAAAGACACAGAAGCAGCAGATGCCTGGCTTTCTTTAGGAATTCCAGAAAAAAGAATAGCTTTCCTTAAAGAAGATAACTGGTGGGGACCAGCAGGAAAAACAGGACCGTGCGGCCCTTGTACAGAGCAATTTTATTGGAAAGCCCCTCTTCCTGTGCCAGAAAAATTTGAACCAGAAAACAACAGATGGGTAGAAATTGGAAATGATGTTTTAATGGAATACAACAAAAGCGAAAAAGGGGAGTATCTAATTGCCTCTCAAAAGAATATAGATTTTGGAGGGGGAGTGGAAAGAACAATTGCTTCCTTATCTGGGCTAGATGACAATTATCTGGCAGACATGTGGCTTCCAATAATAAAAGAAATTGAAAAAATATCCAAAAAAAAGTACCAAAATGAAGAAGATAAAAGAGCAATGAGGATTGTTGCTGACCATATTAAAGCCTCTGTCTTTATAATAGCAGATGGCATTATTCCAAGTAATACAGAACAAGGCTATGTTTTAAGAAGATTGATAAGGCGGGCAGCAAGGTATGGAAGATTTTTAGGCATTGAAAATTTTACCAAGAAAATTGCAGCTCCTGTTTTCAAAATTTATGATGATTATGAAATTTTAAAAAAGAATAAAAAGAAAATTTTAGAAGAGCTAGAAAAAGAAGAGAATAACTTTTTAAAAACTCTGGAGCAAGGATTGAAACAAGCTGAAAAAATTTTCAATTCAAAGACTCCAATAAATAAAGATAAATTTGCGAGTTTAATGAAATCTCCTAACAAAGCAGATTTAATTGGAAGAATATTTGACAAAAAAAGAAACAAAAAACCCTACTCTTTGAAAGACCCCCCACTTTCTGAAAAAGAAATCGATGGTGCTGAAATAACAGGAGAAGAATCATTTTTGTTATATCAATCTTATGGTTTTCCCCTTGAAATGATTGATGAATTAGCAATGGCCAAAGGTCTTTTGCTCTCTCACCAAGACTTCAGAATTGAACAGGAAAAACATCAAGAATTAAGCAGAACAGCAACAGAAGGCAAGTTTAAATCTGGCTTAGCAGACAATTCAGAAATTGTTACAAGAATGCACACAGCCACCCATCTATTAAACGAGGCACTAAGGCAAGTCTTAAAAGATAAAAACATAATGCAAAGAGGCTCTAACATAACTCCAGAAAGGCTAAGGTTTGATTTTAATTTTCCAAGAAAGCTCACAGAAGAAGAGCTAAAAAAAGTTGAGTCTTTAGTCAACGAAAAAATAAAACAGGCACTTGAAGTAAAAAGAGAAGAGGTGACAGTAGAACAGGCAAAAAGTTCAGGAGCAATTGGAATTTTTGAGCATAAATACGGAGAAAAAGTCTCTGTTTACAGCATTGGAAATTTCAGCAAAGAAATCTGCGCAGGCCCTCACGTTAATAACACAAAAGAAATTGGCCATTTTAAAATCCAAAAAGAAGAATCTTCTGCAGCAGGCATAAGAAGAATTAAAGCTATACTCGAATAAAAAATAATCTAAGAAAAACTTTATTTGCCAGCATCAGTTAACCCTAAAATTCCCCCGATAATTGTTAATATATTAAGCCCCAATATCCCTACAATTAATGCGGTTATTCCTCCCTTTTTTACTGTATTCTTTTCTTTCATCCATTTCCCAGCCCTAACACCTAATGCACCATAAATGACAAATAAAACCCCTACCCCCAACAGAACAACTCCAAGGACAAGTCCGCCAGTAGGCTCGCTACCAGAAGATAGAATTACTATCACCAATGCAAGTACAATAAGGACTATGGAAATAAATAGCCATAAAATACCGCCTATTAATGCTAAAAGCGAGCCAGTTTTACTTTCCATCTTTTCTTATCTTCTTGCTATTTTTAAAGAGCTTAATACCAGTCAGCAGCTCAAAATTCAGCAGCTCAAAATATCTTAAAAATATTGTAAATGGAAGAACACACATCCCTACAGCTACTACAAACACTATGAAAAGGATAATCCCAAAAATAACTGCTAGAACTATAAAAAACAAAGGCAAACCCATCAATGTGTATAATAAAAATCCAATTCCAAAAAGGAGCAACCCTATAATAAGAAAAACAATTAAAGCCAAGATGGCAATAATCCCAGAGATGATTACAACAGCAAGAGTTAAAACAAGCCTAGCTAGCCAATAAATAAAAACTTCTAAAGGATTTTCTTTGATATTTTTCCAAATCTGCCCTAAAGAGAATCTAACTGTTGTACCTTTAACATAAGTGTAAGGAACTGCAAAATCATACAAGAACAAGAAAATTACCCATCTAATCAATAAAAAGGCCACTAATGCTAATACAGAAAGTATAATGTAAGGAATCCCAACAGTCTTTATTACCGGATTTCCTGCCATAAAACTATAAACATATGGGAAAGCAAGCCCTGCAATAACTAAAATCGTGATTATTGTAATAACAAACTTGAATAAAAATAAAGAAACTCCTTTAGAATTATTTCTTTTGAAAGGTTCTGTTAAGTCGAATATTTTAAAAAACCAAAATAGAAGCAAAAAAGATAATAGGACATAAACTCCTGCCCCAACACAACCGAAAACAATTTCTGAAGAAAGATTAGTATTGGATGTTACAGCTATGTAGATAGAATATCCGATAAATACAAGGAAAGCAAGAAAAGCTAAGTTTAAAACAATCGTAACAAAGATATAAAGAACAAGACTTAATCCAAATCCATTATATCTCTTAAATCTCTCGTTTTTTGTTAAAGAATCAAGAAAAATAAAGCTAAACACGCTTTGTATATAACTAAGAATCGTACCAAGAACAAAAATTATAGAAAAAATCAATGCTCCAAAAATCCAATAATCTTTTATGAACTCCCTGATCTGGGTTTTGACCTCTTCAAAGCTTACGCTTGTTCCGCTACTCCCCCCGCTCCCTCCGCCTCCGCTGCCCCCACCATTATAATTAAAACTGCTCCCACCTCTCCTAGCAGCAAATCCAGAAATAAAACTTAGTCTAAGCCACTCCCAAAAATCAAATGGAAAAATTCTCTCTCCAGTTTTATTTATCGCAGGGGATACTTCATTAAACGCATTCCATTTCATAAATTAATAATATGAGATATATATTTAAAAGTTACTGTTGCAAAATATATGTTTAAACACTAATCAAAGAAGTAGAGTTTCTTGTGGATAATAAAATATTTGGTTTTAAATCCATTCTTTCCTTGACAAGCGAGCTAAAAGTGTTGAAAGCTAATTGAGGAACATTGTTAATCTCGCTTAAATGAGCCAACATTATATTTTTTAATTTCCTAGCTCCATGCTCCATAACACACAATCCAGAATGTAAATTAGATAAATGCCCAATATCGCTTCCAATTCTCTGTTTTATAAAATAAGGATAAGGCCCCCTCTCAAGCATATTCAAGTCATGATTTGCCTCTAAAATCAAAAAATCAGAATCATTTACATTTTCAGTTACATTCTTGCAAGCGTGCCCTATGTCTGTTATTATAGAAAGAGTTTTGTCATTTCTGATAGTGTAAGAAACAGGCTCGCTAGCATCATGAGATTTTGAAAATGCCTCAACATTTAATCCAGCTATCTTAAAATTCTCGTTGCTTTTTATCTCATTTATCAAGCCTTCATTGCTGCATAAAAAGCCGTTTCTTATAGTGCCTTTTGTTGCGAAAATAGGAACATTGAATTTGCGGGCAAAAACATCCGCTCCCTTAATATGGTCTGTATGCTCATGAGTTATAAAAACCCCTTTTACTTTCTCAGCGTTTTCTCCAAGAGAAGCAAGCCTTTCAACAACCTGCTTGCAAGATATTCCTATATCTACTAAAATCGCGCTATCTTTATGCAAAACATAAAAGCAATTTCCACAGCTACCAGATGATAATGCAGCTACCTTCATTTTTTTATTTTTACCTCTTTTTCAACATATAAGCTTTATAGAATTAAGAAGCCAGTTATTTAAATATATGTTATTGTAACTCTATTTCTTTTAAAACTTTTTTAATAACCTCTTTAGCTTTTTCCACTTCTTCTTTTTTGTAAACATGAACTCCAAAAATTCCTTTAAAACTGTCATCAAACTGCGGCTTTTCTAAAAAAGCAAGCTGCTTTTTCATTGATGCTTTTAAACTCTTTATATCCCCTTTTACCAGGTGCTTTTTCAATTCTTCTTCATTGCAGGGCATTAATGCAACAATGTCCCTTATATCTGACAATCTTCCGCTATGAAATTTCATTGCAATAAGCAATTCTTTTTTTGGGATTGAAAATTCCAAATTATTTAGTCTATTTTTTGCAGAGTTTTTCTTTATATAATCAAATCCCCAAGTTGCATTAGTTGTTCTTGAAACTAAGCCGTTTATCAATAAATCCAAATCCACTGGAAGGTTCAAAAGCTTCTTTGCAAATCTCTTGAAATTCTCTCCATACAAAACCTCTACTTTTTTCTCATAGTGCTGTGTATATCCTTGTTTTTTCAATAATGTTTCAAATTTCTCTAAATCTACCTCGCTAACAACCAAATCTAAGTCAATAGAAAATCTTTTTTTATATGTAGAGACCGCATATCCCCCAACAACAATGAAATCTAAGTTTTCATCCAAAAGCAGGCTTAAAATTCTAAGAACTTCCTGCTCTCTTTCCAATAAACCATCTCTTGCTGATATCATTTTACTTATTTGTAATTCGTACGAACCTCTGCGTATTTTGCATTTAATTTTAAGCCATACATTAAATCCAAATGTTCCAATATATTTTCTAATTGCAATTTCTTGCACCATTCAACTAACTCATTTAAAGGCATAACAGGCAACCCATCTTTTTTCTCTATTTTAAAATTCTTCCTTGGGATAATGACAATCAAAGGCCTTTCCTTTAATACCTCTTTTTCTGTATACGAAATTCCATTATCATCAAAAACTCTCTTTAAAGAAAAAACATACTTTTTATTAACTTCTAAAAAATAAATTCTTTCATAAAAATCTCCTGTAACAAAACTCCCCTTTGTCCAGATTGTTGCTGCACTTCCCTTTACAAACCTAGCTTTTAAGTTTAACTTAGCATTTTTAATTAATTCCCAAAAAACCCTGTCTTTTCTTACGACTCCTATCACATTATCCAATTCCAAAAATTTGTTATAAATAGAATTCTTATTTATTTTTATCTTGTTTTTATTTCCTTTTTTTATTAAGCTTACAACTTCATATTTTTCTAACTCTAAAACCCATTTGTATACTGCAGAATAAGCAAATCCAATTCTATGAGCCAAGCTACGTATGCTTTCTCCATCTTTAGCATTCTTCACAACCGCCATTGTTATTTCATTTACTACCATATTCTACCCTTATCAATCTTATTAATTATCTTTTAAAAGATAATGGATATTTAAATGTTTGCATTTGACCTATTTTTTAGCTAGTTTCCAATAAATAATCTTTTATCTAGGAATATAAGTTATACCTGATTGTTTTGAAATCAAAACAGATTCATAACTTTTAATTAGATTAGGAAACCTGTTGCTTATTTCTCTCATAATACTATGAAACCTTTCGAAACTTTCCACTTCTAACTCCAGCTCGACATCCCACGGGCCAACGCACTGTGTTAAAGCAGTAATATTTGGATGGTTCGCGCAAAATTCAATCAATTGCGCTTCTTTTTCTTTGGTCTTATTCTGTAAATAAATAAAAGATTTGCAAAATTCTATCTTTAATTTTTCTAGGTTCAAGTCTATTCTGAAAGCAGTTATCACTTTCTTCCTGATAAGTTCCCTAATCCTATAGATTATCAAAGAGGGGGAAAGTTTAAGTTTGTCTGCAATTTTAACAATAGGGCATTTGGCATCACGCGTTAAAAATCTCAAAATCTCAAGGTCTGTATTGTCTATCTTCTCTTTTTTTACGCTTCCGCCGATGCAGGACATTTTTCCTTCTCTGTTATTTAACATCCATTTCCTGCTGTAAACATAATATTGCAGGGTCGTAGTAGTCTGTTTTGTTGAAATATGGCTGCTGAATTTATTTAAGAAGTTTGAGAGTATTTTGTTAAAATCAAAAATATCCTGCGCCCAAAAAGCAACTATTAAGTCCCATCTTCCGCTGCAAATAGCGATCCATGCGGTTCTTGTTTGTTTACCAAGATAGTCTATTATCTTCTTTTCTATGTCTTCTGTAACATTCTGGTATTGCAGATAAACTTTGTAAGTTCCATAACCAAGTTTTGCGACATTCACTTCTGCAAAAAATCTTGTTATAATCCTTTTATTAATTAAATTCTTGACTCTATAATTTACTCCTTCTTTGCTTATCTTTACTTCTTTGGATATTTTTTTATTCGATTGTCTGCAATCCTTGTCCAACTCATAAATTATACTCTTATCCTTCAAGTCAATTAATTCTTCCATATTTAACTATAATTCAAATATATTTATAAATTTTTGCATTTTGAGCTAAAAAATATAAGAAAAATTAATAAATATAAAAGAACTAATAATTTCAACCCAAAGGGAAAAGAGTTCTGATAGGAATTTGAAAATGGCAAAAACAATAGATTGTTGCATTAAAAGTCCATATGACTCCAGAATAAATTACAGTTCTAATTATAAATGTCCCGAGAAACGAAGAATCGCTGCTGTTTTATTTGAAAATTATGAGATTATGCCTTCTGGCAACGATAGAATCGAGATAGCAACATTTTCCTCAACAAATCAAGCTATTATTATTCCTTGTAGGGGTTCTGGAATCGAATTGATAAAAGCAAGACGCAAATCCAAAGGAAGACTTATAACTAAATTAGACAATTGGACTCATATTAGAATAAAAGAAGGAAATAGAAATTATAATTATCTATTTATTTTTGGTTCTTAAAAATAGGAAAAGAGTTTCACTCCAGATAAATTGCAGGCTTTCCAGGCTTTGCCTTTCCTGCTTTATTTTGCGGGTCATACTTATTTTTATCATTGACAGTAAAAATGTTAATCTCCATATTTGTTAATCTGGAGATACGTTCTTTAGATTCATTATACAACTCAAATTCCTTAGGAATAACATAGATAAATGCCTTCTTTACAATTTTGTTTTGTTTTTGTCTGATTAGTTTTATAATATTATTTAGGTCTGCAATCGTCTGCTCTATTTGCTTTTCCTGCTTCTCTAGTTCTAAATCAATCATTTTTTCATTAACTTTAGGCCACTCTGAGATTGAAATAAAATCTTTTTTGCCAAGCTTGTTCCAGATTTCTTCTGCAATAAATGGTGCAAAAGGTGAAAGAACTTTGGTCTGAATTTCTATAAATGCACTTAAAAGATTCTGATTTGCTCTGCTTTTATTAAGATACTCCCTTAAAACTCTTTGCATTTGATAAATAAGCCTATCAAAAGCAGTTCTAAACATCATATTTTCCATTGCTTCGGTTCCTTCTTTTAATAAGCTGTTGCTACTGGATAAAAAAAGTTTATCAGACTTGCTTAACTCACTTTTTTTTGCTGCGCGGTAATTATGAATAGCAAAATTGTACCATTGTTGCAATTTCTGCTTTATATTTTCTGCATTGCTAAAATCGAAATTGGGATCGTCTAATCCCTCTCCGCCTAACATTAATCCAGATCGGATAACGTCAGCAGGATATTTATCTAGCATTTGCCTTATTGTATAAAAATTTCCTTTGCTTTTAGACATCTTATCCCCTCCAACTAAAAGCCAGCCATTAATGCTGAAGCCTAAAGGCCAATATTTTTCTTGAAAAATGGCCGTGTGATTAAATAAACAAAAGGATAAATGATTTTGAACTAAATCTTTTCCAGAACTCCTAATATCAAAGGGGTACCAATACTGAAATTCTTTTTGCATTTCTTGCATTTTTTTGTCTCCTTTTCCTTTATTTAAAAAAATAAAATCGAAAAAATCATCATTTATTTTTTCTTCAGGATATTCTTTTATTAAATGAGCAATTGTATAATAAGCCATATAAATTGTAGAATCAGATAAGGATTCTATTACCCATTTTTCATCCCAAGGCAATTTCGTTCCAGTTCCATGATAATGAGTGCATGCCCAATCCTTTAACCAATCTAATACATAAGTGAACTGCTGCCTGACAAGATCAGGGTACAATTTCATCTTATCCAGAGCCTTATGGGTTATTTTTTTCCATTCTGGATCACCATACTTCAAGAACCATTGATCTGTTGTAATTTTAACAACGCAAGGAGTAAGGCACCTGCATACAACTTTTCCTTCTAATTCATAAAACATTACAGCGTCTCCTTTTTCAGTAAGAGTTTTTTTCAAATATTCTTGGCATTCAGGAACACTCATTTTAGCACACGCACCGCAGTTATCCCTCATTATCCCCTTTCTGAAAACTCTCCTATTTAGTTCTCCTTTCGCTTTTTCTAGAGCTTCTTTATCTTTTGAAGATTTAACTCCAAATTCTTTTCCTATATCTTCTCCAAGATTCTCCCCCATTCCGGGGACTGTAATTATATAAATAGGTTTTAATTTTTTAACAATATTCTTATTTAATCCATATTTTTTCTGCAGCCCTTCATCTTCTTGTATTTTTCTTAGTTCAAATAAATCAACAGGATCTTCTAATGCAGAATAGACAATTCCTGAGCCGATAGAAGAATCAATAAACCAAGCAGGCAAAGCAGTTATTTCATAATCTACAACAGGCCCTTTATAGATTTTGCCTATTAATTCTTCAGGTTTAATATCTTTGATAATTTCAATGTTTTCTTCATATTGACTTCTTATCTTATCAATAACTTTTTTTCCTACAACCCATTTTTCTTTTTTTACCTTTACTACAGAATACTCTCCTTTAGGGTCAACCCATAAATTAGTCTGCCCATAAAACGCATCTGGCCTTGTAGTTCCGGCCATTATTATTAAATCAGAATTTTTCATTCTAAATTTACCCCAAATAAAATCTTGGGTTGTAATTCCTTCGCCCTCGACTCTGTCATGATCTCCCACAGGCATATTATCTTTAGGGCACCAAACAACCGGATGTTTCCCTGTATCTACTAATCTTTTTTCTTTTAGTTTTCTAAATTGCCAACCTATAAATTTATCATATCTAGAATTAAGCGAAGTTGTTATAAAGCTGCGCCTCCAATCTACGCTATTCCCTATTCTAGAAAAATCTTCTTTTGCAGCAGGCACAAAAGTATCTATCCAGTGCTGAACTTCTGAAAATTTTGATATCTCTTTTTCAGAAAACCCCATTGATTTTATTATTTGAATTTGCTTTGGTTCTCCTTCTTTTATTCTTTGGGCAGCTGCCCAAACTGGAGTACCGGTACAATGCCATCCTTGTGGAAAAAGAACATTAAATCCACGCATTCTCTTAAACCTGGCCATTACATCGGCTCTTACAGAAGAAAATCCATGCCCTAAATGAAGATGGCCATTAACATAAGGATAGGGAAAATTAATAAAAAACTTATTTTTCTTATCAGGATTTGCTTCAAATACCTTTTTCTCTTCCCATTTCTTCTGCCATTTTTTTTCTATCTTCTTAAAGTCAATTTTTTCTTCTTCCATAGTTATCCTAACAATTCTCCATTTTTAAATTATTTCCTCACTACATTTAGTTCTTATAAAATGATAAAATGCCTCGTAAGCCTCTTTCATCCTTTCTTTGGACCTTTGATTATATGGGCATAAACATATTTTAGGAAGCTCTCCATTAAATGGGCAGTCGTTCATATCCAAGATGCTCAATTGATTTTCAGGGGACATCCATTTATTAAAGTGGACATTAGAGCCATTAACAGTCACCCCATATTTATAGACCGTATCAGAATCAGGCAATACAACCTCGGTCTCATACTCCCTTGTATGTTCGTTCCATTCCATACTTTTAACAACAAATTCAAGAGCCATTTTTCAGAAAAAATATTTAGATGGCTCTCTATAAGAGGGCCACGACTAACACGAGTACTAGAACAAACTGATAAAGTGTTAGTTCCATGTCGAAAATGGTTTATTTAGGCTCGATACCATTTTCGAGCATCCTAAAAACCCAACGAATAAATAAGAGGGTTTTTTTGATAAAAAGAATAAAGAAGATACCTTTATATATCTTTCTTCACTTTAATAATTATGGCATCAAAAAAACAAAAAAAATCAAAAGCTGAAAAGAAAACCGAAATAAAAGATAAAAAGAATAATAAAGAAAAACCCAAAGAAAAGATAATAAAGATAAAAGCTGTTTTTGATGGAGAGTTCGTTTTCTCAAATAAAAAAGAAGCAATGGCTCTCCATGCCCAGTCAAGATTTGGAGAATTAAAGTCAGGAAAAATAATTTATTCTACTTTTGAAGCTCTTTATCTTCTAGAAAGAGGAAAGATGGAAGTTTCTTTAGGAAAAAAGAAGCTTAAATTCGAGCAGCTTCTAGAAGAAGCAAGAAAAAAAGACAAGAACATAAGGACAAAATATATTGTTTTTAGAGACATGAGAAACAGAGGATTTATTGTTAAAACTGCTTTGAAATTCGGAGCAGATTTCAGGATTTATGACCGGGGCATAAAGCCAGGAGAAGACCATGCCAAATGGATTCTATATCCCGTTTCAGAAACCTCCAGTTTAACCTGGCATGATTTTTCAGCAAAAAATAGAGTAGCTCATTCTACAAAAAAGAACCTTCTTATAGGAATAGTAGATGAAGAAGAAGATGTGACTTATTATGAGATTAGATGGTTGAAACCATAACTAAATCACAACAAACTTTATAATCTTTAACCATCTTCCTCTTACATGCCAAAAACTGACCCACTAGAAACAAAAAACAAGATACTCGGTATCCTCAGGTTTAGAGGCCCTTCTTTGCCCATACATATAGCCGGCCAGATAAAAATATCCTCAATTTTTGCAGGAGCTTTTCTTTCAGAGCTGGCAAACGAAGATGCTATCCGAATAAGCAACATAAAAGTAGGAGGCTCTCCTTTATACTATATAAGGGGCCAGGAAAGTATGCTTGATCCTTTCTATAAGTATCTGCCAGAAAAAGAAAGGGAAGCTTTTTTATCTTTAAAACAAAATAAAATCCTGGAAGATAAAAAGCAGGAACCTGCAATAAGAGTAGCATTAAGAAGCATAAAAGATTTTGCAATCCCTTTTAAGAAAGACGAAGAAATTTTCTGGAGGTTCCATTCAACAACAGAACAGGAAGTGAGGGGTATTTTAGAGCCAGAAACAGAAAAAAAGGAAGAAAAAATTACAGAAACAAAAGTAAAAGAAGAGAAAAAGGAAGAAAAGGTAGTAAAAGAAGAAATTGAAGAAAAACCAGTTGAAAAAGAAGAGAAAAAGGAAGAAAAATTAGAAGTTCCAAAACCCAAAGTACAACCAGCCAAAAAAGATAGGCAGCTGGATATTGGCTTAAAAATAGCAAAAAGAGAGAGAAAAGAAAAGCCAAAGCAAGTTAAAAAAGAGGTACAGGAAAAGTTTCAAAATCCTTTAATAATTCCAGATACTGTTAAAGAAAAGCCAAAACCACCTTTTGTGACAGACATTATTGAAAAAATAAGCAAAAAATATAAAATAATTGAAGAAAAATACTACAAGCCAAAGGAATACAGCTGCATAGTCCAGATAAATTCTGAGCTTGGCCCAATAAACTTCCTGGCATTCGCAAATGATAAAAGAAAGCTTTCTGAAACAGACCTAAGGAAAATGCTATCTGAAGCCCAAAAAATACCCCTGCCCGCCCTTGTTCTGCATAAAGGAGAAGTCAGCAAGAAAGCAATAGACTACTCCAAAGCCTATTTCTCTGTTTTAAAAGTTGAAAAGATATAAAAAAACTCTCAAATTGCTCTTCAAGGGTTTTTTAATCGAAAGCTTTATAAATAAGCATATCTTACTATAAGAAAGTAAGAATAGGAGGAAATTTAAACATGGCAGTTGAAATGGTAAAAATGTCTTCAAAAGGGCAGATTGTAATTCCCCAAGACATAAGAGCAGAGATATGTGCAACAGAAGGAACTATCTTCGCAGTAGTCAGCGGAAGGGACAGCATTGTTTTAAAGAAAGTCGTAATGCCCTCAAAAGAAGAGCTAATTTGTGAGCTTAAAGAGATAGCAAAGGAAGGAACAAAAAGGGCCCAGAAACTAGGAATCCAAGAAAAAGATATACCTGGTTTAGTCCATAAGGCAAGAAAAAATAAGTTAAAATGAAAATTGTATTTGACACAAATGTGTTGATATCTGCTACTTTATGGGATAATAGTGTAGCTCAGAAATTTTTATTCAAATGTATACAAGAAAATACGCAAATTTTTTCTTCTCAAGAGATAATCGAAGAGTACAAAGAAATTCTTGCCAGAGATTTTGGATATAATAAGCAAGAAATCGGGGGAATACTTGAAAGAGTTCTTAGGTTTGTTACTTTAGTAATTCCAAGCAAGAAAATTAATGCTGTAAAAGAAGATGCGGATGATAATAAAATCATAGAATGCGCCATTGAAGCTGATGCAGAATACATTATCTCATATGATAATCATCTTCTAAGGTTAAAGGAATATCAAGGAATAAAAATTGTTAGGCCAGAAGAAGCACTTGGATTATAAAATGTTCTTCAAAGGTCTTAAAGTATATAGACATTCTTACCACATACAGCAAAAAACAGGCTTTTTACACAATAACAAACTTTAAAAACATACAAAAACAAAGGTTTGAATAAGAAATTTAAGTAATTTGACTTATAATGGGACGTATAAAATCAACATTAGTCAAGAGAACAGGGCATAATTTGCTTAAAGAAGAGAATAATTTTAGTGAAGACTTTAATGTAAACAAGAAACTGTTGGGAAATACAATGCCTAGCAAAAAAGTAAGAAACAAGATTGCAGGGTACATCTCTAGACTTAAAGTACAAGCTAGAGAAGGAAAAGTTCAGTAAATTATACTAAGCAATTTCATTGCTTATTGAAACAGAAAACAAAATAAACCAGGAGGTCAAAATGGCAGAAGAAATCAAAACAGAAAAAACAGAAAGAACTGAAAGAAAAGGCGACGAAAACGTTGTTTTTATCGGAAGCAAGCCTTTCATGAACTACGTCACTGGAGTTGTAATGCAATTTACAACAAAAGGAAGCGCAGAAGTCATCATAAAGGCAAGAGGCAAATTTATCAGTAGAGCAGTGGACGTAGCAGAAGTTGCTACAAAGAGATTCCTTAAAGAACACAATATAGGGGTAAAGGACATAAAAATTGACAGTGAAGAATTCGAGAACAAAGAAGGAAAGAGAGTCAACGTTTCCACAATCGAGATAACCTTAACAAAAAAGTAAAAACTGATTTTATTTAACAGGGTTTATTTTTTCCCTTTTTTATTTTTTATTTATTTTAACTTATTATTTTCTCCTATTTTCTTTCTTTTTGATTTCCCAAAAAGCCTCCTAAAAAAGCCTTTCTTTTTAGCCTCCTTCTTTTTAATCCCTCTTTCTATTAATTGGTGACTTATTCTGTCTACCTTTTTTGTCAGCCTATCTATTTTTGCATTAATCTCTTCCACATCTTTAGTCATTTTAGATATCTTTGCTGCAGATTTCCAATTAAAAAAAGCCCTTAAAATAAGGTAAATTATGTAAATAATAAGAGCTATTCCAATTATATTAAAGAACGTTATAATAGAAGAGACAGAATTAGTTAGAGCCCTATTCAACTCGCCGCCCAAATCAGTTATATTAATAATATCAGCCATTTTACTTTATCCTCTTTTTTATTCATAATACAAGGAAACTCGCTTTTATAAAAGTTTTTAAATGACTTATATCTTGCTTTCTTATGGCTGTATAGCTTAGTGGAAGAGCGCCGCTCTCATAAGGCGGAGGTCCCGAGTTCAATCCTCGGTACAGCCATTTTTTAAAGAAAATGCCAGATTGTAAAAAACAAATAAATCTAAAGAAGTGCAATTGTACTTACAAAGGATGTTCTAGAAAGGGCATCTGCTGTGAATGCTTAAAATATCACTTAGAAAACAAAGAGCTCCCAGCTTGCTGTTTTCCAGCAGAAGTTGAAAAAACTTACGACAGAAGCTTCAAAAAATTTGCAGAGTTAGTTAAAGAAGGAAAAATTTAAGTTTATTTTTCATCAAAATAAATTTCTTTTATTTTTTTATCTTTAAGAATTTCTTTTCCTCCTTCTAATGCAATTTTTCCATTCTCAAGAACATAAGTTCTATTAGAAATTTTGACCGCCTGCTTTGCATTTTGCTCAACTAGCATAATTGAAATTCCCTCTTTATTAATTTTTTTTATTATTTCAAAAATTTCCTTCATTGTTTTTGGAGCTAATCCTAATGAAGGCTCATCCAACAAAAGTAAAGAAGGGTTTTGCATTAATGCTCTTGCAATAGCCAATACCTGCTGCTGACCTCCTGACAAACTAAAAGCATACTCGTTTTGTTTTTCTTTTAAAAAAGGGAATTTCTTAAAGATTTCTTGGATATTTTTCTCAACAAGGTCTTTGTCATTAAAAACAAACGCGCCCATCTCAAGGTTCTCTCTAACCGTCAAGTCAGAAAAAACCTGCCTTCCTTGAGGAACATAGCTTACTCCTTCATAAATCAGCTCATGGGTAGGCAGCTTTGTGATGTCCTTGTCCTTAAATATTATCTTCCCAGAATAAATTCTGCATAAATTAAAAATGCTTCTTAAAGACGTTGATTTCCCAGACCCATTTGGCCCGATAATAGCTACAATTTCTCCCGGGTTTACCTCTAAACTGATTTCATGCAGCACTTCCATGCCGTCGTATCCTGCTTTAAGATTTTGTATCTTTAACATTTCAGTCTCCTAAGTTATATCTCACAAACTTCCCCTCCTTAACTGTTTTTATAAAAAAATCATAGGAAACATCCCCATTAGAATCAAAGGATAATGGCCCGAAAACTGAATTATAATCTTTTAGGTTTTCAATATAATTTTTTATGCAGTTGTAATCTTTTTTACATTTAATGAATCCCAAGGCAGTTATCTTAAAAGCTTCATAACCCTCTGCTGTGTACCCATTTGGCTCTTGATTGTATTTTTTCTTGTAGGGGTCTACTAATTCTTTGACTTTAGAATTATTTGAGTAAGGATCAAAAGCATAACTATATAAGAAGCCTTCAGTAAAGTTGCCTGACTGCAACAGTATAGGATCTTCTGCTCCTCGAAATCCAATAAATTGAGCAGGGATATTCATTTCCTTGGCTTGTTTTATTATAAGCACAGTATTAGAAGCTATTCCGGCTGCGAAAACTGCATCTGATTTTTCTTCTTTTATTTTGAGTAGCAAAGATTTAAAATCTGTTTCAGTTAGTTCAAAGCCTTCGTAGATGTCTATTTTTATGCTCTTTTCTTCCAGCCCTTTTTTTACAGATTCAGCAATACTTTTGCCTATCTCGTTTTCCATGTATATTATGCTTATTTTCTGATATCCTTTATCTTTAATGAAATTCACTATTGATATTGCCTCAATATCTGTTTTTGGGCTTACTCTAAAAGAAAGATCTCCTGGAGTTGAATAGTCTGAAGCAGATGCAGAAGCCGCCATCTGCAAGATATTATCATTTTTTGCAAGAGGCAGAACTGATAATGACGGGGCGCTTGCATGTGTTACCACAGCATCGATATTGTTTATTTCCCTTAGTTTTTTATATGCATCTACCCCTCCTTTAGCAGAGTATTGGCTGTCTTCATGATAAACCTCAAATTTAAAATCCGGATATTTGCTTCTTATCTCTTCTGCTGCAATATCTACTCCCTTCCTGTTTTCTTCACCGTAATAAGCAGCATTACCCGTGAGTGATTCTATAACCCCGATTCTGATGACTTCATCTTTTTTAGGCCCGTTTGCATAAATCCCTAAGATAACTATTACAAGTATCAAAACAATCAAAATGCCCCACAAACTCTTTTTCATGAAAAATATAAGAGAAAGATGTTTTTAAAATTATTCCTTATCTTAGTCTCCTAAATAAGCCTCTAAAACTTGCTTGTTGTTTTTTATCTGTTTTGGGGTGCCTTGTGCGATTATTTTTCCTCCATCCATTACAATTACTTCGTCTGCTATTTTTAATGTGAAATCAATGTCATGCTCGATAAACAATATTGTTTCGCCACTCTTTTTTAGCTCTACTAATATTTTTGCTATTTCTCTTCTTAATTTAGGGTTGACTCCTGCAACCGGTTCATCAAGCATTAATAGATTATGGGGTTTTATTATTGCTCTTATTATCTCTATAAGCCTTTTTTGCCCATAACTTAAATTTCCTGCGATTTCACCTTCAAATTTTCTCATTCCCACTAAATCAAGCTGCTTTCTTATTTTTTCTTCATCCTTTTTTTCATGTACATGCATATAAAATAGATTTTTCAAGAATTTGGTATCCTCGTTATCTAAAGCTAAAAGAAGATTCTCTTTAACAGTCAAATTATTAAAAAGCCTAGACTGCTGGAAAAGTCTTGAAATTCCTTGATTTGATATTTGATATATTCGCATCTTAGAAATGTCTTTTTCTTCAATAAAAATCCTGCCAGAATTTTCTTTTAAAATACCGCAGATAAGATTAAACATCGTGGATTTCCCGCTTCCATTTGGTCCGATTAAAGCAGTTATTTTTCCTTTTTTTATTTCAAAACTACAATTATCAACTGCTTTAATTCCTCCGAAGTGTTTTGATAAGTTTTGAACTTTTAGCATCTTACCCCCCTTTTTATATAATACCAAAGAAAATGTAGATTAATAAGTTTTTGTATTAATAGAAATGTAGAAAACAAGAAGAGGCTAATCTTTAGGGTATACAGATATAAGAGTATTCCTTTATTATATCAATTGTTTCTATTGTCTTTATTATGCTACTAAACTTATTTCTTATGTCCAGAATTATCTTATTAAATTGCTCGCTAGATTCAACTTCAAATTCCGGCTCAAGGTCCCAATCCCCGACACACTCAACAAGAGTTGTTATGTTCCTATTTGCATGGCAGTAATCAATAAACTTTTGAACATCTTCCTTGCTCGCCTTTCTTAAAGAAATAAAGCATTTAAAAAATTTATACCCGATCTTTTCTAAATCTATAGAAATTCTGTAATCTGCTATAACTTTCATCTTTTCTAGCCTTCTAATTTTTGAGATTATTGTTTTAACTGAAAGATTAAGCTTTTTGGACAAGTCTAAAATAGATGCTCTTGAATTCTTTGCGAGTATCTTCAATAATTGGCTGTCTTTTTGGTCAAGCTTGTTCTCTTCCAAACTCTTAATCCAGTATTTTATTTCAGCAGGGTGTTTTGTTTCAAGAAGATATTCTCTATAAAAATAGGGTGCTTCTACTAAAACAGAAATACTCTTGTTAACAATATCTTCTCCAATAGTATTCAATATCTTTAATTTTATCTCATTTAGCTCCCCGGGACTTTTAACTAATAGCCCAATAATAAAATCCCATCTTCCAGATACTTTTGCAGCCCAATAAACCGGAAGTTCCCTAATAAGTTCTAATATTTTTTTCTCTTTTGTTTCTGTAAAATTTTGAAGCTGGAGATAAATTTTATAAGGCACAAGACCCATGATAGAAGGACTGATTATTGTAACAAACTCGCGGATGATTCCCCTCTCAATTAACTTGTTAATCCTAAAGTTTACAACATTTCGATGAGCTCTTACTTTTTTGCCAATTTCTGCTGCACTTTGCCTGCTGTTTCTATCTAATTCATAGAGAATCTTCTTGTCTAATAAATCTAACTTGTTTTCTACCATATTGTTCATAAATAACCTTTATTTATAAATATTACCATTTTGCACAATAAATGATTAATTATTTTTATATAAATGGTAGAATTCACCAGATAGTGATTAAACCTCACAAGAATTAAAATGAAACCAAACACAAAAATAACAATTGCAGTATTAGTAATTTTAGCTATTGCTTTAATTTTAGTTTTGCAATATTCTAAATTAGAAGGTTTTGCAGTATCTGGCACAAAACAAACCGTGAAAATAGGGATTATTTTGCCTTTAAGCGGAGAGTATGCTATGCTAGGAGAAGGGATGAAAGATTCAATTCTTTTGGCTAAAGAGCAGGATAATAAAAACCATAATAAAAACTATGAGTTTATATTTGAAGACAACAAATTTGATAATAAGGAAACAGCAAACGCCGCGAATAAGCTGATAAATATAGATAAAGTAGATGCGATTATCTCAGTTTTTTCCAGCCCCGGAAATGTTGTATCTCCGATTACAGAAGAGAATAAAGTCCTGCATATAAGCTTAGCATCTGACTCAAATATTGCAAAAGGAGATTATAACTTTATACACTGGACAACTCCAGAAGAAGAAAACAGGGTGTTTATTTCAGAACTGCAGAAAAGGGGGATAAAAAGCGTAGGCGTAATAAGGCAGAATCATCCAGGAGCAGAAGCAATACTTAATAGCATGAAAAAGCAGGCATCAGAAAAAGGAATTACAATATATGAAGAGAAATTTAATTCAGGGGATAAAGACTTTAAAACAATAATTATGAAAGAAAAAGAAAAAAATCCAGATATCTATTTTATTCTTGCATATTCTCCTGAACTTGAATTAATTGCTAAACAAGTAAAAGAATTAGGGGTTACAAAGCCAGTGACTTCTATAGAAGCATTTGATGTGACAACCCAGCCTGAATTGTTCGAAGGAATGTGGTATGTTACAGCTGCTTCTCCAATTGAAAATTTCCGGATATCATTTAAAGAAAAATATAACAAAGAACCAGGTTATGGAGCAGGAAATGCTTATGATGCGTATAATTTGATTGTTAAATCCATGGATAGTGCAGATACGACTGAACAAGCAGCAGAAAACCTTAGAAATATAAGAAATTTTTCAGGGGCTTTAGGAATTCTTAATGTAGACAGCAATAATATTGTTCAAAGCAAAGCAGTTGTAAGAGAGATTGTTAATAATACTTTTGTTACAATTTCAGATTAAATTCTTATATTAAAATGCTGGCTAAAAAACAAAGCAAGATTCATGGGAAAGGCATTTTCACTGATGCATTTATCTTAAAGGAAACTCCTTTTTATAAGATACCCTTAAAGAAAGTGTATTATAAACCCGAGCTCATGTATGCTTATATTGGAGAGGGAATATCTGTTTCTGATAAAAAGGTCTTGAATTGGATTAACCATTCGTGCGAGCCGAATGCAAGAATAGACACTAAGAAATTAGTTTTAGCTGCGATAAGAGATATTTTGCCTGGTGAAGAAATAACTGTAAATTATAATGACACTGAAGTTGTAGGGTCAAGAGTAGCATGTAATTGCAGAAGTGAAAATTGCAGAAGATATTTTATTATCCGCTCTCAGCCGCCAAAATGAATGTCTTTAGTATTTTTTAGCCGGAGTCTTAATTTACTTTAACAAACTTTCCATCTTGTACTGTTTTTATAATGATTTTCTTATTAATGTCACCATTTTCATCAAATTTGAAATCTCCACCAGCCCCATTATATATACCCATTTTTAAGAAATACTCTTTAATATCCTTTGGATTATCTCCATTTTTCTCAATGGCTTTTGACAACACCATCATAGCATCATAGGAATTTGCTGCGTAAAGTGAAGGGTTTTCGTTATATTTTTCTTTGTATTTGTTTACAAATCCGGTTTTATCCTTATCAAGGGCGCTATCATCTGGATAAGCATAGACTAATCCTTCTACTTCATTTTTATATTCTTTGACTAAAGGGTCATTCTGGACACCCCATGAAGAAATCCATTTAACATTTATATTAAGTTCATCAGCTTGTTTAATAATTAAGCCAATTGGGGGCCCAGTAGCATGAAGATTGAGGATTGTGTCTGGTTCCTTTTCCATGACTTTTATAATTTCGGTTCTTAGATCATTTTGAGTCAAAGGAAAACTTTCTTCTGCGACTATTTCTCCCCCCAACCCTTCAAAATATTTCTTAAAATCTTGGGCGTTTTCAACACCGAAGGGTGTAGCTTGCCTTAATACTGCGACCTTTCTTGCGCCCATCTCATTATAAGCATATTCTGCAAGCTTTTTCATCATCCCGTCAGTTGTAGGAATAGTCCTAAAAAATAGGTCATCATTACTTAGCTCATCTAATATTGCGATAGGTGAAATTAGTATTACGCCCTCTTGATTTGTGATAGGGACCATTGCCACAGTAGTAGAACTCCAAGAGTCCCCTATAATATAGTTTACCTGGTCTACGTTAACCAATTTATGTACTGCTTCAACTGCTTTATCAGGAGCTGTAGCACTATCTTCTATGATTAATTTTATCTGCTTTCCATTAATGCCACCTCGATTATTGATTTCTTCAACTGCTAAAGTAACGCCTCTTATTTCTTCCTGGCCTGCATAAGCTCCTACGCCAGTCTGTGTTGCTACTACCCCTACATTGATTGTATTTTTACTGTCCTTGACAACAAGCCCAGTTAAGTTCAAGCTTATTATACTGGCTATTATCAATAATAAGATAATGATAATGCTGATTGCTGTTTTTTTGTAGGTCATTTTAATAACTAGATAGTTGTAACATATTTATATGTATATCCTACAATATTGTAGGAGTATAATAAAATTTAAAAAGGTAAAATAACTAAAAAGTTTTATGGACACTCAGATATTAGAGAACATCGGATTAACCCCTAGTGAGATAAAAATTTATTTGGCGTTGCTTGAATTAGGATCTGCTAGCGCAGGTGAAGTGCTAGAACAGGCTGAGATCCAAAATTCTGTCTTTCATTTTTGCGTGAATAAATTAATAAGCAAGGGGCTTGTCTCTTACATAAGCAAAGGCAAATCCAAGATTTATAGCGCAGCAGACCCTGAAAATTTCCTTTTGTATCTAAAAGACAAAGAAGATGAATTAAAGAAATTGCTTCCAGAACTAAAAGAAAGGCAAGCGAGCATTAAAGACAAATCAGAAGTTGAATTATTCGCTGGAATTAAAGGAGTGATTAATGCTCTTAATTCATTAATAGCTGATACTAAGAAAGGAGATGAATTTTTATTTTTTTCTATGGTTGTTGAAGATAAAAACGAAGAAGTCCAGGAGTTCTATGAAAGATATGACCTAAAAAGAAAATCAAAAGGCCTGGTCACAAAAGGCATTGCCCCAATTAAACTCAAGCATCTCTTTGAAAAGAGGACTTATCTTAGGATGAAATATTCAGATAAACCCCTTCCATCAAATTTTGCTGTTTGCAATGACAAAATGATTTTGATATCTTGGGATGAAAAACCTCACGCAGTCTTAATCAAAGCCAATAATCTTGTCAACCAGCAAAGGGATTTTTTTAATCGTTCATGGAGTAGTTTAAAATAATAGTTGAAAAATAAAAAAGAAGGTCCGCTAGATTATTCAACCTTCACAAACTCTCCATCAATAACCTTATAGACTGCATATTTTACACCAGTTCTGTCTCCTTCACTGTCAAATCCAACCGCCCCGCTTGCTCCATTAAAAGATAGCCCTGATAAAGACTTTTTAACTCCTTCTACATTATCCCCAGAACTTTCAATAGCTTTTATCAAACTAATTGCCCCATCATAAGCATACATGCTGTATACTGATGGTTCTTCTCCAAATTGCTTAATGTAATTCGCTTTAAAGTTTAAATAGTCTGTAGGATCTTCTTGGAATAAAGTGTATATTCCTTCGCTATCTTTTATTCCAATGTCATCTAAAATCTCTTGGTCATAAAAAGTTTCAGAAGTTAGAATGGTTGCAGATATTCCCAATTCTCTTATTTGCTTTATCATTAAAGGGTAATCATTTTTTGCACCAGCAATTATTAAAACATCTGGATTTGCCTGCTTAATTTTTGTTAATTGAGTTCTGAAATCAGAATCACTTAGAGTATATAATTCGCTTGCAACTACATCAGCTGAAGCCCCATTTTCAACAATATTCTTTATTCCAATACCGTATGCATCATTTCTATATATTCCTGCAATTTTTTTGGGTTTTAAGTTGTTATTAAGATAATCAACTATTTTAGAAGCCTGATAGATATCTGAAGGACAAGACCTAAATACGTAATCTTTATCAGTAGTTAGTCCTGGAGCTGAACCTAAAGTAATCATAAGTATTCTTTTATTATCATTAGCTATTGGGGTAATAACTGAAGTTGCTCCACTTCCCTGAACAGACATTATATAATCTACATTATCAACATTGACAAGCTTGCTCATGCCAGTAGCTGCTTTTGTAGAATCCATTGCATCATCCTCCACGATGAGGGTTAATTCTCTTCCATTTATTCCCCCCTTATCATTAATCTCCTTAACTGCTAACTCCACAGCATTCTTCATAGGAGCCACATAAGATGCATATTCCCCAGTAAAATGCCCGATTATTCCTATTTTTATTGGCTCATTATTAGAGACAACGCTTCCAGTAGTCCTGTTATTTATAACTAAAATCCATGTCAGAGTAATTACTATTAATGCTACAATTGCAAAAATAAAAAAGGTTTTGGCTGAAGCTTTATTTTCCATTTTAGCTAGCCTCCCCAATTATATCTATTGTAATCTTAGCAATAATCCCTGGCATAAGCTCTTGTTCCAGAAGCTTAGGTATGACTATAATTGCCTGACCGCCGTGTTTGGCTATTCTTTTAGTTATGGTGAATTGTTTTGTTTCCATTTTTTCTCCTTGATTTGTTCTTGTGTTTATCATTTGATTTGTCCTTAGTTTAGTTGATTCATGCAGATATATCAAACTTTCTTCTTATAATTTTGACAAATTAGTAAGATTTATATATTTAATACTCATAAAACTAATATGGAAAAAAATATTATTAAATTAGATAAAAAAGATAAGAAAATACTTTATTATTTAGATCTCAATAGTAGACAGTCCCTCTCTCAATTATCTAAGAAGGTTGGTTTAAGTAAACAGGTTATAGATTACAGAATAAAGAATTTTATAAAAAAAGGATTAATCTCAGAATTTTATACAGTTATTAACATCTCACGAATAGGTTATACGCATTACAAATTGTATTTTAAATTTCAGAGCGTAAGTATAGAAAAAGAAAAAGAGATAGTTAATTATTGGACTAGATCAAAAAACTCTATTTGGGTTGCATCCTGCAGGGGAAGGTGGGATTTAACAATCTCTCTTTTGGCAAAAGATACAAATGAACTTGGAGAGATTGTAACAGAATTTATGAATCATTTTTCCCAGTTCATTCTGGAGAAGGATATATTCATTACCCATATTTCTCCTGTTTTTACAAAGAAATATCTAACTGAACAAAGGGAGAAAAAAGAGTTTACCTATATTGGCAAGATTGGAGGTTACGACCTTGATGAAACCGAAAAAAAGATCCTATCCAGGCTATCCACAAATGCAAGGATTCCAATTTTAGATTTAATGAGAAAAACGGGGTTGACAAGAGAAGTAGTAACCTACAGAATAAAGAAGCTGATAAAAAATAATGTAATTTCCCAGTACAGGATTCTTATTGATTTAGATAAAATGGGCTATAAATTATATAAGCTCATTTTGAGATTACAAAATCTGTCCCAAAAAAGAGAAAATGATCTAAGAAATTTCGTTAATCATCATCCTAATGGAGTACAATTTCTCAAGCTCCTAGGAAATTGGGATATTGAATTAGAATTTGAGGTTGAAGATGAAGAGCATTTGCACGAAATCTTATTAGAAGTGAGGAATGAATTTTCAGAAGTAATCAGAGATTACGACACTCTTTTAATCAATAAGGAACATAAATTAAATTACTTTCCATTCTACTAGAATAATAAAAAGAGTTTGGATCATTCAACCTTCACAAATTCTCCATCAATAACCTTATAGACTGCATATTCTGCTCCAGTTCTATCTCCTTCACTATCAAACCCGACTGTTCCGCTAGCGCCATTAAAAGATAGCTTTAGCAAGTTTGACCTTACTTCTTGATTATTGTTTGAATCTTTTATAGCCTTGGTAAGGCTAATCATTCCATCATAAGCATATGCACTGTATGCTGAGGGCTCTTGGCCAAATTTCTGGATATATTCTTCTTTGAAGTTTACGAAGTCTATAGGATCTTTTTGGAATAAAGTATAGACTCCTTCAATATTATCTGCCCCGCTCTTGTCTAAAACGTCTTGATCATATAGCTCAGTAGACGCAAAGATAGTAGCGGATATTCCTAATTCTCTTATCTGTTTCAATAATGTAGGAAAATTATTCTTTCTACCAACGATTATTAAAACATCTGGATTGGCCTGCTTAATTTTTGTTAATTGAGTTCTGAAATCCGATGAAGTAGGTTCGTATAATTCGCTTGCAACTACATCAGCTGAAGCCTCATTTTCAACAATAGTTTTAATACCTATTCCATAAGGGTCGTTTGCATACAAGCCCGCGATTGTTTTTGGTTTTAAGTTGTTATTAAGATAATCGACCATTTCAGAAGCTTGATAAACATCTGAAGGAACTGATCTAAAAACATAATCTTTGTCTGTAGTCAAATCTGGAGCTGAACCTAAGGTAATCATAAGCATTTTTTTATTATCATTAGCTATTGGAGTAATAACCGAAGTTGCTCCACTTCCCTGAGCAGATATGATATAGTCTACATTATCTATGTTCACTAATTTATTCATGCCTGTAGCTGCTTTTGCAGAATCTGATCCATCATCTTCAACAACAAGAACTAATTTTCTTCCATCAATTCCTCCATTATTGTTAATTTCCTCAACAGCCAGCTCAACTGCATTTTTCATTGGAATCCCGTAAGATGCATAATCCCCGCTAAAATGCCCGATTATCCCTATTTTAATTGGCTCATTATTAGAGATAACCCCTCCAGTGGTCCTGTTATTTATAACTAAAAGCCAAATTAGAGTAATTACTATTAATGCTATAACTGCAAAAATAAGAAAAGTTTTGGCTGAAGCTTTATTCTCCATTTTAGCTAGCCTCCCCAATTACATCTATTGTAATTTTGGCAATAATACCTGGCATAAGCTCTTGTTCCAGAAGCTTAGGTATGACTATTACTGCCTGGTCGCCATGTTTGGCTATTCTCTTGGTTATGGTGAATTGTTTTGTTTCCATTTTTTCTCCTTGTTTTGTTTTTTGTTTTGTTTACTTAGTTTAATTTGTCTTCACGACTTAGTAGTACTAATATCTACACATATATAATACTTTTTTTATATTTTTCTTACTTTTAAGTAAGATTTAAATACTTTAAACACATATGTTAGATAATGGAAGAAAAATCAAATGTTAGGCTGGATTTAAAAGACAAGAAAATCCTGGCTTTATTAGACGAGAATGCAAGGTATAGCAATAGCCAGATTGCAAAAAGAGTTCAGCTAAGCAAGCCCGCAATTGAATACAGGCTTCGCAGATTTGAAAAAAATAATGTAATATTCGTGTTCTACACTGTTGTAGATTTTACAAGGATAGGATATTCTCAGTATAAGGTTTATTTCAAATTTCAGGATGTGACCTTAGAAGATGAGCAGAAGATAAAAGATTTCTGGATAAAAGACAATAATTCTGTCTGGGTTGGACAGACAAGAGGAAAATGGGATTTTGCAGTTTCAATTCTCGCAAGAAGCAATTACGAGTTTGGAAAAGTGCTGAATGAATTCATGAATAAATTCGCTAAGTTCATATTAGAAAAAGATGTGCTTCTTACAGAATATTCTCCTATTTATTCCAGAGAATACCTGGAAAAAGGCAGACGCTCCGAGTTTGTTTATGGAAAACCTACAGAGACCTACAAATTAGATGAGATAGATAAGAAGATCTTAAAAGAATTATCAAATAATGCAGGGATAAATATTATTGACTTGTCTGAAAAACTGGGGCTTACAAGGGATACAGTTAACTATAGAATGAAAAAATTAACAAAAGAAAAAGTAATTATGCAATATAGATGTTACCCTAACCTTAACAAAATAGGCATAAACTTGTATAAGCTGATACTAAGGACAAAAAACTTAAGCGAAGAGAATGAAAAGCAATTAAAAGATTATGTAGAAGCCCATAAAAAAGCTACTCAATTGCTGAAACTGATCGGCTCGTGGGATATTGAGATAGAATTTGAGACTGTAGGGGAAGATGAGCTTTATTCTATACTGACAGAGATAAGGAAGAAGTTCTCAAACATAATCCGCGACTTTGATATTTTAAGGATAACTGAAAATTACAAGCTTAATTTTTTCCCATTTTAATCCAAAGGAACTCCCTTCCCATTCTTTAACTGCATCAGCTGCACATCATTAAAGCTATCTCCATTTTCATCAAATTTTATCAAGCCATTTACCCCCTTATAATTAATGGCGTATAACTCTTCCTTGATTTTCTCCCCATCATAGCCTTTTCTATTAACAATATCTAATATTATATTGACAGAGTCATAGGAATTTATAGCCAGCCACTCAACACTTGGTTTTTTCCCATATTTATCTTCAAAAAGTTTCATAAACTCTTGGTATTCTTCATTTTTATCAACTTTATTAATAGGATAAACCAAGCCATCTAAAATTTCTTCAACTCCCTCATAATTGGGCTTGCTGTTCCAGGTAGTCCCGCCATATAATTTAACTTTGATATCTAATTCCTTAATTTTCTTAGCAATTAACTGGCCTTCTAAGTTTGTAAATATAACTAAAGCATCTGGTTTTTTTTCTTTAATTTTTGTCAAGGAAGTTGAAAAATCCTTTTCTGTAACCACATAACTTTCACTATAAACTTCCCCACCTAACTCTACGAAATATTTTGAAAAATATTCTTCATAATCCTTTCCCATTTCATTAGCAACATACAAAATTGCAACTTTCCTATTCCCATCATCATAAACTTTCTTAGCTAAGGCCTCAGATGCAACATCATTAGGCAAGGCTATCCTAAAAACATAATCTCCTGCGTTTTTTACAGTAGAAGATTGTGAACCTGGAGTCAACAAGATAACTTTGTTTTTTTCGCAAATAGGAGCAACTGCGACAGTTACAGAGGAACTAATATCCCCTATTATAACTTCTACATGGTCTACATTAATTAATTTATTTGCAGCATTAACCCCTTCCTGGACATCGCCCTTGCTATCTTCAAAAATAAATTCTGCGTTTTCAAGCAATAAGGCGTCTCTTATATTCTCGCCCCAAAATGAAGATGGTCCGCTTAAAGGAGCAATGACTCCTATTTTTATTGGCTCATTATCAGAGATAACCCCTCCAGTGATCCTGTTATTTATAACTAAAAGCCAAACCAGCGTAATTACCATTAATGTTATAATTGCAAAAAAAAGAAAGGTTTTGACTGAAGCTTTATTCTTCATTTTAGCCAGCCTCCCCAATTATATCGATTGTAATCTTGGCAATAATCCCTGGCATAAGCTCTTGTTCCAGAAGCTTAGGTATGACTATTATTGCCTGATTGCCGTGTTTAGCAATTCTCTTTGTTATCACAAAATTCTTCAATTTAGAATTTTGGGAGACAGAAACGTCTTGTTTCTGTATTGTGAATTGTTTTGTTTCCATTTTTTCTTCTTGATAATTTTTTATTATGATCAAGTAACAACCCAGCGATTGTTAAATCTATTTTGTCCATTTAAGGACGAAATATTTATATACCTAAAAAACTAGAATAAACAATGGAAAGACAACAACTGCAGGAATTAGGATTAAGCGAAGGAGAAGCTGAGATATACTTGGCTTTGCTCAAGCATGGAAAATCCAGTGTTATGGGGCTTGCAAAACTTACAGGAAGGCACAGGACTCATATTTATGATACAATAGAAAAACTTAAGGAAAAAGGGCTGATTTCTGAGTCTGTTATAGATAATAAGAAATTTATTCTTGCTTCATCTCCTGAAAATGTTATTTCCTACCTTAAAGAGAGAGAAGAAATTGCCAAGAAGCTAGTTGAGGATTTGAAAGAGTTACAAACAGATGAAAAAGAGATAAAAGTTGAAACTTACAAAGGTTTAGCAGGTCTTAAGGCAGTTTTTAGGGACATTCTTAAAGAAAAGCAGGATTATGTTGGATACGGAGAAGGAGGAAGATTTCAAAAACTTCTCCCGGAGTTTTTTGATCAATTTCAAGGCCAGGCAGAAACACTAAAAATAAAGTTAAAGCTTATATTAAAAAAAGGTCTTAAGGTTCCCTCAAGAAAAGGTTTAGAAGTCAAGCATTTAGATTATATCAGCCCTTCAACCACGTTTGTTTATGCAGATAAAGTTTTGATTGTTATTTGGGAGCCTTTTCCTACTGCTATAAGAATTATTGACAAGCAGACAGCGGATTCTTATAAGAGCTATTTTGATCTTCTTTGGAAACTTGCAAAAAAATGATTATTTTCCGTTTTAATTAACTTTCATAGTTAACAAATTTCCCGTCTTTTATTGTCTTAAGAATTATTTCTTTATGAGTGTCTCCATTTTTATCAAAACTGATTTTTCCAGTAACTCCTGAAAAATCTTTTATGCTGTATAGACTCTCTTTAATGCAAGTTGTATCTTCTGGATTTTTGCAGTTTTCCATGGCTTGTGCTAAAACCATTATGCTGTCATAAGCAAGAGCTGCATAAGGTTCTGTAAATTTTTCATTTTCCTTAAGAAAGTGAGTGTATATTAATCCTTCTGCATTTTCTCCTGCCAATTCTAAAAATTCAGAGCCTTCTTTATCATAAATACTGAACCATTGGGTTTTAAAATCTAATTCTTGGGATTGTTTAAGCATTGCTGCCAGTTCATTTGGATAACTAAGTACTAAAACTGCTTTTGGTTTTTTATCTTTAATTTTTGCAAGAATGCTTCTATAGTCTGTTTCTCCATATTCATGCATTTCATCCACGATTATTTTTCCTCCTAATCTTTCATACTCTTTAATAAAATAATCTCTGTAAGAAACACCGGCTTCTGCATTAACAGTTATTAATGCAATTTCCTTGTATCCATTATTATAAAGATAATTCGCTAAAAATTTTATTTCTTCTTGCGGCAACACATTATGCCTGAACACATAATCTCCTGCATTAGAGATTTTAGGAGAAGCGCTTCCAATGTTCATTAGAATTACTTTGTCTTTTTGAGAAATAGGGGCTATTCCAAGAGTTACTCCGCTTAAGGTTGTTATGATAATACTCACATTCCTAAACCTTAGATTTTCATATGCAGAAATTCCAGAAGTCACATCTCCTTTACTATCTTCATAAATAACCTCTAATTTCCGGTTATTAATGCCTCCTTTAGAATTTATTTCATTAATTGCTGCATTTGTGCCTTGTTGTATATAATCACCATAATAAGCTACTTTTCCACTCAACGGAAGAATTGCTCCTATCTTTATTGTCTCTTCTTCTTTAATGCTTTTTCCTGTAAAATTGTTTATCCAGATAAAATTAAGCGCAACTAAAATTATAATTAAGATTCCCAAAAAAATGATGATTTTATTTTTATTTTCCATTTTAGCCCGCCTCCAAAATTTCAATTGTTATTTCAGCAATTGTACCAGGTTTAAGCTGGTCCTTTAAAATATCTGGAATGCAAATTATTGCCTGATTGCCATGCTTGGCAATTTTCTTGGTTATCACAAAATTCTTTCGTTGATCTAAAGAATTTTGGGAGACAGAAACATCTTGTTTCTGTATTGTGAATTGTTTTGTTTCCATAAAAAAGGGACAAACATGCTCTTTAAAATAATATGTTGTAATGTACATTACTATTTTAGAAAGATTTAAAAGTCTACAAATCCCGATAATCTTATGTTAAATGTAAAAGCAGTTTTGAAAGAATTTGGGCTGACAGATAATGAAGCAGAAGTTTACCTTATTCTGCTTAGGCTAGGGTCTGCATCAGCCTCAGATATTTTATCAAAAACAGGCATTCATAGGATAAATCTTTATGATATCTTAGAAAGGCTCCAGGAAAAAGGTCTTGTTTCTTATGTTATAATGGGAAAAAGGAAACACTACGAAGCAGCTGACCCTAAAAAGATTTTAGAAATAGAAGAAGAAAGAAAAAATAAGGTTAAAGAAATTATTTCTGAATTAGAATCTCAAAGGCAATTAAGCAAATCCCCCCAGGAAGCTACTATTTACAAAGATAAGAAAGGAATAAAAAATATTATTATGGATATAACGAAATCAAAAACAGAAGTTTATTTATTTGCTTCTGGCTGGGGTTTTAAAGAAAACTTCCCAGATTATAGTGATATATGGTACTCTCGTTTAAAAATGAACAAAATAAGAGTAAAACATTTAATTAGCCACAAGTTCAAAGGAAAGAAGATGGTTCCAGAATCATTTGAATATCGGTATTTGCCAAGTGAATTTGTATTTCCTTCTACAACTTGTGTTTATGAAGATAAGGTATTGATTATAATGTGGTCTGTAAGTCCAATAGCTATTTTGATCAGGGGAAAAGAAATTTCAGATTCTTATAAAAAATTCTTTGAAATGCTTTGGAAGATAGCGAAAAAGTGATCAGCCTTATAAGGGGGTGTAAGGCACAAATTTCCCGTCCTTGACTGTTTTTAAGAAATAATCATAATAAACATCTCCATTTTCATCAAACTTAAGGCTCCCAAAGATGGATTCATAGTTATTCAAATCCTCGAGATATGATCTTACGCAAACATTATCTTTTCCACATTTTTCAAAAGCTAAAGCAGTTAATTTAAATCCTTCATACCCTTCTGCGGCATATGCATCTGGAGTTTCATTATATTTCTTTATAAAAGCACTAGTAAATTCTCTTATTTCTGAGTCTTCTGAATTTGCATCAAAGGGGTAAGTATAGACAAGACCTTCTGCTGCATCTCCTGCAGTTTTAAGTAAAACAGGGTCTTCAGCAGAACGCATTGAGATAAACTGTGCTTTTATTCCCATTTCTTTAGCTTGCTTAAGTATGATACTATACTGGCTGGCTACACCCACCATAAATATTACATCTGCTTTAGATTCCTTTATTTTTGATAATTGGGTTTTAAAATCAGCATCAGTTAATAAAATTCCTTCCTCAGCCACTATTTTTGTTCCTGCCTTATTTTTTATTAATTCTTTTTTGAGAGATTCCTTGAAACCTACACCAAAATCATTATTAAGATAAATAATTCCTAATCTCTTAAAATCTTTCTCTTTGACAAACTCTGCTGTTTTTGCTGCTTCTATTTCATTTCTCGCGCTAACACGGAAAGATAAATCATTAGGGACAGTGTACTTATCTGCTGAAGAGAATATAGCCATCTGAAAGATTCCATCTTTTGTAGAAAGAGGCAATACTGCAAGTGATACTTGGCTAGCAGCAGTAATGACTGCATCAATTTTATTCACTCCTATTAATTTGTTATAGCTATCTACCCCGCCCTTTGGAGTATAAAGGCTGTCCTCATAATAAACTTCTATATCCATGTTGGGATATTTTTCTGTTATTTCTTCTCTTGCTATTTCTATTCCCCTTTGAGATGCCTGCCCGTAATAAGCAGCATTTCCACTTAAAGGAAGAAGTATTCCAATCCGGATAGTCTCTTTTTTATCTTCTGTAGTATATCCCGTTAAGGCTATATATGAAAGGCTAATTATAATTAGAACCAATGCAAGTATAACTAAAACTCCCAATTTCTTATTCATCTTTGCCCCCTATAACATCTAATGTTACCTGTACTAGGGTTCCAGGGCAAAGTTGACTTTGAAGTAAAGCTGGAACTATGATCACTGCCTGGTTGCCATGTTTGGCAATTTTCTTTGTTATGATGAATGTTTTGTTTTCCATTTTATAATACCTCAAAAGTAGTCATTATGTAACTACTAAACAATAACTATCATGAAAGAATATATTTAGAACTTATCTCCCACTTAGTGAGGTGTAAATGGAAAGTTTTATATAAACCACTTTATTCCCTTATTGATGAATGAAAAAATACTTGAAGAAATAGGCCTGACAAAAGGGGAAATTAAGGTTTATTTCACTCTTCTAAAAATAGGAGAGACAACAACAGGAAGAATAGTAGATGAGGCCCAGATATCAAGCGGCAAAATATATGAGATACTTGAAAAACTGATAAAAAAAGGTCTTGTAAGCTTTATTATTAAAGAAAAAACAAAATATTTTAGTGCAAGCTCTCCTAATAGAATTTTAGATTATTTACAACAAAAAGAAAGATCACTAAAAGAAAAAGAGCAGGAGATTATTAAAGAATTGCCCTCTCTTTTAGACTTGGAGAAATCAGGTGAAAAGGAAACAGAAATAAGATTATTTAAGGGGTTTAAAGGTGTGCAGACAGTAATATTCGAAGCTCTATCAGAGCTTACTTCTGATGATGAAGTTTTGGCAATGGGAATTTTCTCAAAAAAACCAGAACAATTCAATCTTTTATGGCCCAAATGGCATATTGAAAGAATAAAAAAGAAAATAAGATGCAGAATTATCTTTTCTGAAAGAGGAACAGAGTATCACCGTTCTTTTAAAAAAATGAGGTATACAGACTTAAGAATTATTGAGGGCTTGACACCTGCAGCAGTAGATGTTATGGGAAGCAGGGCTTTAATATTTACTCATGGAAAAGATCCTTCATGCTTATCTATTAAACACCCTGAAATTGTTCAATCATTTAAAACTTTTTTTGAAACGCTTTGGATACAAGCGAAAAAATAATTAATCTTCGTACCTCACAAACTCATTATTTCTTATCGTCTTAAGCTCAACAGGTATTGTAAATTCATGAGACCCGGTACTGCTAAAAGTCCCCAACGCACCACTATAATTTCTAATTGAGCTAAGATACGGTACTATTTCTATATTAGAGGTCTTTCCACTTTCAATTGAATTAGAAATAAGTTTAACAGAATCGTATATATGGGCAGATCCGGGACCGGGTGATTTTTCGTATTCTTTTTTGTACTCTTCGCTAAACCAATTTTGCGGATCTTTTGCGTTAGTGTAAACCATTCCTTCCAAGGATCCTTTTGCTGCAGAGAGTGTTTCTTCTCCTTCTAAAAAATTTAGCCCAATAAACTCACCTTTATAACCTAATTCTTTAGCTTGTTTTCCAAAATCTCCTGCTTGGCCAGGAAGTAATCCTACAAAGATAACCTCTGGATTTTTTTCAAGGATTTTTGTGAGTACTGTCCTAAAGTCTTTTTCATCAGGATTAACAAATTCACTAAAAACTTCATTGCTGGAATACATGGGGTCTTTTGATAACTGCGAATAACCTGCCTGGGTTCCATCCTGCAAAGCAACAACAGAAGCAATTTTTTTATATTTCTTTTCTTTAATGTGACCTAGCAAAATTTTGGCTTCTTGGCTTGGAGCTATCTCCAGCCTAACAACAAAATCCTTATTTTTTTGTATCTTTGGATCCGAAGCTATGGCAATCAAAGGAATCTTTTTTTCTTCGGCTAATGGGGCTATGGCATTACAGGGCCCTGATGCAAGGCAGATAATAACCTCTGCTTTGTCTATATCCACTAATTTGTTAAATGCCGTAACTGTGTTTTTTGGATTGAATTGATCATCTTCAAATAATAGCTCAATTTTTTCTTTTTGCGATTTTGTTAAATCTCCATAACTTAGCATTGCTCCATTCTTAACTCCCTGACCTAGAGAAGCTAAATCTCCGCTTAAAGGAGCAATGACTCCTATTTTTATTGGTTCATTATTAGATATAACGCTTCCAGTAGTCCTGTTATTTATAACTAAAATCCATGTCAGAGTAACTATTATTAATGCTACAATTGCAAAAATAAGAAAGGTTCTGGCTGAAGCTTTATTTTCCATTTTAGCCAGCCTCCCCAATTATATCTATTGTAATCTTAGCAATAATCCCTGGCATAAGCTCTTGTTCCAGAAGCTTAGGTATGACTATTATTGCCTGGTCGCCATGTTTGGCAATTCTCTTTGTTATCACAAAATTCTTCAATTTAGAATTTTGGGAGACAGAAACATCTTGTTTCTGTATTGTGAATTTTTTTGTTTTCATTTTTCTCCTTGTTCGTTTCTCAAAAGTAATAACTTTTGAGGTAAATAAAATTTAGTTGTATTATTTTTTGTTAAAACGCAATATTTAAATACTAAATAGGAATATTACAAAATATGAACAAAATAGATAATTTTGACCTAAAGCTAATTCAGGAACTAGAGGATAATGCAAGGCAGACATTGTCAGAGATTGCTAAGAAACTAAGGTCCTCTCAGCAAGGGGTAAGTTATAGAATCAGCTCCCTGGAAAAAAGAAAAATAATCGGGGGTTATTATACTGTTATTAATATTGCCAAGCTAGGATATACAAGTTATCGAACAATGATAAGACTGACTAATTTTAATGAACAAAAACATAAAGAAATAATTGATTACTTAACGAAGGAGACAAATGTCTTATGGTTAGTTGATTGCGGAGGGAGATGGGATTTATTAGTGAACTTCTTAGCAAAGAACATTATTCAATACGATAGTATTTTAAGGAAATTTAAGAATAAATTTCCCAAACAAATACAAAATTACGATGTCTTAACCACTGTTGAAGGAACTTATTTTGGAAGGGATTATTTCGCAAAAAAATCAAGAGGGCTAAAGCAGATACCTTTTTTTGGCAAAGAATCAAAAGAAACAGGAAGATGTAGAATTGATAAATTAGATAAAATTGATTTAAACATTCTTCATTTTATGTCTGAGAATGCAAGGATAAATTCTGCAGAAATAGCCTATAAGTTAAAGATTAGTCCAAATACTGTAATCTTAAGGATAAAACAATTAAAAAAACAGGGAGTTATCCAAGGTTTCAAACCCCTGATGCACCTAGAAAATACCTCTTATTCTGGATATAAGGCCCTAATTAAATTTCAGAACATCACAGAAGAAAAGGAAAAAGAGATAATCAATTTCCTTAGAGAAGATCCCCGAGTTGTTGGAATAATACGGCTTGTCGGTTCCTGGGATTTTGAGATAGAATTTGAGATAGGAGACAAAGAACAGATGTTAAAACTTACAAGGGATTTTAGGGATAAATTTAAGGAAGTTATAAAAGAATTTGAAATCATACCCTTATTTCATGAATATAAATATAATTTTTTTCCGGGAGACTTGTTGAAAGAGTAATTTTCACTCCTTTTAATCTTATTAAACTTCTTTTAGCTTCACAAGTTTCATGTTTTGTACCTGCCCTATCTCAAATGGTTTTACTACCTCTCCTTTTTCATCAAAAGTTATTATTCCTGAAGCGCCTTCATAGTTTTTGATTGCATAAAGATTCTTCTTTATTGTTTCTCCATCTGTCCCATCTTTCATTGCTTCTGCGTATAGTTTAATTATATCATAGGCTTCTGCAGAATAATATGGAGGTTCCTCACCATAGTGCGCCTTATAACTTTCACTAAACGCTTTACTTATCACGCTTTCTTGCGAAGGAGCCTGTATATAAATAACGTTATTGACTAAATCTCCTACCATCGCAGATATTTGAGGATCTGCCATAACCTCAAACCCTTGAAAAAACTGCGCAGCAATGCCCATTTCATGAGCCTGTTTTAATATTGTCCCGGTTTCTGCTGGAAAAGAGATCATTAGAATGTAGCCAGGATTCTTTTCTTTTATCTTAGATAATTGTGTTCTGACATCAACAGAATCTTTTTCAAAGATTTCAGAGATAATCACTTTGCCCCCCAATAACTCAAACTTATTTGCAAAAACATCCTCAAAACTTATGCCAGCATCAGAGTTCACATAAATTATAGCTATTTCGCTTGCATTCCGATCTTTAAACAGATAATCTGCAAATACTTTTGCTCTTAAATCATCTGAAGCGACATCTCTGAACACATAATCTCCTGCATTTGCAATATCGGGAGTTGTCGCAGTTGAAGTCATTATTACTATTTTATTATCATTCACTATTGGGGCTATTGCTAAAAGTTCCCCGCTACACATAGGGCCAAGTATGACATTTACCTTCTCTATCTCAACTAATTTGTTCACTGCAGTTATAGCAGTCTCTGTTTTACAGGGGCTATCTTCTGGAATCAATTCTATTTGCTTTCCATCAAGACCTCCCTTAGAATTTATTTCTTCAACGGCGATTTTTGCAGCATTCAGTGTTCCTTGACCGTAGAAAGATAATTCTCCAGTAAGAGCGGTTATTACTCCGATTTTTATAACCCCCTGGTTTTGAGAGCCATACCAGAATAGGCCAATAATTAAGATTAAAACAAGTATTCCTAAGAGGATCCAAATAGTTTTTGATTTCACCATCTCTTTTCTTTTAATATTAATGAAACTGGTTTTTTAAACTTATTTAAGCTCCACTTTTCCATAAAATCCTTTGGGCTTGTATAATAAAATTAAAAGCAGAATTAAGGCGTATATTATTTGCCTTGCAGGGCCAACTATTGAACTTGGAAAACCAATAAATCTAAGAGGTTCAGGAAGCAAGACAATTATTACTGTTGCAATAATTGTTCCTTCTAATGAAGCCAATCCTCCTATAATAACTATTGTCAATACAGGGATTAGTTGCAGCAGGGTAAATGAAGAAGGGTCAATAAACGTGATATAATGGGCATAAAGAGAACCTGCTATTCCTGCAAAAAATGCAGAAATTCCCAAGGCATAAGTTTTCATTTTAAAGGTATTTTTACCCAAAACTTTTGCAGCCAATTCATCATCTCTTACAGATTCTAAAACCTTTCCAAAAGGGGAGACAGTTATTCTTCTTATTATAATATAAGAAAGCAACGCGACTATCAATGTTAAAACAAGAAAGCTAAAATTATTTGAAAAGCTAATCCCAAATAAGACTGGCTTTGGAATTCCAGGAAGTCCTAGCGGCCCCCTTGTCAATCCCATCCAGTTTAATGCAACAGCATAAACAACAAAACTGAAAGCAAGAGTGGCTAAAGCGAGATAATCTCCTTTAAGCTTGCTTGTTGGCCAGGATAATAAAAACCCAAAAAGCATTGATATTATTCCTGCCATAACAAAAGCAAACCAAAATGGAAAGCCATTTAGTGCGAGTAGGGCAGAAGTATAAGCTCCTATTGCAAAAAAAGCAATATGTCCTAAATTAAGCAGTCCAGTAAAGCCTATTGTTAACTGGAGCGATATTGCTAAAATTAGATAAATTCCTATTAAAATTAATAAGTGAATGAAATAGGCTTCTATCATTGTTCTTTCTCCCCTTGCTTTTTCATTCCTAAGATTCCTTTTGGTTTAAACAAAAGAAAGATGAACAGAATTATGAAAGCAATTGCATCTTTATATCCTGAAGGCAAAAACCATATTCCAAAATTTTCAGCCAATCCCAATATGAACGCCCCGACTATTGCTCCTGGAACATTTCCTATTCCACCAATTATTGCTGCTGTGAATCCTTTTATCATTAAACTAGTCCCCATAACTGGCTCCAGGTTTTGTTCTAATCCGATAAGTATTGCAGCAATTCCTGCAATTGCAGAACCGATTGCAAAAGTCCAAGTGTAAATTTTTTCTGAAGATATACCTACAATTTCTGCTACATCTTTATTATCAGAAACAGCCCTCATAGCTTTTCCAATCTTTGTTTTTTTCATAAATAAGAACAACAACCCTAACAAAATCAGGGAGGCAATTATAATGAAAATTTGTAATGGAGTTATTATTGCCCCAAAGAATTCTAATCCTTTTGCAACTTGGATATATTTGATTGTTTTAACATCTGCTCCAAATAAAATTAATATTAATGACTCAAATAGTATTAATAATGCAAAGCTAGCTAACAGCAGAATAACATTACTTGCTTTCTTTTTTCTTAGTTGTTTGTAAACAACAAGGTTCATAAACAGTCCCAAAGCCGAAGCAAAAATAACTGCAAAAATCGCGGATATCCAGAAATTTAATCCCAAGGTCGAAAATAAAAAATAGAGCACATAAGCTGAAAAAGCAATTGTTGCTCCATGTGCAAAATGTACAAACTTATTAATTGAATAAATTAAAGAAAATCCAGAAGCAACTAAAGCGTAAATAGCTCCGGCTATTAATCCATTGATCAACAATTGTATTATTATAGACATTCTTACCTCTTTTAATAATAAGATAACTGACCTATAAAAAGTTATTTAAAATAAACAGTTTAATTATCTTTAGCTATTCAGTTTCACTACTCTGACCTTCTTGCCAGACATATCTGGATAAGGCTTAGGATAAATTGCAATTCTTATTTTTTTAAGGTCCTCGATTTTCTTTAAATTTATCCTTTTTATCACAGGCTCTGGGAAATATGGAATTAAATCAAGTTCAACAAACAGCGCAGATAAAGGCTCCCAAATCCAGTTTCTTTCCTGCCATAACAGAGTGTCTAAATCATATAAAACAAGCAGGAGTAATACCAGGGAAGTAGAAAGAAAAGCGACAACTAACACTGATATAAAAGAGCCGTCGTTTACGTAAAAAAGGCAGAATAAAATTATCCCCCCTAAAACCAACAAACTTATCCACTCGTAAAACATCATACCATTTCTAATCTGGTAATCTACTTCTTTGCAGATTTTTTCTAACTCCATGGCATTATCTAAAATCTTGTCTTTGGACTCTTCCTGATTCTTTGTCTTTGTTTTTAATTTCTCAAGAAAAACATACAAAATTTTCAATTTTTTAGGCGATTCTTTATCAAAATCTATTAATTTATAGTCTATCTGCGAGATTAACAAATTGTCTATTTTTTCCCTGACTGCTCCAATAATTCGTTTATCAAATGTTTCTGACAACAAGTAAATATTCAATAAAATTGCATCCTGTTCTCTCAAAGATTGTCTTATAGAGCTCAGCCTAGCGTGCCTATTTGCAATTGAAAACGCAATAATTATGCCAAATACAAATGAAGACACAACCAAAAATCCAGAGAAAACAGTTTCTTTAAATTCTATCCCTCTTCCTCCTTTTATTAACAATCCCGCTATAATAAAAATAAAAAAAGCAATTAATAACCGGGTATAAATCGACACTCTTTTCATGTTATTTCAAGCCGAAATTTATTTAAATACCTTTTTATGATCCATTTTCAGGCAAAACCTTTAAAATCCCAAGTATTATTATAGTACGATGAACAAAAGATTTTTAATAATCTTAATCATAGCTTTAATTGCTATAATTATAATAGGATATAAAATGACAGGAAATGTTATAAAACAAAACCCACAAGTTTTAATAAAAACGAGCATGGGCGACATAACTTTAGAGTTATATCCGGATAAAGCGCCAATAACAGTTAAGAACTTCTTAATTTATGTTGATGAAAAAGCTTATGACGGAACAATTTTTCACAGAGTAATTTCAAATTTCATGATTCAAGGAGGGGGGTTTGGAACAGACGGAAAAGAAAAAGCTACTCGCGACCCAATAAAATTAGAATCCAACAACGGCTTAAAAAATGAAAAATACACTGTTGCAATGGCAAGAACAAATATGCCCGACTCTGCCACTAATCAATTTTTTATAAATGTTAACAACAACGATTTTCTTAATTATGGAGTAAGAGATGAAGGATATGCGGTCTTTGGCAAGGTAATAAAAGGCCAAGATGTTGTTGATAAGATTGCAAAAGTGCAGACAGACTCAAGCGATAAACCACTTAAGAATGTAGTGATAGAAAGCATAAGAAGGGTATAGAATTTTAAAATAAAAAAAGAGGCGAGAATGATGATAGTTAATTTAGTTTTATTTTTAGTATGTATGACTGTACTTATAAAATGTGCAGCATATGCTATTAGATACTCTTCACGGCTTGCAAAAATTCTCCGTTTTCCTGAATTTGTGGTGAGCTTTTTTATTATAGCTCTTATTTCAGCGCTTCCAGAAGCAACTATCTCTATCATGTCTGCCCTGGACGGGGAGCCAGAATTGGGATTGGGAACTCTCCTAGGGTCCAATGTAGCAGATCTGACTTTAGTCTTTGGCATAGTTGCTTTATTTTCTTCAAGCGGTATAAAGGTAAGGAGCAAGATATTAAGAGACAGTTTTTCTTATCTCATTCTGCTTTTATTTCCTCTTCTTTTAGGCCTTGACGGAAGTCTTTCCAGGATAGATGGAGCAGTATTAGTTCTTTCAGGATTGCTCTTCTTTGGGCATACCTATTTTGAAAGTAAAAAGTTCCATAAAAAATTTAACAACCCTAGAAAAGGCAGTTTTATCAAAAGCCTCGTCTTATTAATAATTAGCCTAGCAATAATCCTGGCAAGCGCATATTTGACTGTAAAATTTGCAGTAGGTTTGGCCTATGACATAAAACTCCCCCCAGTCTTGATAGGGATTACAATCATTGCTGTGGGCACCTGCCTTCCAGAGCTGATTTTCTCAATTAGGGCTGTAAAAAAGAACCACGATGCCCTTGCATTAGGAGACATTCTTGGCACAGTTATTACAGATGCTACAATATTGCTTGGGATAGTTGCCTTAATTTCTCCTTTTAGTTATAATCCCTTGAATCTCTACACTACAGGGGGCGCAATGTTTTTAGCAGGATTGCTGGTAATAGTTTTCATGAAATCTGAAAAATCAATAAGCAAGTTAGAAGGAGTAATTTTGCTTCTTGTCTATATAGCCTTTGTTATAATCGGATTTTTTGTAAATTCTGCCTTAGAGAGTTAGATAACTTTTTAAATCTGATAACATCAGAAGGAATATGCTTACTCCAGAAGAATTTCACGAAAGAATAACTCGCCCATTAATCGAATATCTGTCAGCCAGACATGGGGTAACGCCTTCTATTTGCGTTCCCTCTTCTGAACTTGATGAAAGAGAATTTAATCACGCTTTATGGTGGGTTAGAAGAAAAAGAAATCCCCAAGGGTATAAGATGGCAGTTCTAAGGCCCGATCTCCCAGAATCTATAATGCAAGATATAACTAGGGGCAGTGTCTTAAGACCAAAAAGGATTATATTCATAGAAAGTGAATATCATAGACTTTGCACAGTTCATGTGCCTTATTCTACAGAAGAAATTGGAAGGCAGTTGAAAAATGGGTCTTTGATCGACTGCCATGCAATTGTAGAGGTTCCTAGAAACTATCTTTCTTTAGTAGGTTAAAAGCCATTTTTTATTCTCTTACAAATCTCCATCATTTCTTCTTTGCTCACTTCTATTGTTTGAGGATAATTTCTAAACCCTGTTTTATCAAGCGGAAATATTTTGATGTGAACATGCTCCAGCTCCAGACCTTCGACCATTAGCCCCGTCTTCAATGGCTTCATTGCCTTATCAACCGCCCCAACAACTCTTTTAGCAGCCAACATTAGTTCTGTGTAAGTTTCATCATCTAAATTAAAAAGCCAAGGAGCAAGATGTTTTCTAGGAATAACAAGAGCCTGCCCTTTCATAGAAGGAAAAGCATCTAAAAAACTTATAACATTTTCGTCTTCATAAATTTTATAGCAAGGAATTTCTCCCCTAACTATCTTGCAAAAGATGCAGTTATTTTCATCTGTCATTTTATTTTCTCCATCCCTTTCTCAACCAACTCACAGATTATATGATATGCAAGCATATGACACTCCTGTATTCTTGGTGTGTTTTTAGATACAGAATTTATGTTTATATCACTGGCTTTTTTTATCTTGCCACCATCTCCTCCAGTCAATGAGAGGTTTATTGTTCCAATCTCTTTTCCTTTTTCAAGAGCTTTTATGACATTTTTAGAATTTCCAGATGTTGATATGCCAAATAGAATATCTCCCGTTTTTGCCAAAGCTTCTACCTGCCTTTCAAAAACACTGGAAAAATCATAATCATTTGACCAAGCAGTCAATATAGAAGTATCTGTAGTTAAAGCTATAGCAGGAAGGGCTTTTCTTTCTAATTTAAATCTTCCAACTAACTCTCCAGCAATATGCTGCGCATCTGCTGCCGAGCCACCATTACCAAAAATTAATACTTTGTTCCCTTTTTTGAAACACTCAATGATTTTTTCTGAAACTTTCTGTATGTTTTGTGCTTCGCTTAAAAAATCATTCTTACATCTAATACTCTCTTTAATTACACTCTTTATTTCTTCAACTTCGTTTGTCATCCTATGCCGCCTCCAAAAGTGCAGTTAATTGCCCCTCAGCAAAACCCCTAACATTTTCCAACCTGGAAGACAATCCAATTCTTTCAACGCTCTGCCGATACCTAAAACCATAATCGCTAAATGCGACTACTTCATAGTCTCCCTCTCGTCTACAAACTCTGACGTTTCCTACACAATTTCCATCTTCGCTATGAGCAACTCCATAATCTGCACCATCAACCTCTTTCCACACAATATTTTTTATTTTCATGTCAGCCTCAAAACATCCATAAAGGTTAAAAAACATGATTATTTATAAAATTAACGGGCTTATGGTATAGTGGAAGCACGCGAGGCTGGCAGTCTCGAGACCCGAGTTCGATTCTCGGTGAGTCCATTTTATATTTTTCAACATGATAAAGAAACTGAAAGGAGCTTTTTTGGTTTTAACAAATAAATGTAATCTTAGGTGTAAATATTGCTACCAGGGTTCTTCCCCAAATATAAACACAAAAAATGAGCTTAAAAAAGGAGAATGGAAAAAAATATTGCTTCAACTAAAAGACCTCAGAGCTAAAAAGTTAAACTTTGTTGGTGGTGAGCCATTTTTATACAGAGATTTCTGGAACACTCTAGAGTTTGCTGGGAAAAAAGGATTTGAAATAAGAATTTTTACAAACGGGACGCTTCTAAATGAAAAAGTCTTAAAGAAACTAAAAAAACTGGGTGTAAAGCTTTCTTTTAATCTAAACAGTCACAATAAAAAGTTTCAAGATTTTTTTCAGGAAAAAGGAAGCTGGGAAAAAACTGTTAACTCAATGGAACAATGCAAGAAACAGAAAATAGAATTTGAGATTGCTTCGCCTATAATGAAGAGCAACCTAAGAAACCTCGATAAGTTTATTAAATTTTGCGCAAAACTCGGGGCTAAAAGAATAAGACTGGTTCCATTAGTCTTAATGGGAAATGCAGTTAATCTAAAAAGATTTAAACTTTCAAAAAAGCAAATTAAAGAATTAAACAAGAAAATAAAAAATAAGAGCCTAGAAGTCACTGTAGGATGCAGAGTCTGTGAAGCAGGAGTTAATTACATTACAATACAGCCAAATGGAGACATAACCCCATGTTCAATAAATCAAGTCAAATTGGGAAATATAAAAAATAATTCTCTAAGAGAAATTCTTAAAAAACAATCTTGCAGTTGCGCTAAGGTGTGTGCCATTTAATCTCTTTTAATTTTTCTTCTCTCCTTCTCTCTTCCACTCCATAACTTTTCCAGTTCTCAAAAATTCATTCAAAATAACCAGTTCATCATAAATTCCATCGATTAAATCATATTTTCGAGCCTCTTCTAAATCTACCCATGCGTACTCTGTTAAGCTGTTATCCAGTTTTATTTCTCCAGCTAAAGGCTCTGCAAACAAGCTTACTATCAAACAAGGAACATCATCAGGCCTCACGTAAACCATGCTAGTCACGTATCCAATATTCTCAATCTCCAATCCAACCTCTTCTTTAATCTCTTTTCTAAGCACATTCTCCAGAATATTGTACCAGTGATGTTTTGTGTCTTTCTCTTTCAAGACATAATCCAGAACTTTCAGTTTTCCACCAGGAACTGTCCACTTTCCAGGAAAAGCTTTTTCCCACTCTGCCCTCTTTACTATAAGATACTTGCCATCTTTGATTAAAATGCCTGTAACAGTAACATAATGTACCTGATTTTGATCATACATATCCAATCACAATATTCTTTATATTTAAATAATCCGTCAAAAAATTTGACTAAAATTAGAAATTGACATGGAAAATAAAATACTCGAACTATTTTTATACAACAATAGGCTTAAATTCAGTGAAATTGAAAAATCACTAAAAGCCCGTTCTAACAAATTATCTTACCATCTGAAACAGCTTATTAAAAAAAATATCCTAACGAAAAAACAAGATTACTACGAGCTATCTGAAACAGCAGAACATCTAATCCCGTATTTATCTGACAAACAGGCGGTTCTTCCAGTAGTCCTGGTTTTTATCGGTAATAAAAATCGTGCTTTTTTATATAAAAGAGAAAAAAAGCCTTTCAAAGGACTACTTTCTCTTCCAGGTGGAAGGTTGTTAATTAATGAATCCATAGAACAAGCTGCCAAGAGAATAATGAAAGAAAAATTCAATACAAATATCATTTTCAAAAAAATAAATTCTATCTCTTTAGAGCATGTAAAAAAGTCTAATGGAACAGTCCATTCTTTTCTTTTAATTCTTGTTTCAGCTGAAGCAGACCTTGTTTTAACAATGGTAAATAAAAATAAGTTAAAAGTAATCCCAAGTGACTATCGATTAATAAGGAGTTCAGATTCAGAAGTAAAAATAAAAACCCTTGTGTCGCCCATCTAACTTCATCAACAACTCGTCTAAAACTCTAAAGATTTTTCTATAATCAGGGTTATATGCTTTCAAAGTTTCCCTATATTTTCCTAAATGTGCCAAAAAATTTTCTACGTCTTCTTTTGTTAAATTTTCATTGTAATCTCCAAATCCCGCTTCTTTCAAGTACACGGCATTTAGAAACTGCTCGAGTTGCCCATAAATTGGCAAAGCCAAAAAAGGCTTTTTAAGGTAGATTGCTTCTGAAATTAAAGTGAATCCTGCAGTGGAAATAACTGCCTTGCATCTAACAAGCTCGTCCAAAAATTTCTCCCTTGTTTTAAATTCCAAATTTCCCTCTATTCTGTCAACATTATACCCAAAAACAACAAATCTTTCTCCTATCTGCTTTAGAATATCAAGAATAGAATTATCTTCCCTTGACAAATAAACAACTATCTTTCTTCCATCCTCAGTTTTCCTGCTCAAAATATCAGGCCTTAAAACAGGCGGCACTACAAAAACATTTTTTTTCTTGGGGACAAAATCAAAAAAGCTAGCAACTATAAGATATTTGGCTCTTCCAGTCATTGCTCTTACAATATTTTTAGTCAAAAGAGAATAAGGCAGATATCTCTTAGGAACCTTGAATCTTAAGCTAGTAATTACATGCTCGTTATCAACGCTTATTAAAGGTATTCTATGAATCTTAGCAAGATACGCTGAAACAGGCTCGAAATCAGTTAAGCAGATATGAGGATTAAAATCCTTCATAATTTTCTTAAATTCCACGCGCCTAAGAAAGTTCTTAGGAAAATTTTTAATATTATAAATAAAAGTGCGTGTTTTTCTTATCTTGTTATCTTCAATAACATAACCAAGTCCCTCTATCTTTAGAACATTAAATTTTTCTTTTAGTATCTCATATGCCTTGTCATGAGTCAAAATAAGCAGTTCATGCCCTCTTTCCTTTAGGTGCTCTGCAACAGCTAGAGCTCTAAAAGCATGCCCAAATCCCTCTCCGCAAACTCCATAAAGGATTTTCATAAAATAACTTAGACAATTGCATTTAAAAAATAATCTAAAACAGCTGCTGGATAAAAATATATCATTTAAAATATATTTCACAAAAAATATTTTAAGCTTCTATATAGCTTATAATCTTGAACTCCCACGTTAAACTATGGACAGCAGAACTCTCTATGTTGGCCTGGATTCAACACAATACAGCAATAGAATGTTTACAGACGGGAAGACAAAAGAAATTTGTGTGGCTGTTTTTTCAACAGATCCTCAATGCTTGCTTGAGGGCATAGGCAATAGAAAAAGAGACCCAAAAATTCTTGTGTGCAATCCATAGACATATGTCCTACCCCTAATTAAACAGTTTCTCGAACGCAAAATAAATATCTGCAGGGACCTTTCCATTCAGGCTTGTATGTGGCCTAAAATGATTATACCTCATTCG
>Ga0105101_10000016_pt1 | contig 61442 bp, 40 predicted proteins | sample PPLLak21cMay2015_2_FD_87037 | JGI IMG/M metagenome (GOLD analysis project Ga0105101, IMG submission 87037) | Freshwater sediment microbial communities from Prairie Pothole Lake near Jamestown, North Dakota, USA - PPLs Lake P8 Core (1) Depth... | ecosystem: Environmental > Aquatic > Freshwater >... | reverse complement strand
TTTGCATCATGCGAAAATCTGACCGATTTAAATGTGAACCCGAATGGTGTTGATCCATCAACTGTTAATCCAAACCTTCTTGTGACTACAGTTATCACTCAGACTGCTCAACCATATCTTGATATGGGATATCAGGGTGATCTGGCAGGTGTTATGCAATATGTTCAGAAAAGTGGCTGGGGATCAGGATTAAATAATTACGACTTTATTAGTGACCGTTCCTGGGCTGGTACTTATGGAAACCTGAGAAATGTAAAACAGCTTTACGAAAGATCTGTTGCAGAGGAGATGGAATTCCAACAGGGATTGGCACTGGTATTGAAAGCATTCAACTTTGGTTATATTACTGATTGCTGGGGCGATGCACCTTATAGTGCGGCATTAAATGCTCCGCTGGGCGGGCAGGAAGATATTTTCCCGGTATTTGATTCCCAAGAAGATATTTACAAGGGAATTATCGAAGAGCTTAAAATCGCCAACACCCTTTTATCAAAATCAGTTGATGCTTATGCCGGTATCAATGCGGATGCTGATATAATATATAATGGAAGTCCATTAAAATGGAGAAAAATGGCCAACTCGTTGATGTTGAGATATTATATGCGGGTTTCTTCCAAACTAACTTCTTATGCACAGGCAGGTATTGAAGAGATTATTGCTAATCCCGCAACATATCCGGTTTTTACATCAAATGATGATGATGCAACTATGGAATACATTGGCAGTTCCAATAACGATTCGTGGCCGGCTAATACTACGTATGATGCATCTGAAAGTAATTTCAGCAGGATTCAACTATGTGCAGGATTCAGGGATGTGCTTCTGGACCTTAAAGATCCGCGAATTGAAGTATGGTTCAACAAAGTCAAGGTCCCGATTAAAGTTTCCACCAAATATGATCCGGAACCTGATATCATTGTAAATGGAATCAGATATTTACTTCCAGGTTATCTTACTGCCAATAATTTTGTTATTTACAACAAGAATACCTGGACAACTGATCTGGATAATGGAAAATCACTTGTAGATACAATGGACTACGCAGGGATTCCTATTGCTGCCAATGCAGCTGAACCATATAATTATAATCTAAACCCGGCACCAACACAAGGAGGGTACAATGTACATATTTCAGCTCTCGCAGATAAATACAGAAATGCCTCTGGTGATATGCTTAAGGCAAGATTGATATCGTATGCTGAAGTATGTTTTATTCTTGCAGAGGCTGCAAAAAAAGGATGGAGTGTCGGTTCACAACAATCCTGGTATGAAAAAGGAGTTGAAGCATCCCTTGAAACATGGGGCGTTGAGGACAGTTATGGCCCTTATATAACTAATCCTGGTGTAGCTTATGATGGTACGCTGGACCAGATTATGCTTCAGAAATGGATTGCTAACTGGACTGTTGCTGTTGAATCATGGTGCGACTGGAGAAGGACAGGCCTTCCGGCTCTTACGGTTGGACCCAGAGGAAGACGTAACGCCATGCCAATACGGTTCCGTTACGATGCTACCGAAAGAGAGAGGAACAATGTTAATTATAATACTACAATTGCTAAATTGGTCCAAACTGCATTTACAGCTCAGGATGGTAACGACAGCTCATGGTCCAAAATGTGGTTGCTGCAATAATCCTTCAATAACATTGGATTAAATTTGAGATCAAATATGTCCTCATTAACAACAGTTCTGCTATGGAGTATCCTGTCGGGCTCATTGATTGCTCAGGAACATTATATGACCCCGGAAAGGTTGTGGAAACCTCAACAGGATGATGTCTATTTACAGGAAGTTGCAAAAAAGATTCCTACTGAACAACCGGTTCAGGCAATAGCTGTCCATGAAGGCCATTGCTTTGCGGTTATCGATCAAAAAATATGGTTGCTCAAAAATGATGTTTTCAATAATGAAGCAAACGCTCCAACCGGAGTAAAAAGACTTATTTCAGGGAGAGGAGATCTTTGGGCTCTTGCTTCTGATGGTATTCACAGATTTAAAAATAATAAATGGGAAAAGATAGATAATAAAGAGTATGTGGATATTTGTATTCATAACGGCGTTCTGCATGGAGCTACTGAAGAGGAGGTTTATCGTTTGGCTGATAACAAATTTGTATCAATCAAACCGGAAGGCGGATATTATTCCAGCGATAAAACTATGCAGATGGAAGATGGTACACAAATCCATGCAGATCCCGTCAGATTAGGGCCTATTACCCGGATTGAGTCATACAGTGGTACGCTCCATTTACTACAACCAGGAAGACTTATTCTATTTGACGGACTGGTTGTCAACAAGGATTTTATTGACTGGGGTACCCTGCCTTCCGGAAATACCAATGATATGCTCGCATACGGCAACCGATTGTTTATCGGTACCGATAGAGGTCTGGGTGTTTTACGTGGAGCAGCTTTAACTGCAATTAAAGGGATTGACGGCCTGCCGGTCGAATATACCACCTGTCTTGAAAAGGGATTTGATGATGATATCTGGATTGGTACTACAATGGGTGCTATTCGCATGTTAAAAACAGATTGGCACTATTTCGGAGCGCATCACTGGTTACCCGGAGATCATGTGAATGACATAGCTGTAGGCGAAAATATAGTGTATATTGCTACGGACCAAGGGATTGGCGTTATCCAATATGAACCTTACACATTACTGAAAAAATCTTCTTTTTATGAACGCCATTTAGAAGAATGGGGACATAAACGGCTTGGATTTATCCATACGCTCTATAATAAAGACGGCGAATGGGTAAGAGAAGTTAGTGATAATGATGGAGGGCATACTGCCACCTATTTGGCGGCCATGTGCTACAAATTTGCCGTGACCGGTGATAAAACTGCACGAAAAGAAGCTGTAGAGTCTTTCAACGCAATGATATGGTTGGAGCGAATTACACCAATTGACGGATTTTTCGCCCGATCAATATGGTCGACAACTGCGGACAGGGATGAAAGGGGACGCCAGGGTTCCGGCGGTCTGCCTGCAAGATGGTATGCCACACCCGATGGTAAATGGTTCTGGAAAGGTGATACATCAAGTGATGAAGTTACCGCGCATTTTTATGCAATATCGTTGTTTCTCGATTTGGTGGCAGAGGGTAAAGAAAAGGAGATAGCTAAGGAACATTTGAACCGGATTGCTTCCTATATCTTAAAAAGTGGTTGGGTTTTGCCCGATATGGACGGAAAACCAACCCGATGGGGACGCTGGAATCCCGAATATCTCAATCGCCCCTATGGTTATGTCGACCGTGGGCTCAATAGTCTGGAAGCTTTAACATTTATGCAGACTGCCTTATCCATTACCGGAGATGAAAAATTCAAAGCCGGTTATCAACGACTGATTGATTGGGATTATCATCAAAACACCCTGCGCCAGAAAAATGTCTTTCCTCCTGAAAGTATTGCCCCGTGGGATGATAACCTTGCTTTTGAAAGCTATTATACATTATTCCGGTACATCAATGATCCCGACTTCAGGTCGGTTTACCTTCGCAGCCTCGAACGCACCTGGGAAGTAAAAAGAATGGAGCATATTCCATGGTTCAATTTTGCTTATGGAGCCATAACCGGAAACGACTGCGAATTGGAAAAATCGGTAAAGCACTTACGCGAGTGGACTTTGGATTGCATGGTTCACGATTTTCAGAATTCACATCGTGATGATTTATATATGGAACCCGGATATACATCTTATGAAGGAGGGAAACGAGCTATATCACCCCGGGAAACTGCTGTTATGACGGGAAGCCGCAATGCTACAGTTTTGGATGATGGTGCAGGTGGAAATATTGTGAAGGAACCAACAGGTTTCTTAAGGGATTACTGGATGGGACGATATCATGGATTTATACAGGCGCCTGCAACCAGTGATCCTGAATTGATTTCTGTAAATCCCTCAAAATCAGGTAATATTGGGGCCAAACCTTATGATGGTCCGGGAAGACCTGTTTTATATTAGATTCTATTAATAACAAGGTGCACTTATTTCTCAATAAAGAATCCATGATACCTTCCCATCCAGTAAGGAAGTAAAAAATAGGCTCCATCGTCTTCAGTGTTCCCATTTGCACCTGAATCGTATTGATGTGTATTGGTATTCCATTTTGAAATTCCCCCTTCAGGAGTTGGAATTGGTTTTACGGCCTGAGCTTTTCCAGCCCTATCGGTAAGCTGATTCTGTTGCAAATCCCAGCGATGACTGTTTTCCATTTTCCAGTTAATTAAATCCATAGGAATAAGCTGAAGTTCTTCCAATGCAATTTTCAGGTCACAATCTTTTTTCAATGCCGTGCTGGCAATGATGTTCCAGAGTGGAATATGGTCTGGTTGTGCAACATTCCAGCTTCGCAGCAAACTTTTAGTGAAAATTGGAAGCAGTTTGTCATCCTCAGCATAACGAAACATGTTGTAATAAGGAAGATAGGTTAATATATCGTCGGAATGGCTGTTTTCATAAGGGCCATACATTTTTGCCTGGATTGTATTTTCAGCATAATGATGGTTTTGAGTCAAGGTTTTATAGTCTTTTTCAAATTTCTGATCTTTGGTCACATGATAAGCCGTTTTCAAAAAGGATAAAATTTGTAAAGAATTTATGCCACGCTCATACCACCTGCCTGGTATTATATTTAACGAATCAGGTGTCCAGATGGCCCATTTTGTTGGTTTCCCATCCAGATCAATTAATTGAAAGTTATTATTAACGATGTGTGTCATTATTCGATGAACCAGATTTTTTGCCCGTTCTTTCATTTCGCCCTCAGCCACAAGATCATAAAAAAGCGGAATGGCAAAGAGGTGACCAACAATTTCATCCGAACTGGTATCGTCAAGCCATTGCCATTCACCATCGGGTGAAGGGTGCCACTTTTTGGGATGGGGAGAGCGAGATTGGATGACGCTGTCAGTGGAAGCAGCAAATGAACGGGCAGGAAAACCCGGTATTCCGGTAACAGTTTCCAGTCTTTCCAATGCCTCATAAGTTTTTATGGCATTCGTCCTGGCTTCCGGATCTTTGGTTACAGCGTAACGGAAACATTCTGCAGCCAGATAAATGGAAGTCCAGAGTCCGTCATTATCGCTGTTAACAGTTTGACTTGTTGATAAATCGCCAGTCGAAATTAATTGTGAGGCACTCACCAACCCGTAGCGGTCGTGCCGCAATTTTATCCGTTCCTCAAACGCTGTCGCTTTCTGATCCAATGTAATTTCAACTTCCTGAATCTGGCTGATACCTTCCGGGGTGGCAACCCATACTGTATGTTCGTCAATGGGCAGGATGTCGTTCACTTTGTTATTTTGAAGCCAGCGTTTCCCATTGTAATAGTGCCAGCTTTTATCTTTTTTTATCGCTCCTTTACCAGTCCCAAACCACAATGCATTTCCTGATACATGGATGGAGGTTACAGGTCCGTAAGGCAAACCATCTGCTCCTCCGAAAAGCCAGTGATTTCCATCTTCTGCAATACATCCAACTGTTAATTGCCCACTAAATAGAACTTCATCTTTGTCGCATCTGCTTTTAAGTGCAAAATAATGTCGTTTAAGTCCATCAGCCATAAGGTGATCATCCATGTTAAACCATTTTCCGTTAATACGGTGCAATAAGCCATCTGTTGTCGCCAGCCAGATATCACCTTTAATGTCTTTTGTAATTGAGTTTATTCGTTTCCCTTTTGTACATGATATTTTTTCCCATGTTCCATCATAAGTCAGTATTCCGTTAGTTGTACCAATATGCAACGATTTATCATTCTCCCACATCAGGCATAAAATGGTGTCTTTCTGTGCATATTCTGGCAATTCGATTATTTTATTATCTCCTTCTTTTTGTATGGATCGGACAGAGGCCAGCCATATTTCCTCATTTATATCTAATGCGCCAGTGCGCCAGCCACTGCCAAATGGTTTGCCTGACCAATTCCCATTGAGGTATTTAAAAACCCCGTTTGTGGTTACTGTGATTATACAGTTCCTTAAGCTGAATAGCTTCAGTACTTTGTTTTCTGCAATTTCCGGCAATTTAATGTCGGTTTTTATCTCCTGCAGGTAACTGTTATATTTAATTCCCTGAATTACTTGTGCAACAGAGATATTTCCTGAATTTATCAAACAAATAACCATAAATAATAGTATGATCTTAATTGATCTCATTGATAGATCCTCCTTATTTTATTTGATAGATATAATGGTTTACGATTATAGAAATTTTCCGGAAATCTGATCGCATATTTTTATGAAATCGTGCACCTTACTATCTGGTGTTCCAGCTTCTATATCAGCTGCGACAATATCGCAAGGTCCAAAGTTTTGAGCTATCAACTCCATATCTTGCCAGATCTTACTGATAGTTTTACCGGCAACATCAATTGGAGTGTACATTATTGCACGCCGGGATTCCAGGAATAGAGTACGGGCTTTCACCAGATCTGAATCAATTCCCATATCGATGTATGCGATCCCCGGTACTTTTTTATAATGATCAAGATATGGAGTTGCACTCCAGGCACAATTATGGATTCCGATAACCTCGAATGATGCAGAAATTCTTTGATCAAAAGGCAATAAAAATTCCTCATATAACTCAGGATCAACCATATTTACAAGGCAGTTGCTCACAGTAAAGAAAGATAATATATCCTCATATCTTTTCTGCTCCTGGTGTAGTCTTTTTGCTGCTTGAATCATGGTTGTACTAATACAATCGAATAAATGTTTTGTCCTCTCCGGAGCAGTAAACATATCCATAAAAATATCCTGTCCGCGAAGCCGTTGAGCATTGTTTAGAACACCCTGCCAATTCATGAATCCCTTAATTTTACCTTCTTGTTGAGTGATCCAGAATATTTGTTCAATAAACTCATGAAAAAATGTGTTTTGATCAAGATCTGGTGGTGCAAGGTTTTCAATTTCATTTTCAGAGAGATACTGATGTTCAGAAGCGGGCCATTGTTCCTTGTCATACCTGATTGGAATGCCATATATTGCAGCAATTGCTGATGCACCATAAGTGCCTGTTAATATGTCAATTGAATTATCATCTATCCGACCTATTGAAGTATCCGGAAATCGCTCTTTCAATTCCTGGTACATCTTTATCCTGGTTTGGTAACGGTAACCGGGATCAGTATGCCATTTTTCCCCAAAGTCTATTCCCAGTGCTTTTCTGTACCACTTAGGTGTAAATCCGATCTCTGGTCTCAGAAATGGAAGAGAGCCGGATGCCGGACGCCGGGTTGCCGGTGCTGAAGGAGCTATATAGCTGATTAATTGTTGTTTGATTTCCATACTTATGGAGGTGACCGGTTCGCCTCCTGGTATTAATCAGTTATTTCTTCAATAACCAGATATCACAAACCTTCGAATATTGCCGCCAGTTTAAGTGAGACTCCTCAGGCTGATCAAAGGATACTTTAATATAGCCATCGCTGACATATTTCCTGGATAGTTGGAACTCTTTAAATTCTTCCAGACCTTTGTTATAAATTGTTGGTTCAATCCGCTCCCCATCGACTCTCAGCAATGCATCGCCATATCCTGAGATCCTTACAGTGTAACGCCCGTTTGGGTCCAGGTCAGGATATTCCAGTACCGGACAATTCTGAAACAGCTGTGTCGACAATCGTTTGCGGCTCATACCACTGTCCCACCAGGCCACATCGGTTGCATCATCGGTACGGGTTTTGACACGTGGTCCTTTTGATATATCCGAAACGTTGTCGTAATAGCTTCCGTTACCAGGATTTTCCCATTTGCAGATTATTTCTAGGCGATCGAGTTTTTCTTTCTCTGTCGGCATTTTACGGATCTTATCAAATTCGTCGGCCAGCCACCAACGGTTATTCAACGGATAATCAATAAAATCGAGAATAGCTCCCCGTTCGGCCCCGCTCGCATTATACTTTTTTACGCTTGTCTGCAAGCCAATGGATTTAAACAGGGCATCACAATAATCAACGATTTTCTGTCTCAGTTCCGGCGATACTAACTCCTTATCAGCTTTATTTACCAGGGCTAATGCTCCTTCCATAGCTTTATCCGAACCAATTACGCCTGCGATGTCAAGAACTTTATTTGCTTCTTTTTCAAGATTCTGTTCATATATTTTTCTGCGTCTCGTGTAAGTATCATAATACGAACGCATTACAAGTTGCTGCCAGCGCCAGTTCCCTTTCAGTTCAGGGTGTTTTGATTCAAGATTCTGCCAGAATGCGAAGGTTGTTTCCACCCCGCCATTCTCTTCAAGAGGGCCGACCCAGTTTCGTTCCAGAGCCAAAATTCCATCAGCAACAGCTTCTGCGACCGGCGAACCGAAAAAGAAACGTGAATATTCCACTATTATCTGACGGACATCTTTATCAGGATCCCATGCCAGCTGATTCCATACTACCTTATTTACATCATCATGCACACCATCGGAATATGTAAGAAAACCATCGGTAATTGGAGCATAACGGTTATGTATCTTTGCATAAAAGAATGGCTGAGGATTGCAAACTTCACGGCCCTCCGTCAGCGCATAAGCCTGATCCCAGTTTTCAACAGGATACTGGCAGCGTACTGTATGCGTAATGTCGGCATAATGACGGTGTTTGTATTTTTCCGGCATCCGGAACCGTGTTGCTGACATATCAGGGCTGCCTGGTCCGGATACCACACCGGCAAGCCAATCCGGATTATTAATTCTTACATATTCAAAAAAATATTCAACCTCCTCATCACTGAATCCCTGAAGTGAGATCCAGACGCCAGCTCCGGGATGATATTTATTAAGCTCTGATGCAATTTCTTTCAGAAACGGCATAACAAACCTGGGATGATTATTGCCCGGATCGCCGCCCGGAAAAAAAACCGCGTCAAGCCTTGGACAGTTTTTATAAAATTCACTGTGTTTATTAACCTCATCCTGAAATTTTGATTCATCAGACAGATCGACTCCTGCAGGGGTCCAGACCCAGCAATCAAGCCCGTAATTATTGCATATCGTACTCATTTTTAAATTCATCTCTTCTCTCGGAACCTTCATATTGGGACCCAGTGGACCATCCTGAAAAGGAATGTTCTCGATACAGTTAGACCCGAACAAAGTCAGTTCCCTAATATATTTTTCATATTGACTTACTGTCCATGCATCCCACGAATTAGCCGTATTCCGATACCCCAGCTGATGTCCCCTGATGGGATAAACCGGTGAGGTGGCAATTTCATTGATTTTATTGAATGATATTTTATTTTTTGAAAAATCAGTTGTCCTTAAAAAATGGCCTATTGCGAAGATCACTCCCCGGTCATCAGCTCCGATCAACCAGAGAATCGCTTTCCCGTTTGATTTTTCAAGGCAGATTCTGAATCCCTCGGATCTTGTTTCCGGCAAGTTTTTTCCGATCCGCAGGGGGACTTTCATTCCATCAATCTCAATATCATTTACGGTTGCCAGTGCAATTGATGCAGTCCTCCCCCATGTTGACCTGACCTGGAGGTTTATTGAAGTTCGCTGAGCCACCTCTTCCTGTAATATCCTGATGGCGGTCTCCCTGACAAGCGGGCTTATCTTCCCGGATGCGATTATTGAAGCCTTGCTTAAGTCTGTCGGCTGGGCTGACAAAACTACAGCGGCACACAATAATCCAACAGTAATAAGAATTGAGTTTTTCATCAGAATATAATTTTGATTTTAATGGTATGATGGAACCCACATGTTGATAAAGTTATATTTATAAGTGTTTGTCCCGCTTAAGCGGGATGTGGGTTTCATTTTGCTTTTATTTGCTTTCCCTTACTCAGTATCACTTTGCAACCTGTATCTTCCAATCCCGGAATTCCACCCAATACTGCTGTTTATCGGGACCTCCTGCCGCGAGGCCAATATCAATTGCTCCGGCAATCCCGGGGATATCAGCCGTATGTCTTTCGATAATCCAGTTCTTGCCGTCAAGGCTTATGTAACCGCTGAAACTGTTGCCGTGACGTACCATTTTCAGATAAATCGGTGTTTTGAAATTTTCGGGAAGATTCTGGGAACTTGCCTTGTGCATACAACCGTTTGCAAATTCATCATAGTTAATTCCCGCACGTCCTGGTGTGGAAAATACCAGTACGGACCCCTTGCTTCCGGGCTGTACATCAAAGCTCCGGGAAATGTCGTTGCGGACAAATATTCCCGAACGGAACCACTCGTGTGTTCGGTCTCCAAACTGACTGATCTTCACGGTTGACACAAAATCACCTTTTATCCCTTTCAGATAAACTGCAGCATATGAATCCTCGGCATGGAAAAAATCTGAACCACCTGCAGTGATCTTAAATCTGTTGGCATTGGCATCCGCCTCAATTTCACAAGGTTTTGCCCTTGCTGAGCAATATTGCTGAATTTCCAGTTTTGTAATATCAAGTGGGACACCCTCAAAAACCGGTAGTCCTTTCCCTGTTGAATCCTGAGGTTTTATTTTACTGCCGGAAGCCTGAACAGTTCCGGCAGTAACTTTATCTTTAAGCCAGGTCATCTCAAAACCTGATTCTCCTTCAATGATCATCTCCGGAGCTTTGGCAGGAGGTTCAATTACGAAATTATTCCGGTAGATATTATCCTCAGGAAGGGCAGCACATAATTTCATTTCACCCTGTTCAAGATTGTAGAAGATATTTTCTTCCACGGTCCACCCTGAGGACATATTATCAAACCAGAAACCGACATTGTCATTAAAAAATCCTGCATTTACATTATGGATCAGGTTTCGCCTGACAATTGAATTAAAAGTCAATCCTGCGGTTGTGATCGCACCTGAGTCGTCTGCATCCCTCTGGACATCATCTAGGTGGTTATATTCAACAACATATCCCCCATCTATCGCCTCTTCCTGGTTAGCCCAGCCACCTACATAGATCCCGAAACGGCCTCTTGTTTTTGTTATATAATTATGAGAGATCGTCGTCATCAGAGTATAATTTGCACTGATATTTGTACCTCCGCAACTGTACAGCTTATTATGCGATATGATCGTTTCCCTTATTATTTCCCTTCCGTCGCCGGGCCTGGCTGGTCCGTTTATACTTATACCACCATTATCTATTGTTTCAAGCCGGTTACCGAGGATCCTGGTCTGATAACAACCCTTCTTAACAGAGATCCCCGTACCATTGCATGAACGGACTTCGCATCCGGCAAATTCACAAGTATGGGCAAACTCAAAACTTATTGCACTGCTTCCGGCAGTTACACCATCAAATGTCAATCCATAAAACCGCAGATTACGGACAGGTTGTCCTATTTTTCCCCGGACTTCAATTAATCTGTTCAATGATGGTACTATCGTTGTAACGTTGTTCAGATCAGTAATTTCATCTCCCGGGATATAGCTTATCTCCTTCCGCTTCCTGTCAAAAAACCACTCTCCCGGAGCATCAAGCAGTGCTTTGACATTTTCAATATAATATCTTGGGGGGACGATCACAACACCTTCCTGAGGCGTTCTGAATGTGGCGATCCCGTTTTTCTCATCCACTTTTATGAACGAATTTATACCTGTATGCCATCGTAAAAGCATGATGACCCGGTTACCTTCCATTTCTTTCCATGATTTGACTTCCCCCTGGTTGAAATAAAGCACCCCATCGGATATTGAAATAGCCCTGGGAACAAAATAACCCTCATTTGGAGTACGTGCAAGTATTTGCCTTTTACCGTTTACCAAAAGCATTGCGGCAGTATCTGCATCAAATAAGGCATTCCATTTTTTTCCTGTCTTACGCCAGCCAAAAACAGGATGCCCTCCTGAAATAACAGGTTTCTCTCCAGGGTATGCCGCATATGTTACATAATGATCCTTTAGCTTATGGTATTCAAAAGCACCTGTCGGGAGATTGGTCTCGACTCTTTCACCTCCATCCGGAGGCTCAAAGATCAGTGGCTGCTTTAAAAAATAATTACCTCCGCGGATATAAATAAGGATATCCTTACCTCTTCCGAACGGATGCGGCGATCCGATAAACCGTTTCTCGACCGGCGGATCTTTTGGGAGAAAAACTTTCTTTTTCAGATCACGCACTGCTATGTGTGAGCGTTCAATGGTAAGGAACGGTCCGTCGGTCTTATCGGCGTTCGGCTCCGGCAATGTTCCTGACCACTTGTCATCGCCATATGGAGAGACATAAAAATCAGCCTTTTCAGGGTAATTGAACGGGGCCCAATTCTCGCCTCTCAGCAGTTTCCCATCCCTGAACGTCTCCGGCTGGTTTTGACCTGAGGTAATTACGCACGACAGTTTCAATATCAGCAGAACGGTAACGAATTTCCGGTTTAACAGGATAATCATTCTTATTAACTGATTTATTTCCATCCGAAAAGGATTCTTTTTCAACAGGTTAATTTATCATTTCTCAGGAGGACTGAATTTACTATCATTCCAGCTGAAGGGAAATCCGGTTTCTTTTTCCGTCAAAATATCCTGGAATTTCTTCCTGATTTTCATCTCCTTATCAGAAAGTTTCAACAATGGAGTTTTTTCGCCGGGGTCATTTAGAGTATTGAAGAAAATACCATCCTGGTATAGTTTGTATTCACCATCCATTACCCACCTGTTGTGTTTAAAACCACCCCATCTTGGGGAATAGTGAATGAATATTTCATCTTTATCTCTCCTTTTATTTCGTCCGGATAATACATCTATAAAGCTTTTGCCGTCTGTAAAACAGGAAGATGGATCAAGGGATGCTGCGTCAGCCAGAGTGGGCAAAACATCAGTGAAATCGACAATTCCATTAAATACCCTGCCCTTTTTTATCTTTTCCGGCCAGGATATGATCATGGGAACGTGATTCCCGGTATTGAGTGAAGATCCTTTCCCTCCCCTTATTTCTCCTTTTAATGTACCGGTAATCACGGATTGATTTGTACCATTGTCAGCCGTAAAAATTAAAAGAGTATTATCCCAGAGATCCTTTTCCTTAAGCTTCATTTGAATCTGTCCCACAATTTTATCTATATAAGCGATCATATCTGCAAAATATGCCGTATCATTTTCATATCGTCTGGAAGGCTCTGCCCATTCGGGAGAATCCGGAGTAGGAACAAACGGATCATGTGGAAGCATCATGGGATGGTAGATAAAAAAGGGCTTATCTGCCTTACGTTCAATGAAGTCTGTTAAATAATTAACAACTGATTGTGGGCCATAGGCATCCCTATCCATGGGCAGGTCTTCTCCGTTCCGGGTCAATAACGGATTGGCATATCTTTCTCCCTGGGCTCTGGTGTGGTGAAGTTGCCACAAGCAGTATTCATCAAAGCCAAATTGATTTGGACGCGTTACATCCTGGTTCCCCGGATTATTCCTGTTTAAACCATTTAATTGCCATTTTCCTGCAATACATGTTTCGTAACCGGCTCTTTTCAGCAAATTTCCAAACGTCTTTTCATCCGGATTAAGATATCCAAAGTCCTCATAATTTCTGAAATTATATTTTCCGGTCATTAATTTAACCCGTGAGGGTGTAGACAACGGCTGAGAGTAACAGTTTTCGAAACGAATTCCAGTTGCTGCCAACCTGTCAATATTTGGGGTCTTATATTCAATACTACCATTGCACCCCAGACATTCATAACCCATATCATCGGCCAGAATCAAAACAATATTTGGTAAATCATCCGGATCCTGTGAATGGCAACCTGAAATAAAAAGTCCTGAGGCAAGGCCAGCCAGACCTATTAAAGAGTTATTAGTTAAATTTTTCTTACCGAACATTTTGATTCTGCTTGTTTAATAAATCCTTCCTTTCTTCGAAATTCCCAGCCTGTCTAATTCATCATGGATGAATAAACAATTCGATAAGTTATAATCAGGCTCAAGGTGACAGGCAATTTTCAGATTGCCGTCGTCATTGTCAGTCAATGTTTTTTCAAGCCATTGTCTGATATCTCCCGGATTTGAGCCTTCAGAAATTATTTCGACAGGCGGGGCAACATTGAGTTCAAAATCGTTACCCATGATCTGCCTGATCTTTGCCAGAGAAGTGTTAGATCCAGTGTCGATGATTTTCAGATTCTCAACCTCACAGATGGATCCCATAACATGATCGGCATTACCGCAGCTGTGAAGGCGTATTGCCCCGAATTCTTTGCCTATACAGCTTATATATGGTGTCACAAATTCTTTATATGAAATTTCATCAAGCATTGTACCTGAGCACTCCCCGACGTGAACGGAAGTGACAGGGATATCTCCCAGATCTGAGAAGAATTTGATTACACGAATATAAACATCGGTTATCCAGTCATGGATCCCTTTTACCAGTTCCGGCTTAAGCATCATAAGGGTAAAAATATCCTGCCCGATGAATTTCATTGATGTTGTTATTATTCCATGAATAGTGGCACGTCCGGAAGTGTCCCAGAAAAATGGCGGGATAATCCTGCAATCAGGGTATTTTTCACGTGCCTTAAGATACTGGTCTTCAAGGCTCTTTAAGACCGGGAGCTTAAGAATCTCATCAACTGCGGGCAATTCATCTGCCTCTTTGATATCCTTCAGAGGAAATCCTTTAACATCTGAGTCTTTGTCAGATACAAACACAAACTCGGCACCAAGGGCTGCAGCTATTATCATATTGGGCTGGATCGCTCCTACCAGCATCATGTTGGGAACAACATATTCAGCCTGTACGAGGTTAGATTCCATATTGTAAATCGGGTAATCGGGAAACCTGCCTTTAATATAATCATGACATGCTTCATCCTGTTTCATCCTGTAATATGGATCAAGATAATATCCGGAGTCAAATACAAAACCTCCGTGTTTATATAGCCAGCCCTTTGAAACACTTGCCTGAACCTTTATCATATGAAAGCTATTTTTCCGACTTTATGTCCTGAAATTGCGTAATACAAAATATAGAAATAAAATGGTATGACAATAATGTAAGCCAGTTTAGGATCAATAACATCCGCCAGACGGCCATATAACAGAGGCAAGAGAGCGCCACCAAGATTCCCGATTATCAGAAGCGATGATCCGATACCGGTGAACCGTCCTAATCCTTCAATAGCCAGAGGCCATACAGCAGGCCAGATAAGGGAGTTGGCCATTCCAAGCAATGCTATGAAAACCACTGACATCATTTTTGGCGATCCGATAGCTGTAAGTGTTAATATGACACCAAGTACAGCACATATTTTCAATGCATTGCTTTGTGAGATAAAGCGTGGTATTGCGATGATACCTAATGTATAGCCCAATATACTGGCAACCATTGTCATTGAAGTGAAATGTTTAGCGACAGATATCGGAATTCCCTGACTGAGACCATAGCTGATAATTGTGTCACCTGCAACTATTTCCAGTCCGACATCACAAAATATTGCCACCACACCCAAAAGGAGGAACGGAAACTGAAAAATTGAGGTTTTGTTATTAGTTTTCGGATCCTCTCTGGAGGCGTTCTCCACATCAGGATCGATCTCAGGCAATTTCGAAATTTTAACCATTATCCCTATTGCAACAAGAATTCCTGCCATTGCAAGATATGGAATAACTACCCTGGAAGCGAGTTCGTCGAGCATTAAGGATCTCTGCGGATCTTCCATGGTTTTAAGCTGTTCCATTAATGCATCACCATCACTCAATGCCATAACGCCAAACAAAAAAGTGGCAATTATGCCTGCTGATTTATTGCATATTCCCATAATGCTTATACGTTGCGCCGCACTCTCGATAGGCCCAAGTATAGTAATATATGGATTTGACGCAGTTTGCATAAGTGCCAGTCCGCTTCCCATAATAAATAAGCCTGAAAGGAAGAGTAGATATGTTCTTGTCATTGCTGCAGGGATGAAAAACAGGGCACCAACTGCCATTATGAATAATCCGGTCATCATACCCGCTTTCAGTCCTGTCCTTTTAAGTACCCATGATGAGGGTATTGCCATTATAACGTAGGCGATATAAAAAGCAAATGCGACAAGATAGGACTGAAAATGATTGAGCTCACAGGAGATCTTAAGATAGGGTATCAGTATTCCATTCAGCCAGGTAACAAAACCAAAAATAAAGAAGAATAATCCGATCGTTCCTATAGTTATCCAGTTTGCTTGTTTGCCGGATACATTATGATTAATATTCTTCTTCACTCTTCCGTTTCATTGATTAAGACTTTTTCATTATACCTTTTGAGACACCTTCAGGACAATCTGAATATCAGAGTGATGGTTCTTCCCACAAATTCGCAGTCCGGCTATTCAGGTCAGGGAACTCCGGCAGAGGGTCACTTGGAACAGGTTCGTACCAGAATGTAGCAGAGCTCCAGTCATCCTGCCTCTCATATAATGGAGGTTTATTCTCAGATCGCAGCTGACCGCTATATCCAATCTGCTGGATGGTAATCCGGCACTCCTTTTCCCAGTAAACAGGATCGGGTAAATGCCAACGGTACATTGAGATGAAACCGTTCTGATTCCAGCTGCAACCATGATAAAGGAAGGGCGTCTGCTGCATACCATACGAAAGACAAACATAATCTTCACTTCCTGTACCGCAGATAGTTGGAAATTCGGTATCACCGTCCATAAATATTTTAATTTCCCCTTCACCCCACCAGTTGGATTCAAATGACCGGATCCCCAGAACCGCTCCTATAAATCTTCCTTCACCATTCCTTTTTGGCAGAATTTCAAAATCCTCTTTGAGCATAGTAGGATTTTCTCTCCGGAAACAGACATGCAATCTCCCAAAATTTCCGGTGTGTTTGTCATCAACAATATAATCAATCTGGTAGAAAAGAGTTATAGTTTCATCTCCTTCATTGGTCAGGGTCAGCCTTGCATTTTTGCTAAATGGCATTGGTAACCAGATATTTAAAGCAGAATTTATCCCGGTTGAGTGAACGGCTGATTCGTAAGAATTCACTTTAGCATGTGCTGATCCCATAAAGTCGCCCAAAGGACATTCAATACTCGGGTGTTCCTGATTTTCCCAATAAGCTCTGATTACCATACTCCGGAGTGCAGATGCATTTTTATTCCGGAAACCGCCTGTCATCCAGATATGTGTAATAGTCCCGGCACCACTTATCCTGCATAGTTCAACGGTTTCTCCGGGAGCAATCCCTTTGGCGGGAAATCCTTTCCGTCCCACACCCAGGTTACTGGCTGTCTGTCCGCCCTTGCCCGGTTCGCCTGTGGGATTTTCAAATGATATCGACCTGGATTTCAGCCCGGTACCAAGATCGTAAAGTTGTCCTCCTGATTTGTTGTTTTCAGAAGAACAGGAATAAAGTACAATTAAATACAATACGAAAACAGGCGCAAGCCTGGTCCTGATTACACTTTTGGGTTCCATAACTGATAGGTTTATTTACACAATTCCCTGAGGATACGAGTTCAAGGATATCCTCTTCCGGACTTCCGCAAGCCTCCGGGTTATTGTTCCTCCCCCGGAAGTGTGGATAAATGTAATTATAGTTTTTCTCATTTTTTCTTACATCCTTCCCTGGTCAGGATCGTTCACCAGTTCCAATCCTTTTTCCCACCACTCGTTCAGGAAACCCGCCTCAAGACTTCTTTTTGCCGTGCCACCGGAGGCTTTTGTCAGATCCAGCTCCTCCGTCAGAACTTCTTCATTGAAAATGGAAGCTTCCTGAATAAGATTTCCGTTGGGATCAACAATCCGGCTCTGGCCATGTGAGCCCTCGAGAGGATTGATTCTTTGTGGCGTGTTAGCCTGAACTATGTAGACATTATTCTCCACTGCACGTGCTACCACCTGAGCACGATATGGCTCGATTTTATATTCACTTGTGATATTGCTTTCACTTGACAAATAAAAAATCAGTCTTGCACCCTTGATAGCGGGCAGGCGAACCAGTTCAGGATACCTGGAATCATGACAAATTATAATCGAGCATATTTCGCCATCGATACGGAATATTCCCAGGCGGTTTCCCGGCTGAGCCCAGGGTTTGTCGCCTCCGACCAGATTAATTTTAACCTGACGGTGAATGGTTTGTCCTTTATCGTCGATTACCAGCGCCATATTGTACCGTTGTCCGTCCTCGAAATAAGGGGTGCCAACAACCGCATAAATCTTATTGGAGATGCATGAATTTGCAATTTCTTTTTCTGCATTGAGATAATCCTCAATGGAGTATCCCATGATCTCATCACTGAAATATCCTGTTGTGGCACACTCCGGGAAAACTGCCACTCTGACACCTTTTTGGGCGCATTCCGAAAGATGCCGGCAGATCTTTTCCACATTTTCTTTCAGGCTGTGGGAAGAGTGCATCTGCACTGCCGCCACACTGATATGACCCGGGCGGGACAAACGTTTGCTGGCGCCGGGCAGGTTTTCTGTAATTCCTTCTTCAAATACTTCCGGCCTCCGTTTAGTCAGTTTTTCAGGAGGTCTTAATACCAGGTTAAGTTCAGCATAAATAATCCCTGCACCCCCCTCTTTATCAACATCAGCAATGATACTACCGTCAGGTGAGATCACAAGGGTTTGCCTGGGGTGTGTGAAAACAAGGTAAGCTTCATTATCGCGTGCCCTGGTTCTCAGCATGATGGTATTCCATTCGCCCCGTGATCCGTATGACGGATTGATAAGTACACGTGCTCCGTCAAGGGCAAGAGCACTTGCCACTTCAGGTATCTGACGTTCGAAGCATATAAGCATGCCCATGCGTCCGAAACGGGTATTAAACGCCTTAGCCTCATAACCCGGATGATAATATTCCGGGTCAAAATATGGCTCGGCCAGTTGTGTTTTCCTGTGCACATGTATTACCTCTCCCACTGAATCGATCCAGGCACAGCTGTTATACAGAATCTGACCATCGCGCTCCAGAAAGCCCAGCACAATGTCTACTTTCAGCTCCTGTGCCAGATCCCGGACTTTCATTACAGTAGGTCCGTCCAGTGGCTCAGCTATTTCCCTGAACCTGGGTTCCCATTTTTCACGTTCAGGACTTCTGAGCAACTCATCAATCAGGTATCCTTCCAGACCGCCTTCCGGGGTTATAAGGATCTGAGCGCCTTTTGATGCAGCCGTCCTTGCCATTTTTTCAATTGTTTTAAGGTTGGCTTCCTTGTCCCACTTTACAGGGATATATGACAGACTGGCAATCTTGACTTTACCGGCCTCCGGTAAACCTCCTTCCGCGTATAAATTGCCAGATAAACAGTCACCTGATGGTAAGAAAATTGATGCCAGAAGCATCATAATAGAGAGCATTATCGTTCTTTTCATATTTGTCCGGTTAAGTCAGGCATTTGTCATTCAACTCATTAATTGATGATGTCAATATATTGCAGGTCTCCACACTGATCCTTACTCTAATCCCAAGGTTTCGATTCTTTACATTCTTATGCTTTTATATAATCGGTACCATAGGGATAGCGCTGAGGTTTTTTCAGCATCGAACTGGCAAGGTCATTTTTCCTGAATTGTTCTTTCTCCGGATCCCAGTTCAGTATACCCGGAACTTTCATGGCAATATGGCTGAGCAGGCAAACTGTACATGCCCGGTGACCTACCTCAACCGGCGTTATGGGTTGTTTACGGCTTTTAATGCAGTCAAGCCAGTTACCATGATGCTCAGCACTATGGTATAGGTTAATTTCGGTCTCTGCTATCTCTGAAGAGAGTATTTTGGGATCACTGGCGTCCAGTTTTGTTGCATGGGCATGTGAAACGAATATCCAGCCGTCATCACCTTCATACTTTATGCCGTAAGGGTAAGCACTGCTGGTATACATCGTAATCCCATTCTCATATTCTGCTTTGACCATAAAATCTCCATGTACATCCCATATTCCGGATTTTGGAAATTGTGCGACAGCCTCTACAGAGACAGGTCCCGTATATTCTGTATCCATTCCCCATGCAGCATAATCATAGAAATGTGAACCCCAACCTGTTATCATTCCTGCACCAAACTGTTCACAGCGTAACCAGCCTGGACGGGAATAGTCATTCTGCGGATGTACCCGCATTTCAGTGTAATAAACTTCCGGGGTTGATCCCAGCCACATATCATAATTCAAATTTTTCGGAACTTCCGATTCAGGAACTTCGGGACCGGAAGGATCGCCGGGGAGACCAATTTTTACCGTATGAATTTTCCCGATGCGCCCGTTTCGCACGAGTTCAGCAGCTCTTTTGTACTGAGGGTCCCGTGAACGACACTGTGCCCCTATCTGTAAAATAACCTTCTGCCTGGCAACAACATTACTCAAAAGCCGGCCTTCCACAACTGTAAGGGTTGCAGGCTTTTGCAAATAAATATCTTTTTTGGCCAGGGCAGCTTCAATGGCCGGTTGAGCATGCCATTGGTCAGGTGTGCTTATTATTACAGCATCAATATCAGGATTAAGCAACATTTCACGATAGTCCCCGTACATCCTGACATCTACAAAATTGGCACTGCCTGTACCTTTATTATAATAATTCTCTATAAACTTCTTACCATCTGCCATTCGTTTGCTGTCAACGTCACAAACAGCAATCACCCTGGCGTTATCAAATTTAAGTATGTCGGGCAGATTATGTTCCCGGGCAATACGTCCGCAACCTATCTGACCTATGTTGATCTTATTGCCCGGAGTATTTTTTCCAATTACTGAAACGGGCACAATGTCAGGAATAAGCAAGGTTCCTGTGGCGGCAGAAAATGTGTTTTTCAAGAAGACTCTTCGTTTCATATTTTAGAAAATATATGCTACTAAAAAAACTGAAATATATAAATATTTACGCCTCTGTTTTGTCTTTTAAGGTCTTTATTTTCAATGACAGTAAAAAATGACAGAAGCAGGATGCAGATTGTACCTTATTCCACATTCTGTCTATTTTTTTTAATTACTACCAGAGGCAAACTCCGGCAATACAGGTTGAATATCAAGTTCTGAAGATATCGGGATAGAACTGATTATATCATTCACCAGCGGAAAATCGACTCCATATTGAAATAACAATCTGATCTCCTCAGGGGAATCCGTTCCAAAGAAATTTATTAGTATATTGTTCTCTTTGAGCAATTTAGCATACTGAGCTAACGCTGGGGTGACTGGTTGACGAAACTGAATAAAATCAGCTTTCATCTTTATTGTCTCCATTACGTAATCAAGATCCGAATCTCTTCTGTCCATATTGCAGATCATGATCCCCGGGACTGCCTCCCTTGCAATATGAGCAGCACCTGCACTGCAGGCAAGGAATGCCTGGTGAAGTCGTCCCTCTTTAGCTAACTTATCTGCAACCATAACAGACAGCATCCCTTCGCCTTTTAAATGTACATTCAGCCATATATTAAAAGGCATAATTTCAAGAACTTCATGAAGGGTTGGTATCTTTTCGCCGGCAAATTCAGGTGACTTCCAGCCTCCTGCATCGAGGTTCCTGATCTGTTCAAAAGTAAGATCTGAGATCCTTCCTGTTCCATTTGTCGTCCTGTCAACTGTTTCATCATGGATAACAACCATTTTGTCGTCCTTTGAAAGAAAGACATCAAACTCAATCATATGAGCACCCGCCTTTATGGCTTCACGGAATGCGATAAGGGTATTTTCAGGAAGGGTTTGCATGGCTCCCCTGTGAGCGCACAGGCCCCTGGGCGGAAGTTTGATATCGGAAGTGGCAGTATTTCCGCAACTTATTAGCACTATCTGTAAAAAGACAGCTATATATATCAACAAAAATGTACCTGATCTCATGTCTATCCGGAAGGGATTAACCTGTTCAATAAATTTTTAAAACCTGGTCTCTAATAAATATTACGAATTTAATAATTTGAAACATTATTTGGCCGTTCGGGAATATTGTTATCCTTGAGCCTTTTGGCAAACGCTTCCTGTGTCTCTCCCGGGCTTGGCCAAACATCACTGGGGGTATGGGATCCATCCATTATCCCTTCCATCTTTTTGACAATGTCAGGGTAATCACTGCTTAAGTCTTTTGATTGCTGAGGGTCAGAAAACAAGTCGTAGAGTTCAACCTGCTTCCCGCTCTCTCTGAGAGCGTACCATTTCCCGCTCCTGACAGCCTGATCCTGTTGGTATTCCCAATACAGGTAATCGTGCTGATTCTGTTTTTCCTTCCCAAGCAGAGCTGGTAATATCGAAATTCCGTCAGTTTTTACCGGAACTTCTACTCCTGCAATCTCTGCGGCAGTAGGCAGAAAATCCCAGAATGCCCACACATAATCGCTTACCTGACCAGGCTTGATTTTGCCCGGCCACCGCACCATTGCCGGAACATGAAATGCTCCGTCATATGAATCCCCTTTGCCACCCCTTGTCGGGGATGCATTGTTGAAGAATTCCCGTATGGTCTGACCACTCTTCAGTTTAAGGTAGCGACCATCATAGCCCGAGCTGTTGCCATTGTCAGAGGCAAAAAAGATAATTGTGTTCTCATCCAACTTTAATTCCCTGATCAGCGCCAGCAATTTACCCACCTCCGTATCCATGCGGGTGATCATTGCAGCCCATTCCTTATGCTGGATATCCCAGTCTTCATCCTTATATATGCCCAGATCAGGAACGATCAACGGCCCATGCGGGGTAGTATAAGCAAGATAAAGGAAGAATGGATTGTCTTTGTTTGTCCTGACAAATTCGAGAGATTTCTCACAATAAACATCGAATGAGTATTTTGCTTTTGAAGGATCCTGCATCCCCAGAGGCATGCATTTCCCGCTTTCGTCATAAGGGCTTGGCCTGGAATAATTTGCGAGTTTAAAATGTTCGGCATTCTCAGGGAAAAAGACCCTCTCCTGGTTATGATACAGGAACTCAGGGTAATAGGTATGGGCGTGCTGTTGGTTCAGGTAGCCGAAGAATTCATCAAATCCCATTTTGTTTGGGATCCCCGGCTGGTCATGGTTGGCAAGACCCCATTTTCCGAAGAGTCCGGTTTTGTATCCAGCCTGTTTAAGCAGCATGGCGACAGTAAAATCACCATCCTGTAACGACTCACGATAGGATCTGAATGAGTTATCGCGCACCCTGGCATGACCGGGATGCAATCCCGTCATAAGACAGGAACGCGATGGAGCGCTCACTGCATTACCGCAATATGCCTGGGTAAACCTGATTCCCTCAGCTGCAATCCTGTCAATATTCGGAGTTTTGATCTTTTGCTGACCGAAACATCCCAAATCTCCCCAGCAAAGATCATCACTAAGGATAAATATGATGTTTGGATCTTTTTCTTTTTCTTTTGGTGCATTAATGCAACCTGCCGACATTAAGCATGCCGTCGTTATGAACCCAGCACTGATTCTTTGCATAGTCTTTTATTTACAGTTCTAATTTATAAACAAAACTTCCATGTTCCTTTTGAAAACTTTCATAATTATCAGAGTGACATGGAAGTTTTTTCTGTTAATGGTTCTTAATAATTCGGATTCTGTTCCAGGTTGGGATTATCCTGTATGGTAATCTCATGGATTGGCCACAGATAATCCCTGTTCGCATTGAAGGTTCGTGTCTGGACCAACTGACCGGTACGGCTAAGGACAGTAGCATTCATAACTGTTTCTGCAGTGCGCCATCTGCGAATATCACTATAATATAGGGCTTCATTTGCCAGTTCAATCCTTCTTTCAAGCCTTATAACCTGGCGCATCTGATCCTGTGTCAGTCCTTCCGGAATATCCGGCATACCGGCACGGACCCTTATCTGGTTAAGTGCTGCATAAACTGTTTCATCACTTCCTACAGCCTCATTCTGTGCCTCTGCGTACATCAGAAGAACATCAGCATATCTGAGTACAATGAAGTTTATCTCAGAGTTCAATATCACTGGTTGAGCCACATCGTCTTTATATGTGGTATACTTCTTAAAGCCGAATCCGGTGCTGAAATACTTGCTTTCAGGCACTATTCTGCCCAGATACATATATCCGGGAACGACAATTGTTTTATGGAACCGGGGATCCCTGTTTTCCCAGGGATTTGCAGGATCATACAGAGTTGATTCCAGGTATGACATCCCGTCAGTCATCAGATAGTTGTTTGCCAGATCTAATGTGGGAGCACAGTTCATCTGGACCTCAAGGATATTATCAAAACCGTTGGTATAGTCAGGAGTCTTGAATTGTATATCAAAAATGATTTCCTTATTAAATTCATTCTCAAGGTAAAAGAGTCCCCTGTAGTCTGAAAATAAAATGTAATTATTCAGGTCCATTACAGCCTTGGCTGCTGCTGCTGCCTCTGCCCACCTGCTTTCATACAGCAGCACTCTTGCTTTTAGCGCCAGGGCAGCTCCTTTTGTTGCACGTCCTTTATCCGAACCGGAATAAGAGACTGGAAGTACGGAGGCGGCATTGTCCAGATCGGTCAGTATCTGAGTAATGACTTCATCCTTTGAATTTCTGGGCAGATCACCCTGTTCGGCAAAATTGGGTGATGACAGAATCAGAGGCACTCCCCCGAAATAATTTACCAGTTTTGAATAAAAGAAAGCACGTAAAAAATATGCCTCAGCCTTGATTCTTTCCTTGAGATCATCGTCCATCACCACCCTGTCTATGTTATCAAGCAGATTATTTGCCCGGCCGATCCCCTGATAACAAATATTCCATTTGTCCCTGAACCTGGAGTCATTTCCTGGAGTGTGGTTTCCGGTAGCAATCGCAATTTCACCGCTCATATTGTAAGAATTTGGGGTAATATTTTCTTCAGACATATATGATGTACCCCCGATATTGGAATTTCGCAGGACAGCATAACATCCGTTAATTGAAGATATCGCCTGGCTTTCTGTCTGCCACCAGTTTGCCTCATTATAAGAGTCAGTTGAAACAGTTTCCAGCCAACTTTCACTGCATGAATAGAAAAAACAGGTAATTACTACTGCAATTCCCGTATAAATTATCTTTTTCATAAATGTTTTATTTATTATGTTAAAAAGTAACATTACATCCTACAGTAATTATTTTTGTTGTAGGATATTCAAAAATGTCCTGCTGTGTAATGGTCTTTTCAGGATCAGTAACCTTATATTTGGAGAATGTCAGAAGGTTCTGTGCATTTACATATACCTTTATTATACTTATTTTGATCTTGTTAGTCAAAACTGACGGAATGGTATAAGCTAACTGCACATTTTTAAGTCTCAGGTAGGATGCGTCCCTGAGCCAGAAAGTGGAATTTCGTGCATTTATCTGTGTCCCTCTTTTGTACAGGGAAAGTCTCGGATATTTGGCATCCGTATTCTCAGGAGACCAGCTGTTGTTGAAATGTTCCACAGTTATTCCCGCCCCGTTGAATAGCGGCCACGAAACATTGTGCCAGGGATAAATATCAATATCCTGAACCCCCTGGAAAAATGCACTGAAATCAAATCCCAGGTACTCAGCACCCAGATTAAAGCTATATGTATATTTGGGAGTAGCCCGTCCCAGTACCCTCATGTCATTGATGTCGATTTTTTCATCATCATTTAAGTCCCTGTATTTGATATCTCCGGGAGATGTTGCAGCATGCTGGAATGCGTGATTTTCGATTTCCTCATCGGTTTGAAAAAGACCCAAAGCTTCATAAAGATACCATGAGTTAACAGGGTAACCTTCCCTAATAACGCTGATATTTCCGTAAGAATTGGTAGCATATTGTATATTACCTGCCAGATAATCCACGTTATTATTAACATATGATAAGCTGGCTCCCATCTTATAGGTCAGTTTCCCTTTCGTGTTTGCATGAGAAGCGCTTATTTCAAAACCTTTGTTGGACATACCGTACAGGTTTGTGATTGGTCCTGTAAGATTACCTACCTGGCCGGGAACATTTATCCGGGCAAGGATGTCAGTTGTTTCCTTGTCAAAAACATCAACTTCAAGCTCGAGCTTATTATTCCATAAACCAAGATCAAGTCCGATATTTGATATTGTTGTTGTTTCCCATGTGATATCAGGATCAGAAAGTGTAGTTACAGCGCTTCCTGCAACAATGGTGTTATTGAAAGTTGTTCCCTGGTTTATATTTATGTTGTTCAGGAAACTGTAAAGCGAAATGCTCTGGTTCCCAAGCTGGCCCCATGAAGCCCTCAGTTTAAGATTATTAATTGCAGGGATGTTTTTCATGAACGGTTCTTCATTTATCCGCCAACCAACAGAAAATGACGGAAAAAATCCCCAGCGGTTACCTTTTGCAAACCGGGAGGAACCGTCGTAGCGGAAGTTAAACTCGAATAAATATCTGTCAGCGAAACTGTAGTTAGCCCTGCCAAAATAGGACATAAGACGTGATTCAGAGGAGGTTCCACCAGCATCCTTGTTAATGGTTCCGGCATTCAGCTCTGAAAGTTCATTTCCCAGGAATCCCTCAATGTAAGCATCGAAGTTGGAACCATAAAATGACTCCATGCTGAAACCAAGCAAAAGGTTAACATCATGCAGATCCGCAATCTTTCTGGTCCAGTTCAGTGTCTGAAAGAAGCTGGTATTTAGATTGTTGTTATTTATACGCTCGACACTTCTGTAGGTTTTTCCTACAAGCCTGGTAACCTGAGTTTTTGGATTAAGAAGAACTGATTCGGGAATAAAAGTATGAGTGTTCCCGTCATATTTAGTAACTGCAAAGTTCACTTTATACTTAATATTCAGTGGGAGAATATACTGAGCAAACATATTCACCATTGCTCTCTGAGTCTTCAAACTGCTAAATCCCTCTTTTACTAATGCCAAAGGGTGATAAAAGACATTATGACCGGGAGTTACCAGCCATACATCAGCCCATTGACCATTTTCATACTGATAGTTTGGTTGGATCGGAAGGGAACGGGCGGTATAATTCAATACTTCTTCAACTCCCAGGTAGGGTTCATCACGATTCCAGTATGAACCGTTAATAATTGCTCCGAATTCAAGTCTGTCAGATTTTTTAAAGACCACATTCGAGTTAAAAGTATACTTTTTAGCATCTGTTCCCAGCATAACACCCTCCTGATTAAGATAGCCTATTGACAATGAGTAAATCGTCGATTCTGAACCTCCTGACAGTCGTAAATTGCTTTCGTACATAGGTGCGACTGAAAACATGAGATCCCACCAGTCGGTATTTGAATACATTGCAGGATCGTTTCCTGTCCCATAGGCTTCAATATCGGCGTCGGTATATGGTTTCGTCTGGTTTTCGTTAACTGCAGCCTGATTTCTGGCAGTCATATAGTCTACCGAACTGGTAACCATTTCAGGCAGGTATGTAGCCTGCTGCCATCCTACATAGTTGTTAAATTCCACCTTTAGCTTTTCCCTTTTTCCGGTTTTTGTAGTTACCAGTATTACGCCGTTGGCAGCCCTGTTTCCGTATATTGATGCTGATGCTGCATCTTTTAAAACAGAAATTGTCTCAATATCGTTTGGATTTACATCCCTGAGATTGTACTCTATACCATCGACAAGCACCAGGGGATTATTATTATTTAATGTGCCAATACCTCTGATACGGATTGTTGCATCATCAGCTCCAGGCTGTCCCCCTGCCTGGTTGATGTAGAGTCCCTTAAGTCCCTGTAAAGCCTGGGTCGAGTTGGTAAGAGGCCTTGCTTCGATAAATTCGGAATTTGCAGTTGTCACCGATCCGGTAAGGGTGACTCTGCGCTGAGTTCCATAACCTATTACAACTACTTCTTCCAGACGTGTCACATCAGATTCCAGCATTATATCCACAACAGCTCTCCCTGCAACCGGAATTTCCTGGCTTCCATAGCCTATAAATGAGAAAACCAGTATACTGTTAGGATCAGGTAATGAAATTGCATATCTCCCGCTGGCATCAGTAATAGATCCTATGGTTGTCCCTTTGACCAGAACATTGACCCCGGGCATCAGCTCTCCTGACTGACTGTCAGTAATGGTTCCTGTAACAGTTCTTTGCTGCAATTCTCCTTTAATCCCGGAGTTGTCATCACTATATGCCCGCGTGATCCCGGATAAAGCCAGAATCATCAGGATAAACGCAATACGCATGGTTAGCAGTGATTTGCTCAGGGGACTAAATGATTGTCCCCTTGAAATGATAACTCTTTCCATAAAATGATTTTTTAAGGTTTATAATTCGGGTCTACCTGCGAAATTTACAAAAAAATCACAATTCTTGAACTAAACTTTTTTCTGGTGGTATCTCTCACAGTAAAATGTTCGATCTGCAACCTTAACATAATTTATCAGAATTTTCATGTAACTTAACTAAAAAAAATTATAGAAATGAATCCTCGATTTCCTGTATTAATTTCAGCAATTATTCCAATCCTTGTCTGTATTTCATGTTCCAGCCCGGTAGGGAGTTTTGAATATGAATCCGGATTCTACAAAATTCAGCTGATTGATTCTGTGCCTTTTATCAGTTATTTTTCAGTTGATGCACTGGGCCAGGGCAAACTGGATCATAATTCTGTTCTGTGGCAGGCTGCAGACTCCGGTGAATATGAATTGCGTAAAATCTCTGAATCGGAAGTGAAAATATTCAGTAAAAAGGGGACAGGAAAGACCGAATGGCTGCTGAAATTTGAAGAAAAGCGATTCAGCCTTGTCTCATATTACACGAATGATCAGGCAAAACAGAATTTTGATCTCAGGTTCGATAAAAATAAAAATCATGCAACACTCCTGGGAATAATGACAGGCAGAGGAAAGACAAAGTTGCCGGCTATTCTCCATCTGCCTGATATGGGAACTTTCAGGCTTGAAGCAGACCAGCCCGGTGCAATTGTTGATTATGATGCCAGACGATACCAGGGGAAAGGACACATCTATGTTACTTTGCCCGGAGCAACGGAGAAACAGGGCAGTATCAGTTATATCTTTAATATTACTTCAATCTACCCCGATTTTCAAGGAGTTGAACTGGAAAAGTATGCAGGCTTCAGACGAAATTATATCAATCTTTTCCAGGTAAATCCGATATTTCAGGTACTTGCAAATAATTCCTGCAGCGATCCGGTTGCTTTTACTTTATTTATGTCCTCCATGCTTGCACTTAAAACTCCGCCGCTTACCGATTCACTTTCGGCTCTTGATCTGGTACGGATGTCTGTTGAAAGATACCTGAATGGTATGAAAGGCTACGGACTGGTAGGATATGGAGAAGGTTATGAAGGAGCAGAAACTGCCGGCTGGCATTCCCCTTACAATTCACTCGATTCATACCCATCCCTTGTTATTGCCGCCTGCAATTATATTAAGGGTTCCGGTGATAATGAGTGGGCTCAGAGATACTACCCGCATATAAAACAATGGATGGATGCCCAGATGAAAAGAGATTATAATTATAATGGTCTGGTAGAATATGAACTGAGTGGAAATTCGGGTTCCTGGGACGGATATTTAAGACCTGCCAACTGGTGGGATACCATCGGATTTGGTCACGAGGATGCATTCAGCAATGCAATGACATATGAAGCTATGAATCTGCTGATTACGGTAGCTGAGATGCTTGGCAGGAATGAGGATGCAGAATTATACCGGCGTCTTGCAGAAAAGATGAAAGCCGGATATTTCCGGACCTTTTACAATCCGGAAACCGGTGTTCTGGCGGGCTGGAAAAGCAAAGACGGTAAGCTGCACGATTATTATTTTCTGATGGTGAACAGCATGGCAATAGCTTATGATCTGGTACCTGAAGATATTGCGAAGAATGTGATGATGACCCTCTGGAACAAGATGCAGGAAGTCGGATATAAGGATTTCTCACTGGGTGTTCCGGGAAATCTTATTTCAGTGAGAAAAGTGGATTATACCCATCCTGACCCTCGCTTTGGAGGAGGGCAACTGGAAGATGGCAGCGATGCATTTCAGCGTTATGAGAACGGTGGCGCATCCATCAACTGGTCGTGGTTTATATTGAAGGCGTTGCAGAAGACCGGGATGGTTGAGCAATTCAACATAATTGCAGACGGGATTCTTGAAGGGATAAATGATGGTGCATTCCAGGGATCCTGTGCTGAAGGTGGCATGACCAAAGACTGGAAATCATGGTCAGGAGAATGCTGGGGGTATGAAGGATTTCTTTGCGACGGATACCTTGTTTTAGCAGTCATGAATCCTGAGGACAAATAATATCCTTTTAAATTTATAAAGCAAAAAATCAGGATATTTTTTCCCTTTGTCTGCAATTATGGGGATATTTGCTGTCATGCAAATAAAAGTCATGCAAATAAAAACTGACTCTCTATGGCTTTCACTGTTTTAAATGCAGATACGGATGTTGTTTCACTGACCAGGAAATTATTGTCTTTCAATACAATAAGTCCACCGGGAAATGAGTCAGTGATTGCCGGATTTGTAGGGGATCTGCTGGCCGGCCATGAATTTGATATAGAATACAAATCCTTTGATGCAAATCGTCTTCATCTTATTGCAGAGAAAGGATTGTCTTCAAAAAAAGCACCGATAGTTCTATCAGGTCATTTTGATACCGTCCCTCTGGGCAATAAGGAATGGACAGTTGATCCATTTGCCGGTGAGGTAAAAAACGGTAAGATCTGGGGAAGGGGTTCGAGCGATATGAAAGGTGGCCTGGCAGCAATGATACTTGCATCGATAAGTGCATTTGCCGGGGCACCTCCCGAAGGAGGCATAAGGATCATATTTACTGCTGGAGAAGAAATGGGATGCCGTGGGATAACAAAGCTGGTAGACGAAAAAGGACTGCACGGCGATGCCAGTGCAGTAATTGTAGGTGAACCGACAGCAAACCTCCCCGCCACCGGTCATAAAGGAGCTATATATCTAAAGGTTGTCGCGCATGGAAAAACCGCCCATTCATCAATGCCTGAGCTGGGTGACAATGCAATTTATAAAGCTGCAAGATCCATCAACAAAATAATGGATTTCAGGTTTGATGCAGATCCTGATCCACTGCTTGGCCTGCCAACTGTTAATGTTGGAATGATAAGCGGAGGGATGAACCTCAATTCGGTACCTGATCATGCGGAGTTTACAATAGATTTCAGAACAACAACCAGGGTAGATCATAGTAAAATCCTTGAAAAGCTTACCGGAGAAATCGGTAATGAAACAGAGATTGAGACGCTTGTTGATCTGAAACCGGTCTTTACCCCGGAAGATGTTCCTTTTGTTAAGCTAGTTTACAAGGTCTGTGGTATCGAAAAACCGGCATCCGGATTTCCGATGGCCCTCCCATATCTGACCGACGGAGCCGTACTCCAGAGATTCTACAAGGGTGCACCGACTATTATTCTCGGGCCGGGATTACCCGAAATGGCACACCAGACTGACGAATACTGTCTTGTTAAGGAACTGGAAAAATCTGTAAATATTTATAAGGATATAATAATTAACTGGAGGAATTAAAAAATGGATAATTACATAGAGAAAATTAAAGATGAATCGCAACTCGATGAATTGATTTCCAGACCGGGTACCGAAGCAGTTAAAATGTTTTCGCGGATAGATGGAGACATAATGTTTTTAGGTATATCAGGAAAGATCGGACCATCACTTGCCAGAATGGCAAAACGGGCCTGCGATGAAGCCAATGTTAAAAAACATTTAACCGGAGTAGCTCTCTTTGATTCGGATGAACAGCAAAAAAACTTTGAACGGGAGGGAATCGAAATCATTAATGGTAATCTGCTCGATACCGGTTTCCTCAATAGTTTGCCGGTTCCAAAAAATGTATTTTACCTGGCAGGGATGAAGTTTGGTTCAGTTGACAATCTCCCTCTGACCTGGGCAGTCAACTCCCTTTTACCAGGATTGGTTGCCGAACGATTCAACAAATCAAGGATTGTTGCCTTCTCAACCGGTTGTGTATATCCTCTCGTCCCCGTCAGTTCCGGAGGATCAGTTGAGTCTGATCCACCTGTTGCAATCGGTGAATATGCTCAGTCATGTTTGGGAAGAGAGAGAATGTTTGAATACGGAAGCAATAAGAACAAAACGGAAATAACCCTGATCCGTTTAAACTATTCCGTGGAAATGCGATACGGAGTGCTGGTTGATATCGCTGTTAAAGTCTTTAATGATCAGCCCGTAGATCTGACAATGGGTCATTTTAATGTGATCTGGCAGGGCGATGTTAATGATTTTGTTCTACGGTCACTGGAATATGCAAAATCTCCGGCAAAAATATTTAATGTTACAGGGCCGGAAATTCTTTCCGTTCGTGAAGTTGCATCGGATTTTGGTAAACTATTCGGAAAAAAACCGGCTTTTGTAAACAAGGAAGCCGAAACAGCATTGTTAAGCAATTCATCGGAAGCATTTAAATTGTTTGGAAAACCTAAGGTACCTGTATATCAAGTAATTAAATGGATCGCAGAGTGGATGAAAGACGGGAAGAGGTTATTGGGAAAGCCAACACATTTTGAAGTCAGGGATGGAAAATATTAGCAAAATTCATAATAATAAAACAGATGATCCCAAAAGATGTCAGAGCAGCCCTCAATAAGGGCGTTGTAATCCCCGCTCTTCCGCTTGCACTAAACAATAAACGGATATTTGATGAACGGCGTCAGCGAGCGCTGATCCGATACTATCTTGATGCCGGTGCAGGAGGAATTGCAGTCGGAGTACATACCACCCAGTTTGCAATACGACAGCCGGAAATTAATCTATATTCTCCCCTGCTGGAGATTGCAAGGGAAGAATTCGACAGGTTTACCGCCAATACCAGAAAACCTGTGATCCGGATTGCCGGCGTTATTGGAAAAACCGGTCAGGCTTTAAAAGAGGCGCAAACTGCATCGAAACTTGGATTTCATGCTGCTCTTTTAAGTCTGGCTGCATTTAAGGAATCCCCGAACAGTACAATTATCAAACACTGTAAGGAAGTAGCCGGGATAATGCCATTATTTGGCTTCTACCTCCAGCCGGCTGTCGGGGGAAGAATACTCGATGTTGATTTTTGGCGGGAGTTTGCTCAGATACAGAACGTTATCGCAATAAAAATAGCTCCGTTCAACAGATATCAGACACTTGATGTTGTGCGCGGAGTTGTTGAATCAGGCCGGTCAAAGGAAATTGCTTTATATACAGGGAATGATGATAATATTCTTATTGACCTTCTTTCAGAATACAAAATTCAATCGGAAGGAAAAACAATTACAAAGGGGATCGCCGGCGGATTGCTCGGGCACTGGGCTGTATGGACCCGCTCTGCAGTACAGCTTCTGGATGATGTTCATAGTGGTGTTTTTAAGGGTGACTTCAAACAAGCATTAATCCTGGCTAACAAGATCACAGATTGCAATTCAGCATTCTTTGATACAGCCAATAACTATAAGGGGTGCATTACGGGGATTCATGAGGTTTTGCGGAGACAGGGCTTGTTTAAAGGAATCTGGACACTTGACAGGGATGAAAAGCTTTCGCCCGGCCAGAATAAAGAGATAGACAGGGTATATGCTGCCTACCCTGAACTAAATGATGATGCATTTATTACTGAGAACCTCCATAAATGGCTCTCATAATCAATAACAGGGATTTTTATGTCCGGTAATTCCGATGTCTCTATCAGACCAATGAATATTAATGACCTGAAGAGGGCTATGGAATTGTCGTACCTCGAGGGCTGGAACCAGACTGAACGGGACTGGAGATTATTGATTGAGAATCCGTTGAACATCTGTATAGTTGCGGAACAGAACAACCTGGTTGCCGGAACTGCAACCGGTCTGAATCATTCAAATGAAGTGGGCTGGATTGGTATGGTTATAGTCGATAAAACCTGCAGGGGACAGGGAGTTGGAAAAATGCTTCTCACAAGTATGATTGAACTGCTTTCGGTGGTAAGATCTGTCAAACTGGATGCCACGCCTGCCGGTGAGCCGTTGTACCGGAAGCTGGGCTTCACCGAAGAACGTTTAATCTACAGGATGACGAATCCTTCATCAGGAAATCCGGGAAAGGATTCCTCTGGTTTTGAATCCATTAAGATTGAGCCGGAGAGCCTTCCCACAATACTGAATCTTGACAGAGAGTTATTCGGTGCTGACAGAGCATATCTTATCAGAACTCTCTTTGAATCTTATCCCGGTAAAGCATTCATGATCAGGAATAACGGCAAGCCCGAAGGCTATGTTTTTGGTAGGGACGGCATCAGGTTTAATCATATCGGTCCCCTCTTTGCCTTTTCACCGGATGCAGCCAGGTCACTTTTTATAAAAGCCTCGGAATCACTTTTTAATAAGCCTGTTGTTCTGGATGTTCTGGATGATAAAACTAATTTTACCACCTGGCTCGAATCGGCAGGATTTGTTAAACAGCGGTATTTTATCAGGATGTATCTTAATAATAATTATTACCCGGGACAGGCACAATATCAGTATCTGATCGCGGGTCCTGAGTTCGGATAGGTTCACCGGTTGTTCCTATTTTCCTTTATACATTTTATTATATTCCGCCTGAAGGGCTGACAGATCCAGAGTGTTTGCGTCACCATTATGGATCACCACCCGGTACCTCAGTGTCACTGGATTATCAAGTTTAGTTCTTTCCCTGCCCGGAAAAACAACATTCTGCATGCTTCTTTCCTGTCTGAGTATCCATGGCTCAGGGTAGTGCGGTGTCGATTTATGACAGAGTATTGCAAGTCCGGTTTTTTCACCGTTGCTGTTAAGACTAGAGGAAATATCCATCCAGGGACCTGAAATTATCTGGAGATTCTGAGGTGTAACACGACCTTTCTCGGAAGTGAAAACTGTATTTTCAGGCAGCTTTACCCTTACGCAAAATCCTCCATAACCTTTTTCATCATCCGACCCGCCTAACTGAACTCCGGTTGTAAGAGGTTTCAGGACAATCTCAAAATCAATTTTACGGATATTCACCTCACTCCTGTGAACTGTTATTGTTGTGTTCTCTTCAACAAAGGGTTTTCCGTTCTGCCAGGCTGATGATTTCCATAAAACATCTATGTTAAATTGAGCAATTTTTTTACTCATTTTCTTCTTAACACTTACTACCTCCTGGGAGATATTTTCCATCATCCACTGGTCCCCAATGCTCTGATCATCAATATAAATCTGATGCCAGGCCCAGAAAATTCCACGGTGATGCAGGTGATCAGAAGGAAATTCCTCAGTTATGTTATCACCCTGTAGATTATAAACCGGATGCAGATAGTTGTTGAAGCTGAACAAATTCTTTACTGCTTTCGGTTCACGCTGATAAAAGAAAACAGGATTCCCGTTTTCCAGAAGCTTTATACCCTCGCTATTCTCCTCCATTATGAAGTGTGTTTTTTTTGCCGGTGTCATTCCGGCGAATATAAAAATAGCGATAAATGCTGTAATTAACTTAATCTGTTTTTTCATTTGTTTGCAGTTTATACATTCTTTGTTTTTGGCAGAAACGATACGATTAAAGCGCCTGTAAGTGCGACGCCAATCAATATTATAAAGCCGAGTGAATAGTTATTATTTATATCAAACATCCTTCCGAGGAACATTGGGAACAGGGATTCGGCAACGCCATCGGCAACAAGTATTATCCCCATTGTCCTGCCCAGTGCACGCACACCAAACAGATCTCCTGCCATAAGAGGAATGATCATGTAGTCGCCTCCAAGGCCGATCCCGAAGATGACTGCAAAAATATAAATGCGTCCGGTAAAATCTGGCACCAGTAACAATGGAATAGCCAGGGCTACAATCATATAGATCAGTATCATAACATATTTGCGATGAAAAAGGTCAGCAAGCCAGCCCATCAGGACTCTGCCAAACAGGCTCGAGAGAAGGACAAGGGAGATCACATGTGCTGCTTCTGTTTGTGCAAAGTCAAGGTCGCGAAGATAAAGTTTAAGATGCTGGTTTACTCCACCCACAACACCAATGGCACACATACTTCCAAAACCAAGCAGATAAAAGTTACGGTTTGTAAGAATACTTTTAATCGGAACAGAAGGTTCTTTTGTTGCATGGCTGGTCGTTATTGTTGAAGCACCCCTGATAAAAAAGACCATCGGGAAAGCAATCAGGATAACAAGTACACCCAATACTGCAAGTGAATTATGCCATCCGTAGTTTTTTTCGAGACCGGCTGCGATGAGAGGGACGAGGGCCCCTCCGGCACCAATACCAAGGTAGGCAATCCCCATAGCTTTACCGCGATTTTTTTCAAACCACCTGGAGATCAGCACCTGGCAGGGCAATGGTCCGCCACATACATAACCGAGTGCATTGAAGATATAAAACAGGTAAAAAAGACCAAGTTTGTCGGCAAAGCTTAATCCTATAAGTGCCGTTCCCATCAACAGCACTCCCGCCATCATCAACCTTCTCGGACCATACTTATCAATCAGCCAGCCGGCGATAAATCCGAACAATGGACCCACAAGCAGCTTGCCCAGAGCGTTTCCGGAAGTAATAACTGTCCTTGACCATCCATATTCCCTGGTCATAAAATCAAAAAAGAAAGGCAATCCGTAATAGGCAAATCCGACAAGCGCAAAGAGGGAAAGGAATGCGGTAATAACAATATAGGTCTGAGAACTTTTTGAAACAGGTCCGGAACCGAGGTTTTGAGCAGATACTGACATTGGGTATAAAATAAATTAATTGAACCGGCATTAAAGTTAAATATTTACCTTTATGTACTGTCAGCTACCTTAAATAAATCTGGGAAAAAAATTACATATCGTCACCCTGAATATACCATACCCTGCGGATTATGGCGGTATTATCGATTGCTTTCACCGTATCAGATCATTACACAATGCCGGGGTTGGCATCCGGCTTCATGCATTTGAATATGGCCGTTCCCGGAGCAGGGAACTGGAATCATTCTGCGATTCTGTAGAGTATTACCCAAGGAATATATCATTTATCAGTCAGCTATCATTTCTCCCCTACTCTGTATGCTCAAGAAAGTCAGAAAAACTTCTGGAAAATCTGTTAAAGGATGACTATCCTGTCCTTTTTGACGGGATACAGACAACTCTTTTACTCGGCCATCAGGCTTTATCGGAAAGATTAAAAGCTGTCAGGATCCACAATATTGAACATAAATATTACAGAACCCTTGAACGGTTTGAAAAAGATATTTTTAAGAAACTCTACTATAAGACTGAGTCGGTAAAACTCAGACGATATGAGAGTATCCTGAAAAAAGCAGAGACTATTCTGACTGTATCCGATACTGACCAGGAGTATTTCAACAGTAAGTTTCATAATTCAGTGCTGATCCCCTCATTTCACCCCTATGACCGGACAGAATGCCTTACGGGTCTCGGTGATTTTATTCTTTATCATGGTGATCTGTCAGTTAATGAGAATGTTGCAGTTTCAGAATTCCTGATTACCGGTGTTTTTTCAGAAGTTCCTTACAAGTGTATTATTGCAGGAAAGAATCCGCCCGAACGACTGGCCGGCATGATTAAATCTCATAGCAATATAAGCCTCATATCAAATCCGGATGATCAGATTATGAAAGGACTTATCAGGGATGCACATATCAATCTGCTTCCAACGAAGGCTGTAAACGGGCTGAAACTTAAGCTTCTTCTCTCCCTTTTCAGCGGAAGACACTGTCTGGTGAATAATACAACTGTAAAGGGATCAGGACTGGAAATACTTTGCAGTATCGCAAATACTGCTGATGAAATGATCCGCATGATTCACAATCTGATGTATATTCCTTTTTCCGAAGAAATGATAGCAGAGCGGGAACGGATTTTATCACAAAATAATGATAATATCAAAAATTCGGAGAAACTGGTGAAGGCAATATTTCATGACTGAATTTCACTTTTCCCCGGCCACAAAGCGGACTTCCGGATTTACCTGCTTAATTCAGCTTCCGTGATTTTCCTGTGTTTCGGCAGGAATGATACGATGACAACCCCGGCAATTGCAACACAAATGAGGACAATAAATCCCGGCGAATAGCTATCAGCGCCATCACGGATAGCCCCAACCAGCATCGGCATTGAAGCTTCAGCAATTCCATCGGCAACAAGGATAATTCCCATAACTCTTCCGAGAGTCCTCACGCCGAAAAGATCACCTGCCATCAGCGGAATGATCATGTAATCACCGCCCAAACCGATGCCAAAGATAACTGCGAAGATGTATAATCTTCCCGAAAAATCCGGGAGCAGTAACAGAGGTATAGATCCTCCTACAATCAGATATATGAGTATCATCACATATTTTCTGGGAAACAGATCTGCAAGCCATCCCATAATTATCCTTCCTGCAAGGCTTGAAAACAATACCAGAGATATAATACGGGCAGCGCTGTTCTGAGTAAAATCGTGTTCAACAAGGTAAAGCTTAAAATGCTGATTAACACCTCCTACAGCTGCAATTGAGCACATACTGCCGAAAGCAAGGAGGTAAAAGTAAGGATTCGTCAGAATATTTTTTATAGGTACGGCAGGTTCAGGTTTAATCGTAACACTGGTTTTAGATGGAGAATCCTTGACAAAAAGTGAAAGAGGAATTGCTATAAGGACTATTAAAAGGCCGAGAATAATCAGGGCCAGGCGCCAGCCAAAGTTATTAATCAGACCGGCTGCAATAAGTGGTACCAGGAAACCACCGGTTCCGATCCCAAGGTAAGCTATCCCCATCGCCTTTCCCCTGTTTTTTGTAAACCATCTGGAAATGAGCACCTGACATGGCAATGGACCTCCAAATACATAACCAAGTGCAACAAAAATATAGCTCAGATAGAATAATCCCAGAGATTTCATTGTACTCAATCCGACAAGAGCCATTAATGTCATTAAAGCCCCTGCCATCAGCATCCTTTTAGGACCATAACGGTCTATTATCCAGCCGGCAAAAAAACCAACCATTGGCGCCACCAGCAACTTTCCAAGAGCATTACCGGATGTCACCAGAGCACGCGACCAGCCGAATTCTTTAATATAAAAGTCATAAAAGAAAGGAAGTCCGTACAGTGCAAAACCGACGATTGCAAGCAGGGAGCAGAAAGCCGTAATGATTACAAAAGTCTGAGACCGCCGGAGTGATTTACCGGCATCAGATACCTGAACCGTATTTTCCATTTTGGATTATATTTATTAAGTGTTATGATGGTCACTGCTGACAAAAATAATGGAATAGATGAATTACATTGCAATTTTTCAGCTAAAAACAATTTGAAAATTTCTTTGCGACTTTATAGAAAAAGAGTAGATTTGAAGCCTTCAATTCAAATCAATTCACCTGAAAAACCTATGGCAAACGAAATCACTTCCAATGGAATAAGCAGGAAAGATTATATCTTTTCCATAACCATCATTGGCTTATTCTTTTTCATCTTCGGATTTGTAACATGGCTCAACGGTATTCTCATTCCTTTTCTAAGGACAGCCTGTGAACTGAATGATTTCCAGGCTTATTTTGTGACATTTGCTTTCTACATTTCATATTTCCTGATGGCACTTCCTTCATCAGCAGTCCTGAAGAAAACAGGATTCAAGTTCGGAATGTCGATCGGCTTGTGGGTAATGGCGATTGGATCGCTTATTTTTATTCCGGCGGCAATGACCAGGTCTTATGCACTCTTCCTTTTCGGACTTTTTGTTGAGGGCACAGGACTTGCACTTCTCCAGACTGCTTCAAATCCATATATTACTATCATCGGTCCACGTGAAAGTGCTGCAAAGAGGATTAGTATCATGGGTATCTGCAATAAGTTCGCAGGAGCAATTGCCCCGATTATCCTTGCAAGCATTATCCTTAAAGATTCAAATATTCTTGACCAGAAGCTTGCTCAGGCCGCTGATGCAGCCTCACGTGCGGTGCTTCTCGATGAAATGGCTCAAAGGGTTATCATGCCATATATTGTGATGGCCATCATCCTGGTGCTTCTGGGCTTGCTGTTGAAGTTAGCCCACCTTCCTGAAGTTGACACGGATGCTGAAGATGAAACAGTTGGCGAGGCAATTGCCACAAAGACAAGTGTATGGCAATTTCCGCATCTTGTGCTGGGAGTAATCGCACTATTCTTTTATGTGGGAGTGGAAGTGATAGCCGGCGATACAATAATAAGATACGGGCAATCGCTTAACATCGCGATGGAATCTTCAAAGTATTACACTTCTCTTACCATGTTTGCCATGATCATCGGATATTTACTGGGAATAATCCTTATCCCGAAATATCTGAAGCAGGGCAATGCACTTAAAATATGCACAATTCTGGGAATTATTTTCTCTCTCGTTGCCATACTTACACCTCCGGATGTGTCTTTCACAATGCCCTTCATAGATCTGACGACTCTTCAACCAATTCAACTTGTTGTGCCGGTCACTGTGCTCTTTGTTGCCCTGTTGGGACTTGCCAATTCCCTTGTTTGGCCTGCTATGTGGCCTCTGGCACTTTACGGCCTCGGAAGGTTTACCAAGACTGCATCAGCACTACTTATAATGGCAATTGCAGGAGGCGCTCTTCTTCCCCTGGTTTATGGTAAACTTGCAGTGGCTTTTAACACGCAGTCAGCATACTGGCTATGTGTCCCCTGCTACCTGGTATTAATGTACTATGCATTTATTGGATACAAAGCGGGATTGAAAGATGTCAAATGAACTGAAAAAAATATTTGACAGATTCACTGCCGACGGAACATATTTAAATGGGGAACCCTACGGCAGCGGCCATATTCATGACACTTTCCGCGTTGAAACAGCAGAAATAGGAAAAGATGATTTTATCCTGCAACGGCTCAATAACAGGATATTCAAAAACGTGCCGGAACTTCAGAATAATATCGAAAGGGTCACGGTTCATCTAAAGAATAAACTGCTCACAATACCAGGTTCCGACATAAAAAGAGAGTGCCTGTGCCTGATCCCTGCAAAGGATGGCAAAAGCTGGATCACCGATGAGAGCGGCAGCTTCTGGAGGATGTACATCTTCATTTCAAATCACCGTTCATATAATATTGTTGATACTCCCGGTAAGGCATTCGAGGGGGGAAAAGCTATCGGACGGTTTCAGGCAATGCTTGCTGATCTGCCGGGAAAACCTCTCTTTGAAACGATTCCTTATTTCCACGATATCGGGAAACGGCTTGAAACGTTCAGTAAGACGGTGGCTGATGACCCGACTGGAAGAGTGTCAGGTGCCGGAAATGAAATTAAGTTTGTCAATGAAAGAGCTGAGGAAATGAAAATAATCCTCAGGTTGGGAAAGGAAGGCAAAATTCCTGTCAGGATAACACATAACGATACAAAGTTCAATAACATCCTGCTGGATGAGAATGATAAAGCTCTTTGTGTTATTGATCTCGATACAGTAATGCCCGGGTATGTCCACTATGATTTCGGAGATGCTATCAGGACGGCTGCAAATATTGCCGCTGAGGATGAAAAAGAACTCTCAAAGGTAAAAATGGATATTAACCTGTTTGAAGCTTATGCTTCAGGATATCTGTCCGAGACCAGGGAAACCCTGAACACTGTTGAAAAAGAGTATCTGGCTTTTGCTCCCAGGCTCATAACTTATACAATCGCCCTGCGGTTCCTGACTGATCACATCGATGGCGATCATTATTTCAAGATTCATCACGAAAATCATAATCTGCAGAGAGCCAGGGCCCAGTTCAGACTGGTTGAGAGTATGGAAGAACAGTACGATTCAATGAGGGCAATAATCCGGAAGCTGGTTTAAGATTGCCGTGCAGTCGTACAGTCTTGCAGTCATGTGGTTAAAAAATCAAAGTTATTATTAAAGTGCTATTCCCATGGTATGGAATAAAGATGAGATAAGGTTTCTGAAGACTCTTGATAATCCGGATAAAATACAGGCATTCCTTGATTCTATAGAGTACAATCCGGATTATGAATGCAGGTCACCCCGTTGGGTGATGAAAAAACGTTCGGCTCACTGTTTCGAGGGAGCTCTTTTTTCCGCAGCTGCACTGCAGTTCATCGGCTTCAGGCCTCTTATAGTGGATATGCTGGCAGAAAATGATGATGATCATGTAATTGCAGTTTTCAGGATTGATGGTCACTGGGGATCCGTAGCAAAGTCAAACTTTACCTCATTGCGATTCAGGGAACCTGTTTACAAGTCATTGCGAGAGCTTGTTATGTCATATTTCGACTTCTTTTTTAATGTGGACGGATACAAATCCCTAAGGTCTTACTCGAGGCCTTTCGATCTTACAGTTTATGAATCACGCAGTTGGGCTACAACTGATGAGGATCTGGAATATATCGGGAATAAAATAGAATCGCTGCATCACTACCCTTTGGTTTCCCGGAAAATGATCAGAAAACTATACAAGGCCAGTGATTCCATGATAAAAGCGGGATTGATGGGATCGAAGGCGGAGGGATTGTTTGTACCGGGGAAGAAGAAGTGAGGGGGAGAAGGGGAGAAGGGGAGAAGGCGAGAGGGAGAGAACCGGTGTTGTCGAAAGGGGAAAGCATCTATATGATTCATTATAAGATAAATATGGAAGAGGAATCTTCTCCGGTCGAAGATTTTTTGGAATTACCCTGAGATTGACTATTTTTAACCCCGAAAAAAAATACCGGACCTAAAGAACAGATTTCTTGCATGCTTTGGTTAAAGTCGGGTATCACTAATAAAATCGGGTATGGATCTTTCGGGCAAGAGTTATAAAGCCTTTCTCGAACGCCTTGAAGCGCTCAAAAAACAGTACAGTCACAAACAGGCAGAAAAACAGCATTTAAAAGGCAAGCTGACTGCCCATGAGAGGATAAGCCTGCTTTTCGATGCCGGGACCTTTGAGGAGATTGATACTTTCGTTACTCCGGCCAATCAGCCTGTTGAGTTCGGAAAAGTAGAGAGAACATTCGGGGACGGTGTCATTGTCGGACACGGAATGGTAAACGGGAGACTCGTGTTTGCCTATGCACAGGATTTTACAATTATGGGAGGCTCCCTTGGCGTGGTCCATGCAAGGAAGATCTGCAAGATCCAGGAAATGGCACTTAAAATGGGATCTCCAATTGTCGGGATGATGGACTCAGGAGGTGCAAGGATCCAGGAAGGTGTAGCAAGTCTGAGCGCATATGCCACTATCTTTCAAAACATAATACAATCTTCCGGCATCATTCCCCAGATTTCCGTAATAATGGGACCTGCAGCAGGAGGCGCTGTCTACTCTCCCGCCCTTACAGATTTTGTTTTTATGGTGAGCAACACAAGCTACATGTTTGTGACCGGCCCCAATGTAGTAAAGGAAGTGCTCAATGAGGAGGTTTCATTCGACGGACTGGGCGGTGCTGAGGTCCATGCCAGGAAGAGCGGTGTTGCCCATATGATTTATGATGATGAGGAGAACACAATACTTGCTCTAAAGAAATTCCTTTCATATCTGCCCTCTAACAATGTTGAAAATCCTCCTTTAGTATTTGACGATGGCAGTGTTACTGATGTCTGTGAAAAACTAAGGGATATTGTACCTGATGATCCAAACAAGGCATATGATGTAAAGGATGTTATTCGGCTTGTTGTTGACAGAAACAGTTTTTTTGAGACTGCAGAGCTGTATGCGCAGAACCTGGTAACAGGATTTGCCAGACTCAAGGGCAGAACAATCGGGATTGTTGCAAACCAGCCTAAGGTTCTGGCCGGTGTTCTCGATATTGATTCATCGGTAAAGGGTGCCAGGTTCATACGGTTCTGCGATGCTTTCAATATCCCTATCCTTACATTCGAGGATGTTCCCGGATTTCTTCCCGGAGCCGAACAGGAACACAGAGGCATCATCCGTAATGGTGCCAAACTTTTGTTTGCCTACAGCGAAGCTACCGTTCCCAAAATTACCATTATTCTGAGGAAAGCATACGGTGGTGCATTTATAGTGATGAACAGCAAAAACCTGGGAGGTGACTTCAGCTTTGCATGGCCAACTGCAGAGATAGCAGTGATGGGACCTGACGGCGCTGTTGCCATCCTCTACCGTAAAGAACTTGCAGAATCAAAGAATCCTGCCGAACTGAAGAAGGAACTGGTAAAAAAATACCGCGATAAAATTGCTAATCCTTTCATCGCCGATGAAAGCGGTTATATTGATGAGGTAATTGACCCTGCAGTGACAAGAAAGAAGATACTATCCGCACTAAATGCACTCAGTAATAAATGGGTGAAGGTGCCGTCACGAAAACATGGGAATATGCCGCTCTAGTGGCACAATGGCTCAACGGTGTAAAGGTGCAATGGCTTTAAGGCTTTAAGGCGTTAAGGCATTACGGTATTAGGGTATTAAACAGTTCCCCTCCCGGGAGGGAGTAGGAGTGTGTAAAACAATTAAATAAACGATGAAGATCAAGAAGATACTGATAGCAAACCGGGGTGAGAGAGCTATAAGGGTAATGAAGACAGCCCGAAAAATGAATATCCGGACGGTTGCAGTGAGAACAGCGTTTGAGCCGCTTGCAATGTATCTTTCATTTGCGGATGAAATATATGATATAAGTGATAATATTTCTGAGATACCTGTATTCCTCGATATTGAGAAAATCATTTCTATAGCTGTTGAAACAGGCGCAGATGCACTCCATCCCGGTTATGGATTTCTTGCCGAAAATGCATATTTCGCCCAGAAATGTATCGATAACAAGATAATTTTCATTGGTCCCTCCCCTGATGCCATTTATAAAATGGGGAACAAGACAATTGCCCGCCGTCTCGCCCTTAAAAATAAGATTCCAATGGCTATGGGCAGTGACGGAAATATCGCTGATGTGGAAGAAGCTATTGCCATTGCTTCAAAGATAGGCTACCCTGTAATTATCAAGGCTGCTTCAGGGGGTGGAGGCAGAGGCATGAGGATCGTACGGAAGGCCGAGGAAATGGAGAAAATGTTCTATATCGCCAGCAAGGAAGCGGAAAAAGCATTCAAGGATCCGTCAGTATTCATTGAGAGATATATCGAAAATCCAAAACACATTGAATTTCAGATACTTGGAGATACAAAAGGAAATATTGTACACCTCGGGGAAAGGGAATGCTCCATACAGAGGAAGCACCAGAAACTGCTGGAAGAAGCCCCTTCGTCAGCTCTTGACAAAAGTCTCAGGAAGAAAATGGGTGAAATGGCTGTCCGTATTGCCAGGTCGGTGAACTATACCTCTGCCGGAACAGTTGAGTTCCTGCTTGATTCAGACAGGAATTTCTATTTCATGGAAATGAACACAAGGATCCAGGTTGAGCATCCGGTTACAGAGATTGTTACAGGAATTGATCTGATTGAACAGCAAATCAGGATTGCCTCCGGGGAGGCATTGAAATTTGGTCAGGAGGATATCAAAATCAAAGGCTGGGCTATCGAATGCAGGATAAATGCCGAGGATGTGCAGGCCGGTTTCGCACCTGATCCCGGGAAAATAGAGAAATTAAGCATGCCTGAAGAATCCTATGTCAGAGTGGATACAGGGATCCGGGAAGGATCGGCGATTGTGGCGAACTTCGATTCAATGATAGCAAAGCTTATAGTCAGCGGTAAAGACCGTAAAGAGGCAATCACCAATTGTAAAATGGCACTCGATAAAGTATGGATAAAGGGCACTAAAACTACCCTCCCCTTCTTCAGACTGTTAGTCAGGAATCAGAATTTTCAGGATGGAAATTTTACAACAGCATTTATTGAGAAGGACCTCGATAAGTACTTTTATTACAGCGAATATGAAGAGATGATTGCAGCCTGGCTTGCAACAAAACTATTCATTGAGGAGAACCTCCAGGAGAACAGTATAAATGTGGACTTTGAAGACGGTAAAAAGATGAGTCCCTGGCTTCTTAACAAGAGGATGAACCAATTTTAAACCGGACAAGTTATATAGTTATGAACGATAAACTTCAGATAAATAAGCTCTATGCCCTCTCATCTGAAAACAGGAAATTCGGTTTTTCGGTTCCTCTGAAGAATAAAATTCGCATCGGGAAGAGGGATTATATTATTCAGCTTAAGTCTGATGAGAAATACGGTACCTATATACTCTGGAAAAACCGTAAATATCCTGTCGAGATCATAAAGTCGAGGCAGAACAAATACGAGATACTTTTCAATGATATAAGCTACACATTTACAGTCGAGACTCCCTTTTCACTTCAAAGGAAGAAGGTCCTACATTCCAGGAAAGGAAAAGTCGAGCAGGAGTTTATCAGGGCTCCTATGCCAGGCAAGCTGATAGATGTTCTTGTCAGGGAAGGCGCAACCGTCCTCCGCGGGGAACCACTGGTAATTCTCGAAGCAATGAAAATGCAAAATGAGATCCTGTCTCCGGTAAATGGCAAAATAGTAAGGGTTCACGCAAAATCCGGTACGAACGTGATGAAGGATGATATATTGGTCGAGATAAAGGTTGAATAGCTCAGAGCTCAGATTATTTGAATCCTGTGCTCTGTGCTACTTCGATGGCACCTGCTTCAGCGTCTCACACAGAAAATCATAAAACTTTTTAACTGTCGGAATACTCACCTTTTCATCAGGGGAATGCGGATACCTGATTGTCGGACCGCAGGAGATCATATCAAGTTTGGTATAGACACCTCCGATAATTCCGCATTCGAGACCCGCATGGATGGCTTTGATCTCAGGTACTTTGCCATACATTTTATTATATATACCGCTCATCGTTTTCAGAATGGGTGATTCCATATTCGGCTTCCAACCCGGGTAACTTCCGGCAAGAGAAACTTTGGCTCCGATAAGTTGAAATATTGCAGCAATCTTCCATGCGGTTGCTTCTTTTGCCGAATCGACGGAGCTTCTTGTGAGATTATGTGCCTCAAATTTACCACTCTTGCATTTTACAATTGCCAGGTTATTTGAAGTTTCAACCAGTCCTTTCATAGCCTGGCTCATGCGCTGAATCCCATTAGGGCACGCAAAAATTGCCCGGATGATCCCATACTGATCTGTTTTGGATAATACTTTTACCGGTCGATCCGTCTTCTTACAGCTAAAAGAGAGGGTTGGTTCAGTCTCAGCAAATTCGGCTTTATACATCTTGTCGTACCCTTTCACAAATTTCTCGAATTGCTTTGCTTTCGTTCCGGCAACAAGAAGTACGGCATACGATTCCCTCGGTATGGCATTTCTCAGGTCTCCACCAGCCGCTTCAGCAAGCCTTATGCCGAAATCAGATTCAGCCTGCATCAGGAATCTGAACAATATCTTGTTTGAGTTAGCTCTTCCCAGATGAATATCAACACCGGAATGTCCTCCTTTCAGACCTTTCACGATTATTCTGTAAGCAGCCATTCCGCCGGGAGCTTTTTCTTCTTTGTATTTTTTCTCCACGCTCACATCGATGCCACCTGCGCAACCGACATAAAGCTCTCCTTCGTCTTCCGAATCAAGGTTCATGAGGATATCACCATTGAGTAAACCCTTTTTAAGTCCTTTGGCCCCGGTCATACCAGTTTCCTCGTCAATTGTAAAGAGAGCTTCAACCGGACCGTGTTTCAGATCTTTTGAAGCAAGGATTGAAAGGACAGATGCCACTCCTATTCCATTATCCGCTCCCAGTGTTGTGCCATTGGCCATTACCCATTCGCCATCAATAATGGTTTCGATGGGATCTTTTTCGAAATCATGCTTCTTATCGCTGTTTTTTTGCGGAACCATATCAATATGGGTCTGAAGTATTATGCCTTTACGATTCTCCATCCCCCTTGTTGCCGCTTTCCTTATTATAACATTGCCGACTTTATCGACAACTGTATCAAGTTTATTATCCCTGCCGAATTTCGCTACATATTCAGCAAGCTTCTTCTCCTTCCTGGAAGGATGAGGTATCCCGGTAATGTCGTGGAAAAAACTCCAGACCTGCTTTGGCTCAAGTTTACGTATGTCGCTCATTTTAAGTCTATTTTAGTTTGTTAATGATTTTCAGCTGCTGATTATACAATCAGGTAATAAAAATAGTGATTAATAATGGAAAAACCTCTAAAAGAAATGATTGTATTTGATATCGTCCATTGTTGAAATTGCTGTTATAACTTATCCAAACTTCATTTTGAAATTAATCCACGTTTAAGTATTTTTGGTCTCCCTGAATATTTAAATTATTCAGAATTATATAAAAATGAGTGATTTATCGTTTCTCTGTTCGATTCAATTCCCTGAAATATTTTTTAATACCTGACAGATGACCTTTTTATACATCATAATCGTACTGGTACTCATCTTTGATTTTATAAACGGATTTCACGATTCGGCAAACTCCATCGCCACAGTTGTATCCACAAAAGTTCTTTCGCCTTTAGCAGCAGTTTCAATGGCTTCTTTTTTTAATTTTATTGCTTTTACTGTTTTTACTCATAAGGTTGCCCAAACAATGGGAAAAGGTGTTGTGGATCCTGAGTTCATAAATCTTAATGTAATCGGGGCAGCCCTTGTTGCAGCTATTACATGGAACCTGATAACCTGGTGGTTGGGATTACCCTCCAGCTCTTCACATACACTGGTTGGAGGTCTTGTGGGTGCAGCAATTGTCAGTTCAGGACCAGGTTCCATAATAGCAAGCGGAGTTATAAAGATCGCAGCATTCATCATTATTTCTCCGCTGCTTGGAATGATTATCGGATTTGTTTTTTCAACATTAGTTCAGTTCCTGGCCCGAAAAAGTACCCCATTTGGCATTGATAAACACTTCCGAAGGCTTCAGCTTTTATCCGCATCGGCATTCAGTCTGGGGCATGGTGGAAATGACGCACAAAAATCTATGGGTATTATCTGGATGGCACTGGTAATCTCCGGCCTTTTAACAAAGGACTCGGAAATGCCCCGGTGGGTAGTTTATTCTTGTCAGTTATCAATAGCATTGGGAACTTTATTCGGTGGATGGAGAATTGTCAAGACTATGGGACAAAAAATAACCAAACTTAAGCCATTCGAGGGATTTTGTGCTGAAACTGCAGGCGCGATAACGTTGTTCGGAGCAACACATTTTGGGATACCTGTCAGCACAACTCATACAATAACCGGTGCAATCGTGGGTGTGGGAGCCAGAAAGGGATTATCTGCCGTTAAATGGGGCGTGACAACAAAAATTTTCTGGGCATGGATACTTACACTTCCCATATCGGGTGCAATAGGAGCATTGATGTACTTCTTGTTCAACTGGATAAATTAATCATGATGAAATAAAAACCCGTAATATGAATATTGACAAATTTCTTAAATTTTTTGTGCCGAAAGATCATTCTTTCTATCCTCTTTTTGAGGAGGACGCAAAAAACATGGTAAAGGCGACTGAATTACTGATGCAATTGATGGTAAGCCAGACATATGAAGATCAGGAAAGGATACAGAAAGAAATCAAGGATGTAGAGCATATCGGTGACATGATTACCGACAAGGCATACCAGATATTGAATAAATCATTCATTACGCCATTCGACAGAGAGGATATACATGAGCTCACAGCTCATATTGATGATGTTGTGGATTCAATAAACGGGGTCAGCCGGAGGATCCTTCTTTATAAGCCAAAACACCTGATGCCGGTTTACAAGAAGATGGCAGATATGATCCACATTGCCGCAAAAGAGATTGAAAAATGCGTCCACTGCCTTAATGATGTTGCTGCAAACAAGGATGAAATAACAAAAGGTTGCGATAAGGTAACCGAGATCGAGCACCAGGTTGACGAATATTATTATGAGGCAATAGCCGAGCTGTTCGAAAAGGAGAAAGATGCTGCAGAACTGCTGAAAAACAACAAGATACTTGAGATCCTCGAAAGGACTGTGGATGAGGAAGAGGATGTCACAGATACCATCAGGGCTATACTGATCAAGATGGCGTAAGTTTGCGGCTTGCGGCTTGCGGCTTGCGGCGTGCGGCGTGAGGCGTGCGGTTTGCGGCTTGCGGCGTGAGGCGTGCGGTTAACTGCGGATCATAGTAAGCACCATCTTGAATTTTTCCATTGCATTCACTGCATGAGGTATATTGGCAGGCATGATAATGGTCTGACCGGCTTCAAGTATAAATGGCTTCCCTCCTATTATTATCTCAGCTTTTCCGTCAACCACCTGAATCATTGCATCAAACGGAGCAGTATGCTCGCTCAGTGCTTCGCCTTTTGCAAATGAAAACAGGGAAATGTTGCCAGTCTCTTTTTTCAGGACAGTTTTGCTGATGATCCCGCCGCTAGCATATTCAATGGAGTCGTTGAAACTAAAAGCTTTTGCTTTATCAAATTCGTTTGATGCCATAATAATTAACTGTTAATTAATTAACAATAAAACAAATTTTTTATCCAAATGTTCTGAAAATGATCTTTCTCAGTGTCGTTGCCCGGACGGGAGTTCCAATCCGTAGCCCTGTTTCTTATCTGCTGCTTTAAGTTTATATGCCAGGAAAATAGAAATTACACCGCAGAATACAAGTATGAAGATCGGCACAGTATAATTATAATTCATTTCTCCGGCTCGTATTGCCTCAAGATTGGGTTTATTTGCCAGATCCAGTACAGCTCCAATTCCCCAGTAGAAAAATAAGAGACCCCAGTTCTGTACGGTAAACATGGAAGCATATGCTGTTCCCAGGCGGTTTTCAGGAACGATCTTTGCCACAGATGGCCACATGGCAGCCGGAACAAGTGAAAATGCTATTCCAAGACTAAAGAGTCCCATATAGGCAAGCAACTTGACACTGAACAATGACAGGGCAATGTGGGCAAATATAAGGAGCAATGACCCCAGTATCATTAATGAGGCGCCCCGACCTTTCTTATCGACAAAATTACCGAATATGGGAGTGAACAATATTGTTCCAAGCGGGATCAGGGATGCAGTTTTTGGACCATTCGAGAACCATAACCTGAAAGTATCTTTAAGCAGGAAAACGAATAGCAGAAAAGCTGCAAAAATTATAACCATCGAAATATTTTTGTTTACCCTTGTTTTGATATTTGAAGGCACAAGCGAGAAAGCCAGGCCGAAAATGAACAGCGCAATAAATACACTTGTATTTCCTAAAGCCTTGCTCCCAAAAAGAACTATATTACTTGCCGGGTCATCAGGAAGAACATATGTAAAGCCAAATTTATTGACAAGCATATCCGGAGCATATTGTATGAACGGAAATACTGCTGCATAAAATGACACACACAGCAGTGCAATGTAAATGAATGAAGGATTTGTGGCTAATTTTATCAGATCTGCAAACTTGAATTCTTCTTCATCAACACTTTCTGCAGCCGTTCCTGCTCTTTGTCTGTCAAGTTTCTTGTCAAAGAAAGTATAAACCAGGAAAAGAATAAGCGCGAGGCCGATTAAAGTTGCGGCAAATGTGACTGCCGGCGAAACATGCCCGTTTGCTATATCCGGCGATACTGCAATTCCCAGAGCCGTCCCGAGTCGGGCGAATCCAATATTAATAGCCATTGCCAGGGCCATTTCGTATCCCCTGAACCATTTGACGATAGTCCTGGTTGCCACAACACATGTAATCTCCAGCCCTGACCCGAACATGATCCTTCCGATAATCATCATGGTAAGCATTTTTCCATGCTCCTCGCCGAAAACACCTGCCGAAGCCATTGCAGTAATTCCGCCACCGACAGCAGCAAGGCCTCCGAAAACGAGTCCTGCCAATCTTATCCCCCATTTATCGAGGATTATGCCACCAACTATTATCATGCCAAACATGTTGGCAATGGTTGTAAGTCCAATAAGCCTTCCGAATTCCTCGCTTGTAAAGCCAAGTTCCGACTCCATTAAACCTTTAAGACCCGAAAAGAAATCCTGGAACCAGTAAGTTGCAAACATCAGTGCACTTAACAGAACCAGAACTATCCATCTGAGAGTGATTGATTCACGCAGAGTCTTTACGTTAGCTTCCATAGTAATTAATTTTTACGGCGGTAAATGTAAAAAATAAATCGGACGAAATAAATCGGCGAAATCACTATAAATGAACATAAAACTGGTTTAATTGCAGCTATTTGTTAAAAATCATCTTTACTGGCATTTTTTTTGAGAGATTTAATATTATTTTGCGAGAAATTTACATATCGAAATATTTCAATATTTATGAAACAAGCATTAAAAAAATCATCATTTTTTACACTAACAAGAATGATTATTTTTTTAATGCGGTTTCATACGACCATTAAAAATAAAAAAATAAACATATGAAAAGAATACTATTTATATTACTTATAGTCCTGACACCGGTAACCGGATTTACTCAGGTTACATTACCAACCGGAAATCGTGAAGTTAAATGGATTACAATAGATGAGGCTGAAAAGCAGTTTAACAAATCACCGCGACCTTTCTTTATCGATACTTATACTGATTGGTGCGGGTGGTGCAAGAAGATGGATAAGGAAACATTTACCAACCCGGTAATTGCTGAAATTCTTAATAATAAATTCTATCCTGTCAAGTTTGATGCGGAGGGAACAGAAAGTGTGACTTTCCTCGGACAGACTTTTGTCAATGACGGCAAGGCAGGAAAAGCTCATCAGCTGGCAGTTGCACTTCTTCAGGGACAACTTTCATACCCTACAGTAGTCTTTATGTTACAGAAGGAAGGTAAGTTTGAAGTAGCACCTGTTCCTGGTTTCAGGGAAGCCAAAGAAATGGAGATCCTTCTGAACTTCTTTGCCGATCAGGCTTATAAGACTCAGAATTTTGACGATTTCAGGAAGAATTTTATCGGGAAAGTACAGTAAATCAGCTATAACTATTTCCCAATAATATAATTTGCCGGCAATTGCATCACCTCGCCGAACTGGCTGACCAGCTTTCTTGATTTATAGAGAGTCTCACCTTCCATTGATATTTTAATGTTCACAACATCAGGGATCCTGTAGTAAATCTTATCTGTTCCTGTTAAAGCTGTACCCTGCTGGCCTTTCGTAAAGCGGGTCATATCTTTTGTCTTTTGTTCGGGGATGATCTCTAATAATACCGGAGTTCCGGTCTTTGAGATAACTTCCCCGGGTCCGGTCAATTCGGAAAACTTCAGGATTTCAACCGGTTCAGCTGCCTGCTCTTTTTCGGGAATGAAATGATATATAAATGTCCTGACATCCACAAAGGTTTTTCCTGCAAACAGCTCAGTAAGCTCCGATTCCATTTTATTGATCTCCTCAATGGCTGCCTCACTCTGGGGAAAGACATTAGCTTCACCGGTAAGGATCATGAATTTCCCTTCACGCAGGTCCATAAGCCGTCTTGCCGCTCTTTCGGCGAGCTGTTCAGTAGTTAGCTTTTTCTTCTTTTCAACAATATATGGTATCCTTATAAATTTTGAATCAACGTTCACGCGCTTGTAAGCAGTATCTGTTTGCAGGAGATAGTATTCATCCGACCCGAGATCCCACGATCTGAATTGATCAATGCCTGATTCATCCGCATCGGACAGACTAACACCGGGATAATTTATTGCAGGATTCAGATCAAGTATCAGGCCCTCCTTTTTCATGGCAAGGACATTTGACTGAATAAGTGTATTACTTTCAATAACGTAAAGTTCAGACGGATCAGCCTCTTCGTGTGAATTCATTGAAATTCCCTTTACCGACCAGAATTCTTCTTCACTCTTTATAACATTTTCAAGACCAAGCAGTTCTCCTGCGTAGGCTGCATACGGACCAGGAATACTGATTGTCCTTTCCAGATCAAACTTTATCGTGAAAACAGTTCGGGGAAGCGCATATATAAGGCTCCCGTCTTTCAGAGTGACGGTATCAGAAAGAGGCTTAACAACATTTACGGGCCCTGTTGCCTTTTTCCGTGAGAGGCATGAAGTTGTAAGCAGTGTTATCAGTAAAAATATTGACAGATATATTATTCTTTTCATAAAAACAGTTTTTCAAAGATGTAATTAAAATTGATGCCTTTCAAATACTAAACGTCAGACCGGTTCTCTTGTTTTGTTAAAAGCAGCTCCGATTTCATTTATAATATCAGAAGCGATGACCGATTCGTATGATGATTTTTCTGCTGCAATATCACCGGCGAGTCCGTGAAGATAGACTCCGGTAATTGCTGCATCAGCCGGATCATAGCCCTGTGCCAGCAGGGAGAGGATCATTCCCGTCAGGAGATCTCCGCTACCGGCAGTGGCCATTCCCGGATTTCCGGTGCTGTTGAACCACACTTCTCCTTCGGGAGAAGTTACAGATGTATAAGCTCCCTTAAGAACTATAATGCAATTATATTTTGCTGAAAATTCAATTTGCTTTTGCAATCTGGCATAACTATCGACACTCTTTCCTGCAAGACGTTCGAATTCTTTCGGATGCGGGGTCAATATTGTCTTTCCAGGAATTAATGAAAACCAATCCCTGTTTGCTGAGAGAATATTAAGTCCATCAGCATCAATTAAAAGCGGCTTTTTGCAGGTCAGCAGAAGGTTACGAAGGGCTTCATGGGATTCCTGCTGCGTCCCCATACCCGGGCCAATAGCAACAGCGTCAAAAAAATCTGTATTACCTGTATCGGTAATATATCTTTCGTTATTATCGTGTATTACCATAGTCTCAGGCACTGAACTCTGCATTACCAGGTTTCCGCATGCAGGGATATGACAGGTGATAAGCCCCGCTCCTGACCGCAGTGCAGCTCTGGAGCCAAGCACGATTGCCCCCATCTTTCCGTATGATCCTCCGGCAAGCAAACCATGCCCGAAAATTCCTTTATGATCAAATTTCTTTCTGTACTTAAGAAGAGGTTTAATCACATTGCTTTCAAGATACAGGTATGGTGTATTCGTACCGGATATGGCCCTTGGATCAAGCCCGATAGGCAAAACTGTCCAATCGCCTGTAAATGATTCATTTTCCTGAAACATGAAAGAGAGCTTCGGGAATTGAAAACTGAGAGTATAGTCAGCATTTATTATATGGTCGGGATTATTTGAACTGTTATCCTCTCCGAACAACCCGGATGGAATATCTATTGAGATCACAGTAGAACCGGATCTGTTAATAAACTTTATCACATCCGCTGCCAGTCCTTCGGCTGGTCTTGAAAGTCCCGATCCGAAGATGGCATCAATGATTATGTCGTCAGTACCTGTCAGGGGTAACTGATTTGCATTTTCGATAATATTAAATGGTACACTGGTTTCTTTTTCGAGTCTTTCCCTGTTTATTTTCCAGTCAACAGAAGTAGTATCCGAAAAACGGATATAGTAAACTTCAGGTTTAAACCTGTCCTTTGCGAGCATCCTGGCCAGAGCCAGACCATCGCCTCCGTTATTGCCCGGTCCGGCAAAGATTAAAATCCGCTCTGCCCTCCCGAACTTTGAAGTATACCACTCAAACAAGCGGGCAGCTGCCCGTTCCATAAGATTAACCGGGGCAACCGGTTCATTTTTTATGGTGTATTCATCAATTTTTTTAATCTGTCCGGAAGTAAATATCTTCATTGCTGAATTCCAATATGGTGCAAATTTAAACTCTTCAGTCATTAATAAAAAAAGATTAATATATTTGTTTCAGGTCGGATATTGAATAATTCCGGTGATACCTGTGTGATTTCCGAAGATATCCGAACTGTTTAACCAGAATTTACTAACTGACAAAAACTAACTTTTATGCTTAAGAATCATCCCAGGGGATTGCTGGTAGCCTTTTTCTCGAACATGGGTGAGAGATTCGGCTTCTACACCATGATGGCCATTCTTGTACTTTTTCTTCAGGCTAAGTTTGGCTTGTCTGCGAAAGCGGCAGGTGACATTTACAGCTGGTTTTATTTCTCTATTTATGCTCTTGCTCTGCTTGGCGGTATTCTTGCCGACTCAACAAAGAAATACAAGCTTGTAATACTTGCAGGTATAATAATAATGTTTGGCGGATATGTAATTATGGCTATTCCGGGCATGACACTGACAATCACCATTATAGGACTTGGAACAATTGCGCTTGGCAACGGGCTTTTCAAAGGCAATCTGCAGGCAGTGGTTGGTCAGATGTATGATGATCCCAAATATTCAAAGCTCAGGGATACAGCTTTTATGATTTTTTACATGGGGATAAATGTAGGCGCATTCTTTGCACCTTTTGCCGCGAACGGGATGCGAAACTGGTGGCTGAAAGTAAATGGTTTCGCCCACGACGCCAGCCTGCCATCCCTGTGTCATCAGTTTAACAATGGGACACTTACAGATACAGTATTATTTCAGCAACTGGCAGACAAAGTTAATCTCAGTGGCCCTGTCTCAGATCTTTCAGCATTTGCAAATGAGTACCTTGGTGTCTTCTCAAAGGGTTATAATTATGCGTGCGGGGTAGCCGCAGGTGCAATGATACTGTCGTTACTTGTCTATGTGATCTTTAATAAACTGCTTCCGAATAAGGAGAAAACTATGCCGGCTGTTACTGCTCAAAAGTCTTCTCCCGCATCTTCGGAAAAGATCGATTTTAAACCGGTGCCGCTTATTGCTGCAATTGTTGCAATGGGAATTACTGCATATATTTTACAGCTGCTGAAACAGATTGATGTGGCTACAGGATTAGCGTTCGGACTCTTTGCAGCGTTTGTCATGTGGATAATCCTGAGCTCGCATAAGGAAGAGAGAGCAAGAATCATTGCATTAGTGCTAGTATTCTTTGTAGCTATTTTTTTCTGGATGTCGTTTCATCAGAATGGACTTACACTCACCCTGTTTGCCAGAGACTATACTGTTAAAGAGGTTGGTATATTTACCAGTCTGTTTTTTACATTACCCTCCATGCTTGCTGTTATCGGTGCCATTGCAGGTCTGGTAATTATATTTTACAAAAACCTTGAGACCAGATTTAAATTAGCAGGAGGTGTATTGCTAATAATTGCCCTCCTTTTTATATTTTTCTTTACAAATGGATTTGATCCAACCAGACTTTTAAATAAAATCCTCACTCCGTTCGGGCCTCAGAATTCAATATCTCCTGAAATATTCCAGTCCTTCAATCCACTTTTCATTGTTGCACTTACCTTTCCGGTAATGGCTCTGTTTGCATGGATGAACAGGAAAGGTATTGAACCATCAACTCCAAAGAAAATCGGGATAGGATTGATTATTGCTGCTGTAGGATTTCTGATTGTACTGGTTGCATCTATCGGGGCTCCATCACCTGCCTCACTTCACGGGGTGCCTGCTGCAGAATCAGACAGGGTCTCACCCTACTGGCTTATCAGCAGTTACCTTGTGCTCACAGTAGCAGAACTATTCCTTAGCCCGATGGGTCTCTCATTCGTTTCCAAAGTAGCTCCTTCAAGATTCCAGGGACTGATGCAGGGTGGATGGCTTCTGGCAACAGCTGCCGGTAATAAACTGTTATTTATCGGAAGCCTGCTGTGGGATAAAATTCAGTTGAGTACGCTCTGGCTCGTATTTATCGTATGCTTGCTGTTATCTGCAACGTTTATTTTCTCAATATTGAAACGGCTGGAGAAAGCGGCATCCAGTTAATAAAATGAAAATGATGTGAGGACACATCAAAAACAAGTTAATCAATTGTTTGCAGGCGGCATTCGGAATAATTAAAGTAATTTATATAAAAAACTAAGATTTATAAATAATTACGATCTGATTTTCTAACAATAGCTTAGTAATTACCGAGTTTGCTAAATTTTATTATTTTTGCAATTTATTTTGCATCCAGGGGATGCTTTTTTTTATAATCCGACAATGAAAGTCCTGAAATTTGGCGGTTCCTCGCTTGGCACTCCCGACCGGATCAGGGGAGTAAAAAAGATCATCGAAGCCCAGACTCTACCATGCATAGTCGTGGTATCGGCTTTCGAAGGTGTCACTGATCAGCTGTCCCGGACCGCTGAACTTGCCTCATCAGGAAATGAGGAATACAAGGATCACTTTGAGAAGATCATAACAAAACATAAAGAGTTCACTCACGCTCTCCTTAATGATGAAGCTGATCAGCGCAAGGCGCTCAAGGTTGTCTCCGTCATTTCAGACGAACTCCGCGAGGTTCTTAAAGGGATCTTTCTTCTGCACGGATCCACGAAACGCGCTATTGATCAGGTACTTGCTGCCGGAGAAAGACTATCCTCTTATATTACGGGACTTTTTTTCGGTGATTGTTACCTTGCCGATTCCCGTGAACTAATTAAAACTGATGTCAGGCAGGGATTCCTTGTCGTTGATTTTAAGGCTACAAATACACTTATAAGAGAAAGACTCGGGAAGCTCGAAAAACTGGCCCTTCTTCCGGGATATATTGCCAGCAATCAAAACGGTGAAACCACAACGCTCGGAAGAGGTGGTTCTGATTACACTGCGGCAATCATTGCTGCTGCTCTCAAAGCTGATGTCCTCGAAATATGGACCGATGTGGACGGTTTTATGACAGCCGATCCCAAAAAAGTTGAAAAAGCATATACAATTGAGAGCCTCACATACTCTGAAGCAATGGAGCTTTCACACTTCGGCGCAAAAGTTATCTATACCCCTACCCTGCGCCCCGTTTATAAAGAGAATATACCGGTCATTGTCCGCAACACTCTCAAACCTGAATCAAAGGGAACATTGATAAACGGGAAATCTGATGACAGTAGCAGAAGTCCGATCAAAGGGATCTCATCAATTGATCATATCGACCTCGTCACTCTCCAGGGACCCGCAATGGTCGGAGTTACAGGTACTTCGGCACGACTATTCGGTGCACTGGCAAAGAGCGAAGTGAATATCATTCTGATCACCCAGGCTTCTTCAGAGTTTTCCATAACCTTTGCCGTTAGTCCCGCTGACACTAAAGCAGCGACCGATGCAATCTCAAGCGAATTTGAACGTGAGATCGCTTTAAATGATGAGCTCAGGATACTTGTTGAAAAGAACCTGTCGATAATAGCTATTGTAGGTGAAAAGATGAAAAACACACCCGGTATTTCGGCAACTCTTTTCAAATCACTCGGAAGGAACGGGATCAATGTGATAGCGACTGCTCAGGGTTCGTCGGAGCTGAATATCTCAGTAGTAATCAAAAATGAAAGTCTCGGGAAGGCGCTTAATGTAATCCATGATGGCTTTTTCCTGTCGCGTTATAAGGAGATGAACCTCTTTATAGCCGGTACCGGACTTGTTGGATCGAGTCTGCTGAAACAGTTATTTAAGCAGCTTGATCTGCTTTTAAATGAGCGCAATCTGAGAGTAAGGCTCAGGGGAATAACAAACTCCCGCAAAATGCTGACAGATATAAAAGGAATCGACCTCGGAACGTGTAAAGAAATTCTGAGGACAGATGGCATCAAGGCTGACATTTCTCTCTTCATCCTGGAAATGAAAAAGATGAATCTTCGGAATTCAGTATTTATAGATTGTACCGCAGATGCAAAGGTTGCTGCAAGATACGGGGAGATACTGTCTGAATATATATCTGTGGTCACTGCAAATAAAATCGCCTGCTCATCGGAATATACTTATTACCAGGAACTTAAGTCGATTGCTAATGAGCGTGGCGTCCGGTTCATGTTCGAAACAACAGTTGGCGCCGGCTTGCCGATAATACGGACGATCAGCGACCTGGTCCTCAGCGGTGACAGAATATTTAAGATTGAAGCAGTGCTTTCAGGCACCCTTAATTTCATCTTCAATGAACTGAACGGTGAATTGCCCCTGAGCAAAGCAATCAAAAAAGCAAAGGAGAAAGGATATTCAGAGCCCGATCCGCGTATTGACCTTAGTGGAACGGATGTAGTCAGAAAGATATTAATTCTTGCACGGGAAGCAGGTTATCAGCTTGAACAGAAGGACGTTGAGGTTCATAAGATATTGCCTGATGAGTGTTTCGAAGGCGACCTGAGTGATTTCTACAGGAAGGTCGAAAAGTACGACGATGAATTTGAAAGAAAAAGATCGGAGCTTGAAAAGAACAATAAAAAATTGAGATTTTTCGCAACGCTCGATCAGGGTAAGGCAAAAGTAGAGCTGATAAGTGTGGGGCCGGAACATCCGTCTTTCTACCTGGAAGGAAGCAATAATATTGTTCTGCTGACCACTGAACGTTACCGCGAACTGCCAATGGTCATCAAGGGTTACGGAGCTGGTGCAGATGTTACAGCGGCTGGAGTGTTCGCAGATCTTATGAGAGTTGTAAATGTTTGAATCTAAATCATATAACCACGGAGAAACACAGAGTTACACGGAGTGATCACGGAGTTTTAAAAACAGTGTAACTCCGTGATACCTCCGTGTGACTCCGTGGTAAGAAAAGAATATAATTATTATTGAATTCTACTAATATTAAATATTATTCTACTAATCTGAGAGCTCCGGAGGTTTCTTTCAGGGAAGCTCTTATGAAGGGGATCGCTCCTGACGGGGGACTATATATGCCCGCATCGATTCCCATACTAAGCAGGGAAGAGATGGAAAGCTTCGCCGCGAAAGAATACTTTGAAATTGCATTTGACGTACTGCATAAATTTTTAAAAACTGAGATAGAGGATCACAACCTGATATCATTGTGCAGGGACGCATATGATTTTGATATTCCAATTGAACATGTTACCGGCAATAGCTATGTGATGCGACTCGATCAGGGGCCTACTGCATCATTTAAGGATTTTGCAGCCAGGATGATGGCCAGACTGATGAACCACTTCCTTGCATCCGAAAACCGGCATTATACTATTCTGACTGCCACATCAGGCGATACCGGAAGCGCTGTGGCAAGCGCATTCCACGGCCTCAGCAGCATTGATGTAGTGATCCTTTTCCCTTACGGCGAGGTGAGTGAAACACAGCGGAAACAAATGACCACCCTGCAGAAGAATATCCGTGTCATTGCAATTGACGGAAAATTCGATGATTGCCAGGCGCTGGTAAAGAAAGCCTTCCTGGATCCATCACTTTCTCAAATCCCGCTGACTTCGGCAAATTCCATAAACATCGGAAGACTTCTTCCACAGTCAGTATATTATTTCCATGCCTGGTCGAAGCTGGGTCGTAAACCTGTCGTATTCAGCGTCCCATCAGGTAATTACGGAGATCTCATGGGTGGAATTTTTGCCAGGGAAATGGGATTGCCTGTGAAAAAATTTGTCATTTCCACAAATGCGAATAACGAAGTTCCGGAATTTCTCAAATCAGGCATTTATAAAATAATTGCACCCTCATTAAACTGCTTATCAAGTGCAATGAATGTTGGTCATCCAAGCAATCTTGCAAGGATCGTATCCCTCTACGGAGGCATCATGGATGAATCGGGAAATATTATCCGGCAACCCGATATAGCCGGAATGCGGAAGGATTTTTTTGCAATCAGCGTATCGGATAAAACAACCAGGGAAACTATTGCTTCTGCTTATAAAAAAAACGGGATTCTTCTTGAACCTCACGGAGCGGTTGCGTGGAGAGGGCTGGAAAATTATATGGCTTGTGAAACATCAGCCGGAGAAGATAATATTAATTATGTTGCACTTGAAACAGCTCATCCCGCGAAATTTCCGGATGAGATATTCAGGATCCTTAATCTTATACCCCCCTCTCCTCCTTCGCTGGAGAGAATAATGAACCTGGAAGAAAAATATCTTTGCCTGAATAATGATTACAACGAATTCAATAATT
>Ga0105101_10000012_pt1 | contig 73759 bp, 95 predicted proteins | sample PPLLak21cMay2015_2_FD_87037 | JGI IMG/M metagenome (GOLD analysis project Ga0105101, IMG submission 87037) | Freshwater sediment microbial communities from Prairie Pothole Lake near Jamestown, North Dakota, USA - PPLs Lake P8 Core (1) Depth... | ecosystem: Environmental > Aquatic > Freshwater >... | reverse complement strand
TGACTAATGTAACAAGATTACTTGAGTCTAAGTTGGAGGAATTTGATGGTGGTATAGGAAGTATGGTCAAAATTACTATTGTAAACAGTGATTTATTGGATGAAGATTATACTGAATTGGAGATGGAGTATGAGGTGCTTAGTTGCATTACTACTAACTCTCGTGTCTCCTTTGGTTTGGGTTCACCCAGTTTGTTACGGCAACAATTTCCATCACGTAAATTTACGGCTCTTCATTGTGCATTCATATTTCAAGGTGTGGAATGTGGGTATGAAGGTACACAAGCAACTTGTGAGAAAACGCTGGCGGCGTGCCGCGATTACGGCAACACCACCCGCTTCGGCGGCTTTCCAGGGATGCGGTCAGGGACGGTGCGGATTGTATGATAAAAATATAAAAAGCGATTTGGTATTTGATGATTTGTTAGGCAAACCCTTTCGATTAGGTGGTCGTGGGCCTAATGATTATGATTGTTGGGGATTATGTTTGGAATTGGGCAGACGTGTGGGTTTAGCTTTTCCAAACGATTTCACACCCAGCAAAGTATGTGATCAAGATGCTTTAATCCGATTACATGCGGATGAGGATTTTGAACGATTAGAAAAACCTGAACCATTTTGTGTTGTCACTTTTCGTATCAATCAACCATATGTTGACCATTGTGGCTTTGTATTACCTGATGTTAATTATTTTCTTCATACGATGTGGGGGCACAACGTAATGAAACAAAGAATGGACCATCGAATTTTAGGTCCAAAACGGGAAGGATTTTATCGGCTGATATGCAGATAGTTAATATAAACAATCCATTTCAACGACACTTGCGTGAAGTGAGAGAAATCCCATTTGCTAATCAACCCCTTAGTGAAATAATACGGGAGCATCTAACCATAATTGAGAAAAAATATGGTTTGGTTATGCCCTTTCCGGATGCTATAGATTCATTACAAGTTACGGTAAATGGCCTTATAATTCCACCAAGTTTTTGGGATTCGTATAAAGTGAGGGAGAAAGATTGTATAGTTATTATGCCCATTGTTGCTAAAGGCGGAGATACAAAACAAATACTTAACATGGTCATAATGATAGCAGCTATGGTAGTTATTGGACCGAGTGGGCCTTTTGTAACAGGGACACTTGGGCTCACTGCGGGTTCTACTGCTGCCTTTGTAGTTGGTGTTGGGATGATTATTGGCACAGGCCTCTTGCTTTCAGCTTTGACACCTTCACCAAAGATGGACACTTCAGATACAGGCAACTCCCAAGTTTATGGGTGGTCCCCTCATTCCGCCCAACAGCAGGGAATTGTAGTGCCACGATTTTATGGCACCAATAAATTGTGGGGTAACATAATAGCAGTCCACACGCAACCGGATGATGCCGATGATACCAAAGAAATTGTACAAATGCTTGTGGCTCTGGGTCAAGGCCCAGTTGAAGGTATTGTAGCGGGCAGTATTCAAATCAATGACCAACCAGCTGCTAATTATAGTGAGGTGATTACTGAGGAGAAATTTGGTACGTTGAATCAAACTGCTGTTAGTTTCTTTGAGAATACAAAAGCTGAATTTCGTCCTAATCGTGTAATAACTAATGATAATGGGCCAGTCATTTATACCACACCAGATAATGATTTTGATGACTTGGAAATAGAATTGATATTTGCCCGTGGGTTATATTATGCTAATGATCAAGGTAGTTTATCCGAACATTCTGTGGGTATTAAAATTGAAATTAGTGTGTCAGGAGAGGAAAGTTATAGCACACTTGTAGCAGAAACCATAACAGATACAACTACTTCACCGAAACGAAAAAAGTATGTTTCGGGTGAGGCTTATACAGGCGGTTCATCCCCTACTGTAACAAGAGGTAATAAATATGATATAAAGGTGACAAAGACCTCAGCAGATTCAACGTCCAGTCGATATGCAGATGAATTGAGATTGGGTAGTTTGAGGGAGGTTTTAGATGACCAATTCATCTATCCTGGTATTGCTTTACTTGGAATTGAGGCTTTGGCTACAGACCAAATATCAGGTTCTGTTAGTGCATCTTGCATTCAAAAGGGTTTGATTGTCAATGTTTATGATGGGGTAAGTTGGAATTTGGAATGGAGTGATAATCCAGCTTGGGTTTTGTGGGATATTATCACCCGTCCAGTTATTAGTGGGGGTGGTGATTCAGCAAATCCATATGTTATATCAAGATATGATGGGGTTGATCCAAATAGATTGGATTTGGTAAAATTCTATGAGCTTGCCCAATTTTGTGATGATGATGATGTACCAGATGGTGAAGGTGGTTTGGAGCGGCGCATCCGATTCAATGGCGGGTTTGATACAGGGACTACGGTGTGGGGGGCAATGCAAAAGATTTGTGAAATTGCACGCTGTTCCGTAATCTTACAAGGCACTACCTATACCCTGGCAATAGATAAAGCCGACACAGCTGTGTTAGCTTTCAATGTTTCTAATATAATAGCCGATTCATTTCAAAAAATATACTTGCCACAAAGCGAGCTCATTAGTGAGATTGAAGTACAATATAGGGATGAATTACAAGATTATGAGCGAGTACCATTTTCTGTGGACAATCCCAATATCACTACAGGCATTAAAACTACACTTGAATTGTTTGGCATTACCAAACAAAGTGAAGCATGGCGTGCAGCAATGTTCCGTCTGGGCCAAAATGAATATCTGAAAACAACCGTGAAATTTGATGTGGATATAGATGCCCTTGCTTGTAATGTGGGGGATGTTATCTATGTTCAACACGATGTGCCACAGTGGGGTATTGGTGGGCGGGTAGTATCTGCTTCAAGTTTGCATGTCATAACAGACAGAGATTTGACTTATGAAAGTGGTCAAAGCTATTCCATATTGGTTCAAAAGTCTGCTGATGATGCTTTGAATGAACGAACTGTGTCATCTTGTTATAATAATATATCTTCAATCAATAGTGCATTGAATGAAATAATCATTGCAGGGGATTATACGGATGAATATAAAGATGGGGACACAATACGGATAACTAATTCAACTAACAACGATGGGGATTATGTGGTCAGCGGGGATTCTGTTGGGGATTCAAATTCAACCACAATTGCAATTGAAGGTATTTTATCCAGTGCGGTGGAAGATGGGGGTGTGTTTAATCTTCGTCGTGTAGTGGTAACATCTGTATTCAAAGATGCTAATTTGGTGGAATCCTCACCTGTTGAGGATGATAAATTTCACTTTGGTATATTGAATACGGATTTGCGAAAATTCAGGGTGATTCATATTTCCCGCAATGGGGAACAAGCAGCTACTATTACGGCAATTGATTACAATGAAGCTATTTATGCTTACGATGGTACAACCCCAAACAACCCAATAACAGGTTATACAGCCCCACCTTCAGCACAACAACTCGTTTTGCCACCTACGCTGAACGATTTGCATGCTTATTATCCGCCCAGCATAATTGAGAATGGTTTGACAATAGATATTCCTCTTACCACAAATTTGCAATGGAATAGTGATACACCATCGGCAGGTTATGTATCCTGGTCGAAAACAGATGGGGTCAATCCAATTTTAATTCGATACAAGGGCACTACTTATGAAGTGGCGGTGGGTAATGGTAATAACACTTACATTTATTGGGATGTAGCCAGTCCAACAGCTTTACAAAAAACCAACACCCTAACCACTGCCATTGGTGCGGGTAAATGGGTGATGTGCTACAATGATGGGGGTACAGCTGATTGGCGAACGCCTTTCCGAGTAATGCATGTGGGACTTTTACAAGCAGATACACTTTCAGCCATATCGGCAAATCTTGGTACAATCACCAGTGGTACTATCACGTTGAGTTTGGGTGGTGATACTCGCCTCAGAATTGATTCAAGTGGTATTTATGTAAGTAACAATGCGGGTGGGGCTTGGTCACAGGTAATCAAGAATGATAGTGGCACGGTCAAGATGTATGCTGACATCCTTACTGCGGGGCAAATTGTTACCGCAATGATTGCTGATGATGCAACGCGAATTTATACTACGGCACAAACAGCAGGCGAAAGTGCCTCTTGGGTGCCAGGATATGATCAGACACCGCAAATTGCACAAGAAGTTACGGAAACATCAGCAGGTGGTTTAATCCAATTGTTCTTTTCTATGTCTATAAAGAACTATGATGCATCGAGTCACTATTGTGTTGTGGATGTGTATAGAGGGGTTACAAAAATTTATGGGCCTGTTAATACGCCAACTATTGCTGCGGGGAGTACGATAATTTGGACACAGGCTATTGCTGATGCACCTGGTTCGGGTTCTGTAACATACTATCTGAAAATCCGTGATCAAAATACTGGAACACCCGAAGATCACAAGGTAAGTGCAAGAGTAATTGTGTTTGATGAGTCAAAAGGTAAATAACGATGAAGAATTATATTGTATATGAAACAGATACTGGTAAAATTGTACGAACAGGTCAATGTACAAATACTATGTTCTCCGCCCAGGCGGGAGTAGGAGAGGATGTTTTGGAAGGTACGGCTAGTGACATAATACAGAAAGTTGTTGACGGTAAAGTTGTTGACAAAACTCCGGAAGAAATAGAAGCACAAAAACCGCCAATACCCGAACCGATACCATATAAAGAACAGCCGGCAAGTATTACAAATGAACAATATCAAACCCTCCTTGGACGATTAGCTAATTTGGAAAAGCGGGGTATAGGATGATGCGATTTTGGTAAGTATATGAGGATGATTGAACGGAAAGGTAATGGGCTAAAATGAAGAATGATGAAATTTTTATAGTGGGTGGGGGACCAAGCCTAAAAGGTTTTGATTTCAGCCGTCTTGCTAACAAGAACACGATTGCTGTGAACGTGGCAGCTCTGGATGTACCAAATCCAACATATTCTATTACCGCAGATTCGGGGACTTTTAGAAGATTACAGCAGGGATATTTCAAGGATGTTGATACAACTTGGGTGGTTGTGACAAATCCAAATCACAGCACTATGAAATTTAAGGATGGTAAATTTCAACATAAGTCTGGTTTTGTATATAATCCATTTGCTACAAATATACTAATCCGGAATGCGGGGGTGGAAGGTATAGGTTTTTCATTTAAGGATTTTCGCACGGGATATAATAGTGGCTTTTGTGCCTTACAATTGGCCGTGCTTCTACGATATAAGAAAATATATTTGTTGGGGTTTGATTTACATCCAAATGAAGGTCATTATCATAATAGATATGGGGCAGGAAAAACTAATAAAAAAGATGTTGATATGTTTTTTAACAACTTTGTTTTGGGTTTGGATTCAATAGCACGTGAGACAGATATTAAAGTTTTTTCTTGCAGTCAGGGCAGTCGATTGAACACGGTTATCCCTTTTGTGTCTTTTGAAGATATTATTAAAGAACCGCCACCAATAGAAGAAATAGATGTGGTTGATACGGTTGAATCCATAAATGAAGATGTAGTGGAGCAAGATGTTGTGTTAGAAGAACCTATTCAAAACATCACAGATGAAGCATCAAAATCCTTATCTATTTTGATTTGTCATATTTATGAACGTAAAAAACAATTGCAAAGATTATTGCAAATTCTTACCCCCCAAAAGACGGATGAGGTTGAAATACTTTTTGAGACGGATAATAGGAAGATGAGTATTGGAGAGAAAAGAAATAGGTTATTGAAAGTGGCAAAAGGGGAATATGTTGTTTTTATAGATGATGATGATGTGGTGTCTGCTGATTATGTCAAAAAGATTTTGGAGGCGATTAAAACCAAACCAGATTGCTGTAGCCTCATTGGAGAGATTTATTTTAGGTCAAAAAATATAAGGAGAAAATTTATACATTCTATGGATTATTATAAATGGGAGAAACAGGGTGAGGTATATCTCCGATGTCCAAATCATTTGAATCCTGTTCGTAGAGATTTAGCTATTCAAATCGGATTCAAAAATATAAGTAAGGGGGAGGATTTGGATTTTTCTATGCGATTACGTATGATTTTGAGGACAGAAGCAAAAATAGAAGGTACAATTTACTTTTATGAGACTAATTGATTATGAACATACTTTTCAAGTACCCAACACGAAATCGTCCAGGATGGTTTAAGAAAACTTTAGGGACATATTATGATATGATGTGTAATGATATTGCTCATCAATTTCTCATCACATTAGATGAAGATGATGGTAGTATGAATAATTTGGAAATGTTGAATTATCTTAATAGCAAACCCAGACTCAAATATCATTTTGGTGTTCATCACAGTAAAATAGATGCTGTCAATGCGGGGATGGATTTGGTTTCTGATTGGGACATTTTAGTCTTAGTATCGGATGATATGATTCCAATAGTGAAGGATTTTGACAAGATTGTTGTTGAGATGATGGAGTTGTATTTTCCCAATACGGATGGGGCATTACATTTCAATGATGGTTTGTATGGAGGGGACAGGACTATTACCTTGTCTATTTTGGGGAGGAAATTGTATGAACAATTTGGTTATATTTATCATCCAGATTACAAAAGTTTCTATTGTGATAATGAATTCACGGATGAAGTTTATCGGATGAAAAAGGTTATATATAACCCACAAATTATTATAAAACATCTATGGACAGGTGGCCCACGAAGTGCGGATGAATTATACTGCCGAAATTCTGAGATGGGTGCTTTAGATGAGAATATATATAACCGGAGAAAGGCATTGGGATTTCCGAAATGATAGAACAAGATTCATATACTACACATCAGCAGGCATTGATTAGGGCTTGCCTAATACCAATAGGTGGGGCAGTAATTGAGTTTGGTTGTGGATATTATTCGACACCGTTGCTACATGAAATATGCGAGCATCAAAGAAGACAATTAATTTCCCTTGAGGATGATTTAGATTGGGTGAATGTTTTTCTTCATCTCGCCTCTGATTTGCATATATTTGTTACTTGTTCAGACGGGTTTGAACAGGTATATAATAACATTTTGAAGGATGTATTTATTGGGATGGCTTTTTTGGACCATAATTTTTATGATAGGCGCATGAAAGATTTAATTTTATTGAAAGATAGAGCAAGGATTATTGTGTGTCATGATTTTGATAACAAAGAGCATTTTTCGGAAAATGCGGTACAAATGTTTAAGCACATCCATCGATACAGCACAATCCCAGAAACAGTAATCTTGAGTAATTTTGTGGTGGTATAAATTTATGTTTTCACAAAGAAATGAAGAAAAATATATTCTACAATTTTTCAAAAACCTGCAAGGCTTACCCCAAGGACGGTTTCTTGATATTGGGGCATATGATGGTAAGACTTTTAGTAATACTCATCAGCTTGCTTTGCAAGGATGGGGAGGTGTGTGTGTGGAAGCATCACCATCTTTATACCAATCATTGCATAATCTTTATGATAGTAATCCAAAAATACAGATTGTTGAAATTGGTATAGGGATGAAAAGAGGTATTCTTCCGTTCTATGATTTTTATGGTGATGCTATAGGGACTTTTGATAAGAAACATGCTTTACTTTGGGAGAAGAAAGGAAGTTGTGAGTATGAAGTAATCCCAGTCAGTGTTATTACGGTAAAGGATTTATTGGAACAAGTAGGGTACGATTTCGATTTTCTAAATCTTGATATTGAAGGATGGAGTTTTCAGGTTTTGAAATTATTTCCTTTTAACAAATTTCCAAAACTCAAGATGATTTGTGTAGAATTTGATGGAAAAGAAAATGAGGTTGTGACATTTTTGAAAACTTATGGATACACCCATCTATATACATCTGCTGAGAATGTGATTATGGTGAAATTATGAATCGTGGTATTATTTATGTAGTGTTTGGTCAAGGGTATGACAAACTTGCGGCACATACTGTATCATACTCCAGACAATTTACAAATTTACCTATTTGTATATTGACAAATACCCACGAGAGAAACAAAAAGTGGGATAAGATTAAAGATGTGTCCTTTGTGGAGTTTAATCTGCCGCAAGATGATAATCGTCATATTAAAACGAATATGATAAATTATACCCCATTTGATGAGACATTGTGTCTTGATTGTGATTCAGTGATTCAAAGATTTGGGATTGAAAAGACCTTTGATTTATTAGATGGTTATGATATGGTTTTGAATCTTTGTCTTGCCTGGAAATCCGGTGAACAGGTTCTTCGATTATATAAAAAGGTAATGAATATTACTGGTGTGGAATTACCGTTGCGTGTTTTTAATGGGGCTTTTATCATTTGGAAAAGAAATGAACGAGTTCAGGATTTTTTTGCTTTGTGGAATGAGTATTGGGAGAAATCGGGAAGAGGGAGGGAGATGCCGTGCCTTGCATGTGCTGTCAAGAAATCTGGGGTGAAAGTGAAAGAAATAAATACGGATGAGGACAAGATTTTTGTTGCAGATAATCCACGTGAAGGTTGTATTGTACAACATAATTATAATAGTTATCAAGGCAAAGATTTTCACAATACTTTTGGTTTGCCGCATATCATAGAAAATAAGCCTTTTGATGGTAATGCCTCGGATTGGCAAATGGTAGATTTTTAATGAGATATTGCATAGTAAATTATATAACACGTAATGATTGGCATCCTTTTGGACAGCAGCGACTTATACAAAGTTTGCATCGAGTTGGATTTAAGGGGGATGTATTTGGATATGACCCAACAACTTTGGAAAGCCCGCCTCATCATAAAATACCATACGCCTTCAAATTGTATGCTTTGAAAAAAGCCCAATTAACCGAATATGATATGGCTATATGGGTTGATGCATCCTTTTGGGCTGTTCATCCTGTGGATAGTTTATTTGATTTGATTCAAAAAAATAATGGGGTGCTTGTACAAGATTCTGGTTATCCTTTGGGACAATGGAGCTCAGATATATCCTTGAATCACTTTGGTATATTAAGGGAGGATGCCTTTCATATGCCGATGTTTGCTGGGGGATTAATCGGGATTGATTTCAATAATCCTATTGCAAAAACATTTTTTGAGGAGTTTTATCAACAAGCCAAAATAGGTATAGCCTTTCGGGGTGAGTGGAGTAATGGACATCGACGTGTATCAATAGATAAGCGAGTGCTTGGTCATAGACATGATATGGTAGTTGGTTCGATATTGATGAAGAAATATGGTTTGAAAATGCAGGAAAACAATTCTTTATTTTCATATTATGCTTGGTATGAACAACGTAAATCCATCAAAGATTTATCAAAGATACCGTTTGTTATTGAAGGTGGTACAAGGCAAATTTGATGTTAATAGAACAGGATAAATAATGAGAGCAATACAATTTTTGACACCACATCATGATAACATTGGGGATAATGCTCAAGCATATTGTATTTTTAATATGTTGTTATCCTTTTTTGGAGAGGGAAATGTTATTAAGTTTCAACTTCCCGAAACAGAGGAAGGCATTCGGCAGGTTCAAAAGAATGATGTTATTTTTCTTGGTAGTGGCGGTTATCTTGGCGATTTGTGGATTAGGGGAGAATTGTTGAGGAGAGAAATAATTAGGAGATGTACAAATAACATAATCATTTCATTCCCCCAAACAGTGTCTTTTTATTCCCAGAAAGAGGCGGAACAAAGTTGTCAAGCATATCAATCACATCCACGCTTGTATATTTCTACACGTGATCCAGAAAGTTATATTTTGGCTAAAACTTTGTTCCCAAATAATCACATATTTCAATTACCTGACCCAGTGTTCACTTTATCTCACAATCGAAAGTATGATAGACAAGGTATCCTTTGTATTTTCCGTGAGGACAAAGAAGATTGGCTGAAAATGCAAAAACAAGATGTTATCAAACAATGTAAGGATATAGATTCAAAGGTTGATATTATAGATACTGAGGGGCATGTTGATGGTAATCGAAAACCAATTCTTAACATCGACAAAAAGTTGCCAGAATTATTGGACCATATCTCCCACTATCGGTTGGTGGTAACTGATAGATTTCATGGTACGGTATTTGCTGGTGTAGCGGGGACACCTTGTATAGCATTTCCTACCATAAATCATAAAATCATCAGTTCAACCTATTGGTACAAATATCTGGATACAAATACTTCCATATGTATGGATGTTTCCTCTTTTTCTAAAAGTCTTCAAAACATTTCAAAACCCTTCACCTATAATCCGTCCAAAGCTATTGCATTATACTACCAAACAATTTCATCCGTAATTCATACTGGGGTTGTTCCAAATCTGAATATGGTTAAAGATGTTATTTATCATAGGAGAACAATTAGAAAATGGAGGCCAACTATAATCCCAAATAATGTTTTGAATGATATCATTCAAATTGGGATAGATGCCCCCTCCGGTGCAAATTCACAATGTATAAGATTTAAGATAGTTACAGACAAAAAGATATTAGCAAGTATTTATGCCAAGCATAAGTACACATCGTGCTTTCCACCAGCTATTATTTTTGTTGGTTATGATTTTGGTGAACCGCAGACGGTTAATTTTCAGCATAAAAATCCTGCATGGGAAGTGTTGAAGTTTCAAGATATTGCTGCAACTATTCAAAATATGTTGCTCTATTGTGAATCAATCGGATTGTCTTGTTGTTGGTTGTCTTATTTTATACCGGATATGCAAGAGTTTTTGAAATCTATCAATATCCAAAATGAAAATGTAGAATATCTGAGTGCTATGGCTGTTGGTATGGCGGAACCAAATGCTTATGAGTTATTACATAACAATCGGGCGATTCTGAGAAAATCAACAGTTTATTATATGAGATAATATATGCCTAAAATATCCGTGATAATGCCTGTGTATAATGGAATCCGTTTTTTGGGAGAAGCTATTGAAAGTATTCTTAATCAAACGGAGACGGATTTTGAATTCATTATTATGGATGATGGTTCGACTGAGCCCGTACTTGGTAAAATACAATCATGCCAAGACTCTCGGATAAGGGCATATCGAAGTGATAAAAATGAGGGATTAACTACCCGATTGAATGATTGTCTTGACTTAGTTAGGGGTGATTTTATTGTTAGGATGGATGGTGATGATATAAGTCATCCGATGCGGTTGGAAAAACAATTACATTTGTTTGAAAAGGGAGTTGGTTTTGTGGGTTGTTGGGGTAATTCTATTGATATCAAAGGCAATCCAATAATTCACTATGTCGATACCCATTGTAGATGTACTAATGAGGATTTGGAGAAGATTTATCCTTATACTCATTGTATGATAGATGCCTCTATAATGTTCACCCGTGAGGTTTTTAATAAAATAGGATATTATGACCTTGGCACGTTTCATGGGGAGTCATATAATTACTGTCGGCGGATTCAACAATTTTACAAAGGATGGGTGTGTTGTGAAGTTTTGTACACTCGGCGTGTAGGGTCAAGTATTGCCCCAAGACAAGATGGAATTGATATTTTTGCTCTTGCCAATCAAAGAGCATTATCTCATACAATTATTAAGGAAAAGAGATTATGAAAAAGGTTTTATGGATTAGTGATGAGCCTGGATGGGCATATGATGTGAATGCAAAAGCCTTGGCTACTCAAATGCCACAATATGAACATCATTTTATTTATACCGTTTCTACTAATCGGGAACAGGCCGATTTGATCACTCCAAAAATGGATATTATTGTGGCAATGAATCCTTTGAGTTTTTATATGTATTCAGATTTTCATAAAGTCATATCCGTCCTGGATAGCATGCGGGCATTGACTGATTCAGACAAAAGTAAATTGTCTCAGGTGTCTGGGATTATCTGTACAAATAAGATGCTTTTTGATAAGGCTTCAAAATACAATCAGAATGTCATCATGCAGACAAATGGAGTTGATTTGGAATACTATAAGCCGGATTATAGCAAACAATCCAACATATTCACATTTGGGTTTGCGGGTAACATATCTGGTGCGTACTCTATTTACAAGGGATGGAATGTGTATCAGGCAGCCATCAAAGAACTTCTTAATGAAGTTGCTCAATTCAATGTAATATATGGGGTGAACCAATTATCAGCAGATAAGATGGTTAGTGAATTCTATAACAAAATCCACTGTCTCATCTTATTGAGTGATGGTGAGGGATGTTCTAATGTCGTGACAGAGGCTTTGGCCTGCGGCATTCCCGTTATTATTACAAAAGTTGGATTTCATAGTCACGCCCTAATAGATGGGAAACAAGGATTCCTTGTAGAGAAAAATATACGGGAGGTACAGGAGAGAATGATATGGATGAGCAAGGATAAAGAATTATATGAACGGATGAAAAAAGAGGCGAGGGAATTTGCTGTTCAAAATCATGATATAACCAAAGTAGCAAAAAAATATGCAGAGATTTTTGAGGTTGTATGAGTTATCTAATTGTCTCTTATTACACCCACAATACCATATATGAAGGGAAGGCCCAAAAATTTGTTCAATCCCTTCAAAAATTCAATATACCTTATCATGTAGAGGGGATTGAAAGTTTGGGGAATTGGCAGAAAAATACTGGATATAAGCCAACCTTCGTAAAGAATATGTTATTAAAATTTCCTGAAACAAACATTGTTTGGGTGGATTGTGATGCTGAGTTCTTTGCATATCCTATTTTGTTTGATAATCTATCCTGTGATGTTGCTGCTTATGTATATGATGGTAAGGAATATAATAAGGCTGATTGGATACCAGAATTATTGAGTGGCACGGTTTATTTTCGTAATAGTCCAAAAGTTTTTGCTATTGTAGAACAATGGGAGAAGCTGTGTAAAGAGCAACCTAAAATATGGGACCAAAAACATTTGGAGGCTGTGTTGAAAAAGGATTTTGAATTGTTGCCAGGCGAATACTGTAAGATTATGGATAAGATGAAATATATAAAAAGTCCAATCATCGTACATTACCAGGCATCCCGCACAGTTAGGATTCATAATGGTAATTTGCGGGTAGGTATGAAAAGGAAAACGTGATATTTCTATGGAATTGCAAAAAACCACCACCGTGCGATTAGACAGGCGATTATTAAAAGTACGGGTTTCCCCCCCTACTCGGGGGAAATACACAGGCTGTAGCGTGCGTAGAAACGAATTTAACGGCTATATAGATTACTTTAGGTGTGTTTCTCCAGTGGTATGCGTAATGGGGTGTGTTTTGGTGTCCTTTCCGAAAAGACCTTAGCCCAACCAATGACACACCCCACCTTTTATGAATTCAATTTTCCTGATTTGACTATCTCTAAGGCTTCATACACTCTCAGCTCCCAAGGTTTGGTTTTATCTGTTTGATTATAGGCCATACCCAACGAAAATCCAGTACCCAAACAGTAATATATTATTCTACAAGTCTCCTCATCAGCAACCAAACCATCCCGTTCTTCAGCTAATTCTATCACAGTAGGAAGTATCAATTTCACAATATGAGCATATTCATCAGGTACAAATGGTTTTTTCATAATTGTATTTCCTCTCCTGTCATCAATTCTTCAATATGCGTAACCATCAAAAATTGCACATCAAAATCCTCAGCCAGTTTTTCTAACATTTGTCGTACATTATCCCGATATTCGGCACTAACATATTTGAACGGTTCATCCATAACAAATAGACGGCGGACAGGTGGTTTGCTCAGCATTAAGGCCGATAATTGCAAAGCGAAAGCAGATACATCTACCACCCCACCACTATCTTCTTCCATTGGATTTTCTATTTCGTGGCCATCCTTGATAAGTAACAACTTGGCCTCTGTCTTTTTACGTTTGCGTTCAAACCGTATCTTAAATGTATAATCCTGGTCATAAAAGACCGTTTGTAAACAGGCAGATACTACGCGGGCAATCTTCTCATGGGCTTGTTGTTGTATAGTTTGGGCTACACTTTGAGCTATTTGTAAGGCATGCTCTATGTAACCTTGTTCCTGTTCTATCCTTTGTAAATTTTCAGTCTCACTTTGCAACAGGGATTTGGCTGTGATGTATTGCCCTTTGATAGTGTTGATTTTGGAGCGTAAGGCATCAAGAAGCATGTTCATCCAACTCCCGTTTTAATACAATAACCGATTTTTCCAATTGTTCTTTGTCTTGTTTCAATTGTTTTTTCATTTTGGATAATAGTTCTTCCGCATCATCCAAATTTTCACATTTGAATTCTGCCCGTATTTGTTTCATCACCTGGCTCAAAGCACCACAGGCTTGTTCCTTATTTTGTTTCATCCGCTCAACATTACGTTTGATTTCCAGCAGTTGGTCAGTCAGGTCTTTCATCTGTATTCATAGCCTCAAGCAAAATCTTTTTCACTGATTCCTTTATACTATTAGCCTCACAATAGGATTCAAGGGCGGCGGCAAAATCTAAAGCAGATGAGCCCAACTGGTGTAGCTCCGCTGCCAATTTCTCCATATTTAATTCATCTTCTCGTTCAGCAACTTTAGCCTCCTCCACTGGCAAACATTTGTCTTGAGATATATCTAAAAGATGAATTTCCACCGAACCGTCAGACATAAGCAAACCCACTTGTGGACAATAATTTATTTCGTCCGAATTGCGGCGCATTAAAGTACCACAATTAAAAATGACAGTTTCACCTATTTGCCTTTTGAATCCTCGGTGATTATCCCCATAGACAATTACATCATATCCATAATACTTACCATTAATAAGATGTTTGCTATGTGATTGATTTTTGATTTCCTTGTTCTTTGGAGCATGGGGATAAGAGCATCCAGCTGCTGCTGTCCATACATAATCATGAACAAGGGCTACATTTATCAATTTATTAGATACTTTCTCTTTTGGTAAGGGTTTCAAAGGAGAGCCATATGAGAATCCATAAATTTTCATCTCCCCCCAATTTGATGGTATTTTAGCATCTATATGATGGATGGCATTTCCATAACACAAAGTCCAATAAGCACTCCGTTCTATCTCATTAAAATTATGATTGGGTAAATCATGTTGACCTGCTATCGCCAATGTTTTGCCCCGATTGGGCCTTCTCATAGCAAAATTTATCAATTCTGGGGGGCTATTCCATTTGTGAAACATATCCCCAGCACACAAAATTGGGCCATCAAAAGTTACAGATAACTTGACTATTTCCTCCAAGACTCTTTGCATAGCAGCATACCAATTTGGTTCGGCAGAACGGAAAATAGGGGGATTGTGAGATAGATGCCAGTCCGCAGTACATATGGCTATGGGATAGATTTGTTGTGCTGAGGCCATTTTCATTTTGCTTTTCCTAAAATACTACCACACAAAGGACATTGTTTACCCAACATATGTTTCAGTTTTTGTTCATCCTTATCTATATTATTGCCCAATTGAATAAAACTTTCTTCATAATCTTTTGCCTGTTCATATAGTTGGTTCAATCGTTTATAGGATGTTTGTTGAACTTTCCATTGCTCATGAAGGGTTAATAATGGTTGGATATTGGGGATGGTTTGACTGCTTGCTATTTCATATAATTTACCTTGTTCAATCAAACCGGATAATACATTTATTGTATGATTATCCTCAACAAGTTGAGTTTGTTGATCTTCCAGAGCAATCAGCTTTTTATCTAATATCAAAATGAATCGTAAGGAAGCCTTTTGTTGAGTTGCAGTAGATATTCGTTGTTGAGTATCTTTGATTTGATATTGGGCTTGTCGTTGACGTTTGCCTAAGTTGGCTAAGGTGCTGTCTATCAAGTCTAAATTGATAATGGTATTTAATTGACGGGATACTTCACCAGCTGTTTCTCTGAACCAAAATGGGCCTATATGTTGCTGTTGAAAATTTAGATGGTTTATGTTTAATATATCTATTATGGGGGCAGGTACATTTGGACCAAATGCTTTGAAAGTTTTCCCATCTAGTTGATATTTATTGTCTGTGGGGCCACGTTTGCGGCGGATGTCATGACCATCTACATGTAAGCGGATTGCTGCTTGTCTTGCCTCCCAATTGATGAATCCATCACCAGCCGGTTGATTGAGGGCTAACCATTTGAATGCTCCTATCAAAGCACTCTTGCCCGCCCCACTTGCCCCACGTATAGTAGTAATACGGGACAAGGGGACATCTAATCGCTTATGTTTGCGAAAGTTGCGGATTTGAAGTTTGGTTAGTATTGTTCCTTCTCCTTGTCGTGGATTGTGCCGATAACCTCCATCCAATCGCCTATATCTACACAAGCATAAAACGGTGCTTGGCCTAATTTGCCAAGACATTCGACATAAAACGTCAAATAACGACACACACAATCACCTGATTTATCCAGGGGCAACTCTCCGAACCGAACAATCCCGATTTCGCCCGTGTCGTCTCTAAGTTTATCTCCCTTATATATCTCCTGCCCCTCTGGATATTCCGCCGTCCGCTTGCAGTCCCTCTTGCCGGTGGACTGGCCCACTGTGGCAGGGTCAACCTCAATAAGGCTGTTATAGAAAGACAGGTGTATGCAAGAATCTTCACCACATCTACTTGCCTCATGATAACCATTCCAAATAAAACTACGGCTTTCTACCACCAGATAATAGCCATAGGCCCACTCACCGTTATCTAATCGTCTTCCCCTATATGGCCACATTATTCTTTCACCTCAAACACTTCAATCTCTTTGACACCCCAATTTAATGCCTCTTGATGAGTAGGAAAAAATACATCAAGTTTTTTGTTTTTGATGGCCCCTCCCCTGTCATATACAAAAACCAAACCATCTGTGTACCCTTCAATAATCAACTTTGTTTTGAAAGGCATGTTTTTTGGTGCTGCTACAAAACGGTCATTAGGTTCAATACTATGTCCATTAGCAGTAACTCTTGGGCCTGGTTTAGTGGCCCAAACCCCACAACATTTCTCACAAGGACAATAGGCGGTTACTGTATATTTGCCCAGGGATTTTATGTTGATAGGGTTGGGATTAGTAATAATGGAATCGAGACTTTGCCCTTTTTGATGAAAAGGAGGAGTGGAGAGAAGATTGGGTTCGGTCTCGATTCCGGTCAAGAGTGGTTTGCTCGTATTAATAACTACGGGAATGCCTAATCCTACAAAGAAAAATACAACCAAAGAAAGTAACAAACCCCAAAATGGGATGGTTATATGTATGGGCGATTCGTTTTTCATTTTTCGATTAATCCTTTCTATATATTATTGCTTATCCATTTTTTCATTATATTGCTTCAAGCCAATAATACTTTTTGAACTTTTTACCGCTACCACAAGGGCAAGGTTCATTCCTGGCTATTTTCTAATACCCCACAGTTTTGCTAACTCTGCAAAGTTTGAAGTATCAAATAACATTTTTCGTATTTTATCTTCATAATCTATTTTATGTTGGGCATAATCCAGATATTCCAAATTGTCAAACTGTCCCAGACGGCTCATTACATCTGCTCTGGTCCATCGTTCTAATAATTTGACAAGTTTGCGGGCTTGTTTGCGGGATATATTATCTGATGATATCATAATGGTTTACATCGTTTTGTTAAATTTATTCTTTATATCTGATTTTGTCGCTGGGGGACATTGTGTTAGTTTTTGATATGCAGATACGCTTCATTCAGTCATTCCTTTATCTGTCATCTGAAAATCCTATTGTAAATCTTTTCAAAGCAAGCCAACTGTTTCTCGGTAAAATGCCAGTATTCTTCGTTCTGAAAGCCCTTGTTGCACAAACTATCGAGAAAATCTATTTCCCAAGCCGTCAAACCGGAATCTTGTGCAAGTAATTCCTCCATCATATTGCGATAATCTTTATCTGTCATTCAGTCAGTCCTTTATCGGTTGGCCTCGAACCTTTCAGTTTGAATTGGAATTTTCATTGTTATCTCTCTTCCCTATATTTACAAAGTGGACAAATCCAGGTTCGCTTTTTTCTTTTCCGTCGCAATGTACGCTCCCCACAATTAGGACACAGCAATAAAGTATCAAATTCATTACCTTTGTATCTACCCTTTTTCATAATGTTTAATATCCTTTGAAGTTATCCGTTTGAAAAACCAGTCCAAACTACAAATGAGTATGGTTTGTTTTATACCTAATAATTTACATTTTAATAACACACACCCCATTTCGGTTTTTTGTTTATCTTGATAGGAGGTCATTATTTTGAAGGGGTTGTAGGGGGTAAAAAGAAGAGTGTTTTTGTAATCCCGTTTTACTAATAACATCCAACTACACATTCCCCCTTTTAGCTGGCTGTCTTTTATTGTCTGCTCCAAAAACTTTTGTAGTTGGGGTTTGGCTTTTTGTTTGCTATCCACAAAATCAGACAAGGTTGCTTTACTATAACCACGTTTGATTTCAATAGAGAATAAATCCAAAAGTGGTTGGCCTATTGGGTCAGTAGCTTGAACATCCCCGTATTGACCAAAGGTTTGTCCGCCAGTCTTAGCCCTGGTTTTGGCCCTGGCCCCACTACCACTGGTCCGCCAAAACACATCATCTCGTTCACTACCCGTCCACCACAAACTTAGTTGTTTGCAAATCTCTCTTTCAAATGCAGAGCCTTTTTTCATTCCTCTGCCTTTACGCTTGGTTTTCATTATTTTGCCTTCCAACTATTTACCCAATGCCGAAAATCCAGCCAAAAACATCCTCGGTCTATCTTGTCAAAAAGAAGACATTTGGCAAGTGCTTTGGTTAAAGCAACTTTCTTACCCTTAACTTTGTCATATTTATCTTTAGGATGAAGATGTGCTGTTGCAGACGAAATGAGTGAATTTTCTGAATTGATCCGACGAATTTCACACAAAGTATCTACTTTCCCTCTAATGTGACTATCCTGTCTTTGAAAACTGATTTTGAAATTACCTGTGATGGGCATCTTTGTGATAAACATCTTTTTCCTTTCACATTATATTTTTGTACCGTATGCTTTTCATTCCCAATGCTTTAGTAACTTCGTTCCAACCCTCTTGTGTCACATTGTCTGCTTCTTTTAGACTACGGGATATTGTACCATTCAAAGGTAATTCTACCAAAGGCCGATTTCGTAGCACAATATCTTGCCAATGATTTTTAATGGCTTGATATGTTTTGTAAGAGGGATTCAATTCACCCCGCAAATACTTGATAGCAGTTTTCTCACCCACACCTGGCACACCAGGTACATTATCACTATGACAACCAGCAATAGCTTTGACTTTTATCCATTGTTTAGGTTTGATACCATATTTCTTTTTGAATTTAGAAACATTCAAATGTTCTTTTGTTCTCGGATTATACCAAGTGATATTTATCCGAAGGAGTTGATATAAATCCTGGTCTGCTGTTACTATAATTCCTTCTTCTGTAGCAGGATTGAGATTTTTACAAACCATAGCAATTATATCATCAGCTTCATATCCCACTTGCCAAAAGATATTACAAAATCCGATGATAGGTAAATAAGTATCTCGCAATGCAATAATTTGTCTTTGAAATTCTAATTCAAACTCCTGCTCCTCTTTACTATCAAACTCTTTCTCTCGATGCTGTTTATATGCAGGTAACAAATTTTGGCGTTTGGAAAATGGATGGTCCCAACAAAACACAAAATGGTTGGTTTGAAACTTATCTCTTAATATCAACAAATCTTTTAGAAATCCATATATAACACCCGTAGCAGAGCCTTTGTCAGACAAATTACCAAACACATACTTAGCACGATGGGCCAGGTAGTTACTATCAAGAATGAGATGACGTTGGTTCATTCCCTTTTCAACTCCTCCAATACATCCATAGCCTCTTTCATTTCAGGACTCCAGTTGATTTGATCGTCTGGTAAATCCTCATCCCCAAAAGCGTTGGTATAATATACTTTGAGGGAATATATCATCCATTCTAATATCCTGATAATTCTATCCTTGTCCATCAAAAAATCCTTTTTACTATCCGTCAATATCTTGGTTTTCTTTTTATATCAATTGCCCTCTCTATTTCCTGCCAAGCATCCATCACCACCTCCCCCAAATCTTTTTCCATATTATTATTGATTATATGTTGAATGAGGCTATTACGTTTGCCTTTGAAATCAAATTCAGGGGCTATGATACTCCCATCCCGTTTTTTCCAATGTTTTTCACTCACCAAATAATCTATGCAGGAACCCACATCATCTATACCATAACTATAATAGATGGGTATTTCAATCATCCTGTCTTTGCCTTTGAATCGGTTCTTTTTCACCCGCAAAGTACACAATACACCCTGAGCCCGTGGTTTGCCTTTGTACACTTTGGTGATATGTTTCTTAACATCACTCCATATTTCTAAACAAGCATAGAATTGTAAGGCATTCCCCCCACTCCGTGTCTTACCCCCAAAACCCGTCAATTTGTCCCGTGTTTGATTTATAATGATGAGTATGCTACCTGTTTCTTGAAGTGGATTGAGGACACATCGCAAATTTTGACTATTGATTTTTGCCTTGCCATCCCCATAACTACCAGGTGCTTCACGCTCCTCTCGATATGCTTTCTTTTGCTGACCAAATTTCTTGAGCTCTGCCTGGCTGGTCAAACCATCCATAGAATCCAATATATAAATAAATGGTTTGCCCTTTTTGGCAAGATTGTCCAACCGATAATAAAACTCCTCTATAGTATGAGAATGAATGACCTTCAACCTTTCTTTTACCGCCTTGCCAAAAAACTTTTCGATGTCCATTAAAGCTCCCCGTTCCACATCATCATAAATGAATTGATGATTCTGAAAACAGGGATTACGTGTAGCCTCTGCCAAACAGGTCAACGATAAAAAGGTTTTGCCCGATTGGCTTGTGCCAACTAATAGGTAGTAATATCCCTTAGCAAAGCCTTTGTTTGGGTTGTCTGTACAGGCAAGATTGAGCATTGAACTGCCGGTACTTACAAAATCACCGGCAGTCAATTCTTTGTTTTCTTTACGATGTTTCAAGCGTCGTTTTATTTCTTCAGTTTTCATATTTACCTGGAAGTCAAAAATAGGTGGGCAGGATTTTTAGGCAATCAAACCAGACCCAATAGTTACTGTTTAATGTACCTGCCCACCAAAATTTAAGAGAATTTACTTTTTGCCCTTTTTGGGCTTTTCATCCTCATCATCATCCCAATCATCGTCCTCGTCTTCGGTATCGTCGTCCTCCTCGTCTTCCTCCTCCTCCTCATCATCATCTAATTTAGATTTAGATTTGGATTTGGATTTGGGCTTGGGCTTGGGCTTTTTTGCCGGCTTTTCATCCTCATCGTCCTCGTCATCGGCCTCTTCATCATCATCATCGGCCTCTTCATCATCATCATCATCATCATCTTCATCATCATCATCATCATCATCATCGGCCTCTTCGTCATCATCTTCATCATCATCATCCTTTGATTTGGATTTAGATTTGGACTTTTTTGCCGGCTTTTCATCCTCATCCTCATCGTCCTCATCATCATCGTCCGATTTAGATTTGGACTTTTTTGCCGGCTTTTCATCTTCATCTTCCCCCGCATAAAGCATTTCTTTTATTTCCTCATAGCTCTTGATATTGAGTGCGTCATCGAGGCATACTGCTTTTTCAAGGATTTCATCAGTCAAATCCTCTTTACGCGGAACGAAGTCCACACGGGCAATTTGATAACCTTGCCCCTCCCAACCAGTCTCAGCCATACACTTGAGATAATGACCACCTTCAGGGTCGCAGAAATTGTCCATGTTGTCTTCGTGGTCTTCATACGCCGATGCGAGTGCTTCATCAAGAGCCTTGCCAAAGTACCAATGAGATACATGCCAGACTTTTACTTTGTCAGGGTCTTTCTTGAGGTCGCGTACATTTACAAGCATGCGTTTGCTGGGGGAGAGAGCTTTGACTGCATCCTCATCAGCATCAGCATCCTTTTGCATCTTGGCAGCCAACTCACAAATTGGACAAGGCTTTTTAACCGTGCGGGCAGGACACACAACCCAATCGTTGTTCACCCCGATGCCACGATGAGCAAAGAACGTCCTCTCCCAATAAAAAGCCCCATCTTCCGCATTGGGGTTGCCTTTGCCTACCACGTAAGGCACAATGTCGATACGTTTGACACCGGAGGAATCTATACCAAAGGTTTCCGTCCCTTTGGGAAAGTTGAACATATCAGAAAATCCCTGTCCAGCCTTCTCCCTCCTTTTAGCCGTTGCTCCGGCCACACTTCTCTTTTCACGTTTCTTACTTTGTCTGCTCATACTACTACTCCTTTATTTCATCTTGTTCATCTTTACTATCATTTTGGGATGATTTATCCCATATACGCTTAGCACTATAATAACCTGCCGCACCAAATTTGACTATGAAATAAGTCAAAATAGGTAATACTACTACAATTATTCCAAAAGTAATAATATCATTTACTGGGTTGTTCATATTATTGCTTTTTCAAAGTTTTGCGATGAGGTGATTTGCCGGTATCTGTCCGTACCTTTTGTGTGGGGCGGGCAAAGTAACCACGTTCATCTTGTTTGTCCAACATTGTTAAGGATGTTCTACGATGATCCAATGACCTATTAGCTGCTTCAAGAACATTCACTCGGTATTTTGCCTTATTCAATTGTTCTTGAGCCTCCTGAAACTCCTCGCTGCGTAAAATAGCACGTTTGATAGCAGTTTCATTTATCTTGTCCAGCCCAAATTTAGCAGGGGCATCCCTTACAGCCGCATCTACATCAGCTTCAACCAATTTGAGATTAGACAAAGCATCATCTACATCCCGCAGAGCCTTAGCTGACATACGGCCATATTCCCAAACAAGATATGGTTGTCTTTCACATTCCTCATCCAATCGTGTCTTATCAATATCTAACAAACCTTCAAATTCTTTTTGTTCACTTTTATTCATAAAAAATAAACCTTTCCTTTTACTATATTATTGCCCATTGTTTTCTAACAACCCGTTAATTTATCCACCTTGAATCACCTCATAACAAGCTGCCACCACACCACTAAATTTGCTATCATAAAAATTATCACGGAATGATTCAATCATTCTGAATGCCCGTGGGGTATCTTTACTTAACAAAACTGCCCGTCCATAACCCAATATCATATATCGGATTTGTTCAGCATCCTCATTTTCTAATTCTTTCAAAATAGGGGATATTTGTTTCCATTTTGTTTTTGTATTCAACAACATCCTGGCAATAGTGATAGCTTGAGTTTTGACAGATGCTTTTTCAATAGCATCTAATTGTTCCCGTTCATCTTCCAATTGATATATTTTGTCCAGGATTTGTAGGGCTTCACGGGCAGAACCTTCCGCATATTCTATCAGCCGCTCAAAAACCTTTTTCGATAATTTGATATTTTCTTGATGACAAACATTCTTTACTATATCCCTAATATCTTCAAACGGGATGGGTAACAAACGGATAACAGTACACCGCTGTAGGATGGTTGAAAGTAGTTTTTGGGGGTCAGTAGTGCACAAGATAAAATAAACATGGTCAGGTGGCTCTTCTAATAATTTGAGCATTGCATTTTGGGCATCATTAGTAGCCTTATGTACTTCATCTAATATCCATACGCGGGATTCACCACTCATAGGTGCTTGATTTACACTATTGCGGATTTCCCTAATACTATCAATCCCCCTATAATCGGCAGTATTCTTTTCTTGCAAATCATAATCACTACACTTAACGTGCTTAGCTATTATACGTGCTAAGGTGGTTTTGCCCGTACCTGGGGGGCCATGAAATAAGATGGCGTGGGGTACGGATTCACTTTTGATTTTCTTGCGAAGAATGTTTACAGCTTCAGGTTGTCCCAAAACATCCTTCAAACGTGTCGGGCGATATTTACGGTACAATTCCATCATTGCATCATCTCCTTTTAGTTCACTACAAACTTTGCATCTGTCCGGTTGGTACGGATAGCAAATTCGCAAAAATCCAACAGAGTTTGTATAGCTCGCTTGGCATTGCCTTCCGTAGCTTTCCAATAATCTTCATCGGTGTCATCTTTAAGTTGTTTAATTGCTTCAGATAAAATGGGTTTGGCTTCTATGGCTGTCAATCCTTGAAGTTTTGGAAAGCAAAAATGTTTGCCATAGTTGTAGGTAACATTCAATACTGCTTCACTCGTACCACCTACAACTTGCGTACCACCTTCGCAACAAATAGTATCTGTTTCCAGATAATCACCTTGAGAATCTCTTAGACTAATCCACCAACTCATATTAACATCCCACTTGTTATTCGTTTAATTCTTTTCCTACTTATTTCACAATACTGTTCATCAATATCAATACCAATGTATCGACGGCCTATTAAGGCGGCGGCTATACAGGTAGTACCACTACCACAAAATGGGTCAAGGATTATGTCGTTGGGTTTGCTAAAATCTTCCAATATCAATCTCATTAAATTGATGGGCTTTTGTGTTGGATGCCATCTTTTTCTTTCGCCATAATACTGGTCATTATTAATAACACCTCCATGCATCACACGATAGATTCTATTATAACCGTGTTCTCGATTTATCCAAGCTAATTCAAATGGCGAGCCCAGAGTCTTATCAGCACTTATTTTTGTTCTTTTGTCCCAACATAACCATCGACCACGTGTAGGTATTTGTTTCCAAAAGTTGTTTGCACCAAAAATGATTTTAGGTTCGGGCCGATTAAACAAAAAGGTCATATCTATTGGAATTTTATCACCTTCAAACACTTTTCTCTTTTTCTCATTGGGCCTTGTCCCTTGAATCTTTGCATAATCAATACCATACGGTGGGTCAGTAAGGATTAAGTCAATACATCCATCTGGCCAATCCTTGATGATTTCTCTACAATCACCGCAGATGATTTGATTAATTGGTAATTTTGTATTCCTTTTTACCATACCACGAACCACCTATTTCAGTTGTCTCAATCTCCACTTGCATGGGCGTGATTATCCAATGCCAATGTTTTTTCAACTGTACCATAATTACATCTAATGCTATTTCTATATAATTGCTTAACTCCTTTTCCGGTACATCACTCACAGCATCATCATGGATTTGCCCAACCAGTTTTGTTTTCATATTATACTTTTTTAACAATTGGCTAATACGAATGAGACACCAAAGCAAAGCATGAAATGCTGTACCTTGTACTGGATAATTGATGACCTCTTTACGATTCAAATATCCCGACACCCTAAAACCCGATAACATTTGAAACCACCCACGTTCTTGATATTGTTCCCACCACTCTTCTTTCCATTCTTGATATACAGCAAAACGATTATGCCAAAAGTCATATTCTACCTCCTTCAAATGGGCTTCAAAAGATTTAGGATTTATATTTTTTGTATCACCTGTCCCCAAACATACTATGCCCTTTCTTTCAAGCCATTCTTTCAATGGGATGCCATTAGCGGTTTTCAATTTCATCCTATCAATAGCATTCCATAAATTGTGTGCACAACTTAACCACCAATCACCATAAAATTGAGGGAATACAAACTTATTCTTTGCACAATATCGTATTTCTGGCGTCATCAATTTGCTGGGCAACTTGTAGATTTGTTTAGCGGCATCAAAATGCATCTTGCCTGGATTAGTAGCAATATATTTTAGCATCACTGGGTCTTTATGATACCAACTGGCTGCGTTGACTTCACTGCCCTTGAAGTCCAAGTCAACCAAGCAATGTCCTGGCCGAGCAATAAAACTACGTCTTATTAACTTTTTGATGAGAACATCCCGCATAGGTATATTCTGAAAATTGGGATGGTCAGATGAACCTCTAAAAGTTCTTGCAATATGCAAATTAAAATTGGGATGAATAAATCCATTTACCGTTTCATACAGGATATTAGCAAGATATGTACTGCGGGCTTTCTTCAACTTTTCGATATGTAGATATTGTTTAACAAATGGTATGTTCAATCCCTCTAAAGCCTCTGCATCAGCCGCCTGTCGTGTATTAGTTTGTCTCTCCGAACGTATTCCCATTTTATCAAACAATACATTAGCTAATTGCGCTCGGCTGCCAAGTTTCGTCTTCCAACCAAATGTCTTTTTCCATACCCTGTATATCTTATCTTCTTGCAACTGTTCAGTAAGATACTTAATACGAACATCTATTTTTCTTTGTGTCCGTTTTATATAATCTACATCTACACAGATTCCGTTCGCCTCCATTTCAGCCATAACTAATAAGCCTTCATGAAGCAATCTATAAGCATCTTGTGTGGTGGCTTTTATCATTGATGATTATTCCGTGTCATTTTACCATGAGCAACTCGATTTAACCGTTCCAAATTACATTGTTGATTATCCAAGGGATTACTATTTTTATGATGTACTTCAATATCAGGTGGCAAATCTAATCCATACGGCGGACAAGAAATAGCTCGGTGTAGATAGATAGTTTTTTTTGCCCTACAACCATCTTGTAAAGTAACCCATTTGTTACAACAAATATACTTAGCCCCATCTTTGGGTGTTCGGATTTTCCATTTGATTCGACATAATCGTAACCAATCATAATCATCTAATAACACTTCACAATCTTGAACTTTTAATACCTTCAAGGATTGTGTCCTTTCATTACGATTTTCTTTTGTTTTTGCATTACAAGGTACTCACATAATGAATCCATCCCATTATACAAGAGCAAATCCTTCAATGGTATTTCTCGTATTCTATTCAAGTATTGCTTGCGGGCAGGTTTCAAATAAGATTCAATGTGTTTATCATATGGGGGTTGACCCAAACGGGTAAATGCTTGGAATTTCAAACCAGTTACACCGCCATTATTATTCAAAGTATGGGCAGCCAGCATTGTATCCCACGCCCAATTCTTTACAGGATGTCCAAATACATATTTTGTCCACCGCTCCTCAAATTTCATATTGCTGGCTATTTTTGGGACAGGACTTTTGAGCAACAAATCCATTGCTTTTAGGATTTCTTTCATCCAGGGGAAGGCTATTACCTTATCTTCCCCATCTTCCCCCCAACAAATAGAACAACTAACAATTTCTGCCCCCTCATATTCTGGTTTGAGACAATTGGTTTCATAATCAAAAGCAATTGGTTCCCCCCAATTTATCAATCCCTGAATGCAAGGGATAATTGTTTTGGGTGTATATAATATATCAATATCATTTTCATAATTAGGGATTTTATCCCACGGGCGTTCTGTCTTTTTCAACGCCCGTTTCAAATGCCGCTGAAACAATAAATCCAACAAACCATCCCCCTGTCGCTCTAAATACGATGGATGATAGTGAACACTAATCCAACTATTGGGTTTGCGATTAGGTATCAACCAATCTGTCCAAGTGGACATTTCATAACCTTCACTATTATCCCACAAATGACCAAGCACAGACTTAGCCGCCACATTACCAAATAACAAGATAGAAATAGGCTTGAGTTGTTCTATTTCGGAAAACAAAGCTGGCCGACAATAGGCAATTTGCTTGTTATCGGGCTTTTTGTTTTCTGGTGGGCGGCAACGTATGGCGTTGGTTTTCCAACAATCCCTAAATAAATCTACACCCTGCCTTTTCAACTCTTGCTTCAATCGTTTGCCAGCCTTACCCACAAATTGTTCATTGACTTTATCTTCTTCCACCCCAGGAGCCTCCCCCACAATGAGTATTTTCCTCTCCCCCTTACCAGTATATTTCATCTTAGGGGATTTGCACTTGCGGGCCAAACCACAACTACCACATTGTGGATTATGAGCCAAACCTATTCGGTTATCTGTATTAGTATTGAGAAGAAAACCGTGCATCATTCAGTCAGCCACAAACAAGATACAAATTGATAATTCCCTTTTCGTATTTTTATATTTTTGTCAGAAATCATACATTCATCATGTTGTGTACTAAATTCCTGTAATAATTCAGGATTGATATTAAATTTGAAGGGCTTTCCATCATAACAAATTTTAGCTCTCTCCGTTTGAGCACCATACGTTCCACTACCTGTAATATATATGCGGTTTTTGTTCAATTGAATAATCAAAGATGATTGAATTACATTCGCCTCATCCAAAAATACTTTAAGACGGTTTGTCAGATTTTTCAAGTTTTTGGGTAGTTTTATAGGTGTACCTTTTGTTTTGAATATATCCGTCAATGCATCACTGGGATAATTTTGACCTTGGTCCCGTTTGCGACAACTGATTATCATATCCTTTTCTTCACTGTTGCGAAAATGAATCCAATGTAAGGTTTCATTCATTTGATTGGCATTTATTTCACCTAACCATCTGACTATTTTTTTATGAAGTAAAAGGGATTTACAAAAAGGCAACTTCATAGAATATCGTCCAGCTTGAAAACCATCACTGGATTCTATCCATTGGCTGGATAAATGCAAACAGGTAAATTGCAACTTGGTTTCATCATGACTGGCGCTCTTTTCTATTAGAGATACGGCTGTTAGAAAATCTTCAGGCAGTTTATTCCATTTACCCGCCACTTCAATATCCTTAATAGGCAAAGTAATTTGTTTTTGCATAACAAAATAACCATGCCGATTTCTCCCTTGGAATTTGAGTTTGTCCTTTTCCACTTCAAATTCGATATTATCTTCCGGCCATTGTTCTATCATCCCCAACAACTTGGTAGCTTTTATGGCCCCTGTGATGGGTAAGCAACAAGGTGAATGACAAGCAATCTCATCGTTAAATGTTATCACCTTACCATCTTGAAAAACAAAACAATCACTTTGTTCAATTGTTTCTTGTGGGGATAATCCGGCCATAACAGCTTTCAATTCTTTGTTTAATTGTTCACGTACTACTTGCATAAATCATATCCTTTCCTTTATATTGACAAACTTTTCCTATAGTTATAGGGTTCAGTTTTTCTTTGAACCGTTTTAATCCAGCATTATCTAAAACACCACCATCATTTACCCACTTTTGAATATGCATAATACGAAGATAAAAACGATAACGGAGATATTCTTGTAGAAAAGGCATCCCATTATCTATACAATAACGAAAATTGATATACTTAAAATTTTCATCCCAAACATTTAATCCTATCAATTGGTTTTCCAAAAACAAACCCCAACGATTGCATCCACTCAAAGCATATTTGATACAAACTATATGGTCTTGCACTTCTCCCATTCTGTCAGACCACTCAATTATCAGTTGGGATATTTCTTGAGAATAACTTTTTCCACAAATTGGTTTATATATTAATTCACCTTTGGTACGTTTGGGAATTTTGCGAATGTTTTTACGAAACACATCCCAATGACTACCTTGCATTGATAGAAATGCTGGGGGATTGTAGAAAAATTGAAAATCCAAAAATGAACCTTCCTCACAATCTGAATCTGATAAAACAAATCCGCAGAAAATGTTCCTTTTCAAATCAAATTGTCTATCTTTATCAATAGGTGGAAAAAACCATTCATCATCTTTTGGATTCATTTTATATCCTAAAAGTTCATTTTCATATACCCAAACCAAATTAGCTTTTTGGATGTATTCTTCACTCATCCAAAAGTTGGGGTTTTGACCGGCTTTTTCCACTGCTTGTAGATATTCGTTCATCTTTTTTCACCTTTTGATTTTGTCGATGTTCACGGGATAGACGTTGAACCAGTGTTTTACTAATACCGCCTGATTTGCGACTTTTGCCACCCATAATCAATCCTTTACCTTTTTGAAAACCAGAACTGTTTGATGTACCTTCACCAACTTTCTCCCTCTATCAAACTGACACTTAGCCCGTATAGCAGCACTACCCAAACTGTTTAACAAAATAGCTTCATTGTACAATTTCAAACCACACCCATAAAAAGCCTGCTTAGTTATCATGGGGAAATCTTTGAAATATCCTTTTTTATCTCGCAAATCCCCCACCACAAAACAAGCAAAACCATTTGGTTTTAACAATTTGCAGGCATATTGTATAATCCGGTTATATTTAGCAATAAAATGCTCATCATCCATATTACTCAAATCCTCTGGATGATTACTAAACTTTTCCAAATTCATATAAGGTGGACAGGAAAAAATTAGTGATACTTTTTCTTTTAATGTGGGCAAAACGGTTTCAGCATCCCCCACTATCCATTGTGGATATGTTTTTATGTTTGATGATAGAATATGATGGGCCTGTTTCTCATTAGCTTTTACTTGGGGTTCACTCAATTCTATCCCAACATAGGGATAACCCAAATATCCCGCTACAATCCCCCGCACACTTCCACCCGCAAATGGGTCCAACACTTTTCCATTTTCAAAACAAAACCACTGATATATTAATTCACACAAAACTGGATCAAAAATAGAAGTACGTTGTTTCAAACTTTTTGATTTTTTGGTTTTGGTTATGAAATTAGGCAATCCTCCACTAAATGTAGAACTTGTCCGTCCCAATTCACTTTGAATGCCCAAACGCAACCATTGTCGCCGTCGATTTATCCAAAAGGAAGAGTAAGTGGATAAAACTGTGAAAGGTGGTTCAACATACCTCTCACGCAATTTAAGAGAAATGGGTTGTCCCAACAAATCTTTCATCCTTGCAACTCATTATATCTACATAATCCTATTATACCCATAAAAGGTATTTTATGGTCTTTATTTTCTACCCATATATAATGATCACCAAAACAAAAGGATACAATATTGGCAAAACTAAACAAGGCTAAAAAATCTTTGGTACGAATAGCTATTGGGACAAAATCTTTTAGATGGGGGGATATTTGTACCAATCCTTGTTCTTGCCCTGTTTTTTCCTGGATGGTTATTATTGAACCTGTATAGATATTACGTTGGACAATCTTGAGTTTGCCTTTTGAAGCAGAAAATTCTATATGGGTCAAATCCTCATCAAGAAATCCTAATAGAGATTCCCCTATATCCACAGCATTTTCCATCAACGGTTTTATTTGTTGAAATAATTTATGAACCTGCAAGGGATTTCGCTTAGGTGTCCCACATTGTTTGATTCTTTGATGAAATTCATTTTCAATTACAAAATGGATTTTTCCATCCTCTTCATAAAACTTGTTGCTATCATAATCATTAGCATAAAAAGATACTGGATGAGCAAATACTACCTCACTGAGCCTTAAACAAAATCGTAGCAAAATTGTATCATCTTGATTCAAGATATAAATATAATTTTTTCTACAATATATAGTATTGCGCATACGTCCATTTTGTTGTAATGCTACCGCATGAGCAAATATATCTTCAATGCGTTTATTAGCTTTGTAACTCAATGCCTACTCCTTTTAACAAATCTTGACGAAAATCTAAATCGGAATTATATTTCCACACCATATGTCCATTTTCATCACACCCATCTATTTCCATCCCCGCACTCCAACCATGACTATAAGCATCTTTACCCAAAAAGTCCCATAACAATAATACTTCATCTTTTAAGGCTTTGGACAAAAATCCACCATGTTTATTTACATGGGCACAAAATTCCCCCCAACTTACCGATGAACCTTTTTTACCAATGATATATCTGGCAGCCATCACAGTACAACCGTAATTAAAGCCACCCGTAGTTTCAAACAAATCCCCCACTTCACAACAGATAGATTGAGAATTAGTGGGCATATTACCCATATCGAAAGTTGAACAATGAAATCCTTTGTCTTGCCACAATTTCATATAGTAACCTAACAGGATGCTGCCAAAACCTTGACTTTCACAACCCATGGAGAAAATCCTATCCCAATCCATATTGAGATTTCGGAAAGCCTGGGCAATACCTGGATTGTTGGCGCTGTAGGAGTATGTATCAAAGGTCAAATGTTTTACCCCAATATCTTTCAAATCTTGCATATATTTTTCGGTATGGTCAGGGTCGTCATTCACAAAAGGCATCCACGGTTCAATCCTGGCTACTACCCTCACCCCAGCAGACACCAAATTTTTCATAGCCCCTATTCTATCCTCATAGGATGGTGCCCCAGGTTCTAAAGCCTTCAACAAACCATTGTTACTACTTATTAAAGTGATATGTACTGCCGTTTTGCCTTTGTTATGACTTAATGCATGAACATATTCTTCATGACCTATCAATACAGACTTGGTATTGACCATCAAAGGATATTTGCACTTAGCAAGGTATTTCAACATTTCCAAACTCACCCCGCTTTTCTCCTCTTGCTTCAAAAAATCCTCAAACCGGATGCCAAATCGTATAGGTATTCCTATAGCTATAGCCTTAGCAACAGGATTGTTTATGTCATGAGAATTTTTACCACGATATTGAAGGAATAGTTTGTCCAAATCCTTTTTGTACTTAGCAGTGTTACAATGCCGCATACCCATAGTTTTGCTATTATCAAAAAATGCTGTGTACAAAGATGCCCTAAAACTATTAGCAAAACAATAACAACAATTGTAGGGACAAATCAATCCATCCCAAATGTCGATGTTTAATGGCATTGGGCAAGCCTGTGCCCTGCAACTAACTTCAATAAAACTACTCACTTCATCTACATTTAACAACCGCTCTTGTTTTACCCACTCCTGTTGAGACAATTTGTACTCAGCATATCCACTTTTGCGTCCCTTTTCTTTCACCGCCCGTACTCTCATCCTCTCCCCCGTAATCCGGTGACTATGCGGGATGACTTGAGCCACAGCTTTTCTCAACTCGTAGTAATTCATTAAAATAAAATCCTATTAACTTAACCGTATAAGATATTATTGCTTATTGACCTTCTGAGCCTATATTCCAAAACAACACTCTATCTTTCATTGTAGGCAACATTTCTAATAACCACTGCCAGCCTTTCAAATCATAATATCGGTGGCAAGGGAATGGTGCTTGTATGGTTGCCATTTCTGTATAACTCCATCCAGGATCAATCAATCTAAAATTAAGATTGTTTTCTAACAAGGGAAGATTTTGTTTGCCCGCTTTATTACAAATGGATTTGAATTTTTTTGGAATGTTTTTAGAATAAACCATTACTCCAGTCAAACACCCATCTTCAGGTAACATCCCCTTTAATACACCTGCACAAATGGTACCACTGCCTACAGGAACGATAACATTTTCAAATTTACCATATTGGTATATTGTCCTCCGCCATTCGGCAGCTGTTTCTTCCACCGTTTCTATTGAAGGTATCCCTATGGGTAACAAATGTGTTTTGGCACCGTATTTTTTCAACAAATGTTTTTTGGCTATGTGTTGATTAATACAAGTCATGCCTGCTGGGATATGTTCGATTATCACTCCAAACTTTTCCCAATGTTGTTTATGCTTAATCAACATTTTTGGTGCGCCATGTTTATATTGGGGTTCATATATTACCGCAGTCATTCCCAAAGCCTTAGCACACCAAGCCACACCCCATCCAGCCATTGATATGGGTGTTTCAACATAACCCACTATATGTACTTTCTCTTCATCCCGCAACCTTTTCATATGAGGATACAATCCCCGACATTTGCTAAAAGGTGGGCCTGGGATTTGGGTGCATAAATCTTCTCTTTTCACCCAAATCTCCCTCCCCTTTATATAGTGACTTTCTACGGGAGTATCAATTTTAATCATTCAATAAATCCCCCCGATAAAAAGAAGATTCAGGAACATTCTCTACCCTTTTAATCTCAAAATCTCTCGCATCATTTTTGATTAAAAAGTAACTTGAATGTGGACGTTTAGAACCGCCACTTAGAAAAACGGTATGAATGGATTTTCCTGTTTTGTTCAAAAGTCTTTTTGAATATAATCTTATGTAGTCTTCATAAGAATCAATTTCACCTTTAAGTACATTTTCATAAGATTTTTTGTTGAGGTGTAATTTAGGGGCAGCACAATCCGATATTATGATCCAAGTAACTCCTTCCCCCAACACTTTCATTAATGGAATATCAGGATTATTATCAAATATCCTATGAGCCGTGCTAATAGTAACATCCATACAAACTAAATCATAACCTCTACAAGATATGTTCCAATAATTATCTGAGAGAACATCAGCTGTTGGAAATTGTGTTTTCAATCTTTCACAACAAGCATAATCCAAATCTATCAAAGTCAATCGCAAAGGTTTTATTTCCTGTTCTATCACCTTCGCCCACAATCCTATTCCAGCACAAAGGTCTATCACTGATTTTACACCCCCCACTATTTGAAGTGCTTGATATAAACACCATACATTTTCACTTAGGTGTTTAATTCTATGTTCATGCCAGACAGTCCTCTTTCCTCCCACTTCGATAATTTCCGACAAAGTGCTCCCCACATTTTTCATCTTCCATTTTTGACATATCCATAAATCTTTCATCTTTTTATCCCCACCCATCCCGCAAAGTTCATCCATCGCCAGAAACATTCCACCTCTTTGAATCCAGCCCAACACAAAAGCTCTTCATTCCACTTAGCCGTCACAGGCACCAACACTCCTTCTAAACTCAATCGTTTTCTCTCTATCTGTTTTTGAGAATACCCAGCCTTGCCTTTCATATTATAGTACAATTTGGTCATCAACTTATCTATATGACTTGTCTGACCCAATATCTTCTCTACCAAAATGAAAACCCCACCAGATATTAGTGTTTCAAAAACAGAACTAATGATATGAGGACGATATTCTATTGGTGTAAATTGAATTGTCAATATAGACATAGCAATGCACGTGGGGGATTGGGGCACCCCTTTTCTTAAATCATGTTCTTTTATTATTACATACCCCTCTTTTACCTCTTTTTCAAATCTTCGATTCGCTTTTTCAATCATGGGAATAGACATTTCCATCCCTACATAATGATTTCTATTTCCAAACTTTTCTATCAGAGGAGATAAACTCCCCCCCAAAGACGTTCCCAAATCCATAATGCAAGTATTATCCGATTGAAATTCACAAGCAATATCAACAACCGCCTTCCTCATTACTTCATATTGAGGTATGCTACGTTCCAACATATTATCAAAACAATTAGCAACAGCATCATCAAATTTCCATTTATCTTTTGGTAATATCCGGTCTTTTCTTCTTTTCATATAATCCCTGCATCTTTCATCGTATAAAATTCACACGGTTTGCCAAACAAGATTTTCCATCCCATCTCCTTATTCCCAATCCCCTCCCACGTCTTTTTCAACACCCATCCTGGTTTTTTCCCATCCATCAACAACCTTCGCCAAGTGTCTGTGTTAAATCGGCTGGGGTTTGTTACCGATATACCGCAGCAAGTGTTAGATTTTGTTGTATAACTGTACGGTACGTTGACAAAGTCCGGGCAACCCAATACTATCCCCAGCCTATCAGCCATTTCGCACAACCTATGCAAAATTGGACGCCATTGTTTGTCCTGATTATAATGCCAAATCCTTTCAATATCTAATCCAATACCAACCAGTTGTTTGGCTACATGGTCGTTGAAATGCAAATTATATGTATTATAACTTTTTACCCCTACTGATTTTAATGACTTCAAAGTATCTTCAAACATTTTAGGCGTATGCAAACCAGGAATGAAAGGTTCACCCCCCACACCTACAGGCACACCTTTTTTGATATATCGACGGATGATTTGTAATCGGCTATGAATTGATGGTGTTGCCCCTTTTTCCAAAACAGTCCTATCCCACTCCCCCCCTGGACTAATAATGGGCAGCAAAGTAATGAGTTGTTTATCCTTTGCTTTGAGTATGGCCTCTTCATCATTAGACATATTATTTGTAAATCGCGTTTGAATAACAAACGTCCATTTCAAATCAATCAAGATATTTAATACCTGATGAGTAACTTGATGTTTCAATTCAGCTGGTTGATATGGGTCTGTACGATTTCCCACCCGCAAGGTTTTCTTATGATATAAAGCCCAAGCCAAACTACTACGTGGATTTTTGCATTTCAATCCATTATGTAATTTGTGGGCGATAGCATCAGGGTCAGCAGGCCGCAAATCCATCCCCCATATCCGATTAAGGCGGCGGCTATAACAATGATAACAATCAGGTTCACAATTCCAATAGGTATCAATAGACAAAGGCAAGGGGCAATATAAACAATCACCCCTTACCCCAATTGCACTTTGGTATCGTTTCATCAAAATCCCCGCTGTGCTGTTTAGACAGGATTGACCGGACGGACTTTACCATCTTCCACAGACACCATCCCAAGCCGTTCCATTACCTGAATGACCCTGTGAGTGCTGTATCCGGCTTCTTTCAGATTGCTGTTGCCACCATCTGCAACATAGGCATCATCCGCTGCTTTGATGATGTCCTCAGCTGTAGCACCACTCTTCTTCAGCTTTCTCAAAATGTCCGTGACGGCGTGGATTCGGTTCAGGTTCTTCTTCACAGGCTTTTTGGTTGCCTTTGCCTTTTTGTCCTTTTTGCCCTTTTTGGGCTTTTCATCCTCATCATCGGCCTCAGGCTCTTCCTCTTCGTCACCCTCGGCCTCGTCGTCCACAACCACGATGTCCCCCGCTGCCCCCAGGATTTCATCCAAAAGGCCATCCAAAGCCTCATCCTCCAGCGGCTTTTCTGGGGCATCCTCAATCAGGTTAATCTTTTCGGTCAGCTTTTCAGCATCCCACTTTCCGGCAGTCTTGAAGCCCATCGCCACAAACAAAGCCACAGCCTTACTCTTTTCTACTTTCATTACCTTTGCCATTTTCTTGTCCTTTCATATCATAAAAAGTTGATAAATATGTTTCACTGTTATATTATTGCTAATCATCTTGTAATTCAATGATTATTTTTTCGGTTTTTTGAAAAATTTTCTCAACTGTCTGGCCCTATCCATTATCTCCTGACAATTATCCCACCAATGCGTACCCAAACAAACTGCATATATTTGTCTCAATGACCGGCCTTGACTTATCATATCTTCAACAAAATCTTCCCACGTTCTCATTTTCAATCTCCTTTCATCAATTCTATTTGTGAATCTACTACCGTGCGACGATTAGACAGGCGATTATTAAAAGTACGGGGTTTTATACCTCCCGCAAGTACTTCGCAGGCTGTAGCTTGCGGTAGCAATAGATTCGACGGTTTTATAGGGTAATCTAATAGCACTTAATCACCTTTCTTCACTATATTATTGTTCATCTCATTTTAGAAACAACTTTTCACAGCCATATTAGCTAACTCAAAACAAGTGGCTACATAACAACATTGCCGTTCGCTATACCACCCTTCACGCAACTCAATCCAATTGAGCCTCATAATACCCTTTTCTTTCTCCTTCACCGTCTGATTCAATCCCACCATCCCAGTCACGTGGGCATTTTTACGCTTGTCTTCACTAAAATGTTTTTGGCTTTGTGTCAATACATCATATCCACGTGCAGCTGTTTGGGTGGCTGTTACCACAAGGCAGTGTCTTTCCTGGCTCAACCGTCTCAATTGTTTCCACGTGTAATCTATCCTATCCCGCCCCTCCAAACCCGTATGGTCCATATTGAGAATATCGGCATAATCTATCACAATCACATCCGGTATCCACCCATCCCTCTCCCACTCCTCCAACATCCCCCTAATACCTTCAACATTCAAAGTATCATTAAAATGAACGGATAATCGTAAAGCATCCTTGAGTTTGCGGTGTTTGGTAATCATCCTACACGCTTTATAGGATGCCCGCCAAGTCAATCCCTTTTTGTAATGTTTATGTTTTGTACGGATAATTGGTGGTCGTTTGGGTTTGTGTTTGATAGACAATGGGTAACGTACATCGCAAGGATATAGCGGTTGGCGTGATACTCGTACCATAAATCGTCTCATTATTTGATTGCGGCTTAAATCCCCACACTCAAAAAAGGCTACACGGCGTTTTTGAATCACCGCTCGAAATGCCACATCTAACAACCAAAAAGATTTGCCGCGTTTTTCTGGGCCTTGAAATGCTATGAATCCATCCCGCTCTAATGTATCCCCAAAAAACTTACCCAATCCATCTGTGTACTTTATCAATGGTTCATGACTCTCTTCAAACGCCTCACATATAACATCCTTATCTTGAAAAACCTTAATCCCCTCACCCACACCCATTTCCACCTTATGGTAATTCAAAGCTCTGCTTACAGCTTTGTCTGTCTTACCTTGAATTAAATCCCCACTTATAGCATCTGTCAGTTGATTCAACTTCACCCGATTAAAATGCTTGGCAGCCAAATCCACTACATATTGACTATTGCTATCTTGGGACAGCCTTTTATATTGTTTGTTTAGACTGTCAAGAAATGAACCTATTATTTCTGTACTGTCTTTGTTTCGACTATCAACAGCCCAACTTTCATATAGGGATTGAATGTGTCGGCCTGGGGCTTTTTCATATTGATGAAAATAATCTATACACCATTGACCCACCTTGTTAGCATGTGGTGATAAAAACATGGGTGGCTGCCATTTGGTTGATATTCTACCCAAAACAGTTTTATCTACTATCATGCCTATCAACACCACCCGCTCCTCATCAAATGTTTGGTGCTGTATCTTCACGATTAGTCATCCCCCAAACTATCATCAAAATATCCTGCCTTACGTGGGTCTGGATCATCATGGTAATGTATGTTGTCTTCTTTATGCTTGACTTTGGTTTGTTTTTTCATCATTTGTTCTATGGTTAAGAATTTGTCCACCAAATCGGTGGCCTTACGAATTTGGGGACAATAGTCATAGGTATCTTTGTTTTTCAAGTACCATCGAATTACACGGGCATATCGTTTGGGTGATATATTATCATGATGAAGTAAATAAGATATTTGTTTGGACCAGGTGGCTATTGTAACAGGGTGGTATCTACTACGGATATTAAGTAATCTTTGTAATTTCTCAGCATGGCGGGTAATGAATGAGTTGTCTTTTCCTACCAAAGAATTTTTATTATTTATACCAGCCACTTTTTGTGGCTGACGATAGTTATTTATTCCTAAGCACTTCTTATCTCTTACTAAGTACTTAGCACTACGGTTTGCCGTACTACGGGTTTTCGGTACGACGGTGGTTGAGAGTGCGGATATGTAATGCACACGTACATATCGTCTGCCAAAATTTCCGCCTTCCTCTCGATTTTGTACATCTTCAATCAAACCAATATCTAACAAAATTTTCCTCAATTGTCGTATCTTTTCCATAGACCATTTGGTCAAGGCACTCATATATTTTACTCCAGCCCAAATGGTCGTGGTATTCTGCCAAATAGTTACATAACAATACCATATATATAATCCCATTAATTCCCCACTTTTTTCTCTCTCCTTCAAAATATCCATAGTTGTTTTGGTTATGTTAATAACAGGGGGATGCTTTTTGTAGTCTTTTGTCTGGTAGGGTTTTTGTTTTGTCATCCTATATACCTTTTCCAATAAAAACGCCGCCCATTGTAGTTCGCCTATTAAAATAGAAGCTACAATGGGCGGCCATAGTCAAAAATAATAAGATACCACTTTTACCTTTTTGCTTCTATTCTAACTTTGTTTTTGTACTGCGAACGCCGTATATATTATTGCCCATACGGTTTTAGGTAAAGAAAAATCTTTTAATTTTCTAAAAATTTTTCTTTTTCAATCTTGCCATCCGGTGAGTGCATAATTGTCAAAATACAGATAGATGTATTTACGATTATAGTCTGGGCCTTGATATCTGGTGTATGTGACTTGTTCATATACACCCCAAACCCCAACACTACTATTTATGCAATCTCCAGTATAACTATCCCCGATGGGCCTTCCATATAGGTTGAAAACTTCCCTTTGGGACATTCCTACTTTGATTTCACTATTTTGAATGGCCTTTTCTATGTTCAAATAGGGTTTGCTACATTTCAAATCCCGTGCCTCTTCTTCCATCGCTCTTATCCGGAATGTTTCCATCATCCGGCTATTTTCCCATTCCCTCTGAGTAGCAAAAGGGTCATTCCATCTTTCCCATTGAGCTTTGGTACATCCACCCATCAAACAAAGTCCAATAATACTTAAACAAAGTCCAATAATACTTAACAAACATATGATTTTCATCTTCTGGACGAGTTTCTCTTTGAGCCGCGCGTTCTCAGCTTGAAGTTTACATACGAGTTCGTCTCTTACCACAGTACGGTATCTGACCAAAATATCTGAAGGGACCAAACCGTAAGCTATGTCGTTGCACACTGTTTCTTTGTTGCATAAATCGCAAGTCGCATAAATCGTGGTGGAAAAACCATCGCGTTTCACGCCCCAACATTCTCGACAGATAAACATTTTTCATTTTCCTTTCAAAACATTGTAGCTATTTCAACTTCCGGTAAAAGCGTTACGTCTCTTTTGGATTCTCGTAAGGCTGGAATACATTGTAATAGTAATCCTCTCAATCGCTCGCTCTCGGCTTTGGCTATATCGACTCGGATGTACTCAATATCAGTATCAAGCAGTTTGCCCTTAAATCGTTGACTCTTCGCCGGTCGCCATATTCTTTCTGGTGCTTCGTTCATTTGTTGTTCTCCTTTCAAAACATTGTGTCTTTGTTTGTTCATCTTTCTAAAAATGTTCTTAATAGATTTAATTCAGCCGGTTTTGCTTCACCTGGGTCTTTGCTATTCAAAACAACATTGATAGTTTCACCCCCAAATCCCCCCAATTCGTTGCAGAGTTTTTGGGCCTGTTTTTGAGCCTCTGGTTCATTGTCATAACAAACAATACGGCGTGGAATTTCTATCAACTTAGCCACCTGACTTTTGGTATAAGCCGTCCCAAATGTAGCCACAGCCCCAGGTCCAATAGCCCAAACATCCATCGGCCCTTCCACAACAATGACGGTATGCCTTACATAATCTTGTCCATACAACAAGGTCTTGTGTGGCATTAATTCTTGTCCAGGTTGAGCACTAATATATCTCAATCCTGTTTCACCAATGGTACGTGTAGTCCAACTGACCATCCGTCCTTTGTAGATTATAGGTATGAACAACCGCCATTTCAATCTGCCAAAAAACCCTATGCCCTGCACTTGCCATAATCGTTCCAAGTCAAGATGATGTAGATGGCGTTTGTTGATATATCTTATATGGGTTGTACCAAGTGGGCCTAAGTGGGAGGGGAGGATGAGGGTGTGATGTATTTTCTCCTCATCCTCCATTACAACTTCATCCAATTGTGAGATTATGGATTTTATTTTGTTGTGGTGTAACCCTGTCAATTCCTGCAGGATTTGATAAAGTGAATGGGGGCCACACCGCCAGCAATTAGCAAACCCCCCACCCAGATTATATCCCATATGGAATCGTCCACTATCCCGCCCACAAAATGGACAATCAAATTGTATCCATCCTTGTGTCCGATGATGATGTCCCTGTGGTGCTGTAGGGATATTATTTTCTTCAAGTATATCGATGAATTTCATCTTGGACGCCTTTTTAGCCTCGGCAAAAACAAAGACCGCTCCGGAGCTTATTTACTTGCAGGTTCATTCTTGGTCACACTATCCCGCATAAACCGGAGCAAGACTTGTGTCATCGATTTATCCCGTCTGGCACAGTATGCTTTGAAACTACTTTTTAGTGTACGTGGGATGCTCTTGATGAAAATAGTTGACATTGTCTGGTCTGATTTTTTTGGCTTGTTATCCATTGTTTTTCCTTTCATAAATAATGTTCTTCAATTTATCAAAGATATTTAATTCATCTTTTCTTTTTCGACCATCTAATACAGATGTAATCGTTTTTGCTTTCTTTTGAATTATATTACACAAATCTTCTTCAATAGTATCTTTACTAACTATATAATATATTTGGGTATGGGCTTTTTGACCTATACGATGCAACCTGTCCTCTGCTTGTATATGGTTGCTTGGCACCCAATCTAATTCTACAAACGCGGCTGTCGATGCTGCGGTCAGGGTAATAGCTGTGCCTGCTGCAATTAACTGACCTATAAACAAACGGGTTTGTTTATCCTCTTGAAATTTTTGGATGCTTTGTATCCTTCCCGCCTGAGATGTCCTCCCATCTAATACCACACTGAATTTTTTGTATTGTTGATGCAAAGTTTGGATTATGGATTTATGATATGCAAAAACAACCAACTTAGCGTCAGTTGATTCAAAATAGTCATCCATCCATTCCATCACTGCTTTCATCTTCAACTTAGCGGCCAATCGTTTCAAATAACCCAATTGGACCAAAGCCTCTGCTTGCTTAGCTTTTTCAGCCTTAGCGACATCCTGCTCAGCTAACCAGTTGATAAAATCATCTTCAGCCCTACGATATTCGGTCAGATTAACAGGCAACAAAATTACACTGCGTTGTTTGTCCGGTAATTCAGACAACACTTGTTTTTTGCAACGCCTAATCATACATGTCTCTTTGAGTATATTATGCAACTCATCCAAATGGCTTGCCCCATTATCATCCCATCCCCAAGGTGTTATCCGTCTGTTACAAAACCGCCAAGCATATGGGACAAATGAGGTGAACCTTTCAGGCAACAACAAATGTAATACATTATATAATTCCTTTGGCCTATTAGTCAAAGGTGTACCACTTAACGCAAGGATGTGAGGTTTGTTTCGGCCCAGACTTATCACAGCCTTAGTGCGCTTGGCCTGCCAGGATTTGATGTATTGGCACTCATCTAATATCATTGTAGGATGATTCATCCCTTTCAAAACATCTTTCCATTGTGGTAAAATATCATAGTTTATAATGGTTATGTCTTTGCATTGGATGGGCCTGGGCGATTTGCCATTTAGAATCTGACTTTTGAAGTGGGTATGTTTCTTGATTTCGTTTTTCCATACCCACTTAGCCGATGCAGGACAGACAACCATCGCAGGGATTGTCCCCGTTTGTTGTCGAAGATAAGACAGAGCCACTAAAGTCTTACCCAAACCCATTTCTAACGCAAGTAAAGTTCTTCCTTTGAACCGTATGATCTGTCTTACAGATTCTTTTTGGTACGAAAATAATTTTGTCATTGATGTTTCAACCTCACAACCCGCCAACCAAGAGCTTTTAATACTTTTGTCTTTTTTCTATCCAGTTTTCTTTGTTTCCTGGGCCGATGGCAAGGTCCATCCATTTCTATTATCAACTTTTGTTTGGGATTACAAAAATCAGCTTTATATGAATCTGGTATATTTTCAAAGTTTTGTTTTATTATTTTTGTTTCTATTACATATTCTCTTTCAAATCCACATTGACTAAATAATTTGTTAGCTAATTCTATAATAGGGGTTGGCTTTTGTCCATTACCTCCCTTAAAATTGATACCATATTTTGCTCTTGCTTTGAACAGTCCTCTCAGGTGGTTTTTTCGTATGTTTGGTTGATGCATGGCCTTTTTAGTTTGTTCTGATACTAACTTTCTCCATTCTATATTTTTTGCCTTCTCAATCATTTTTTGTCTTGCTTTTTCTCGTGCTTTGGGAGTACGACCCATTGCAAGATTTTTCTTCGCATTTTTCAATTGATTTTTTGTCCTTGGATAAATACCTCTTGGCATCTTTTTGTTCCTTTCTAATAATGAATGTTCTTTTTACCAAAACCCAATACTATAATGGGTATAGGAAAAGGTCAAGAGATATTTTATATTTTATCAACAACACACGTCCACCAAATCGGATTATTTGGCGGACACCACGTTTTTGAAATGGATATAGTTTGGTCATTTCTTCTTTCTGCCGTACTGCTGTACAAAGGCATCATTTGATACTAACTTTGAGTCGGTTTTAATCATCAATGAAATTGTACCTTTTTCATGGCCGGTGAGGATTTTGACTTTGTAGGCAGGCAATGGACTTTTGCCAAATTTGATAGAGCCTTCACCAATAACCTTGCCACGTACCATTCCATTTGTGATTGTATCACCTACTTTAATTATCCCCTCTGGCGCAGGGGCTTGCTTGGCTTGCTTGTAAAAATCTGATATGGTAATTCCCCTATTGGGAACGTTTCTATAAGAAACGTATAAATCTTCTAATGCCTTCTTTTCTGGTGATAAATTTTCATACCACTTATTGTATCGTTCCTCTTCTCCAGGCATTGCGCTTAATTGAGGAAAACCGGACGTTCTATGTCTTTGTTCGCCCCATTGTTTTATCTCCCATAATTTTTCCTCAAATTCCTCTACTGTCTTATATTTCCTTGCTTCTACTGCCAAAGGTTCGAGTGCTTTGGAGATTATTGTCCCCTCCTGTTTACAATTTTTTGATATGTTTTTCATTTTTGTTCTCCTTTGTGTCTTCTTTTGAGTTTCTTTTGTTTTTGTAAATCCAATACCTGGGCTCGTACAGCCATAATGTAACAAGCCTCTGTAGTCAGTTGATACTCCTTGTGACATCCCTTTGCCCTGAATCCAATAATATTAGGTGGCCGGATGGTAATGATAATGGCCCTCATCTTACCGCCTTCACGCACCATCCCAGCGTTTGTACGCTTAACTGGTCGGTTTAATGAAGTCATTTTTGTACCTCCATTTTTACATCAACTATTTTACTTGTCCCCCTGAACCAAATATGCTGATGGGAACATTTGGGACAATTAGCAACTTTGTTAGGTGTCCACCAGCGTTTGTTACAAAAAAAGCAAATATGTAGATAAACAATTTGTTCCTTCTTGTCGGTTTCCATTTTGTCCCCCTTTTTTATTGTAATAGGCATTTCAAACTTGAAAAAGCATTCAATATCTCACTCCGCGTCCATCCACAATCTTTCAAGTATTGAAAGACATACTTGCGTGCGGGTTTGCGGTGTGCACGATGAAACAGCTGGTCCAAATCTGCTGGCACACTTCGTACCAGCAAGATTAGATTTTTGGCATCCTCATTCAAACTGTCTATCAAATCCAATAATCCTATGTTGTCTTGATGATTTGTTGGGCGTGGTGGACGGGATTGATTGCGAGTGTGTTTCATTTCTTTGCCATTAGCCATCACTAATCCGTACCATACCCTTACCCTCAACCACGTGGTAAATGAGCTTCGCGTTTTATCATGCGTGTTGTATGCGGTCATAAAGTATTCATTAGCCTGACTCATCAGTTCATCAAACTCATCGGGATGTTTGTTGTACTTAGCGATGAAATCCCAAACTGTTTTGCGTATCAAATCAACACAATCACAATACGTCATTTCTATATTATTGTTGTTCATTTTTGTTCTCCTTAAAAAATGTTAGCCTTAGCGAGCCTTAGCGAGCCTTAGCGGATGTATTTTGGTTCTCCTTACGTTTGCTTGTATTCTTGTGGTGTTGGCGTCCAGACTTGCACAAGCTCTGCCCACCCATCCCATATCAAGTCTCCAGCCAGGTGTTTGCCTTCGGGTGTTTCGATTATGAGATTGTAAATTTGTGAACCTTCAATCCCACCCGTTTGAATTATTTTCGATTTCTTTCGCAAGCGAGTCCATCGTGTTTTAGTCCATAGTTCCATTTTTGTTCTCCTTTTAAGATATTTATTAGATATTTTAGCGATTGTCTCATCAGTATAGGTTATCGCCTTAGCCTATATATACCCGATATAGATTATCGGGTATTTCGACATTCAATTCAGTTGAATCACTGTACCAAAGGGCATTTTGCCTGGCTTTGTACTTACCCAAAGTACAGGGCATTCTGGCTCACATTGGGGTGTGGGCCCCAACAAATCCGTCAGATATATCACGCAGGATGGTGTATATCCATTCTCGTTTACATAGCGGAACACAGGGTCAAACTTTGTCCCGCCACCACCTTTCGGTGATAAGTGGATGGGCAAATCATCTGTTTGATAGATTTGCTCGCCTTGTACTTCGTTGTCGCAATATATCACACGGATTGTTGTTTTGTAAGCACTAAGCACCGCACTGGCCTCAGCCGCAAAAGAATCCAATTGGGCTTGACTAATTGAGCCACTGGTATCAACAGCCACAATCACTTCAGGCAACTCTTCACTAATCAATCCTGGCAGAACAATGCCTTGATTGATGTAGCGAGCATTTGGCCTTTGCCAAGTGAAATCGTTGCGCGCTGAGCGTTCTACAAAATCACGCAGCAATACATACCATGGCAACGATGGGTCAATCACCGATTGTAATTGGCGAGCCAAATCCGCAGGCAAATTACCGATGCCAGCAAATTGTATGGCTTGAGCCACTGCTGTCTTCCACTCTGCCTTAGTCTCATCCAGTTGAGAATCATTGGGTGTGGGTAATACTGCCCCGCAACCACCTGGATCAGACGTTTGGCTTGAGCCGGAGCTTTGATTTTGGTTTGGATTGGACGGAAGATAAGTGTAAATTTCTTCTGCACTCATTTTGTCAAACTGATAAGCAATCAAAGCACCATCCGGCAGGTGAATCCCAGTGCGGACAAGATTGGAATTGATGGCGTAATCGCCAGCGTTGTTCCACCGTTCATGTTCACGTGTGCCTTGCCGCCAGTTGTGCCCCAAAGCCAAGTGCATAACCTCGTGAGCAAACAATCCAACCACTTGATTCAATCGTAATGATTGAATGAATTGTGAATTGAATCTCAATTCCTTGCCATCTGTCCCCGCTGTTTCAAACTGATTGTCCTCAACCAGACTTAATCGCATGGCCAAGCATCCAAAAAATGGATGGTCAAGCAACAAGTGAGTTCTGGCCTTAGTCATAATTTCCATAGCATTCATTGTACACCTCATATTAGCAAATTAGCGTGCTTGATGGCCCATTGACCAAAAGCAGCAGTGTTTTGAATGTTTGGATTGGACTTAACACAATCACGGATTAGCAGCGTGCCAAAATCAGCTGGCAAACGGTCAGCATATGTAACTATGGCTTTGAATGTCTTGTCGGACACTCGATTAACCAAGGCGGACACCACAGCATACATAGCGGCAGGTTCATTTGGGATGGTGGTATTTTCTGGGTCTAATAGGATTGTTTGAATGTTCGGCAAACTGTCGAACACTCGCATAAATCCCACAAACTCAACCGCACAACCTTCGCCCAAAGCTCCAGCCAGACTTTGTATATCCGTCAAATCAATTTGGATTAATTTGCTTGCAAAAGCCCAAGTACGTGGGCACGGATGGTTCACAATATCGGCTGTTGCTTCATTGGTGCAAAGCAAATTTGGGCGAAAATTCAAAAAGCCCAAAATCTGCGGTGGAACATCATTAGCCAACGCCCACTCAGACCAGCTGTCTAAATCTGGTGTCAACTCAATGATGGTGGCAAATCTGGACTTAACAGGTTCAAGGATGCCTGTTACACCAGCCCTGTCTTGCCGTCGATTAGTGGCGGCAATAAATACCACCTTGTCACTCACTTTATGTCCATTCACTCGGCGAGCAAGGATTAGTTGCATTGCTGCAGCTTGTACTGCGGCTGGTGCTTGGCCCAAATCATCCAAGAAAGCAATTGTTGGCTTTTTGGCTTGAATTAGCGAGCGCAAATCACCAAACGGCAAAAATTCAGCTTTGCCATCCACAATCCCTGGCAGACCTTTGAAGTCTGTCGGGTCACTTACCACTGGATGGCTGATGATTAAATCCATCTTCAATTCAGCAGCTACTTGCGTCACGACATCAGACTTGCCAACACCTGGCGCTCCTTTGATAAGCACGGGCAAACCGTTTTTGATGCACTTAGTCAGTACAACTTTCATTTGTTTAGCATTCATTTTTGTTCTCCTTTTTAAGATATTTATTAGATATTTTAGCGATTAGTCTTTTCGATACGGATTATCGCTTTTATCCGTAGATACCCGATATTCTATATCGGGTATTTCGACTTAGTCTTTTTTGGCCAAACATTCTCCTTCATTCACAAGCATGTTTACAATCGCCTCGATGCGAGCTTTGCTCGATGTACGAGCATAGGCAAAGCAACCTTCGTGGCCGGCAATTTCATGCTGGATTTGATTGCCAAAATAGCCGAGCGCAAAGCTGTCTTCATAAATGGCATCGACAGCATCAATTTTCAGAGAGGCTTTTAGTGCCTCAACTCGGCTTTTAATTTCTTGCAGGTTCATTTTTGTTCTCCTTAAATAAGATAATTATTAGATATTTTACATACAAACACAAGACCACCGATGGGGTTTGAACCCATTAACGGCCTGAAACCTGCGGTGGTCGGAGAACACGCTATGTAGTTGCATAATCTTTCATCTTGTTCAAAACGTCTTTGGCTGCTTTGGCAGCTGCCTTGCGTTTTTGACTGTCTTCACGAACATCATCTGGATTGAATTTAGCCAGCGTAGTTAAGATGTGCTGTCTCACCTCTTCTAATTTGACGTCATTAGTAAAATTCAGTTGAGGCAAATCCTCACACAGTTGAACCAAGTTTGTGAAAAGGACATTGCGAAATTGTTTGTCTTTGTCCTTTGTGGCTGCAGCAATCTTTTCCACAGACTTGGCTAATTTGCCCCAAACGGCACTGACCGCAGCCGTCATTGTGGCATTGAGACTGTCTGTGATTGTTGCTTTCACAGACTCCTTTTCCTCATCCGCCAATTTGACACGGAAGTCCTCCGTCTCAGGCAGTGGAAATATGCTGTGTGAAACTGCAAACTTGCTTTGAATCTCCTTCACCGATGGCATTATTCTGTTCAGTTGACCCAGACGTTCCTTGGACTTAGTTACAATGTCTGGGTATCTGGTTAGAAATATCTCAACTGCCTCATCATACTCAGCGATGGCCGTAGCGATGGCTTCGCGGTATTTGAAGAAATACAAAGATGGTAATATCCGCATCCCACCATCCAGCCATGGAAAAGTATAGTGATTGTGGATTTCGCGACATCGGGAAGCAGCGTGATTAACACCACTCAATTCCTTTTTTGGAATCAAATAGGTGTACCATCCACCGCTGTCCTGAGTGGCTTGTTTTTGCGAACAAACGTCCAAAACTACTTCATTGTCTTTGGTATGACCGGCATATCTCAAAATGCGCAGGTGTACCAGCATAGCACGTTCACTTAATCGGTTTGTTTTTACTGTCTTCATTTTTGTTCTCCTTAATAAGATAATTATTAGATATTTTAGCGATTAGTCTCATCAGTATAGGTTCATCGCTTTGACCTATATATACCCGATAATCTATATCGGGTATTTCGACTTAGCGGGCGGTTTTTACTACAGATTGATGGATTCCCACTTGCCGCTATTTACCAGTTGGATGTAATCTGTGGGAGTGGAGAGAATGTAATATGCAATGGCCTTAGCATCTTCAAAATCTGGGATGGCTCTTGTTAATACACCATCTGTCCCACACAAACATACTCCGAGGCCATCCACTATTACAGTCACAAAGTCATCCCACCCATCAGTTTTATCGGAATCAGGCCAATTTGTTATCTTGACCCTGCCGATAAGTGGTGTTGAGCCATCCGAAGGTTTTTTAGTGCTGCAAAAAACGCGATCATCCTGTTTAGTGAATGGTCTTAATGTGTCTTTTATTTTGGTCTTCATTTTTGTTCTCCTTAAATAAGATAATTATTAGATATTTTACTTACAAAAGTCTCCATAGGAGTCGAACCTATAAATCTGACCTCTATTTCAGATGGAGACTTAGCGGATGCTTGACTTAGCGGCAATGCTTGACTTAGCGGCAATGCTTGACTTAGCGGCAATGCTTGACTTAGCGGGTATATATAAGAGGCGAGACTTAGCGGTGGATTCTAATTCCATTAGGATAGTCTTCGCTAAAAATAGTAATACCTCGCTCCGAGAGCGTCCCGTCTTCCCTTCAAAATCTGCTTCACTTAGTGGATTTTCGCTAATTTCGATTATCCTTTCGGCCAAAGTTCGGACTTGAATAATCGGAGCTTTTCTCGACGTTCTCATTTTTGTTCTCCTTAAATAGATATTAAATAGATATTTTAGCGATTAGTCTCATCAGTATAGGTTATCGCTTTTCACCTATATATACCCGATATAGATTATCGGGTATTTCAACTTTTATTCCCCGTTCCGGTAGGCCTCCCCGTCTTTCGGCGGGTAAAGAATCCTCGCTCCGCCGTCATCGAGCGAATTAAGATACGCGATTTCGATGATTAACGCCGCGTCCGTTATCGCATCGATAACTACCTCATCCTCGTAATTTTCCTCGACGGTGGCGACGGAAAGAATATCGGAGGCGATTTTTATCTTTTCCCGAATAGCGGATAAGATTACCCTTTTTTCGGCGTTCGTAATTTTCGTTTCGGTTTTCGTTTCGGTTTTCATTTTTTGTTCTCCTTAAATAAGATAATTATTAGATATTTTACTTACAAACACAAGAGCCTATAGCGGAGTTGAACCGCTATACCCGATATATTTTGTCGGGTAATCCGATTAGGCCCTAATCTAATTTTCTTTCTAAGGGAGAATTGGTAATATAAGTATATATATAAAGTATATATATCTTATATTATATTGTGGACTTTTGCCGGCAGATAAATCTGCTTGGTATCGCCCGCTTGCCCGTAAATCCTTACGATATATCGCCCTGCCCCGCCGCCAGCCTTGATACTATTTTAACCCCTATCGGGCCTGAGGCCGAAGCGTGGTTGAAATAGAGCTGGAAGCCGTCCACCCGTAGTTTCCTTAGATACCCGCCTGCCCTCTTCGGGAGCGGGACTTCCAGGTAAGCCGTAGCGTATCGACTTAGATTCCTTCCGGTATTTTAGGCCGACCGCGTAATCTTACCCCGTAGTAAAATCCGCCCTTCCCGGCCTCCGATATAAACTTGTCAAATATGCTTAGGCTATACTTTATAGCCTATACTATATATACTATACTATACGTTATCGGCTAAGGCGAGAGAAATCTTTAGAAAATTTTAGGGTATATCGAAAAAATCTTGGAAAACCCCGTTTTTACGCTAAAAACCAAGATTTTAAGGCCAAAAAATCTTAAGAAATTTTACTTTTTTCCGTCTATAAATCTATACCTGCCTATTGACTTTTTCAGGTTTCAACGGTATATTCTAAAAATCCCTAATCAGGGTATAAATATATAGGATATATAGGATATAATTAGATATATGACAAAATGGAACGATAGTTTAGTTTTTACGATATACGATTTGGTGAAGGATGGTGCCACCTTAAATACCGTAGCCAAAACTATAGGCGTGACTAAGCCAACCTTGATAACATGGAGAAAAAAGTATAAAAAGATTAGAATGGCTATAAAGACAGCTAAGTCTATACGGAAAAAAACTAATAACAACCTAAGCATAAAAGACTATGTTTATAATCGGCTACCCGATAACCTAAAATCCGTTTGGGAAAAGATAAATCAGTATGATAAAGAGGGGACGGATACGGGGAAAATAGAAAGCCTTTTGGCTAATAAGGGGAAAGCAGCTAATCAATATCTTTTTATCTACGCCCTAATATCTAATAATTTCTCTATAGCGAAGGCTTGCCGGAAAGTCGGGATAAGTAGAGGGTTGTATTACCAGTGGTTAAATAACGATGGCGATTTCGGTAAGTTAGTAAAAGAAATAGAGGATATAAAGAAGGATTTTATAGAGAGTCAATTTTATAAATTAGTAAAAGCGATGGATACAACGGCGATTCTATACGGGCTAAAAACAAAGTGTAAGGATAGAGGGTACGGGGAGAAAATAGAGATAGATAAAAATACTACTATAAAAGGAAGGATAGTTATAGACGAGTTACCGATGGATGTACGCGAGAAGATATTAGAAACTATTAGACGGCGGGCCATCGATAGTACGGTTATAGATAATATACCATCCCCTAATCCCGTGGCCCTATTACCCGATAAAATAGATAATGAGGGGGGTGCAGGTAATGAATAGAAATAGGATATATAGTATATACCAAAATAGGATATAAGTATAGTATAGATATATAGTATATATAGGATGTATTATGGATAAGAAAAGTATAGATAGTATATACCAGAATAGGATATAAGTATAGTATAGATATATAGTATATACAAAGTATATTCAGGATATAAAGTATATACTATTATAGGATATATAGTATAGATGTATAGATAGTATATATAGGATGTATTATGGATATAAAGTATATATTTATTTTTAGACGACCCCGCTATAGAGGGGGGGAGGGGGTAAAAGGGGGGGTAATGGCCATCCCACGGTTATTACCAAATTTTTGGGATTTACTTTATAGACTATATATCGTACTATTCTTGATATTCCTGATACTCCCCTTCAACCAGATATTATCCCCCTATACCCCCTATTTATTATTCATCGGGGTGGGTTTTTCATATTCATCCAATTTTTGGGATTTACTTTATAGACTATATATCGTTCATTTATTATCCCCTATATTTTCCAGTAGCTTAGCTTACCCCACCCCGTTATTATATTTTCTATCGGGTGTATTTTTTATCCCGTATAAATTTTTGGGATTTGTCATATGATAGACATGAGTGTATTGGATGAATTAGAATTGGATGAAGCCACTGTGGTGGGTAGTATATGCCGGAGTAGTTTTTATCGGTTTGTGGTGGAATTCTTTGAAAGTTTTCTGTGTGAGCCATTTATTGACAACTGGCATATATCATATCTGTGTGGGGTATTACAAACTGCTGCTGAGCGGGTTTTTAACAGGTTGCCCAAAAAAGGTGATATTGTAGTGAATATCCCCCCTGGCACAACTAAAAGTACCATCTGTAGTATTATGTATCCGGCGTGGGTGTGGACACGGATGCCCAGTGCACAATTTATTACCGCCAGTTATACTGACAGTGTAGGGTTGGATTTGGCTTTGAAAAGTAGGGATTTGATATGGAGTGAGAAATATAGGGCTTGTTACCCTGAAATTGTGTTGAGGCAGGATCAGCATGTCAAAAGCTATTTCAAAAATACATTGGGTGGCAGCCGGTACACGGTGGGTGTGGGGGGGCAGGTTCAAGGCATGCACGGGCATTTTTTGCTTGTGGATGACCCTATTGACCCTGAACGCAGTGCATCTGAAGCTGATTTGAAAACGGTGAACCGATGGATGACCAGGACGTTGCCTACACGAAAGGTGGCTACTTACAAACGTATTGCCCCTATCATCCTCATTATGCAGCGGTTGCATCAGGATGACCCTACACAAACTTTGTTGGATATGGGTGGGGATGATATCCAACATATATGTTTGCCTGGTGAAATAACAGATGATGTAAAACCACCTGAATTGAAAAAATATTACAAAGATGGATTACTTGACCCTGTTAAGATGCCCAGGGGGTATTTGGAGGATTTGTGGAGACAGTTGGGTGAATATGGTTATGCCGGCCAGGTATTACAAAAACCTATACCTGAAGGTGGTATGATGTTCAAGACAAATATGATTGTCCTGTCTGAAATACCGGATAAAATACAATGGGTGACGAGATTACGTTATTGGGATAAGGCGGGTACTAAAGATGGTGGGGCCAGGACGGCGGGGGTGGAGATGGGGAAGGATAAAGAGGGGAGGTATTGGGTGTTGAATGTGGTGAAAGGACAGTGGGGGGTGGATGAGAGGGAGAGAAAGATTAGGGATGTGGCTGAATTGGATGGGAAGGATGTGAGGATAAGGGTGGAGCAAGAGCCTGGGAGTGGTGGGAAAGATAGTGCGGTATGGACTGTGCGTAATCTGGCTGGGTATTCTGTAAGTGTAGATAAAGTGGGTCAATCCTCTGGTAATAAAGAAATGAGGGCTGAACCATATGCATCCCAAGTCAACATTGGAAATGTTTATATGGTGCCAGGGGGATGGAATAAAGAATATCTGGATGAATTGAGGCATTTTCCACGTAGCAAGTATAAAGATCAAGTAGATGCCAGTAGTGGTGCTTTTAATTTTTTGAGCAAACCAGTTGTAAGGGCTGGTGGTGGATGGCAGACATCAAAAGGGATTTTTCACGGATTGACAAGCAAAAAGTACTCTTGAAAGGTTAAATTATGGCAGAAGAACAAAAACCAGTTACATCAAATGAACAATTACAGCAAGTATTTAGGAATGAGGCGGTTACATTGAGGCGGGAGCTTTTACAGCGTTTGCTCAGTCCAGCCAGAAATATAGATACTGAATGTCAATATCCTACAGATTTGACAATTGAGGATTACAAGGGCTTTTTTGATAGACATGGATTAGCCAAACGGGTGGTGGAGGTGTGGCCGGAGGAATGTTGGAAGTTGTTGCCGGAAATTTATGAAATTGAAGATAAAGAGGAGACGGAATTTGAGAAAGCTGTGAATGCTTTATTCAAACGATTACCCATCTGGTATTATCTCAGCCGTGCCGATGTGTTGAGTGGTATAGGTCAATTTGGGGTAATACTGTTGGGTTTGAATGATGGCAAACCCTTGAGTGAACCTGTTATGGAGGTTGAGGCTAATGGGGGGAAGGGTGATACAAAAAGGGAGTTGTTGTTTTTACAAACATTCGACCAATCTGTGGTGACTATAAAAGAAAGTGAAACCACTGCCACTAATCCACGTTATGGTTTTCCAACCCGATATGAAATCAAGTTTGAAGGGACAAATACTACGGAACAAAAAATAGTGCATTGGTCCCGCATCATTCATCTTGTAGATAATCGTACCGTCAGTGATGTGTTAGGTGTACCCAGGATGAAACCTGTATATAATAATTTATTGGATGTTAAGAAAATCAGTGGCGGTAGTGGTGAAATGTTTTGGAAAGGTGGTTTTCCAGGTTACTCCTTTGAATTGACCCCAGAGGCGGAAAAGGCGGGGGCTACAATAGATGAGGAAAGTATGAAGGACCAATTATTTTTATGGGGGCAGGGTTTGCAACGATGGTTGATGTTGACTGGGGTATCGGCTAAATCTTTACAGCCACAGGCGGTCAACCCATCAGGACATTTGGAGTGGCATGTGCGGTTGATAGCAATGGCTTTGGGAATACCGTACCGGATATTTATGGGGACAGAGGAGGGGAAGTTGGCGGGGGTGCAGGATAAAAAGGTACATAACAGCCGTATTTCCAGGCGTCGTGAAAGTTACTTGACACCTTTGGTAATACGTCCATTTTTTGATAGGTTGATTGCTTTGGGTTGTTTGCCCAAACCCACCGAATATAAGGTGAAATGGCCAGATTTGGAATCGCCTACTGAAATGGATGTGGCGGACATAGCAATGAAAAAGACTGATGCGTTTGCTAAATATGTGGCTGGTGGAGTAGATGCTTTACTCCCCCCACGCTCCTATTTAACCTCTATTCACCGGATGTCTGAGGCTGAGGTGAATATGATTGAGGGGGAACGAACCCAATATCAAGGTGATTTATTGGATGAGGATGAGGATGAAGATGAGGACAAAGGTGATAATGAGAAATGAGATTAGATAATTTAGGTAGAAGGCCCGCCAAGCGTTTTGAATTAATCCCCAAGCAACGGGCCTTCTACTTTTTGAAAGGATACGTATGACAACAACCATAAGACATGACCCTACAAGGACAACCTTGTTACAACGGAAATTCTTGGGGGAAATAAAACGCCGTTTCAATTGGTTGTATGTTCAGATATTGAAATGGTTGGTAGAGGAAGATTCATTGGGTTTGAAAAAACCCGAAAAGCCTTTGGTCCTTCATGCAACAGGGCATTATGCTTTTGCTACTAATCCTCAAAAGTTACAGATTTTCCAAAGTTGGTTGGCCAATCAAGTCAATGCTGGTATTTTGACCGTGTCTGGAAAGGGAATATATGGGCGACCATGGACATATGAATATATAGAATCTGCTTATCATCGGGGTATGACCAGGGCATACATTGATGCTAATAGGATTTTGTATGCATCGGCCCAACCAGATTTCTATTTGGGGAGTAGGGAACAATTTTTGAGGACGGCTTTTGCTCAACCGGAAATGATGAGTAAATTGCAATTGTTGGGTTCACGTTCATTTGAACAATTGAAGGGTATTACTGCTTCAATGAGTCAACAATTGAGTACTCATTTAATAAATGGATTGATGCATGGAGCGTCCCCATTACAGATTGCAAGGGAAATGAGAAAGTCCATAGGTAGTTTGTCCCGTACACGGGCCAGAATGATTGCCAGGACAGAAATAATTCATGCACATGCTGAGGGACAATTGGATTCATTTCAAATGTTGGGAGTAGATGAATTGGGATTGATGGCTGAATGGAGTACTGCGGGGGATGCTTTGGTTTGTGAAGAGTGTGGTGCGAGGGAAGGTGAGACATTTACTGTGGAAGAGGCAAGGGGGACAATACCACTTCATCCAAATTGTCGTTGTTGTTGGATACCATCAGAAATAAAAACGGAAAAACGGAAAAACGATAGGCAATAATATAGTATAATGGGAACGAGCCCAGCCGGTGGTGGCTTAGTAACTCCGGCGTGGAACAACAAGTAGAACCGTGGGTTCTACCAAGTGTCTCCTTTTCTAAGATGGGTGTGGGGCTATCCCTTGCCCCACACACCTTAAAAGTTTATATGCAGCAGAAGGTAGCAAGGTGGTCAGGGACGAGACTAATAGACTATTCAAGGATGATAACTTGCTACCTTCTTCTTCTTGATAAAAAGAGGTATTTTGGCCTGATTATTTAGGAAAGGAAATAAAAATGAAAAAAAATAGGTTGATATGTATGGTTTTGGCCGTTTTGGCATTGATGGTGGTTAGTACAATTATAGCACGTCCGTTTGGGGTGTGGTCAGTCCCGTCCATTGATCCAAATGTTGTTGAGATGCAATATGGGGGAACGGTGCGGATTGAGATTGTTGGGCAGACAATTCATCCGGCAGTGGAAGACCCAAATGTGTTGGTGCTAACGATTCGGTTACATGTTTCCGAATAGGCTATCTCGGCCCTCGGCGGCGGAATGCAGACGTGCAATCGAGCGTGTTGTGAAAGGCCACAGTGAACGGGATAAAATCCTGCCCACCAGACTGATATTTTAGAGCAAGGAGAATTAGACTATGATGAAAGACATAACTTTTATCGTGGCGGGTCATTCCGAATCAAGATTGGTATTCAGTCCTGGGCCAAATGCATGTGGACGTATAACAGATGGGATTTCACTGAAACACGGGGATAGGGGTGGTTGGGTGGTTGATTACAAAGACTTAAAAACTATGTATGAAATGGCTACCTCCGTAAGAAGAGCCAAGAAAACTAAAAAAGGAAAATGAACAAATGATTACTCGTAGAGCTCAGGGAAGGCCTTTACGAAATAAGTCCAATTTTTGGCATCCTGATTGTTGGGGGATGTTAGAGGCTGCAGAAAAGAAAGCCTGTAGAATTGTAGGAAAGGAGTGTGAGAAGGGTGAATTGATAGGCGTTGGTTGGTTTAAGATGTTGCGATATGCTAAAAATTTGGATGAGGCTAAAAAGTATGGGTATTTAGATTGTGCTTTTGCAATGGCACGATATTGGCAAAAGGAAAATGAGTTACAAATCCATAAAGAAATTGAAGAACAAGTTACCACAGATGATGCTACTCTTATCGAATTGCGGGATTGTGTGTCAGCAGAGGATTTTGTTCTTCTTTATGATAAGTACATATGCCAGTTGTCGGTGTTAGAGTTGACTCGAAAGTATTGTGTCTCGAAAGAGACTATTCGTAAGCGGGTTAATCAAATAGTTAATAAAATTAAAGATTTTACAGTGGTACATTGAATAAGGAAATCCTGCTGAATTTTTTGAAAAGGAGAATAGAATGAGCGACATAACCATATTGTTGTTGCCCCTAAGTATAGGTGTTGCAATAAGTATAGTAATATTTATTATCTGGTGGTTGGCATCTCGACCAGAATAACAGTCTGGCGGCGGCAAGACCGGAAAATTGCCGATGGATTTTGACCTGCCAATGAAGCGTCAAAACGGTCGAATCCTGCCCGCCAGACTTATTTTTGAAAAGGAGAAAATGAAATGTACGAGGTTAGAATAGTGCTTATTAAAGATGCCGGTACAGACTGCGAACAAGAGATTCGTCGGCGTTTTCTTGTATATTATGATGCCAAAACCGATGCAATTCGAGCATTTGAAAATGTTTGCAAAGCATCAAAAGTCATGCTCGAAATTATGAAGTAAATAACAGTCTGGTGGCGGCGTGGTCAGTGGCGATGGACAGTGGCAGGTCTGAGCCTATTAGCGCAAACTACGCATAATGCACCTGCCCGCCAGACTGATATTTTTGCAATGATTAGAAAATTTTTTAATTAATTATTTCCCCCGTAAGTTCAATAATGGCAAAGAGATAAAGCACTTCACTTCCTTATTTTCCTAAAATTCCATTCCTATTTTTCAAAATTCTCTTGACTTTATCTTTGTTGATATATACTTTTATAGCAAGGGTAAGGGGATTGCCCGATAATAAGTTTTTGTTTTGGTGTTTTTGAATGCCAACTCATTCGGGTAAAGATGCAAAGGGTTGCTTCCAGCAGTGGGGTGGGCACGGCAAAAAGTATTATTATACTTGTGGAGATGATGCCGCCCGTAGTAGAGCTACTAAAAAAGCTAATGCTCAAGGTCGTGCTGCTCATGCAGCGGGTTATGTAGGGAATCTGCAACAAGGAGCGAATAAAATGTTTCAATACATTGTCACTAATTTGAAACCTGTTGTGCGGCATGATTCGATGGAGGATAGGGATTGGTTGGTGGGGCCGGTACAAATGATAACGGAAGGGGTTCATAATGGTAGTGATGGGCCCATATTCTATCCAGCTGCTGAATTGGCTAAAATGACAGCTGTATGGAATCACAAACCTGTAGTGGTTTATCATCCACAACGGAATGGGATAGGTGTGTCGGCTTGTGACCCTGTAGAATTGACTGCACGGAAAATTGGGGTGTTGATGAAAACTACTTTCAATGATGAAAGTAAAAAGTTGGGGGCAGAAGCATGGTTGGACCCATCCCGTATAAGAACAGTGGATAATAGGGTGGCTGAGGCGATAGAGAATAATGAGGTGATGGAAGTCTCAACCGGCTTGTTTATGGATTTGGAGCGGACACCAGGCGAATGGAATGGGGAGAGTTACATCGGGACAGCCCGTAATATACAACCAGACCATTTGGCTGTGTTGCCAGATTTGAAGGGTGCTTGCTCGATAGCAGATGGGGCAGGATTATTGAGGATGAATCAATCTGGGGATGATTTGATTATTATAGAGAATGATGTGGATGTTACGGAAGAATACATCCGTATGCAACAAAAAGAACCAGGTCCTTTTGTTGAGGGTAGTTTCAAAACGATTTGGCTTAATAAGCTCAAAGGCATCAAAGTTGTGATAGGAAATGTGAAGGGGGAGGGTAATACCATTGTGCAAGCCTATTTGTTTAAGAGGGATAAGTGGGATTTTGGCAAAGCCCAAACTTGGGTGGCTAAGTACAAGGGTGTAACTAATGTTTCAACTATCATAATGAATGAGATAAGTTATGATTCTGTACAAACCTTGTTGCGGGGGGCTTTAATAGCTAAAGAGGATAATGCGTGGATAACTGATGTGTTTGATACTTATTTCATCTATGAAAAGGATGGTAAATTGTACCGACAAAATTACAAGATAGATAAAGGTCAGGTGCGGTTGGAAGGTTTGTCGGTAAGTGTTGAGCGTCAGGTTACATATAAAGAAATAACATTGTCAACAAACAAAGAAAATCCTATTTTGAAAGGTAAGAAGATGGACAAAGAGAAAATTGTAAATGAACTCATAGAAAACGAAAGGACATCGTGGACTGAGGAGCATCGGTCAGTGTTGATGGCTCTCGATGAAGTGGTGCTAACGAATATGCACGCAGATGTGGCCGAGTTGACCAAGTCCCCCGATGTCAACAAGCCGGAAGACAAACCAAATCCGGCTGCCCCGCTGCCCGTAGCTAATGCTCAACCGGCAGCCGCTCCGAAGGCAATGACTGAAGATGAGTATATTGCCAATGCTCCCCTTACATTGAGGGAAGGGATGCTTGAGGCGAAAAGGACGGCGGCAGAGGTTCGTAAGAATCTCATTGAAGCCATCACAGCGAACAAACGCAACATATTTACCAAAGAGTATTTGGCAACGAAAAGTGTTGAAGATTTGCGGGGTATTGCAAACCTGGCTACTGAGGAAAATATAGCACCCAGAACGATTCCCATTTTCCTCGGTCAGAATGGTGCGGGGACAGATGATAAGCCGGTTGAACCATTGGCTTTGCCCACGATGAATTTTGACAAGAAAGCAAGTTAATTCTTTCATTTATTCATCTGAGTAGAAAAAGTAAATAAAAATCAGTAAATATACTTGTTGAAAGGATAGCAGAATGGCATATCGTAGAATACATAACAAAGGTGATTGGCGACATGAAGAGGCGGTGGCTGCTGGTACCATTAAGCCTGGAATGATTTTGGAAATGACTACAGATGGCGAAGTACAAGCTCATTCCAATGAAGGTGGCCGACACGGGCGTATGGTAGCTGTGGAAGATGCTTTGCAGGGTAATGGGGTTGATACAGATTATTCTGAAGATGACATCGTTTCCATTGCCGTGATGTCACCAGGTTCAGTTTTTAACCTGTTGATGCTTGCGGGAGAGACTGGTAGCCCTGGGCAAGAGGTGGCCAGTGATGGTACAGGACATGTTATTCTTGTGTCCAATTTGTCCACTTCAACTGAATTGGACAATATAGTTGGTCACATTGATGCCTCTGAAGCAGAATTTGATGCATTGGAAGAAGACACACTCAAGGCCATCCAGATTGCATAAATCAGATTGTACAAAAGGATATCAACAGAAAAAATAACAAAAAATAATAAAAACTAATTGAAAGGAGCTTTAGAATGCAAAATGCTCAAATAGATTTTATCCTCAATGGCATGTCCAGCAATCCAGACATGGCATCTAAATTGATGGCATGTAATATGGACCCAGGTGTACTGCGTCCGTATATTGCGGAGAATGGACAATCCTATGTTACCGTTTATCGAAACGGTAAATTGGAAGCAATCCGCACCAATACACAGGCCACATTGACAAAAGAAGCATGGCTACATTTGGACACCCAGGTTCTTCGGGCAGCCAGAAATCGTCTGCGGGTTGTAGCTGATTTGCGTGGGTCTGGATTGACTTATGGTGTGCCTAATGGTATGGGTACAACCGTATTGGAATATCAAAAGATGAGTGACATCAACGATGCCACCATTAGTATGGATGGTTTGCGGTTGGGTGCGGATGATAGGCCGGTCTTTGAATCGGCTTTCTTGCCCCTTCCAATCATCCATAAGGATTTCCAATTCTCGCTGCGACAGATTCAAACCTCGCGTCAGTCTGGCGCTCCGCTCGATACTACGATGGGTGAATTGGCTGGTCGTAAGGTTGCTGAGATGGTTGAAAAGCTCACGTTGGGCCGTCTATCTTCCTATGCTTATGGTGGTGGGACGATTTATGGGATGGCTAATTTTACAAGCAGACTCACAGACACTATTACATCCCCCACTGCTACTGGTTGGACGGCTGCTACACATCTGGTTGAAATCCTGGCAATGAAGCAGACCGCTCAAGATGCTAAACATTATGGGCCATTTGTCCTGTATTATTCCTCAGCGTGGGATAAGTATTTGGATGATGATTTCAACACCAATTATCCCAACAAGACATTGCGGAATAGAATTAAGGAAATCGACGGTATTTCCGATGTTCGTACACTGGATTATCTGGATACAGCAGACAGCACATACAATGTGATTTTGCTTGAAATGGATAGTAGCACCATCCGTATGGTTATTGGGATGGATATAATGACCTTGGAATGGGACACCCATGGTGGTTTGTTGAAGAATTTCAAGGTGATGTGTATTATCATCCCGCAACTTCGGGCAGACATTGATGGTAATACTGGCATCGTCCACGGTAGCACCAGCTAAAAATAGGGCTAAGTATTGTTAGGTTGGATTGGTTTTTAACCTATGAAAAAATAGGAAAGGACAAATTATGTATTTTCAGTTACTACATGGAATCCATACTGAGTTGGGAAAAAAATACCAAACAGTGATGGGTAGAAACGAACAGGGCGAAAGGATTTACCTTGAGCAGCCTGTAGTTGAATCAAAACAGGATTTGGTAGCCTTGTTTGGTTCTAATAAATTTCGGCGTTTGACAGATAAGGAAGCAGAAAGCCTCCTCCCGAAAGCGGATACAACCTTGGGACAAACGGCCCTCACGGGAGCGTGTCCCAAGGAATCCGCCGTTGCGGAAGCAGTTAAGCAAGGTGCTGTGGATATTATTAATCTTCCTGGCAAGGATGTCACTCTGAAATTTACACGTGCTCGTGCATTGGGTTTGCATATACTGTATAAAGACCACAAGTACACTATTACTGATAAGGAAGGGAAAGTCTTGACCACAAATGGGCCTATATTACGGTCTCAGGTGAATGATTTTATTACCGAGCGTCTGGAGTGAAATATGGTCAATTGGTGGAATCCAGAGCCAATTTGGCAAGGTCAAGATGCTTTTATCATAGGTGGTGGCCCATCACTTCGTAACTTTGATTGGGAATTGTTACGGGATGAGAATACGATAGGTTGCAACAACGCCTTTCGTTTGGGGCCTGAGATTTGCAAGGTATGTGTTTTTGTTGACCGCAAATTTCTATACGATGGTAAAAAGCCAAGAGTTGGTGTATATGAAGAGCTTGCCAAATTTACTGGTCCTGTTGTTACTAATTGCAACCAGTTGATAGGATGCAATGAACCGTGGATTAAGATTATGCAACGACAAACACGTGGCCTTCATCGTGATGCTTTAGGATATAATGCCAGCTCTGGTGCCACGGCTATCAATTTGGCTTTATTGTTCGGTGCAAATAACATATATCTGCTTGGTTTTGATATGCACCTTGACGATAATAATAATCCTAACTGGCACAATTTTCAGATAGACAAACCATCTAAAGATGTATATGCCAGAATGTTGGTAGCGTTTGGTTATGTTAATAGGGATTTGAAGGAAAAGTTTCCAAATTGTTCAGTAGTAAATGTGACAGATGATAGTAGTTTGATTGTATTTCCAAAAATTGGAACAAAAGAATTTTGGGCTAAGCATCAAAGGGTTGTAAAAGATGACGAACCTAAAGATGCACAGAAAGGAAGTGAATTATGCGGCGTTGTTATTTAATGATGGTTATACTTATGATTTCTCTGCTTATTGGTGGTTGTGGTACAGACAGTAGAGAACGGTTGGACTTGCTTGAAGGTATTGTGGCAAAAGCTAACGAAGCCTCGACCGCGATGACTGAGCAGTTGACAACCTTGCGGCAAGGGATGATTGAAATGCAGACGGTATTGGCAGACCCAAATTTGGCCTTGCCTGAACGGGAGAAGATTCAAGCATTACTTACTAATGCTATAGCTCAGGCTACGGTTGTGGCCGAGAAGAAGGCACAGATTGATGCCCAGATAAATATATGGCAAGCCAAACTCCTTGAACTTAAAGACAAAGACGTAACCTATGCCGATGAGTTAATTCTGTATGGTCAAGCGGCTTCTCAGGTTGGTCCCCTGATACCAGCTCCCGTTGGCCCTTTGATAACGCTGGGGGGTATTCTTGCTGGAACAATAGGGACTATTCTTGCCAAGCGGGCAAAGAAAGTGAGCTCCGGCCTTGTTCATTCTGTAAATACTCTGTTGGCCAATCCGGTTGTAACTGATGTGGTGGTAGCAAAAGCGATTCTCCAGGAATCACAGGAAACATCGGGTGTGAGGGAATCTGTCCGCAAGTTAATGTAAGAGGAAATTATTATGGCAGTGAGAACAACGGCTGAAGCTGTGGGTGGAATTATTGAGGTGGATGCCACAATAAGTTTAACTCCATTTATTGAAGTAGCTAATGCTTTAGTTACCGAACATTGTAGTACAGATGATTATGATGCTACGCGGCTGGAATTAATAGGATTTTAATGGCCAACAATCATATAAAACATCATACTGATATTTGGATAGCAAGAAGGGCAGCCTCTTTACGGGGTAAAAAGAGAACTCCAGAACAGAAAAGAAAAATGAGTAAGGCCCAGAAAATTCGATTTCAAACTATGCCCCCAAGTAAAACATTTGGAAGAATACCATCTGTAGATGAGCGGAGGCGTATTAGTGAAGGTCTCAAAGGACACATAACTTCAAATGAGACGAAAAGGAAAATTAGTAATTCGCTTATGGGACATCCTGGAGCAAATAAAGGTGGTCATCTTACTGAGAAACAAAAAGCAAAATTGAGGAAAGTTGCAATAAAACGAATTCAGGCAGGACATAGTAATAATGGACGAGGAAGGGGTGGTTGGTTTTATTCTCAAAAGAATCAAAAGAAGCTACATTATCGTTCCCACCTTGAACGGGATTGGTATATGCTTTTAGAAAAGCAATCTACGGTTATGAAATATAAAACAGAACCTGTTGCTATTTCTTATGTATGGAAGAAAATCATTCACGTTTATATACCAGACCTTCTCGTTTATTATGCAAATGGTAAAGTGGATTTGATAGAATTGAAACCTGAATTTGCTTGGAATAATCCTCAAAACAAAGCCAAATGGTTAGCAGCAAAAGTATGGTGTGAAAAAAGACGAAAGCGAATTAGACAGTTTAAGGTTTATGGATATAACCGTTTGAGGAGATTAGCATGAGTATATCTGTAACATCTGATGATGTGGAAGCAATTATTGAGGTAGATGCTACCATAAATTTGGCCCCATTTATTGCTGCTGCAGTAGTATTGGTCACCGAGCATTGTAGTACGGACGATTATGACGACACTCGATTAAATATGATAGCTGTTTGGCTTTCAGCCCACTTTTATGCTCAAAGGGATGTTCGGGTAACGCAAGAAAAAGGTGGGCCGGTTAGTGAAAGTTTTGAAAGTGTAATTGCACTTGGTTTTGACAACACACGTTACGGCCAAATGGTGATGAGATTAGATAGTGCTGGTGGATTGTCAGCACTAAATGTACAAGCCAAACACGGGGCAAAAATTACAGCGGGTATCTCCTGGTTAGGTACTGATTTAGAGGATGAAGAGGAATAATTAATGATAAATAATTTGTTAGCTCAAAGTGATTCTATAACCCAAGTGGGTGTGGGAAGTATTATCGCCATTCTTGTGGTGAAAGAGGCGTTTGCTTTTGCTTCTAAACGTAATAGTAAGGATGTTAATGAAAATCAATCGGGTATTCGAGAAGAAGTTTTACATCTTCAAAGAACCGTTCAATTCAAAGATACTTGTACAGAAACAGTGAAGAGATTTGATTCAACTTTGAATTTGTTAGAAAAGAAAGTTGATGCTGGATTTGCAAGTGTTAAAGAATTGATAGTGAACAAACGTCCAAAAGGATAAATTATGTCTATCCTAACCAGAATGTTGAAACAGACGGCAGTATATTGGCCATTAGCCTCTGAAGAAACTGGTGGGCAGGCTGTGGACGATTATGGACAAACTGTTTATGGTGATGCTGTTGAGATAGATTGTAGGTGGGATGATGAAATGGTTGAGGTGTTAGATGCTCAAGATAATGTTTTTATTTCACGGGCTAAAGTGTATGTTGACAGGGATGTTTCTATTGGTGGGGTGTTGATGTTAGGTACTTTGGATGATGTAGTATATTTGGATGACCCAAAAGCAAATGATGGGGCTTATGAAATTAGAGCATTTTTGAAAAATCCAAATTTCAAGGCCACTGAATTTTTGAGGACGGCTGTATTATAATGCTTGTAGTGAAAGTAGAAGGTGTTCAGCAGGTTTTGAATCGACTGAAAAATGTTGATAGGAGACTTGCTGGACGGGTTGAATCTGGATTGAAGAAATGTGGATTATATTTGTTTAGGGAATCCCAAAAAATAGTACCAGTACAATTGGGGATATTAAAATCTACTGGTAATACCCGTAAAGTATCTGGGGTGGGTTTTTCTACGGATGTTGTGGTAAGTTATGGTTCAGGACTTGATTATGCTGTAACCGTTCATGAAAATCCATATTTGGCTCATGGGGAAGAATTCAATATCAAGCATGCAGCTGAAATCGCGGCAGCGGGTAAAATGGTTCAACTCAAAAGTGGACGGACAAAATGGAAGCCTTTGACGGCAGCGGGTACGGCAGCTGGTGGTATGTTTCCACGTAAGAAAGAGGAGCAATATAAGTTTTTGGAAAGGCCGATGAGGGAGGGGAGGGATGCTTTGTTGAGAATACTTAGAAATGAAAGTTTGTTGAAATAGTGTTGAACGAAAGGAGTTCAAATGAGTGCAAGTGATTATTTGGAAAATAAAATTCTGGAGCATATTGTAGGTAAAACATCTTTTCCAATGCCTACGGCTTATATAGCACTTTGTGATGCTGACCCAAGTGAAGCAGGTTCTGGTGCTTACATTTCGGAAGTACCTAATAGCGGTTCTTATGCCCGTGTGGCTACCGCAGGTGGTGATTGGAATGCCGCAGCTGGTGGACAAATTGATAATGCTAATCCAATTACATTTCCAAAAGCTACAGATTCATGGGGTACGGTGACACATTTTGCTATTATGACCAGTGGTAGTTACAATGGTGGTTATATGCTGGCCTATGGTGAGTTGACTACGCCGAAAGCAATAGATAATGGTGACACTGCTCAGTTCGATGCTGGTGACCTTGCTATAACTTGTACATAATATCGTGTTTGTCCAGAAGATGTAAATGGCGATTGAAGATTTTACTACTTATACCGAAGTTGATGAAGGGGCGGATATATCCGTTGCTGCCGCGAAGATTAACTATACTGAACTTCCAAGAAACGTAACCTCCTACGTCTATAAAGATAAGGGAGCAGGTTACTTTTCCGGTGACTTCGAGCATAAGTTTTCATTCAAAATAACAGCAGTAAATACAGGGACGGCTGTTCCGACAACGTCCGTATGGCTGCTTTCTAATGACTTAAATGATACTTGCCATTTAGGTAGTACAAGTAAATCTTTTGTGCATTTTTACGTTCGATGGAACAGTGGGGGTGATGATTATTTTCTATTAAGAGTTATGGAAGATGGTGTTAATGTAGGTTCAGACCCTTATTATGGTTGGAGTCTGAATGTAGAATACTTTATACGAATAACAAGGGATGATGATGGTGGAGCTACTAATAAGGGCAGGTACACCGCCTATATTGCCACTACCAACTATGATGATGATGGCGGCGATTTAGTCGATACATTGATAGCGGATAGTTCCGCACAACAAAATGATTTTAGGTATATTCATGGCCTAAATAGTTACGACGACGGTGTAACCAACTGGATGACAGGCTACGTCCAGAACCTTGACCTATTACCCACCATTGATTTAATTGCAGATATAGATATTGGGTTGAGTTGTTCTGGCGATTTATCTTGTCAAAAAACAGTAATTGGTTCTACACCTATTACCATTTCTTCATCGGCTGTATCTTCAATAGAACGGGAAATTGATGGACAAATCAACGTAGCAATATCTGCTACGGGTGTGTTGAATCGCATCACCAAATTACAAGGACAAGCAGATATAGATTTGGGTGCTAATGCCAGTTTGTCCATTGAACGAAATTTGATAGGTGAATCAATTGTAGCAATTTCAACAAATGGAACAATGAAAGCAAGTGTTCCACTTGTAGGAATGTCGGTTATTGGATTGGTTATTTCCGGTTCACTTTTAGTAGCTAAAAATATAGTTGGTGTGGTTAGTATTGCTACGGAAAGCGTTGGCAATCTTGAAATTGAAAGAAAACTAACAGGACAAATAGATATATCCGTTACAAATGTTGGTGATTTGGTAGCAGGTCAAATTCAACCCCTTGTCGGAATGTCGGTTATTGGGATAGATTGTCTTGGGGATTTAATTCGTCAACGGGGTGTATTAACTATAACTCAAATTCAAATAGAAACTTTAGGAGAAATTTCCAGGGATAGGAGCTTGACGGGGGCTTCTCCTGTAGATATAATAGTTTCTGGTGTAATGAATTCAACACGACTGTTGACAGGTTCGATAGATATTTTAACCTCAGTTATAGGACGAATGGTTGTATATCAGGTTTTACATGGTTCAATAATGATAGAAATAGAAACAAATGGTGCGTTGATATTGCTTGCGAGGCCAAAACCTGGATGGTTGGTGGGGGTGAATACAGGTTCATTAAATTCGGTGGTTATGAGATTATAAATGCCAGTAATAAAGAACATAGCACACGACATACCTTTTGCTTTGGTTAATGCATTAGGTGGTCAACCCAAGACCGGAGCAACGGTAACAGCTTATCGTTGCTTAGATGGTGGGGTTCAAGAAGCTGTTGAGGGGACAATATCTGAGCTTGGTAATGGTCAATATCTGTTTGCGGGGGTGGCTGGTGATTTCAACGCCAATTTTACAGCAGGATTTTTGTTTGTGGCTACTGGTGCTGTGCCCGTCCATATCTTAATGCAAATGCAATTTTTCAGACCAGATATATCTTATGATATACCTTTCTTATTGATTAATGTTGATGATAGTTTGGGCTTGATAGGGGCATTACCAACAGCATACCGTTGTTTGGATGGTGGGGTTCAAGAGAGTGTAAGTGGTGATTTTGTAGAGTTGGGTAATGGACAATATGTTTTTCGGGCAGAGGAAGAAGATTTTGATGCAAATGATATTGTAGGATTTATGATAACAGCTACTAATGCTGTCCCAGTACATTTGGTGATTGATTTGCTTGAATCCTATGATGTAGTAGGTGAATCCCCTGCTGCTGTGGTGGCTACATACCTAACGGGTGTGGCATTGATGACAGTACCATCTTCCGCAGGGGATTGGCCCCTTTATATTTCTTATTTACGGGATGAGCAAGGGGTAAAGGATAATGCAGGGGCAATTTATAATACTACCCCTGTCAAAGATGGACGGTGGATGGTGGATGGTTCTATTTTACAACACTATGGCATTCAGATAATTCTCCGAGCTTTGACGGAAGAAACGGGATGGGCTAAATGTAACATACTTGCCAACCAACTTGATTCTGTAGTGAATGTAGATGTAATAAAAGATGGTTCAACTTATCGGTTGCATAATATATCGAGAATGGGTGGTGTTAATGTGTTGGGGGAGGAAATGACAACAAAACGACGTAAAATGTTTTCGATGAATTTTCTGGTCTCGTTGACCAAACTTTGAAAGGAGTAATATAATGAGTTATTTGACTGATGGACATCCTACTACTATCACATTCGATGCTTTGGGTTCAGGAGTGACGCTTCTTTTGAAAGAAACATCTGTCACCCCTCCAGGCATTGATGGTGGTGGGCCAAATGTAACTACTACAATGCGGAACACTGTGTGGAGGACTAAGCAGCCAAAAGCATTGGTTGAATTGACCGATGCATCCTGTACTTTCCAATATGACCCTGCTATCTACGACCAGATACTTTCCATTGTTAATGTGAATGGAATTATCCTCGTCGAGTTCTCTGATGGTTCAACATTGGAATTTTACGGGTGGCTCAACAACTTCACTCCTGGTGAGTGTGTTGAAGGTACTATGCCAACGGCTACTGGTACGATTCATTGTAGCAATCAAGATAATGATGGTAATGAGATTGCACCAGATTATGAGGTAGCTGCATAGGATGCGATTTAAGGGCCGATTTTCGGTTAAGGGTAATATCCCCTACGTTTTAGGGTAATCGCAAGCCCCGCCTTGCGATAGACAGCTTGTTTTACTTGTTAAAGTATAAGTTAGACTGTAGGAAAGGACTTTGATATGGGCAATTTAGTATTTCAAACCAGTTTGAAAGAACTGTCTGTCACAATTGATGATAAGACTTATGTGCTCCGTGAGCTTAACGGTGCGGGACAGAAAAAGTGGCGTGAGGCACTTGGTGGTAAGGTGTCTGTTGGTGGGGATGGTAAATTGATGCTTACTGATATGAACATCGTTACACCAGAGCTTCACCTTTTGCCATTGTGTTTGTTTGATGAATCTGGCAAATCCGTCCCCCTTAGCGTAGTACAAACCTGGCCAGCTACTATGTTATCTGGTTTGTTTGATGCGGCTCAGGAGTTGAGCGGTCTAAATAAGAAAGGTCAAGAAAAGCAAGAAATTGAAGCAAAAAACTCCTGAACAGCGACGAGCTTGGTTGGTTAAAGCTCGCCGCCCGTTTGGGTATGTCTTTGGATAGAGTGAAGGTGGAAACATCGGCTTCTCAGTTTGTTTTATGGATGAAGTTTTTTGAATGGGAAACAAATGCTTTCGACGTCACCAGATGTTATTTAGCTCAAATTGCAGCTGAGATAAGACGTGGTAATGTAAAAGAACCGCGAAATGTAAAAGTGGCCGATTTCATTATGAAATTTGAACCACCGAGGAAAGAATCAGAACAAAAGGAATCTGCTATGGTAGCTCAAACAAAAGCTAATCGTACAAAAGCATTCTTTTTTGCCTTGACTGGATTAGTTGGTAAGAGAAAGAAAAGGGGGGAGAAATGACAGGGCTTGATTTAGGTAATTTGGTAGCTCATTTACGAGTGGATGCCACCCAATGGCAAAATACTTTAGATTCAGTCAAATCCCGTTTTCAAAGATTGGGCCATGATTTGGAAAGTCTTGGACGCCGGTTAAGTATTTCTGTAACTGCCCCTTTGACTGGGATGGTAAAATCTTACGCCAGCTTTCAAGATGCTATGACCAAAGCCTTTGCTATGTTTGGGAATTTGTCGGATGAAATGAAAGAAAAGATGACAAGGAATGCGGAGGAAATATCTTTACGTTCATCCATGACAGCTACTGAGTTGGCTGAGGGTTATCGTCATTTGGGTTCAGCGGGATTTGATGCTGTGCAATCGTTGAATTTGCTTAGCTTGGCAGAGAGATTTGCTGTGGCAGGTTCTTTTGACCTTGGCAGAGCTACTGTTTTTATGGCAGATTCACTCAGAGCTTTGGGATTGTCCACAGATGACCCCATTCAGACTTTGAAAAATATAAGACGTGTTACAGATAATTTCTCTCAGGCTAACATTATGGCCAGCGGTGAAATTTTTCAGTTTGCTAAGGCTTTAACAGAAGAATCTGGACAAGCTATGAAAGTTTGGGGGATACAATTGGAAGAGGGTATGGCTGTGTTGGCTGCTTATCATGCCCAGAATATGAAGGGTGAGGAGGCTGGTACAGCTTTTGGGCGTATGTTACGGCTTATGACCCAAGGCTTTCGTGAAAATAGATTGGCTTGGGACGAATTGGGTGTATCTGTTTTTAATGCTGAAGGGGAATTTCGTAATCTGTTTGATATTTTAGATGATTTGACTAAAATATCCGAAAAGTTATCTACGGAAGATATTGGGAAAATGTTCAAAGCCTTGGGTTTTGAAGCCCGTTCGCAACAAGTCATTATGCCCCTGTTGGGTAAAGCAGACATGATGCGTAAATTTTATGAGCAATTGATGAAAGCTACAGAAGGGACGGGAAAAACAGCAGAAATAGCTGCTATAAATTTAAGCTCCTTCAAAGAACAATTAGTAATGATATGGCATCATGTTACTTGGTTAAGCCGTGATGTAGGTAGATTATTAGCACCGTCCATTGAGAAAGTGGCTGATTATCTTAAGACACTGAGCCGTGTGTGGTTTGGAATGGATGAGAGTATGAGGAGTAGTATTGTTAAATGGGCGGCAATTATAGGGGTGCTTGGGCCTGCTTTAATTACTATGGTAATGGCTGTCAAAATTTTTGGTATGCTTGGTGTTGTTGTTCTTGGACTTTTGAATCCCTTCACACTTTTGATTGTTTTGGCTTATACATTTCGGGCAGCTTGGAATGGTTCTTTTTCGGAGCTCAAAGATTCTATTCTTGGATTGGAAGTAGTTTTTCAACATCTCTACACTTGGTTGGGTGATCAGACTGCGGCATTTTTGGATTGGTTCAAGAATGCTTGGAAACAGGCTAATGAGGAAATAGCTAAGGGCCAAGCAGGTTTTTGGAAATATCCAATCAATTATATGGTAGCGGAAGGTTCAAAACAATTGAAAGAATTTATTCCTGATTTAGTGGCTACTGGGGCTGCGGCAGAGCGTTTGTGGAATATGACAAATCAGGAATTTTGGGATAGCAGTATTGTGGAGAGAATGGCAGCGGCTTTTGTGGAATCCAGAGATGCAATTGGACCTTTGAAAGAGGATATAAAGGGGGTGGGTGTTGTAGTTGCTGATACTTTCAAAAAAATCCCTACCTATGCTGAGGCTACCGTTTTGGCGGTAAAAGAACGGGCAAAAATGCTTGGTACAGACATAGCCACCCAATTTGAAAAAGATTTTAAGGCTATGAGTACACAATTAGATACTTTTGTGGGTAAGTATGTAGAAAAAGGCACAGCCATAACGGTGGAGCAGGAAATACAAAAAAATATAGATGCTATCGAAACTCAATTGGAAAAAATTGGATTGGAGAGGGGGGGTGAAAAAGGGGATTTGTCATCTTTAAGAGATAATCAACGAGAATTAAATAGAATGATAGATGCTCTCAAAAATGAATATACCCAGTTAGGAAAAACAAATGAAGCACGGGAGAGAGCTGCAGCCATATTAGAATTTGAAACAAAGGCAACCGATGCTTATGGTGGGGAAATAGAAAGGCGAACAGAAAAAGTAAAAGAATATACAGAGGCTTTGGATAAACTACTAAAAGGCCGCAGGGGGATAGCAGCATTTCATTCGACTATGGGCGAGTGGGCCAGTGATGCACAAAATATCTGGCAGAATTTGGGTGATATAATGGTAAGCACTTTTGATAGGGCGAGTAAAAGTTTGACGGATATGATAATGGAAGGTAAGGGCAATTTCCAAGATTTTGCCCGTGCAATTATAGCAGATTTATTGCAAATGATGATACGTTGGCAAATGGCTGCTGCGATGACATCCTTTTTCCCAGGATTTTTTGGTGGGATGGGTGCAGTTAAAACCGCACCGATTGGTGACATAAATCCTGCAATGGCTGGTGTAGCTCATAAGGGTATCTCAGTAGATTATCTCCCACGCTTGCACAGTGGTTTTCGTCCAGATGAATTCCCTGCTATCATTCAACGGGGAGAACAAATCATACCTAAATATGATGCAAATAAATCCCGTACTCCTTCAGTAGTCATTAATAATAACACTGGGCAAAATATCAAGCAAAGTGGTTCACCAAAATTTGATGGTAAGCAATGGGTGGTTACATTGGTGACGGACACGGTAATAAATGATTTGGTAAGCAACGGCCCAATAAGACAAGTAATGGGAGGAACGAAAAACAATGGCTGATTTTCCTTCATTATCCAGGGGAGTATCTATTCAGGGATATATTGAAACCAGGGTGTTTGATCCAACTTTGCGTACTACGCCTGAAGATGGCAAAATTATGACACGGGGTAGGGTTACATTAGCCAAAAAGAAATTTGAATTTAATGTTGATAAGATGGGGGAGGAAGATAAGACTTTGTTGGAGATTTTTGAGGAGGTTACGGTCAAAGTAGGTGGTGAGACTTTCAATTGGACACGAAATAAACAGGGAGTGGAGGATGTGTTTGTAGTCCGGTTTGCTCAACCTATAGAATATAGATTGGATGAGGAAGACCCAACTTTATGGTCTGCTCATATTGTAATGGAGGAAGATTGAGTTGAAAGAATTACCAACCAGTTTAATTGCAAAAAAGAACTTGCGTTCAACAACATCTTGTTGGTTACCTTTTCTTGATATTACTTTACCAGATGATACAGAGTTTCATTTGGTACGGAATAATGAAGATTTAGTGAGGGGAGGAACGGGGGGGATTCTTTATACGGCTATGAATTTTTCTCTTGAGATGATGACCGAATCGAGCAAGGGGGATATACCTACATTGACATTACATGTGACTAATGTAACAAGATTACTTGAGTCTAAGTTGGAGGAATTTGATGGTGGTATAGGAAGTATGGTCAAAATTACTATTGTAAACAGTGATTTATTGGATGAAGATTATACTGAATTGGAGA